>Ga0213870_1000024_pt1 | contig 85663 bp, 90 predicted proteins | sample WICALVC2017_Meta_FD_160119 | JGI IMG/M metagenome (GOLD analysis project Ga0213870, IMG submission 160119) | Freshwater microbial communities from subterranean cave lake in Wind Cave National Park, South Dakota, United States - WICALVC2017 | ecosystem: Environmental > Aquatic > Deep subsurface >...
TCTTCACCGCCCACGGTGCCACGATCCCCAGTGCCGCTTCAAACAGCTTCGCGCTCATGGTCGTTCCTCCAAGGTGATCTTCAGAGAGTGCAAGAATACCCACTCGGAATTCAAGAGAGGCTCAAATCATTTCCTGCCGGATTCGCCGGGTCCTCGATCGAGATGTTGTCCGGGTGATCACGGAGTTCTTCCCACACGTGCTTGAGCTGACTGGCGAGCGTCACTGATTTCTTGTCCTTCAGCAGCTTGATCGCTAGAAGCTCCAGCGCGAAGTGCTTGATGCGCAGTCCGTTACGGACTCTCCATAGCTTCAGGAGTCGAATTGCGTCTGTGACGCCACTTTCCCGGACATGCTCGATGTGCACGTCCAGGTTGGTCTTGAGACGCTTCTTCTCGCCGGAGGATTGGTACAGGAAAATGTCGGTTTTCTTGTCGTCGGTGTACCGCCCAGGCACCACGTCGATATGGAAATCAACCTTGAAGTTCTTTGGGTCAGGGTTCTTGAGCCTCAGGGCGGACGGCTTTGGTTCTACCCAGTAGTCTGACTCCAGCGCCTTACGCGTGTTTCCGAAGATGTCCTCGAGCGTCTCACCGGCACCCGTTTTGTCATGTGGGAAATAGCACGCGATGTCGAGATCATAGGCCTGCGTGATCATCGTGCCTTTGGCCTTCGATCCCCCGTAGCGGATGGTCGGTGAGCAGGTCGAGAAGTAATCGCGCAGCAGTCCCTCGACCTTCGCGCGATTTTCCTGGAGTGCTTTCAGTTCCTGACTGTCGGGGGCGAGCGTCTGCTGCTTGAGGATAGCTGCAAGGTATTCGTTCTCGTTCATGGTTGGTTACTCCTTATGGTTTGAGTGAAAACGCCGTGTTTCTTGTTGTAGTCGTAGATCACGAGTGCCGGATGCACCTTCGGCAAAGGCTCGCGCCCTAAGACGATAGCAACAGGAGCTGGGACTGCAGGGAAGACATGAATCTCATCGACCAGGCCATGGTCTTTGATAATCGTGGCCAACACCTCCTGATAGGTTCGCTGGAAGGCGGTTAGATCGTTTCGCAGCCGAAGAAATCCTGGATTTGGAGTTATCCCTGTAAGCGTCAATTCATAAACGGAGAACCGAGAGTCAAAATCAGCGGGAAGGGCTTCGATGGGAACAGTGCCGCTCAGGGAGACGACCAGCGCGATCTTGAGCTTGTCGGTTCCGGAGCGCAGCTTCCTCACGGTATACGTGACTGGGGTCCCGCCCGTCTTCCAGGCCCAGTCCTCCTTGTCCCGATTCCGTTGATATAGATCCACTGGAATCTTGCTCGTCAGTCGGCTGCCAAGATGCGCGAGAAGCGGTATCGGAGCCAGTGCGAAGACAGAAATGTGATGAAGGGATGAACCATCCAATCTATCTGCATATAGCCGATCACACTGCTGATCAATGGTTCGCACCGCCGTCTTCCAGAACGCCTCGTCCCCGCTGTCCGGAATCGCGGTGAGATCGATGATGAACGGGTCGGCATCGGGGTATCGCGGTGTAATTGCCTCTTGGATTTCAGCCAATGATATCTCAACCGCATGGTTGCCGATCATCGACTTCAGGACCACCGCTGTTGTCTTTCGGTCAGGGTGCGTTGCCGTCAGTCGATAAACTCGTTCCTCGTGGCGTTGCTTGAATTGTTTCAGCATCTTCGTTGTGTATCGCTCGGGATGCGTATCAATCAGCTTGTGGCACTCGGGGCAGAGGAGCATGAGATTACCGACAGAATTCACAGTCGAGCGCTTCTTCTCGGCACGTGGCCCACCAGCGCTGAATGCCACGATGTGAGCCATCTGGCTGAAGTTGCCTTCGCTCAGCGTCAAGCTGTGGCGCAGGAGGTACTTGTTGTGGCCATCGAATTCGCACCGACCTCCCGCGCGCACGAAGAGAAGCAGACGCGTGATATAAGGGATCGAACGGGAGCGGACTGATACGATCAGGGATGTCTCGTGCGGTTTCTTGGTCATCAGTTTTTCTTCATCAAAGAAGCGGCAAGCCCTTCGGAGTGAACGCGTCGAGATATGGATGGCTGAGGCATGCAACGCCGCCTATGGTCAATAGGATCTTTTGTTCTGGCGGGATCGTCGGGCTTAACCAAGCTTTGCGAAGCGACACGGCCAACAGGCCGTTGAATGTGATGCTATGGAAGAATGCTCGGTGGTTCGGGTGATTCGCCGGTTCGAGAAGATCGTGGAGCGATGCGCCGACGACTCCGACCCCGACAGAAATCGCGAGGCCCGGTAACGTGGGCTCATATCCTAACGCCTTGCAACCAAGTAGGTAAACCGTCCCTCCCACGATTCCTCCCAGAATTCGATGATCGCGACCGTTCATTTCTTTGCCTCCTTCCAGGCCTTGACTCTGCGGCCAAACCGGTGTACAAGAATTGAAAAACAGAACATGCCATGTTTTCTATTTCATTCTAACATATGAAGTTGTAGTAGTCAAAGCCACAAAATGCCTGTAAAACGAGTCCCATACATGGCATCAAGCAACCCACCGAAGGCGACAGCCAAGGAAGGACGAGGCCATGACCACGACTGTTTCACACCCAAAATGGGGGGCCATGGATACGATCGGTGCGCGAATTAAGTATCTGCGTGAGGCCCGAGAATGGACGCAAGAACGCCTAGCTCAGGAGGCCACCGTCAGCAAGAGCTTCGTCAGCGAGGTGGAAAACGATCGGCGAAATCCGAGCTCGGAGAAGCTGCTGGAGATCGCAACAGTCCTTGGCGCCTCGCTAGACTTCATTATGAAAGGCGAGGGCGGTACGCAAGAGGGACTGCCTCCCCCCGTTACGATTCCCCGAGAGTTGGCGGACGCGGCCGAAGAACAGCGATGGCCTTACCGCCACGTGGTCGCTGTCCTGGCTGCTTGGTCATCGCTCGTGGCCCGTCGGAACGCTGAGGGTAAGCCGCAGATGACAAAGCGGAATTGGATCGACTTCTATGAGAAGGTGCGTGCGCACCTTGAATAGTGGACAGCGATGCGAAGACTCAGAGACGCGCCAGATGTTGTAAAGATCGCGAAGGATCTCGGCCTTGCGAGTGCAGATCCCGTTGAGGCGGTCCTCGATCACTGCCGTGGGCGCGTCGCTTCTTGGGTCACGGGCTTTAAAGGTTCCCTCACCCTATCGCGGTTTCATCAACTGATCGACGACCAATTGAGCCTCCATCATGTGGTTGTAAAAAGCGACCCAGAGCTTGACGAGCTTATCCGCGAACAGACGCGACGAGGAGAGGTGATCTTCGGGACGCTGAAGGAAGAGTTCGCTGGTGGAACCGAGGCCATTACCATCAAGCTGCAGAATGCAGGCGTTGGTATGAAACGGCATCTTGCGGTGATCGATGGTCGCGGAGAACAAGCTGCTCGCGTATACTTCAGCAAGCGCCACGAGGGCTCTCACCTCCTATCACTCTCACCCATGCAGTTGAGTTTCGTCTTTCGGCGGACCCATGCAATGAGAAATGCGGCTGAAGAGCGCCTCATGGACCGTATTAGTGGCGAGATGGCGTTCTATCCGCCGCTCTTCCACCCTCAGCTCAATCGACTCCAGAAAATATACGTCAGGCCCTGCTTCGATCTTGTAGATGATGTCCGGAACGCGATATGCCCCGAGGCAAGCTGGACAGCAACCGCAATCGCGGTTGTTGAACAGAATGATTTCCCCGCTCTCTTCCTTACCGCCAGGTATTCTTCGAAAACGCGAGACCCTGGACCCGAATCACCAAGCTGGGCACTACGAGCCAGCAGCGTTCGAGCGAACCAAGCGGCAAAGTCCGCGGAGCTTATCATTCCGTGGAACTACCGCGTGCCCACGACGTCCCTCATCTATCGCGCATTCCATGAGCCGCTTGGAATGCTAGACACGCATGCTCATGCTGATGAGCGCCTTGGCATATGGACGGCGTCAAATGGCTCTTGCCTGCCGGATATTCCGATCCATATCGAGACACGGAAGCACAGCGATCAGGTGACTGCTCTCATTACTCTGAACTGATAGCCAGTCGGCCAAGGAGACGGGTCGTGGACCGTCCGACGATCAGATGAAGGAGTTGGTGGGCACGGCGTTCCTCGGCGTCGTCTTTGCCACCTTCTGGCTCACCTTCGCCTATGGCGTCTTTCGCTGGATCAAACGCGGCGAGAATCCCGACGAGCCCCCGCCGACGGCGTGACAGGCGAGTAGAACCCTCCAGCGCGCGATGTTAGGCGCTGGGCTGACGCTTGACGACCGGGCGACGCCGATGCCGCATCAATCTATCGGTCTCTAACTTTCCATCATCTCCAGGCGGGCGTCGAACTCGTGGCTGCATTGCGTACAGCGCGCACAGCCCCGTTCCAGCGTGACCTCATCCGTGGGCACAGCCATCCCACCGCAGTCCGGGCACCGTCGGAGATGCGCGACCTCGTCATGGAGCGTTTCGAACTTCGACCCACGCAGGCAGTACACCGGCTCCCCATCGAGCACCCAGGCCAGCCCGGCATTATCAACCACTGGCAAGGCGACATAGTGATGCCCGGCATAGTCTTCCAACGCCTTCCGGGTGGCAAGCCCGTCCCTGATCAGTTTGTTGGTCTTGGCGTCATAAATCGCATCGCCCTTCACGCTCACTTTGGTCGGTCCCATCTGACACCTCCTTCACGATCTGGGTCACATCCCCCCCTCTTTCGGCTGGTAGCGCTTATGGGCCTTGTCCATCGCGCCCGTCAGCTCATTCCATTCCTGCGCAGTCAGGAGCGATCTCATCTTAAAGCGCAGGCCCAGGATCTTCGTCGCGCTCGCCATCCTCGCGTGATTCATCGCGTCCAGAACCTTGGTAAACTGCTCCGGCTTGGCGTCGTAGTCGGCGTTGATCACGGCCATCTGCTCGTGAAACGCGCGCGACGTCTGCGCCGAATGCCTGACCTCCGCGACAATGTCCTGCAGGATCGCCTTGGCCTGCCCGGCCTTCTCCGGATCCTTCACCGTCTGGTCCACCATCGCGTTCGTCTCGGCAATCCCCCGCTCAACCGCGGCCTCCCCGGAATGCATCCTCATGCCATGGCCGTGGTGCCCGGCGCAACCGGCCGTTGCCAGCATCCCCGCAACCAATGCGAGCAGTATCAACTTCGAATTTTTCATCTACGCACCTCCAGTTTGTAGGATAGTCCCGCGTATGGTTTTACCGCAATTCGACCTGGAAAGGAAGGGTCGGTTGACCGGAAACAGGTTTGACACTACTACGGATGGGCGCCTACGCAGCCGCGCCCCTACACCTCCCCGAACCATTTGTACCGGTTGCGCGCGACGAGCCGATAGGCGAGCATGGCGAACGGCCGGATCAGCGGCGCCTTTAGGATTGCGTGGAGGACGCGCCCGCCGCGCAGGCCCAGTGCCAGCGGCAGGAAGGCATCCAACCCTCGTTTGATGGCGCCGTCATGGTCGACGAGAAAGGCCACGTCAGGGCGACCCGGTTTATGCTCGGCGCCCAATAGTCCGGCGGCCTCCTCGCTCTGGTACGGCACGAACCGGACATCCTGCTCCTGTCCTCTCCGCTCCAGCCCTTCCTTGGCCACCACGCACAGACGGCACTGGTCGTCATAGATCAGGGCGCGCATCACCCACCGAACTGTCCCCGGAACCATTGTACGGCCTGCTCGATGTCATCCGGGTTGCGGAAATCCACCGCCTTCTGGAACGTCGTCGCCACGTAGTCTTCGGTCATTTCGCTCGTCTCCTCGAACCCGGCCCCTCGAAGCGCCGGCCGCAACTTGGCCACGGCAGGCTGCAAATAATACTTGGCCTGCTTGGCGACTTCATCCGTGCCCAGATCCTCCGGAGTCCCCTCCGACATCAGGCTCTTGACGTCGTCGATGGCCATGCCCATCTGGCAGAGCAGGCGGCCGTCGGGTGTGATCTCCAGGAGCCACCCATCGCCTCCCAGGTCCATCAGCAGCGCGCCCTCCGCCTCAAGCTCGTAGAACGCCGGATGGTTCCGGCGGAGTTGCGCGCGCACGCTCGCCCATGCCGGATCAATTCCAGCGGTGTCACCCATACAGTCCTCCCTCGCCCACGCGTCATTATAGCCTTCTTCATCTTTCGCCGCATCAATATCGCCTTGCTTGACCCCGTGCCGCCGGCCCCGTAGAATCCGGCCATGTTTGGAGTCCGGACACACACACCCGCGACGCCCGATGTCGTTCTCTACACCAGGGCCGACTGCCCGCTCTGCGACAAGGCCAAGGACCTCCTGCACGAGCTGCACAAAGAGGTTCCCTTCAACCTGATTGAAAGAGACGTCGACAGCGAGGAAAAAGCCCGCGCATCTTACTCCGATCGCATCCCCGTGATCCTCGTCAACAACCACGAAGTGACCGGGTACCCGCCGGATGAGAAGACCGTGCGGCGTGCGATCAAGAACGCCCACCGCCTCGACATGCGGCCGACGTAGCCATGCGTGAGCGCGCCTCCGGACGCCATGGCCAATCAGGCATGATTGACGAACGCAACGAGAAACTCAAAGCGGGAAAATCCTGAGCGGGCCTGGCATAATAGGCCACAATGCGTCTCCTTAGGGTGACAGGTCGGCGCCTGCTGTTGGCCCTGCTGCTCGTGGCAGGATTCGGCGAGGTGACGGCGGCGGACGAGAACCCGAACCCCCCTCTTCCGTCTTGGAAGTCTTATACGAACGCCCGCTTCGGCTTCTCGATCCGCTACCCAGCCGACTGGCGCCTCGGAGGACCCCTTCCCGATGGAGCCGGCGTGACGATGACGCCCCCCATCTCCCACAGCCAGTTCGCGCTGACCGGTTTCCTCAACCTGGTCGAAGGCGCCAGCCAGGACAAGCGGCAAACGCTCGACGAGTTTGCGACCACGCATCATCGGATCATCGGCGAGTACTACGGAAAGAAGAGCATCACGGTCGTATGGCAGGCAGATCGAGCCGTCACACTCGGAGGATTCCCGGCCACGCAGATGAGTTTCTCGTACCGGGATGAGACCAAGCGGGAGATGATCGAACAGCACATCTTTTCACTGGGCCGCAATGAAGGCCGGGGTGTCCGGATCAAATTCCCCGCGTCCAGCCGGGCCGCCCTGCTGCCGGTCTTGGCCGAGGTACTGAAGACCTACCACGCAGGCCGCGATCAAAACGCCGTCAGCCCTTTTGCGCCGAAGGACGGAGACCGCGCGATAGGAACCGTGCGGTAGGCGCGCCGGCCATGGGCATCGTGGCGCTTCAGAAAATCCTGGGAGCCGTTCTTCTCCCTCGCCCCTGGAGGGAGAGGGTCAGGGTGAGGGGGATCGAGAACGGATCGGCGCCTATTCGCGTCGCAAGGACGTCATGTGTGTGGCCGCGCCTCAAGGTCCTCACGTGCATGCTTGATCCGATCTGAAATCAGGCGAAAATCACCCGCTCGCCAGGACGAAGACCCATTATTATGTTGGGAGTACATTCACGGCGGCTGCCTTGAACTGCAAACACGTCATCAGCTAGAATCATCATACTTTCACGGTAAACCGCGCTCGTTTCCATTCGAAGGAGCCAGTAAGGAGTCAGATTGTGGGCATGACGATGACGGACAAGGTGTTGGCGCGACATGCGGGACGCACCGAGGCCGCGCCGGGTGACAATATCTGGGTGGATGTGGACATTCTCATGACCCACGATGTCTGCGGGCCGGGCACCATCGGCATCTTCCGCAAGCAGTTCGGGCCGACCGCCAAGGTGTGGGATCGCGAGAAGGTCGTCATCATTCCGGACCATTACATCTTCACCAACGACCTGCACGCCCATCGCAATATTGATGTCCTGCGCGCGTTCGTGAAGGAACAGGACCTGCCCTATTACTACGACGTCGGTACCGACAAGTATAAGGGCGTCTGCCACATCGCCCTGCCGGAGGAAGGCCACACTCGCCCCGGCGAAGTGCTCTTCGGCACCGACTCCCACACCTGCACGGCGGGTGCGTTCGGCGAGTTCGCCACGGGGATCGGGAACACCGACGCGGCGTTGATTATGGGCATCGGCAAGCTCTGGGTGAAGGTGCCGGAGACCATGCGCTTTGAGTTCGAGGGGCCGCTCCCGCCCTACCTGATGGCCAAGGACCTCATCCTCCACATCATCGGCGACATCGGCGTGGACGGCGCGACGTACCGCGCCATGGAGTTTGCCGGCGACGGCGTGATGTCGCTCTCGATCGAGGAGCGCATGACGCTCTGCAACATGGTGATCGAGGCCGGCGGCAAGAACGGTATCATCCCGACGGACGCTGTCACGGAACAATTCGTGAAGTCCAAAACAGCCAAGCCCTACCAGCCGGTGGCCGACGACCCGGATGCCCGTTTCCACAGCGTGCGCTGCTACAAGACCGCCGACATCCAGCCCACGGTGGCCAAGCCGCATTCCCCGGACAACCGGAGCACGGCCCACGACTGTACGGGCACCAAGCTGGACCGCGCCTACATCGGCTCCTGCACCGGCGGCAAGCTGAATGACTTCATGGCGGCGGCCAGAATTCTCAAGGGGCAGCAGGTGAAGGCCGATACCTACATCGTACCGGCGACGACCGAAGTGGCCAAGGGCCTGGCAACCACGATGCTGGACGGACAATCCCTCGCGGAGATTTTCCAGCAGGCCGGGGCCAAGATTTCTCAAGGGGCGTCCTGCGCAGCCTGCCTGGGCGGCCCCTCGGACACGTTCGGCCGGCTGAACAAGAGCGAGGTCTGCATCTCGACCACCAACCGGAACTTCCCCGGCCGCATGGGTTCGAAGACCGCGCAGGTCTATCTGGCCTCGCCCTACACGGTGGCGGCCTCCGCGATCAGAGGGGTCATCACCGACCCGCGCGAGTTCCTGTAAGTCCATGCAAGACCTCATTACGGGCGCCGCCTATGTGCTGGGCGACAATATTGACACCGATCAGATCATTCCGGCCAAGCACCTCGTCTATAGCCTGAGCGATCCCGAGGAACGCAAGCTCTATGGACGCTACGCGCTGTCGGGCGTGCCGGACGCCGTGGCGGGCTTGCCGCAGGGGCACGTCAGGTTCGTGCCGGAGCACGACCACCGCTCGCCCTTCCAGATCATCGTCGGCGGGAAGAACTTCGGCTGCGGCTCCTCGCGCGAGCACGCCCCGGAAGCCATGCAGATCGCAGGTATTCAGGCAGTCGTTGCCGAGTCCTACGCGCGCATCTTCTACCGGAACTCGGTGGACGGCGGCTTCTTCATCCCGTTCGAGGCCACCCAGCGGCTCGTCGGCGAGATCAAGACCGGCGACAACCTGGAGATTCACGTGCCGGCCGGCACCTTGACGAACCGGACGACCGGCACGGTCTACAGTCTGCGCCCGCTCGGCGACGTGCTGGACATCATCAAGGCCGGCGGCGTTTTTGCCTACGCCCGCCAGGCTGGGTTCATCAAACCATGACGGCGACCATCGCCGTCCTGCCGGGAGACGGGATTGGGCCTGAGGTGATGCCCCAGGCGATCCAGACGCTGGAAATCATCGCCACGCAATTCGGCCACCGCTTCGAGTTCAAGACGGCCGATGTCGGCGGGTGCGCCATTGACAAGACCGGACGGCCGCTGCCAGACGAGACGCTGGCGCTGGCCAAGGCCAGCGATGCCGTCATGCTGGGCGCCGTCGGCGGCCCCAAGTGGGAAGGCTTGGCCTATGACGTGCGCCCCGAGCGGGCGCTGTTGGGCCTGCGCGAGCAACTGGGGCTGTTTGCCAACCTGCGCCCCGCAAAGCTCTATCCCATGCTGGCCGACGCCTCCACGCTCAAGCCCGAGGTTATTACCGGCACCGATCTACTGGTCGTCCGCGAGCTGACTGGCGGCATCTATTTCGGCACGCCGAAAGGTATCGAGAAAACGGCCGACGGTGAGCGCGGCGTCAACACCGAGGTCTACACCACCACAGAAATCGTCCGCATCGCCAAAGTCGCCTTCGAGTCCGCGCGTAAACGCCGGAAGAAGGTCACGTCGGTGGACAAGGCCAACGTGCTCGAATCCTCGGAACTCTGGCGGCGGGTCGTCATCGGCGTGGCGAAAGACTATCCCGACGTCGAGCTGTCTCACCTGTACGTGGACAACTGCGCGATGCAGCTCATTCGCAATCCGAAACAGTTTGACGTGCTCGTGACCACGAACCTCTTCGGCGACATCCTGAGCGACGAGGCCGCGATGCTGACCGGCTCGATCGGCATGCTCCCCTCCGCCAGCATCGGGAACAGTATCGGGATGTATGAGCCGATCCACGGCAGTGCGCCGGACATCGCCGGACAGGACCTCGCCAACCCGATTGCCACCATTGCGTCGGCGGCCATGATGCTGAGCTATTCCTTCAACCTCGACAAAGAAGCGGTGGCCATCGAGGGGGCCATCGTGCGCGTCCTCGAGCAGGGTTACCGCACCAAGGACATCCAGTCTGCGGGCTGCAAACCGGTGGGGACGCAGGAGATGGGCCGTTTGATCCGGGCGGAACTCGGCAAGGCCTAAGGAAACGGTCCCCCCGTTAGCCATAGTGAGGGCGCATGTCCTGGACTCTCGCTTTCGCGGGAGTGACGAGCCTTTTTCGGCATCCTGCTAAAGTAGGTTGGCCCTACGGGGAGAGGCTGTTTCTTTGCGTCAGGCATTTCAGTATACTGCTTGGGGTTGCACCCTTGGACCGGCATGATCAACCGTCTGCTCAATACAATCTTCGGCAGCAAGAACGAGCGTGAGATCACGCGCATGCGTCCGGTGGCCGCCGACATCGGCGCCAAAGAGCCGGCCATGGCGCGTCTCTCGGACAAGGACCTGGGCGCCAAGACGGAGGAATTCAAGAAGCGGCTGGCCGACGGGACCACGCTGGATGAGCTGCTGCCGGATGCCTTTGCGGTCTGCCGGGAGATGTCGAAGCGCACGTTGGCGATGCGCCATTTCGAGGTTCAGCTCATCGGCGGCATGATCCTGCACGAGGGCAAGATCGCCGAGATGAAGACCGGCGAAGGCAAGACCCTGGTCGCCACGCTGGCCCTCTACCTGAACGCTCTCGAAGGCAAGGGCGCGCACCTGATCACGGTCAATGATTATCTGGCCCGGCGCGACGCGCAGTGGATGGCGCCCCTCTATCACCACCTCGGGCTCTCCGTCGGCATCATTCAACACGAGGCCTCCTTTCTGTTCGATCCGGCCTACGAGGCGGAGGACAAGCGTCTCCAGCACCTACGCCCCTGCACCCGGCAGGAGGCCTACCGCGCCGACCTCACCTACGGCACCAACAACGAGTTCGGGTTCGACTACCTGCGCGACAACATGGTCGGCGACCTGGAGCAATGCGTCCAGCGCGAGCAGAATTTCGCCATCGTAGACGAGGTGGACAGCATCCTCATCGACGAAGCCCGCACGCCGCTTATCATCTCGGGGCCGACCGAGGACTCGACCGACCTGTACTACCGCATCGAGCGTATCATCCCGTCGCTCAAGCGGGAGACGGACTACACGATCGAGGAAAAGACCAAGACCGCGGCGCTCACCGAAGAGGGCAACGAGAAGGTGGAGCGGGCGCTGGGCGTGGTAAACCTGTACGACCTGGCCAACATGGACCTGGTGCACCACGTGGTTCAGGCCCTGCGGGCGCACGCGCTCTACCACCTCGATGTGGACTACGTCGTCAAGGACGGCGAAGTCCTCATCGTGGACGAGTTCACGGGACGGCTGATGCCCGGGCGCCGCTGGTCGGACGGGCTGCACCAGGCGATCGAGGCGAAGGAAGGCGTCAAGATCGCCAACGAGAACCAGACGCTGGCCTCCATCACCTTTCAGAATCTGTTCCGCATGTACAGAAAACTGGCCGGCATGACCGGCACCGCCGACACCGAGGCCGGCGAGTTCGCCAAGATCTACAACCTCGACGTGGTCGTCGCCCCGACCAACCGCCCCAACGTCCGGAAGGACTTTCCCGACGTCGTGTTCCGCACCGAGAAGGAGAAGTTCACCGCCATCGTCGAGGACATCGCGGACTGCCACCAACGCGGCCAGCCGGTGCTCGTCGGCACCATTTCGATCGAGAAGTCGGAGCGGCTCGCCGGCTATCTCGTCCGGCACGGCATCACGCACAACGTCCTGAACGCGAAGCACCACGAGAAGGAAGCCGAGATCATCGCCCAGGCCGGCCGCAAGGCCGCCGTCACCATCGCGACAAACATGGCGGGCCGCGGCACCGACATTCTCCTGGGCGGCAACCCCGACTTCCTGTTCAAGAAGGCCCTGTATGCCGATCCGGAGATGCCGCCCGAGCGGCAGGCCGCCCTGCTGGCCCGGATCAAAGCCGAGTGCGACGCGGAGAAACACGAGGTCGTCGCCGCGGGCGGCCTGCACATCCTGGGGACGGAGCGTCATGAGAGTCGCCGGATCGACAACCAGCTCCGTGGCCGCGGCGGGCGCCAGGGCGATCCCGGCTCGTCCCGCTTCTACCTCTCCCTGGAGGACGACCTGCTCCGCATCTTCGGGGCCGAGCGCATCTCCAAGATCATGCTCAGACTCGGCATGGAGGAAGGCGTGCCGATCGAGGCCGGCATGGTCACCCGCGCCATCGAGAACGCCCAGAAGAAGGTGGAGGCCCATCACTTCGAGATCCGCAAGCAGCTCCTCGACTATGACGACGTGATGAACAAGCAGCGCACGGTCGTGTACGAGCGCCGGCGCATGATCCTCGGCGGGGAAAACCTGTCCGAGGACATCAAGGCCGACGCCGAGGAGGTTCTGGACGGACTGCTGGACGTGCACTGCCCGAAGGACTCGTACCAGGAGGAGTGGGACCTGAAGGGCCTGACCGACGCCTGCTACGCGCAGTTTTCGATCGACCTCAAGGACGGGACAATTGACCCCAAGGACATCGGCTTCGAGGCCCTGCGTGAGGAACTCCTCCGCAAAATCCACGCAGCCTATGAGGCGAAGGAGCAGGAACTGGGCCCGGACCTGCGGCGGTATCTGGAAAAGATGGTGATGCTCCGGGCGATCGACACCCTCTGGAAGGATCACCTGCTCGCCATGGACAGTCTTCGGGAAGGCATCGGGCTCCGCGGCTACGGCCAGAAGGACCCGCTGATCGAGTACAAGCGGGAAGGCTTCGACATGTTCGCCGCGATGATGGACCGGTGCAAGCAGGACGTCCTGGAGCACCTGTTCCGCGTCCAGGTCGTCCAGGGCCAGGGAGAGCCGCCGCCCCCCGTCCTGGAGCGGCCGCGCCGGCCGCCGACCCTCACGCTGAATCGGGACGAGCAGGCCGCCGAAGGGAAGGAGGACAAGCCCATCCGCCGGACGGCGGACAAGGTCGGGCGCAACGAACCCTGTCCCTGCGGGAGCGGGAAAAAATACAAGAAGTGCCACGGAACCTGAGTGTGCCGACGACCACGACATCCCGTCCCCACCGACGCACGACCCAGAAGTCCTCCGCAGACGCGCAGGCCCGGATGTCGGCGCTGGTCCGCGAACTGCGCTTTCTCGTCGACGCGACCCGCGCCCTGGCGTCTGCGCGCAAGCCCCAGTCCGTGCTGCGCATCATCGCGGACAAGGCCAAGACGATGATCCGGTGCAAGGCCTGGTCGCTCTTCCTGATCGATGCCTCCACCCATGAACTGGTCTTCACCATGGTCGGCGGGCCCAAAGCCTGGCGACTCAAAGGGCGGCGCATCCAGCCGGGCCAGGGGATCGCCGGGTGGGTCGCCCAAAGCGGCACGCCCGCGATGATCGCCGATGTCACACGGGACCGGCGGTTTCTCGCGGAGATCGACCGAGCGACCAAGTTTGTCACCAAGTCGGTGCTCTGCGTCCCGATATTCAGCAAAAAACATCCCGTGGCCGTCCTGGAAATGGTGAACAAAATCGGCACGCCATTTGATCGGCAGGACCTGCGGCTGCTCACACGTCTCTGCGAGCAGGCCTCCATAGCGCTGGAGCGGGCGATCCTGCATGAACAAGCGGCTACGTTCAGCGTCATGGACGAGTTGACCAAGCTGCACAACGCCCGCTATCTGGAACTGGCCTTGGATCGGGAAGTCCGCCGCTTCTGCCGCTACGGGTCCATCATGGCGCTGATCTTTCTGGATCTCGACCGCTTCAAGGCGATCAACGACCGCTACGGGCATTTGCTGGGCAGTCAATGCCTGGCCGAGGTGGCGCAGGTCATGGCGGCAACCATCCGCGAGGTGGATATTCTGGCCCGCTACGGCGGGGACGAGTTCGTGGTCATCCTGCCGGAGACCACCATCGCCACCGCCAAGATAGTGGCCGAGCGATTGCGTTCCGGGGTGAGCACCCACGTGTTTCTGAAGGATGCTGGCATCAACGCGCATCTGGGCGCCAGCATCGGCATTGCCGGGCTCCCCGACCACGCGAAAACAAAAAAAGACCTTGTCCGCAAGGCCGACGAGGCGATGTACAGGGCCAAATCGGAAGGACGGAACCGCATCCGCATCGCAGGCTAACCCTGCTTCAGGGCCGATCTTGAAAGAGGGCTTTCGGCCTATTAAAAATTCCTCTAAGAACCGATTGTCGCGCGCCGCTGAACGGCTCCAACCCCTTGTTCGTTCAAGGCCTTCCGGCCCTTCGATCGCTCAGGGCAGGCTTGACTAACCTGAAGGCCCTGAGCTATCGTGAGCCCTCGCTCGGAGACGGATTTTGCTCGCGTTGCGGAGGAGCGCCCCTGTGGATATCGGCCATCCTGGACTTGTCGCCAAACTGGTCGCCCGCATCACGCGGGAGGCCCCCCTCTCCTTTGCCGCCTTCATGGACGCCGCGCTCTACGACCCGGAATTCGGCTATTACATAACCCCCGGCTCCCGCATTGGGCGCGAGGGCGACTACTACACCAGCCTCGATGTCCATCCCATTTTCGCTGAGTTGATCGGCCGGCAAGTCGCGCAAGCGGTGGAGGTGATCGGTTCCGGCGACGTCACGATCATGGAGATGGGCGCCGGCAAAGGGCTCCTGGCCAGGCATCTGCTCGACTCCTATCGGCGAAAAAATACGGCGTTCCTTTCCCGCGTTCGCTACATTCTAGTGGAGCGCAGTCCCGCCATGGTCGCCGCGCAACAGCGCCATCTGCGTCCGCTCTTGGACGAGGGCATCCGCATCTCGTGGGCGACGGACCTGAGCGCCTTCCCTCCCGACTCGGTAACCGGCATCCTGTTGTCCAACGAACTGGTGGATGCTTTTCCCGTGCATCGCGTGGTCATGCGTCCCTTGGGTCTGAGAGAGGTCTACGTCGGCTGGGAGGGGAACCGCTTTATTGAACTCGAAGCGCCACTCTCAACACACGCGCTCCAGGCGTACTTTGACCGTATCGGCATCACCCTGGAACCCGGCCAGCGGGCCGAGGTGAATCTGCAGGCGCTCGAGTGGATGCGGCAGGTGGGCGCGATCCTACGCCGAGGCCTCGTTCTCACGATTGACTACGGCCATCCCGCCGCCGATCTCTATGCCCCGACCAGACACACCGGCACGCTGCTCTGCTATCACCGGCATACCGTGTCCGAGTCGCCGTATGTTCGCGTCGGACAGCAGGACATGACCGCGCATGTGGATTTCACGAGCCTGGCGCTGGCCGGACGGGATGTCGGCCTCGCGGTGACCGGCTTTACGAACCAGTTGCATTTCCTGATGGGCCTCGGCATCGAGTCTGCCTTTGCCGGCCTCGATCCCGAATCGCCCGACGCGGCCGCGATGCGGCATCTGTTGACGCCCGACGGCATGGGCGCCACGTATAAAGTCCTGGTGCAGCACAAGGGGATGCCGGCGCCTCACCTAAACGGCCTGCGGTCGCGGCCGTTTTTTCGGGACGTGCTTCAACGCCCGATGGAGACCGTTGCGCGATGACACCGGATCTGGTTCCTGCAAACTACATCCCGGTGGTGATCTTCATGGTGGTTGCAGCCGGCTTTGGCCTCGTGTCCATCGCCGCCGGCTATCTCGTCCGTCCCTCGCGCCCCTACAAAGCCAAACTGGCGCCCTATGAGAGCGGCGCGCCGGTGTTCCACGATGCGCGCACGAACATCCCGATGCGTTACTATACGGTCGCCATGCTGTTCGTGATCTTCGACATCGAGACCGTCTTCCTCTTTCCCTGGGCCGTGGTCTTCAATCAACTCGGCCTCTTCGGCCTGATCGAGATGCTGCTGTTCATCGCCATCCTGTTCGTGGGCTACTTCTACGCCTGGAAGAAAGGGGCATTGGAATGGGATTAAAGCGAGCATCCGGCTTCGCCGGTGCAAGCGCGGGGGACGGGGGCATCGGAGCCCATTCCGATGGGCGGACGGGCCCCCGCTTAGGATCAACATGGGACTAATCAATCGGACTCTGGATGCCAACGTCATCACCACGAGTCTGGACCTCGCCATCAACTGGTGCCGGAAAGGCTCGCTGTGGCCGATGACCTTCGGGCTGGCCTGTTGCGCCATTGAAATGATCGCCACGGTGTCGTCGCGCTACGACATCGACCGCTTCGGCGCGGGCGTGTTTCGCGCCTCGCCCCGCCAGTCCGACTTGATGATCGTCGCCGGCACCGTCTGCCGGAAGATGGCACCGGTGATCCGCCGCATCTACGACCAGATGCCGGAGCCGCGGTACGTCATCTCCATGGGATCCTGTGCCACGTCCGGCAACCACTATAATTCGTATAGCGTCGTGCAGGGCGTGGACCAGATCGTGCCGGTGGATGTCTACGTGCCGGGCTGTCCGCCGCGCCCCGAAGCCCTCCTGGACGGCCTGATGCTGCTCCAGAAGAAAATGATGACGGAAAAGATCCTGGTGAGATAATCCGATGCACGCGCTGCTCACCAGACTCAAAGACCAGTTCCCGGGCGCCGTGTTGGCGGTCCGCGAGGAGGGCCCGTACAAGGACCTCGTCGCGCAGGTCACGGCGTCGGCCGTCCCGGAGATCGCCCGCTTTCTCCATGACGATCCCGACTCCTCGTTCGACATGCTCTCGGACATGCTCGCGGTGGACTATCCGGAGGATGAAGACCGGTTCGAGGTCATCTACCTGCTCAAATCGCTCCCCCGCAACCACCGGCTCCGCCTCAAGGCGCGGCTCCCGGAAGACCACCCGACCATCCCGACCGTCACGACGGTCTGGAAAGGCGCGAACTTCCTTGAGCGCGAAGTGTACGACTTGATGGGGATCACGTTCGCCGGCCACCCGGACCTGCGCCGCATCCTCATGCCGGAGGACTACGATGAAGGCTACCCATTGCGGAAGGACTTTCCGACGGAGGGCCGTGGCTGGCGCAGCACCTTCCCGTTTCTCCCGCGGCTCGACGAGCAAGACGCGTCGCCGGAGGAGGAGATTCCCGAGGCCGAACACCGGCCCTTCCTGAAAGAGGCCGAGGGCCTGCCGAAAGGCGTGCATGTGGTCCGGCGCCAGGAAGAACTCCTGCTCAACATGGGCCCGCAACATCCGGCCACCCACGGGGTGCTCCGTATGGTGCTGGAACTCGAGGGCGAGCGTATCGTGAAGGCCACGCCGGACCTCGGCTACCTCCATCGCGGCGTCGAGAAACTGTGCGAGGGCCTGGCCTACCAGCAGATCATTCCCCATACCGACCGGCTGGACTACGTCTGCTCGATGACCAACAACTACGCGTACGTGCGGGTCGTGGAGAAGCTCTTGAACCTCACGATCCCGCCCCGCGCCGAGTACATCCGAACGATTGTCGCCGAGATGCAGCGGATCATCGGGCACCTCTTCTGGCTCGGCACCCAGGCGCTCGACATCGGCGCCATGACGGTGTTTTTCTGGACGTTCCGCGAGCGCGAAGTCCTGCTGGATCTCTTCGAGAAGCTCTGCGGCGCGCGCCTCACGCTGAACTACTATCGGATCGGCGGCGTGGACAGCGATTTCACGCCGGACCTCGTCCAGCGGCTGGGCGCCTTCCTGGACACGTTTCCCGATCATCTCCACGAGTACGACGAGTTGCTCCTCACCAACCGTATCTGGCTGGCGCGGACCAAGCACGTCGCCGTGATCTCCGCCGAGGACGCGATCAACTTCGGCTGCACCGGCCCGGTGCTGCGCGGGTCGGGCGTGGCCTATGACGTTCGCAAAGCGGAACCCTATGGCGCCTACGACAAGGTCGAGTGGGAAGTCCCCGTCGGCAAGAACGGCGACACGTACGATCGCTATTGGGTCCGCCTCGAAGAGATGCGGCAGAGCGCCAAGATCATCCGCCAGTGCCTCGCGCAACTGCCGGAGGGGCCGATCATCGCCGATGCGCCCCAGATCATCCCGCCGCCCAAGGAAAAAGTGATGCGGGACATGGAAAGCCTGATCCACCACTTCATCATCTTCACGCAGGGCTTCAAGCCGCCCAAGGGCGAGACCTACTGTGCCTCCGAAGCGCCGAAGGGCGAGCTCGGTTTTTTCATCGTGAGCGATGGCGGGCCGAAACCCTACCGCATGAAAATCCGCTCGCCCTCCTTCGTCCACCTGGGCGCGTTCGATCACATGGCGCGGGGCTATCTCATTGCCGACATCGTGACGATCTTCGGCACCTACGATGTCGTGATGGGAGAATGCGACCGCTAATGTCCGTCTTTGCACAAGCCGCGCAAGACCGCATCCCCGGCCTCCTCGCCCGGTACGCGGAGAAGCGAGGCGCGCTGCTGCCGTTGTTGTGGCTCGCGCAGGAGGAGCATGGCTATGTGTCGGAAGAGGCGATGAAGGAAATCGCGGGGATCCTGGGCCTCACGCCGCCGCAGGTCTACGAAACCGTGACGTTCTACACGATGTACCACCGCCGCCCGATCGGCACGTACCACATCCAGGTCTGCCGCTCGCTGATGTGTGCGCTCGTGGGCACGGACCACCTGCTGGGCTGGATGCACGCCAAGCTGGGCATTACGACCGGCCAGACAACGCCGGACGGCGGCTTCACGCTGAGCCAGGTGGAATGCCTCGGTTCCTGCGCCACCGGCCCGATGATGCAGATCAACGACGACTATTACGAACGGCTGACGCAGGACACGGTTGTTCGCATCCTGGACGACCTGAAACGCGACGGGAAGTGTCCACTGGCGACCGGGCCGTTCATGTGGCCGGAACCGGAATGGCAACGTAGATGAGGGGCCAGTGCGAGTGCAATGAATGACCCCTCTATCGTAGCGGAGGTTCGCTCCGTTCGTGGAACGCGCATTCGTCTGACGGCTCGGCAATGGGTGCATATCATTGAGAACCACGACTATATGGCCGGGAACCATGCGCTCGTGGTAGAAACGGTAGCCGATCCTGATGAGTTGCTTGAAGGGCAGGCTGGTGAGACCGTGGCATTGCGACTGTATCGGCATACCAATCTTGGCGCGAAGACTGCGGTTGTTATCTATCGTGATGAGCCGGAAGGTTTTGTGATCACCGCATGGTTAACCTCCCGGCCGGACTTATTGCGAACAAAGAAGGTACGCTTATGGACACGATCACCATTGACCGAAAGCTGATCCCGCTGCTCTTGGACTTGCCCTCCCACCACTACTGGGTGGACTACGACGAAGAGAGCGACGTCCTGTATATCAGTTTCGAGAAACCGCAACAGGCGACAGATAGTGTCACGGGCGAGGACGGAAATGTCTATCACTATCGCGCCGATCACCTGGTTGGTGTCACCATTTTACACGCCAGCCGGAACGCGCAGGACTGTGGGTGAGGTGTGACCATGCCTAAACACGAACTCCTCCTCCTGAAGAACATGTCCCAGTCGGGCTACAGCGGCTCGCTTGCCGACTACGAGCGGGCGGGTGGCTACCAGGCATTGCGGAAGGCCCTGGGCACGGTCGCGCCGGCCGACATCACCGAGATGGTCAAGAAATCCGGCTTGCGGGGGCGTGGCGGCGCCGGCTTCCCAACCGGCATGAAGTGGTCGTTTATTCCCAAAGACCACCCCGGTCCGCGCTATCTCATTTGCAACGCCGACGAGAGCGAGCCCGGTACGTTCAAGGACCGTCAGTTGATGGAACGCGACCCGCACCAGATGATCGAGGGCATGATCCTCGCCGCCTATGCGATTGGCGTCCGGACAGCCTATATCTACATCAGGGGAGAGTTCGCGCTCGGCGCCAAAATCCTTGAGCGCGCGCGAGCGGAGGCGTACCAGGCGGGCTACCTCGGTGCAGACATCCTGGGGGCCGGGTTCGCGCTGGACATCTACGTCCATCGGGGCGCCGGTGCCTACATCTGCGGGGAAGAAACCGCCCTGCTCGAATCCCTCGAAGGCAAGCGGGGCCTGCCCCGGATCAAGCCGCCGTTCCCCGCCACGCACGGGCTGTTCCAGAAACCGACGGTGGTCAACAACGTGGAAACGCTGGCTAATATTCCGCACATCGTCAACCGCGGGCCCGAATGGTTCGCCTCGATAGGCAATCCACCCAAGAGCAGCGGCACGCGGGTCTTCTGCCTCAGCGGGCACGTGCAACGCCCCGGCAACTACGAAGTGCCGATGGGCATCACGTTCCGCGAGATGATCTACGAGATCGCGGGCGGCATGCGGGGCGAGAAGCCGCTCAAGGCATTCATCCCGGGCGGCGCGTCCGCCGCCTTCCTGACGCCCCAGCACCTGGACGTGAAACTGGATTTCGAATCGGTCGCGCAGGCTGGCTCCATGCTCGGCTCCGGCGGCATCACGGTGATGGAGGAAGGTACGTGCATGGTCTGGGCCGCCGAAAATCTCCTGCACTTCTTCAACCATGAATCCTGCGGCAAGTGCACACCCTGCCGGGAGGGGAGTTCCTGGCTGGTACAGATTCTCAGGCGGATCGATCACGGCAAGGGAACGATGGACGATCTGGCGACCCTGCTGCGACTCTGCGGCAACATCGCGGGCCGCACGGTCTGTGCCTTCGGCGACGCGGCGGTCGCGCCGATCACCAGCACGCTCCAGTATTTCCGCGAGGAGTATGAAGCGCACATCCGCGAGCAGCGTTGTCCGTTCAAGCCGGCGCCGGTTCAGGAATTGATTATGGTGGGGCATGCGGGAGAGCATCGTGGCTGACATGGTCAACATCTTCATAGACGGCACGCCGATCGCGGTGGAGAAGGGCACCCTCGTCATCGAGGCCGCGCGTCGGATCGGGGTCATGGTCCCGCACTTCTGCTATCACCCCAAGCTCAAGCCCGACGCCAACTGCCGCATGTGCCTCGTCGAGGTGGAGAAGATGCCGAAGTTGCAGACCTCCTGCAGCACCGTGGCCACCGACGGCATGGTGGTCCGCACCAATACCCCCATCGTGGACGAGGCCCACAAATCCGTCCTGGAGTTCATCCTGGCCAATCATCCACTGGACTGTCCGATCTGCGACCAGGGCGGGCGCTGTGATCTCCAGGACTTCTCGCACCAGTACACGCCCACCACCAGTCGGTTCACCGATACCAAGCGCGTTTTTGAAAAGGGGTTCTTCAGCCCGCTGATCGAGAAGGAAATGAACCGCTGCGTCTCCTGCCTCCGGTGCGTGCGCTATTGTAACGAGATCATGGACGTCAAGGCACTGGCCAACGTCAACCGCAGCATGATGACCGAGATCGCGCACTTCGCCGGCCACCCGCTGGACTGCGAGTTCTGCGGCGGCTGTGTGCAGATCTGCCCGGTGGGCGCGATCACGAGCCGGCTTTCGCTGTACGAGTTCCGGCCCTGGATGATGAAGCGGGCGGAAACCACCTGCGGTTACTGCGGCGACGGCTGCTCGCTCACCCTCGAAACGCGCGACAAGACCGTCATCGAAGTCATGTCGTCCCACGGCAGTGGCCGCAACAACGGCGACCTCTGCGCGAAGGGCTTCTTCGGTTACCAGTACGTCAACCACGCCGATCGGCTCACGACCCCGCTGGTCCGGCAGGCGGACGGCCGACTGCATCCGGCGACCTGGGACGAGGTGCTGCCGCTGCTCGCCGAACGGCTCACGCAGATCAAGCTGACACATGGCGCGGAGGCGATGGCCGGGCTCATCTCGGCGCGCTGCACCAACGAGGATCTGTATCTCTTCCAAAAATTCATGCGCCTGGCGATTGGCTCGAACCACCTGGACAGCACGGCGCGCTATGGGCACGTCAACGCCGCCCGGGCGATGCGGCGTGTGCAGGGGACCAATCGCTGGACGGTCTCCTACGAGGACATCGTCCAAGCCGACGCGCTGCTGCTGATCGGCACGCAGGTCACAGCCGCCAATCCGATCGTCGGGTTGAAAGTCAAAGAAGCCGTCAAAAAGCACGAGGCCACGCTGCTCACCATCGAGACGCTCGTCCCCTCGATTGAAACGACCAGTAACATCACCAATCTGGCGGCCCTGCACGTCATCGTCCCGCCCGGTCGCCACGCCGCCGCCGTGCAGGGCCTCGTCAAGGCCGTCTTCGACGAGAATCTTGTAGACGCCGGAATGAGCGCGCGCGCCGGCGACTACGTCGCGCGCGTGCGTACATCCGCGACGGCGTTGCCTTACCCCGAAGGGTTGGACGAGACCACGCTTCGCGCCATCGCCAAGACCTTTGCGGGCGCGCGGCGCGGGGTGATCCTGATCGGGCAGAACCTGCTGCAATCTCCCGGCGGCTACGACGCCACCGTGAACCTCCTGGACTTTCTGCTGTTGCTCGGCAAACTGACCCAGCCTGGCTGGGGCCTTGCGCCGCTCACCGAAGAGAACAACGAGCAGGGCGCCATCGAGATGGGTGCGACGGCGGAATACCTCCCCGGCCCAGCCGAGCTCGCCGATCCGGCGGCGCGGAGCCGGATGGCGGACGCGTGGAAAGACGAGCCGCCGACCGCGACGGGGATGCGTCTGTTCGAGATGCTCGACGCGGCCCGCGCTGGTACACTGAAGGCCATGCTCATCATCGGCGAAAACCCGGCGCGGAGCCTGCCGGCCTCTGCGAAGACCGTCGAGGCGCTGGAAACGCTGGACCTGCTCGTCGTGCAGGAGCTGTTTCTGACGGAGACCGCACGCTTAGCCGACGTCATCCTCCCGGCCTGCTCCTATGCCGAAAAGACCGGTACCTTTACGAACTCCGAAGGCTGCGTGCAGAAGGTCCGTCCAGGGCTTGAGCCGGTCGGCGACAGCCGCCCGGATTGGGAGATCCTCTCCGCCCTCTCCGTGATGATGGGCTACCCGCTGGAGTACGGCGACGCCAAGGACATCCTCAAGGAGATCCGCGCGGTCATCCCCGGCTACCGGGTACTCGGCGCGACGCCCGAGCCGGCCCAGGTGGACGCCACAGCGATTGAGCGCTACGTCACCACGGGATTCGCCGAAGACCTCGCAACCCGCTACCGCGCGGCTGAGAACCACAAGGCAACTGGCCCTCGCTGGTCGCTGACCATCGGCCAGACTCTGTTCCATTCGGGCACGATGTCCACCAAGGCCCAGGGCCTCTTGGAACTTCAGAAGGACGGCACACTGATCATGAATCCGGCCGATGCGCAGCGCCTGGGCCTCACGAGCGGGGATTGTGTGCGGCTGACGTCCGCGTCCGGCGAGGCGACGGTTCCGGTCACGATGCTGGGCCGCATCCCGGAAGGCACCCTGTTCTTTCCAGAGTCGTTCCGGGAGGCGCTGGCCGGGCTGCCGAGCCTGACGCTCGACCCGGTGACCGGCGTGCCCTATTGCAAACAACTGTGGGTTGAAGTAAGTAAAGTAGCATAGGTTACATCATCTTGTGGTGTCATTCTGAGCAAAGCGAAGAATCTGTGTATCCAAATCGATTGAGACCCTTCATTTCATTCAGGGTGATACGAGTGGGAGGGTCAGGCTAGATGGAACTGCTCGTATTCGCAGGCGCGTCGATGGTCAAGATCGCCGTCGTCATGGTCACCGTCTTGCTCACCGTGGCCGTGCTCACCCTGGCCGAACGGAAGGTGCTGAGCTGGATGCAGGACCGCATGGGCCCGATGGAAGTGGGGCCCTACGGCATCCTGCAGCCGATTGCCGACGGCATCAAGCTGTTCTTCAAGGAGGACATCGTGCCGTCCGGAGCGAACCGGCTGCTCTTCTCGCTGGCCCCGATCATCTCCCTCGTCCCGGCCTTCGTCGGCTTCGCGGTCGTGCCCTACGGCCCCAACGTTGAGATCGAGCTCTTCGGGGTCACGATCAAGCCGTTCATCATTACGGACATCAACATCGGCATCCTGTACGTCCTGGCCTTTGCCTCCATCGGCGCCTACGGGGTCATCCTGGGCGGCTGGGCCTCCAACAACAAGTACTCCCTGTTGGGCGGCCTGCGCGCCGCCGCGCAGGTGATCAGCTACGAACTGAACGTCGGCCTGGCGATCATCAGCGTCATCATCCTCTCGGGGTCGCTGAGCCTGATGACGATCGCGGAGAAGCAGGCCGGCGGACTCCTGAACTGGAACATCATTGGGATGGGACACGGGGAGGGCATCTGGTGGTGGGTGCCCGTGACCCAGGTCATCGCCTTCGTCGTGTACGTCATCTCGTCCATCGCGGAGACCAACCGCCTCCCCTTCGACCTGCCGGAGGCGGACAGCGAGCTGGTCGCCGGCTGGATGACCGAATATAGCGGGATGCGGTTCGCCTTTTTCTTCATGGCGGAATACGCGAACATGATCCTGGTCTCCTGCATTGCGGCGGTCCTGTTTCTCGGCGGCTATCACGCGCCGTACCCCGGGACGTTGTTCCCGGGCATCCTGGGCTACTTCGAGGGCATCGCTTGGTTCACGGTGAAGGTGTACGGCTTCCTGTTCCTGTTTTTTTGGATCCGCGCCACGCTGCCGCGCCTGCGCTATGACCAGCTCATGCGGTTCGGGTGGAAAGTGATGCTGCCGCTGGCGCTGGCGAACATCGTCATCACGTCCCTCGTCGTGTACGTCCTCAGATAGGGAAGGAGCACGTACCCCATGACCGTCACAGACCTGGTCAAGACGTTCACCTTCTATGAAATCCTGATCGGGATGAAGGCCACGATCACGGTGTTCATCCAGCGGATCATTCTCCGCAACCGCAAAGCCGTCACCCTGCAGTATCCCCATGAAAAACGGGACCTGCCCGGCGCCTACCGCGGGATGATCGCGCTCCTCAAGTATGACGACGGGGTTGAGAAATGCGTCGGCTGCGACCTCTGCGAGGCCGCCTGCCCGTCCCGCGTCATTACGGTCATCAGCGCCGAGGTCGAGGGCGAGCCGATGAAGCGCTATGCCAAGGAATATTCCATGGACATGACCCGCTGTCTCTTCTGCGGCCTCTGCGTGGACGCCTGCCCGGTGGACGCCCTGGCCATGACGAAGGAGTTCGCGTGGGCTCGGTACAACAAGCGCGACCTCCTGCTCGACAAGCCGCAACTGCTGGCGCTCGGCGACCGCAACTTCCCCGAACGCGAGAAGAAGCTGGAGTTCCAGCATCCGAATGTGGCCTCTTTCAACATCGGCCACAAACATCTGCCGGCCAAGGTCTCCTAGGGGACCCGACGTCATCGTGGCCACCCTGTCGTTCTTTTACTTCGGGACCGTCATCGTCCTGTGCGCCCTCCTCGTGGTCGCGCTGCGCAATCCCGTGCACAGCGTGATCGCGCTCCTCGTCATACTCTTCCACATCGCGGGGTTGTTCGTCACCCTGCACGCCGAGTTCCTGGCAGCGGTCCAGTTGCTGGTGTACGCGGGGGCCATCCTGGTGCTCTACCTGTTCGTCGTGATGATCCTGAACCTCCAGCGGGACGATTCCTACCAGCGACAGGTGAAGCTGGGACTGGGGCTCGGCCTGCTCGCCCTCGCCGAGGTGATCTATGTCATCAGCAAGGCGGCGCTTCCGGAAGAACCTGCGAGCGGTCCGACCGCCGCGGGCGAAGCGGCGGAGGGCCTCACCGGCAATACCGAACTGGTGGGGAAGGCGCTCTACACCACCTACCTGCTGCCCTTTGAAGTGGCTTCCCTGGTCCTGCTGGTCGCCATGGTCGGCGCCATCCTTATGGCCAAGAAGGGGATCATGGGGCCGGAGGAGAAATAACCGGTGGTCCCGCTGTCCTATTACATAATCCTCAGCGCGATTGTGTTCGTCACGGGCGTCGTGGGCGTGCTGATCCGGCGCAACATCATCATGCTGCTGCTGTCCATCGAGCTGATGCTGAACGCCACGAACATCAACTTCGTGGCCTTCTCGCACTATCTGGACAACGTCGCGGGGCAGGTCTTCGTCTTTTTCACGCTCACGGTCGCGGCAGCGGAAGTGGCCGTGGGCCTCGCCATCATCATCGCCCTCTACCGCGTCAAGGCGACGATGAACGTCGAAGAACTGAACGTGATGAAGGGGTAGGGATGGATACCGTGGCGCGCATTCCTCCTGAACTGGCCGATCTTCGGGAAGCGCTGGTGGCGCGCCTTCGCGAAGCCATCCCGCAGGTCCTGGCTGTCTATGCCTATGGGTCCCGAGTCACGAACACCGCAGGGCGGGAGAGCGACTTGGACGTGGCCCTCCTGTTACCCGTTGCGCACACGGTTTCACCATGGCGTCTGCTGCAACTGTGCGGGGATCTGGAGGTCATGACCGGGTATCCGGTCCAAGTCTCCATCCTGGAGATGACTCGTTTTCTTGTCCATTGCAAAGAAGTTGTCGGTGGCGGCGTGCGGCTCTATGTGGCGGATGAGCACGCGGTGGCAACGTTCGAAATGCAGACGCTGTCCAACTATGCCCGGCTCTGTGAGGACCGGAAGCCGGTCGTGAAGGCCTACAGTATGGAACCGGCACATGGATGACGTGCTGTTGAAGATTGCATAGCAGCGTGGCGCCTTGGAAGGCTCTTCCCCTCCCCACCGAGGGAAAGGGGAGGGTGAAGAAAAGCACCACTTTCCTCGCTGCCATCTCCTTCAAGGGGCGAGGGAGTTGCGAAGAGAACCCCTCGCCCCCGCCCTCTCCCTCAAGGGGCGAGGGTGTCGGAAAGGGCAGATAGGTGAAATACGCTCTCATCCCACTATTGCCGTTCGCCGCGTTCTTGATCATCGGCTTGTTCGGCCGGTGGATCCGGGAGCGCGCGCACTGGGTCGCCGTGCCAGCGGTGGGCCTGTCGTTCCTGCTGTCCGTCTCGACGTTCATGGAAATTGCAACCGGCGAGCCCATCCGCGTGACGCTCTATTCCTGGATCACCTCCGGCGCCTTCGACGTCACCATCGGCTTCTATATTGATCGGCTGACGGCCGCGATGCTCCTGCTAGTCACCATCGTCAGCGGACTCGTGCATGTCTACACCATCGGCTACATGCGCGGCGAGCCCGGCTACGCCCGCTTCTTCGCCTATATCGCCCTCTTCACCTTCTCGATGCTGATGCTGGTGATGGCGGATAACTTCCTGCAACTGTACGTGTTCTGGGAAGCGGTGGGACTCTGCTCCTACCTGTTGATCGGGCACTGGTACGACCGCAAATCCGCCTGCGACGCCGCGACCAAGGCATTCATTGTCAACCGCGTCGGCGACTTCGGGTTCGGTCTCGGCATCATGCTGATTTTCGTGACGTTCGGCTCGCTCCAGTATGACGCGGTCTTCGCCCAAGCAGCGATGGTGGACGGCCAGACGATCAACCTCCTCAAGCCGTTGGGCGGCGAGTGGATGGTGGGCACGCTGACGGTGATCTGCCTCCTCCTCTTCACCGGCGCCGTCGGCAAGTCGGCCCAGGCGCCGCTGCACGTGTGGCTGCCGGACGCGATGGAAGGCCCGACGCCCATCTCGGCCCTGATCCATGCCGCCACGATGGTCACGGCCGGCGTCTTCATGGTGGCGCGCCTGTCCCCGCTTTACAGCCTCGCGCCGGCGGCGATGGACGTGGTAGCCGTGACAGGCGGCGTGACGGCGATCTTCGCAGCGACCATCGCCCTGACCCAGCACGACATCAAGCGCGTCGTGGCCTACTCGACCGTCAGCCAGCTCGGGTACATGATGATGGCCTGCGGCCTCGGGGCCTACACAGCCGGCATGTATCACCTGCTGACCCATGGCGCCTTCAAGGCCTTGCTGTTCCTCTGCTGCGGCTCGATCATCATCGCGCTGCATCACGAACAGGACATGCGCCGGATGGGCGGACTGAAAACCAAGCTCCCGATTACGTACTGGACCATGGTGATTGGCTCGCTCGCCCTGGCCGGCATGCCCGGCTTCTCTGGGTTCTTCAGCAAGGAGGAGATTCTGGCCGCAGCCTGGTCATCCGGCCCTTTGGGCCAGGCCCTCACGGTGGTGGGGCTACTCACGGCCTTCCTGACGGCCTTCTACAGTTTCCGCCTGCTGTTCGTGGTCTTCTGGGGCGAGTCGCGCGTAGACCCCCATCACGCGAACCCCATCCACGAACCGTCCTGGACCATGACCCTGCCCCTGATCGTTCTGGCCATCCTGTCCATCGTGACCGGGTACATCGGCATTCCGCAGTTCCTCGAGCCGGTCCTGAAAGGCCCGGCCGGTATGGAGGCGCACGACGGTCCGCTCCTGCTCATGCTCGTGGCCGTGGCCATGGCGTTCGGCGGCATCGCCGCCGCCTGGGTCGTCTATGTGAAATCGCCGGGGCTGCCGGATCGGCTGGCGGAGACCTGGAAGCAGGCCTATGCTCTCTCCTTTAACAAGTGGTACGTGGACGAACTGTACGATCGGACGATCGTCAAACCGACGGTGGGCCTCGCGAACGGCCTGTGGAAGAAAGTGGATGTCGCAGTGATCGACGCCATGGTGAACGGCGTGGGCGCCGCCACCCTGCTGTGGGGGCGCGGCCTGCGGCTGGTCCAGAGCGGCCAGGTCCAGCATTACGCGCTGGCCATGGCCCTCGGCGCGGTCATGATCCTCGGCCTGTATGCGTGGTTCCTCCCATGATGCCGGACGTCATCCTCAACACGACGGCGCTGCCGCATTTGCTCACGCTCCTGATCGCCTTGCCGCTGGTGGGGGTGGCGATGATGGCCTTCTTCAAGGACGACGCGGCCGTCAAGCGCATCGCCTTCTGGACGGCCGGCATCGAGTTCGTCCTGTCCTTGCCGCTCTATTTCTGGTTCGACCCGGCCACGCATCGCATGCAGTTCGGAGAAGTGGTCCCGTGGATCACCGCTCCCCCGATCAGCTACGCCGTCGGCATTGACGGGATCAGCCTGTGGCTGGTGCTGCTGACGACGCTGCTCACGCCGATCTGTGTGGTCTGCTCCTGGACCGCGATCACGTCCCGCGTGCGCGAGTTCATGATCGCGCTGCTGGTCATGGAAACCGCGATGGTGGGGGTCTTCTGCGCCCTGAACTTCGTGCTCTTTTATATTTTCTGGGAAGCCATGCTGATTCCCATGTACCTCCTCATCGGGGTCTGGGGCGGGGCCAATCGGATCTATGCCGCGATCAAGTTTTTCCTGTATACCCTGGCCGGCAGCCTTTTGTTGCTGATCGCCATTATCGTCCTGTATTTCCAGGGCGGCCAGACGTTCGACATCCTGACGCTAAGCCGCGCGCCGTACAGCGAGACGCTCCAGGCCTGGCTCTTCTGGGCGTTCTTTGCGGCCTTCGCGGTGAAGGTGCCCATGTTCCCGTTCCATACCTGGCTGCCGGACGCGCACGTGGAGGCGCCGACCGCCGGCAGCGTGCTGCTGGCCAGCGTGCTGCTGAAGATGGGCGCCTACGGTTTCCTGCGGTTCAGCCTGCCGATGCTGCCCGACGCCTCCCAGCGGTTCACGCCGGTGATCCTCGCGCTCTCCGTCATCGCCATTCTGTACGGCGCGTACATGGCGCTGGCCCAGAGCGATTTGAAGAAGCTTATCGCCTATTCCAGCGTGAGCCACATGGGCTTCGTGACGCTGGGCATCTTCGTGTTCAACACCCAGGGCGTGGAGGGCGCGTTGCTGCAGATGCTCAACCACGGCATCACGACCGGCGGGTTGTTCCTCTGCGTAGGCCTGATCTACGAGCGGACGCATAGCCGGCAGATCGGGGACAACGGCGGGCTGTCGACGCCCATGCCTCGCTATGCCACCTGCCTGGTGATCTTCGCCCTCTCCTCGCTCGGGCTCCCCGGCACGAACAGCTTCGTCGGCGAGTTCCTAGTGCTGATGGGGAGCTTCATCTACAGCAAGACCCTCGCGGCGCTCGCCACGCTCGGCATCATTCTGGCGGCGGTGTATCTGCTCTGGATGGTCCAGCGCATCGCCTTCGGCCGGCCGTCCGAGAAGACCGCCAAGCTGACCGACTTGAACTGGTGCGAAATGGCCACGCTGGTTCCCTTGATCATCCTGGTCTTCTGGATCGGCATCTTCCCGAATCCGTTCCTGACGCCGATGCACGCCAGCGTCGCGCATATCTTTGACGTGATGGATCGAGGGCGTGTCGTGCCATGACCGCCTTCGTCTCAACGGCCGATCTCCTTGCGATCCTCCCGGAGCTACTGGTGATGGCGGGCGGCTGCGCCGTGCTCGTCCTGGCCCCCCTGACCTCCCACGACCGCAAGGACTGGCTGGCCTACTTCAGCTTGGCCGTGCTGGGCGCGGCCTTCGTGGTGGGCTACTGGTTCCTGGGCCCTCTCACCGGCTTGCCGCGCCCGGTGTTCAGTGGATTGTACGTCGTGGACGCCTACGGGACCTTCTGGAAGCTGCTGCTGATCGTCGCCTCCGGGCTCGTCATCCTGCTCGCGAAGGCGCACCTGAAGCTGGAGGAGATCGACCTGCCGGAGTTCTACGCCTTCATCCTGCTCTCGCTCTCCGGCATGATGGTGATGGTGTCGGGCACGGACCTGCTCGTCATCTACCTCGGCCTGGAATTGATGTCGCTCTCGCTCTACGTCATGGCCGGCTTCAAACGGTACGCGCTCCGCTCCCTGGAGGCCGCGGCGAAGTACTTCATCCTGGGCTCGTTCTCCTCCGGCATCCTCCTCTACGGCATCTCGCTGCTCTTCGGCCGCACCGGCCACACCACGCTCGCGGGCATCCGAGACGGGATCGCGGGGCTCCCGGCCAACGATCCGATTCTCCTCCTGGCGATGGGGCTCCTGGTGGTGGGGTTTGGCTTCAAGGTCTCGGCCGTCCCCTTCCACATGTGGACGCCGGACGTATACGAGGGAGCGCCCACGTCAGTGACGGCGTACATTTCCGTGGCCTCCAAGGCGGCCAGCTTTGCGGCATTTCTTCGGGTCTTCCTGGAGGCTCTGGGCGGGATGAAGGACAGCTGGCAGATGCTGCTCGTCGCCGTGTCTGTCGCAACCATGATCTTGGGCAATGTGGTGGCGATCGTTCAGACCAACATCAAGCGCATGCTGGCCTACTCCAGCATCGCGCACGCGGGCTACGCCCTGATCGGCCTGGTCGTCGCCGACGCCTTCGGCGTGGCCAGCGTGATGCTGTACCTGGCCCTCTACGCCTTCATGAACCTCGGCGCGTTCGCGGTCGTGACGATGCTGCGACGCGGCGGGGTGGAAGGAGACGCCATCGACGACTTCACCGGCCTGGCCAGACGGAACAAGTGGGCGGCTTTTGCCATGCTGCTCTTCATGTTCTCGCTCGCGGGCATTCCGCCGACGGCGGGCTTCATCGCCAAGTTCTATGTCTTTATGGCGGCGGTGGGCGCGAACATGACGTGGCTGGCCGTACTGGCGGTCGTCTTCGCCGCTGTATCGGCGTACTTCTACCTGCGCGTGGTCATGGTGATGTATATGCGGGAGCCCGGCAAGACAACGGGGATGCCCGGCTACGACGTGCGGGTCGTGGCGTCGCCCGCCACCATCGCGGTGCTCCTCGTCGCGGCCCTCGGCGTCATCGTCCTCGGCCTGTTCCCCGACCCGCTCATCCAGGCCGCCCAAAGCGCCATCCTGCCGCTGCGCTAGCTCGGACGATCCAGAAGGGCAAGGGTCAGCACCTAACGCGCAACTTTGCTTCATAGGCGACCGTACATTCCTCAACGGCTTGATTTCTCACCTCTCCGCCTTATTGTCCCTCCTCATGAACGGCGCGCAGACGCGCTGAAAGGAGAGGCATGATTCGTTTTGACCGGCTGACCATCAAGACACAGGAAGCCCTGGCCGAGGCCCAGAAGCTGGCCGAGAAGGCCGGGCATCAGCAGATCGATGTCGAACACCTGGCGTTGGTCTTGGTGCGGCAGCGTGAGGGGCTCACGCCTGGCCTGTTGCAAAAACTGGGTGTGGATCCCGCCATGCTGGGGCGCGAACTGGAAAAAGAACTGAAAAAGATTCCCCAGGTCTCCGGATCGGGAGTCGGACAGGTCGGCCTTTCGCAACGATTGAGCGACGTCTTTGCCGCGGCTGAGCAGGAGGCCGAGCGCTTCAAGGACGAGTACCTCAGCGCCGAACATCTGTTGTTGGCCATCGCGGAGTCCGGCGGCGCGGCCGCCGGCTGGTTCAAGCGGCAGGGCGTGACGAAGGACCGCCTCTATGCCGCGTTGACCGCGATTCGCGGCACACAGCGCGTGACGGATCAGGCGCCGGAGGAGAAGTATCAAGCGCTGGCCCGGTACGGCCGCGACCTCACTGAACTGGCCCGCAAGGGGAAATTGGACCCGGTCATCGGGCGCGACGAGGAAATCCGCCGCGTGATTCAGGTCCTGTCGCGCCGCACCAAGAATAACCCCTGCCTCATCGGCGAGCCGGGCGTCGGCAAGACGGCCATCGCCGAAGGGCTGGCCCAGCGCGTGATCGCCGGCGATGTGCCGGAGGGCCTCAAGAACCGTCGCGTCGTGGCGCTGGACATGGGCGCGCTGGTGGCCGGCAGCAAATTCAGGGGCGAGTTCGAAGATCGTCTCAAGGCGGTGCTGCGCGAGGTCGAGGAAGCCGCCGGCGCCGTCATGTTGTTCATTGACGAGATTCATACGCTGGTCGGCGCGGGCGCGGCTGAAGGCGCAATGGACGCCTCCAACATGCTCAAGCCGGCGCTCGCGCGCGGCGACCTTCGCTGCGTCGGGGCGACCACGCTGGACGAATATCGCAAACGCATCGAAAAGGACCCGGCACTGGAGCGCCGCTTTCAGCCGGTGATGGTGGCCGAGCCGTCGGTCGAGGACACGGTCTCGATCCTGCGCGGGCTGAAGGAGCGGTACGAGGTCCACCATGGAGTGCGGATCACGGACTCGGCGCTCATCGCGGCGGCCACGCTCTCCAAGCGGTACATCAGCGATCGCTTTCTGCCGGACAAGGCGATTGATCTTGTGGACGAAGCGGCGTCGCGTTTGCGTATGGAGATTGACAGCATGCCCACGCCGTTGGACGAGCGCACACGCCGCATCCGTCAACTCGAGATCGAGCGCGAGGGCATTCGTCGTGACAAGGACGCTCCGGCGAGGGAGCGGCAGGAAAAGGTCGAGCAGGAACTGACGCATCTGCGCGGCGAACTGGACGATCTCACTCAACAGTGGCAGGCGGAAAAAGCGGCGATTAAGCAACTCCGCGAGATCAAGGAAAAGCTGGACACGGCCAAGCAGGAGGCCGAGCGGGCCGAGCGGGAGGGCGATCTGGGCCGCGCGGCCGAGTTGCGCTACGGGCGGATGACGGAGTTGACCAAGCAGTTGACGGAGGAGAACGCGCGCTTCCAGAGTCTGCCCGGCGAGGCGCGGCTCTTGAAGGAAGAAGTGGACGACGAGGACATTGCGAAGATCGTCGCCAAGTGGACCGGTGTGCCGGTGGCCCGCCTCGTTGAAGCCGAGACCCGGAAGCTCATCCACATGGAAGACCGTATCAGTTTGCGCGTGATCGGCCAGGATGAGGCGATTGCGGCGGTGTCCCACGCCGTGCGGCGCTCCAGGGCCGGGATACAGGACCCGAAGCGCCCGATGGGCTCGTTTATCTTTCTGGGGCCGACCGGCGTGGGCAAGACCGAGCTGGCGCGGGCGCTGGCGGAGTTTCTTTTCGATGACGAGCAGGCGATGGTCCGGCTCGACATGTCGGAGTACATGGAAAAACATGCGGTGGCGCGGCTCATTGGGGCGCCCCCCGGCTACGTGGGCTACGAGGAGGGCGGGCAACTGACCGAGGCGGTGCGCCGGCGACCCTATGCCGTCGTGCTGTTCGATGAAATCGAAAAGGCGCACCAGGATGTGCTCAACGTCCTGCTGCAACTGCTGGATGACGGACGCCTCACCGACGGCAAGGGTCGCACGGTGGATTTCAAGAACACCGTCATCATCATGACCTCCAACATCGCCAGTCGGGAGATTCAGGAGGAGGCGGCCGAGGGCGATGAAACAGAACTGCGCGCCCGCGCGCTGGAGGTGCTGCGTGGCCATTTCCGTCCGGAGTTCCTGAACCGCGTGGATGACATCGTGATCTTCCATCCGCTCACGCCGGAGCAACTGGCGGCGATCGTTGAATTGCAGGTGACGCAGGTGAGCCGCCGGCTGGAAGAGCATCACGTTCGGCTCGTGCTGACGGACGAGGCCAAGGCGCATTTGGCGTTGACCGGCTACGACGTCGCCTACGGCGCGCGCCCGCTCAAGCGAATGATCCAGCGCGAGATTCTCAACCCGCTGGCGTTGAGGCTTCTTGACGGCACGCTCAAAGAGGGGCAGACGGTGCAGGTGAACGCGGTGGACGGCGGGCTGGTGTTTTCCGTCGCGCCCTGAACGCAAGACAGCGACTCCGAATACATCAATAATGATGTTGCATGGCTATGGACTTTACGGTAGAGTTTTATGAGACCGGGGCGGGGCTATGCCCCGTGCGGGAGTTTTTGGACGAGTTGAAGGTCAGCGATCCCAACGACTTCGCGGCGGTGGTCGCCGGCTTAGCCAAATTGCGGAACCGGCAGTATCACCGGGAGCCGCTGTCCAAGGCGATCGGCGACGGGCTGCTTGAACTGCGTCATGTGGGCAAGCTCAATACCCGCGTCCTGTGGTTTTTCGTGAAGGGACGTCGGATTGTCGCGGTGCATGGTATCCGCAACAAAGGCCGCGCGATTCCGGCCCGTGATTTGGCCACGGCGCGGGACCGGATGCGTGATTGGAAAAAGAGGATGCAGTCATGAAGCACACGAATTTCGACCGATACCTGCAAGAACAATTGGACGACCCGGCGTTTATCCGCCGGTTCGAACGGGCGGGGCAAGCGTGGGATGTGGCGTTGCAAATCGCGGCGCTTCGTCAGCGAGCCGGGTTGTCACAGAAGGAATTGGCGAGACGTGTCAGGACTTCGCAACAACAGATTTGTCGCCTGGAATCCCCGGGCTATGAAGGGCATTCCCTGAGCATGCTGCGTCGTGTTGCGCATGAGTTGAGCGCCAGGGTCCGCGTTGTGTTCGAACCGGAAAAGAAAACGACCGGGATGCACACGTCCGAGTCCGGCGCGTCGTACCGAGCCAAGCGCGCTGAAACCGAATAGACAGGACCCAGCCCTCAACGAACCATCTTGACAGGTTCCGAACGGGCTGCTATGAGTACGGCCTTCTCCCGTCAACACGTTCGGAGCGATGATGCCGTCCCGACATGTTCTGCAGATTCTCGTGCTGACCGCCGACCCCGATCTCGCCGAGTTGTATCGTCATGAATGTCCGGAGAGCGTCGTCACGATCGCGAAAGACGCCGCGGCGGCGCTCCGCAAGACCCCGACGCGGCGGTACGACGCGGTCATCATCGAGTCGCGCAAGGACTGGATGAGCCAAGTGCAGGCGCTCTGCGACGCCGAGGGCCAGGCGCCCCCCGTACTGTTGGTCGGCGCGCCTCCGTTTTTGCGACAGGCGAGCGACACCGTCAAGGGGTTCACCAATGGGAGGCCCTCGAAGCGTGCCCACTCGACGCTGCCACAGGATCTCGGCTTTGACGAATACATCACGGCTAAACTGCGTGATTTTGTCCGGCGCATGAAGCTGGGGGCAGGGTCCGGGTTGCACCCCCTGATCGTCAAAGCGGTCGAAAAGCCGCTGATCGCATTGGTGCTGGAAGAGACCCACGGCAACCAGAACCAGGCCGCCGCGCTGCTCGGCCTCAATCGCAACACCCTCCGCAAGAAGATCCAGGAACTCAACATTTCACTCGCCAAGAAGGGGTAGGCACGAGGACACCCAACGGGGTCGGGAGTCTTTTAGGGACGCGGCGGCGGCGTGAAGTTCGCCTTGTGAAGGCCCCGTTTTGTTCGCTATAATTCATCCCTATGCCATTTCCCGCCAAGGATTTTGTGGGTCTGCTCCAAGACGCGGGGTTCGACTTCTTTACCGGCGTGCCTGATTCCACGTTGGCCGGGACCTTTGCGACGCTGATCGAGCGGCGGCGGTTCATCCCGGCGGTGCGGGAAGACGAGGCGGTCGGCATGGCGGCGGGCGCGTACATGGGCGGCCAGGCGCCGGTGGTCTTGATGCAGAACTCCGGCCTGGGGACGTCGCTGAACGCGCTGATCTCGCTGAACCTGATTTATCGCCAGCCGTGCCTGCTGCTGATCTCCTGGCGTGGGCATGACGGCAAGGACGCGCCAGAACATCTCATCATGGGGCAGGTGATGAAGCCGCAACTCGAATTGGTCGGCATTCCGCATCGCACGCTCACAGTCGGGACTATTAAGGAGGATATTGCCTGGGCCGGCGCGGTCTTCGACAAGCAGCGCATTCCGGTGGCCCTGCTGGTGACCAAGGGGATCCTGTCGTGAGGCCGGACGACGGCGTGCTCGCCAGCCGGGGCCGCGCGATCGGCGCGGTGTTGGACGTGCTGACCGACGAACTGGTGGTCGTGTGCAACGGCTTTCCCTCGCGTGAAGCCTATACGCAGCGCGACCGGCCCGAGAATTTCTACATGATCGGCTCCATGGGCGTGGCGTCGGCAATCGGACTCGGTGTCGCCCTGGCACAGCCGGACCGCCGGGTGGTAGTCTTCGACGGCGACGGCAATGTGTTGATGGGGATGGGTACCCTGGCCACCATCGGGGTTTTGAAGCCTGCAAACTTCCTCCACATCGTGTTCGATAATGAAGTGTACGGCAGCACCGGGAATCAGCCGACGCTCTCGCAAACCGTTCCGCTGGATGCCATCGCGAGCGCGGTCGGCTATCGGAACGTACAGCGCGTACGGGCATGCGACGACCTGGCGGAGGCAGCCCGTACGCTCTTGACGTCCGAGGGCCCCAGCTTCTTGCTAGTGAAAGTGTCCAGGCAGGTGGAAGAGGTCGGTCGGGTCGAGATCGAGCCGGTGGCCATGACCGAGCGATTCCGAAAGGCCGCGCTGGCCAAGCGAGGCTTCGGCTCTGCCGAGCCGAGCGCGGGGCGCGGGGGCATCGGAGCCCGTTCTGATGGGCGGACGGGCCCCCGCTGATGATGATCTTACTCAACCCCGGCCCCGTCAATGTGTCCGAGCGCGTGCGTCGCGCCTTGCTGAAACCGGACATCTGTCATCGGGAATCGGAGTGCCGCGAGCTGCTCCAGGGGATTCGGGTCAAGCTGCTGCGGGCCTTCGCGCCGCACCATGAAGACGAGTACGTGGCGCTGTTGGTGACCGGGTCGGGCACGGCCGCGGTGGAGGCCATGGTCACGTCCTCTATCGCGCCCGGCCACAGCCTGCTGATTGTCTCGAACGGAGTCTATGCCCGGCGCATGGCGGCCATGGCGGCAGCCTCGAAGATCCCGACTCTGGACCTGCCGGGCCCGGACGACCAGCGCGGTGATCTGGCGCCGGTGGAGGCCGCTCTTCGCCAACAGTCCGACATCCAGGCGGTGGCCGTGGCGCATCACGAAACCTCCACCGGCCTGCTGAACCCGATCCAGGAACTGGGGGCCATGGCCGCCGCCGCCGGTCGGTCTCTGATGGTGGATGGCGTTAGCAGTCTGGCCGGCGAGAACATTGATCTCCGCGCCTGCCACGTCGGGATGATCGCCGGCTCCTCCGGAAAATGTATCCAGGGATTTCCCGGCCTTGGGTTTGTGCTGGTGCGCCGAGACCTCATGGAGCAGATGATGGCCTATGAGCCGCGCTCCGTCTATTTCCACCTGCCGACCTATTATCGTGAGCAAGAGGCGGGGTCCGTCCCGTTCACACCGGCGGTGCAACTGGCCTATGCGTTGGATGAAGCCTTGTCGGAACTGTTGGACGAAGGCGTGGCCCATCGGGTCGCGCGCTATCGCCGGATGGCGCAGATCGTTCGGGACGGCATGGAGGCATTGGGTCTGTCGTTCTATCTACGCGATGATCCCGCGCTCATCGGGTCGAACACCCTCACGGCCTGGTATCTGCCGGAGGGCGTCCAGTATGAGCGGTTGCATGACCTCTTGCGCGAGCGGGGCTACATCATTTACGCCGGGCAGTCCAACCTGGCGCAGAAAATCTTCCGTATCGCCAATATCGGCGCGTTAACAGAGACCACCATGAAGGACTTTATGGCAGCGTTTGCGTCGGTGTTGCCTGAGGCCCGGACGCCATGAAGGCCGTGATCCTGGCAGCAGGTGTCGGCAAGCGTCTCGGCGCGGTGACGGGCAACCGTCCCAAGTGCCTGCTTGAAATAGGGGAGCGGTCGCTCCTGACGCGGTATCTCGATGCGCTGTTGGAGGCCGGGATCACATCGGTCGTGCTGGTTGTGGGCCACCAACAGGAGTTGATCCGGGCGGCGGTCGGCGACACCTACCGCGGGTTGGCCCTTCGCTACATCGTCAACGATCAGTACCGCCGGGGCAGTCTCTATTCCCTGTGGATGGCGCGGGCGGCCTTCGATGACGATCTCCTGGTAATGGACGCGGATGTCCTGTGTCCGGCCTCGTTCGTGACGCGGCTGGTCCATTCGTCGCATCCCAATGCCGTCCTGATTGATGACACGGTACGACAGGACTCGGAGGAGCGGATGGCGGTGGTTCGGAACGGGCGCGTGGTGGCCTTGACGAAGCAGCCTGCCGAAGGGACCATCCTCGGCGAGGGTGTCGGTTTTCTCAAGGTCACGCGGCGGGATAGCGAGGCCATGGTGGCCGCAATGGCGCCGTTCGTGACGCGGGGCGAACTGGACATGGAATATGAAGATACGTGGGAGGCATTCTTTCAGGCTGTGCCGGTGGGATATGAGACCATCGGCCGTCAGCCGTGGATCGAAATTGATTTTCCAGAGGACATCGCGCGCGCCGAAATGGAGATACTGCCGAGGATAACCGAATGGGAGACGAAGACAACATGAGCATCCGGATGGAACAGATTCAGCCGATCATCGACCGCGAGTACGCCTATCTCATGGCCGAGCATGCCCGCTGGAGCTTGACGAAAGGCGATCAGGACCTGGAGTTGGTGGCGCACGCGCTCCGCGTGCTGCTTCACATGGAGACGGTGCCGCAGCACCCGGACGAATACCTCGCGCTGGTGGAGTGCCAGCACCAGGACGGCGGCTGGGGGAAAATGTCGTCGGAGAAGCAGAGCGCCGCGTGGGTGACGGCCTTCTGTGCGCTGATGCTGATCCGCGGCAATCTCGCCCTGAAGCATCCGCGCATCACCGAGTCGGTCCGCAAGTGTGTCCGGTATTTTCTCGAGACCCAGAAGGAGGACGGCAAGTGGTCCGATCCGTCCTGGGCAGACCTGGACGCCGTCAGCCACCCGATCAGCTTCTTCGACGTCCTGATGGCCCTCAGCCCGACCGTCCCGACCCTCGTGGATGCGGCGACGATGGCCAAGGTCAAGGACTCCTGGCGCAAGGGCATGGCATTCATGCTGGAGCGGCAGGCTGCCGACGGCGGGTGGTACGATCCGGAGTTTCATCCCACCGGCGTCGAGATCACCGCCCACCTGATTCAGGATTCCATCGTGGCGGACATGGTCTTGACCGATGAGTTCAACGTGCGAAACTGCTGCCGGAAGGGCGTGCGGAAGCTGCTCTCGGTGCAGGCTGCTGACGGCTCATGGGACGACGAGAACGTAGACCATACAATGGACTGCACCAGGTCCATCATGTTGGTCTGTAGTATTTTGGGGACGAGGGCGCAGTGCGATCCGGCGATCATGCGCGGGCTGGCATGGATTCTCAAGCACAAGTGCGAGCAGGGCTGGCCTGATTTTCCTGGGATGGAGACGAATCTCGAACGGACCTGTGATGGGCTCGATACCCTGCTCAAGTATCAGGCCTACAGTCGGCCGGAGACGGCGGCGATTGTGAAGCTCTGGGGGTATGCGGAGTGATCTTTCTGGCCAAGGTGTCAGAAATTCCCGAGGGGGAGCGCAAGCTCGTCAAGGTCAACGGGGTGGATGTGGTCGTGTTCCGGCAGGACGGGCGATTCCATGCGTTGAACAACGCCTGCCCGCACCGGCAGGGCCCATTGAGCAGAGGCACGGTGGAAGCAGCAGCCGACGGATCCGGCTGCTTCGTCCGTTGTCCCATGCACGGCTGGAAATTCGATCTGGCGACGGGCGACAGCCACGGCCGGCCGGCCAACGCGACCGTCTATGCCCTGGACCGGCGGGGCGAAGAACTCTACATTGAGAGTTGAAGGCTGATGGAGCGGTTATCCCTCGACGGCGCGCTGATTCTGGCGACCACCAGGGTCTTCAATCGGCCCGGCGAACCCTCGCCGGCGAGCGCCCTGACGATCGTGGGCGGCCTGTCCTTGTTTCAACGGACGCTGCTGACGTTGCAGCGGGGCGGCATCTCCCGAGTCATTGTACTGGCGGGAGAGGGGGCTGCGGCATTGAAGCGGCAACTGCATGGCGATGCGCGCGTCACGGCCTGGGTGCGGTGGCTGCCGCTGTCAGAATTCCCCCCCGGCGACCCGCGGACGTGGGAGGTGCTCTCGGGCATGTTCGGGGGACCGTATCTGGTGGCCGGCACGGGCGCCGTGTTCCCGGCGAGTCTCGTGGCGCGTCTGCGGGAAGAGGGCGGCAAAGGCGAGCCGGTGGTCGTGACGCGGGGGGCCGTGCTTCGACAGGCTCAGCACGAACGGTTGAGAGAGGGAGAGGGACAGGCAACTCCGGCCGCCCTGAGCCAGTCGCAGGGAGCGACTGCCGGCGTCGTCACGGTCGAGGAGGCGGCCGTGCTGGCGCTCGACGTGGATCTCGCGGCGATTCCTCCCTCCTTCACGTCGCCGGAATGGGCCGGCGCGCAGGACGGCGCGTATCCCTTGCAGGCCGCGATCGAGCGGGAGGTCCGTCACGGGCAGGTCCGAATCCTGCCGCTGGGCGCAGATTGGTATCAGGACGTGTGCGCCGAGGGCGCCGCGACGCCGGAGCAGGCCGAATGGACCTTGCTGCGGTCGCTCAAGGGCGGCCTCGAAGGGTTCGTGGACCGGCACTTCAACCGCACGTGCTCCACGTGGATCACCTCCGCGCTCTTGCAGACGCCGCTCACGCCCAACGGCGTGACGGTGCTCGCCACGCTTGTGGGCTTCCTCGCCGCGGCGGCCTTCGCCATGGGAAGTTATACGGCCGGCGTGGTAGGGGCGCTCCTGTTCCAACTCTCCGCGATCCTGGATTGCTGCGACGGCGAAGTCGCCCGCCTCAAATTTTTGGAATCCCCATTCGGCGAACAATTAGACGTCGCGCTCGACAATGTCGTGCACATCGGCCTCTATGCCGGGATGGCATGGGCGGCCTCCCAATCAGGATGGGGAGCCTTCGCGTGGCTGTTGGGGGGGCTGGCCACGCTCGGCAACCTTGTGGCCTTCGTGGTTGTGCAGAAGGCGACGAGGATGAAAGCCGACCTTCCGTCCGGTCCACGGCATCGCGTGGAAAGCTTGCTCAATCGCCTGGTCAGTCGCGATTTCTCGGTTCTCATTCTGGTGTTGGCCCTCCTCGGTCACGTCGAGTGGTTCCTCGCGCTCGCCGCCGTCGGCTCGAACATTTTCTGGCCTGTGCTGGCCTGGCAGCTCCGTCCTGCCTCTCGTTGACATGACGCGGCTCACGCTCGTCCTCCTCCTGCTGGGCGTGGCGGTGCTCTGCGGCCTGGTGCTGCACATCGGCCCGTCCGTGCTGGCCGGCGAGATCATGAAGCTGGGCGCGAACCTCCTCTGGGTCCTCCTGCCCTCCGTCGCCGTCTATGGGCTGGACGCGCTCGGGTGGCGCTATACGCTGGGGCGCCATGCGGAGAAGGTCCGCTTTGACCGGCTGTTTATGACCCGCATGGCCGGCGAGGCCGTGAACTTCACGACGCCGGGCCTGTATCTGGGCGGCGAGCCGATGAAAGCCTATCTGCTGAGCCGCCACCAGGTCCCGCTCGTGGACGGTATGGCCTCGGTCGTCATTGCCAAGACCACCATGACCCTGGCCGAAGTGTTGTTCATCGTGATCGGGATGGTGTGCGGTGCGGTGCTCCTCAGCGGAACTACCGATCTGCTGATGCCGAGCCTCGTCGGACTCGGCCTGCTGGGATTCGGCGTCGGCCTGTTCGTGGCGGTCCAGCGAGTCGGGCTGTTCATGAGCCTTCTCCGGGTGCTGGAACGTCTGGGCGTGCGGAGCGTGTGGCTCCAAGCGCGGGAGTACAAGCTGCAGGCGCTGGATGACGCGATCCGTGCGTTCTATCAACAGGGCCGGCGCGGGTTGCTGTGCTCGTTCCTGGCCTTTTTCGCGGGCTGGTTGTTGGGCGCCGTGGAGGTGTACCTGATCCTCTATTTTCTGGGCCTGCCGGTGGACTGGCCGACGGCCGTGGCCATCGAAGCCTTGGCCGTGTTCGTGAAGGGCGGGACGGCGTTCATTCCCGGGAGCGTAGGCGGGCAAGAGGCGGGCACCGTCCTGCTGTTCGTGGCGTTCGGCTTCACGGAGGCTGCCGGCGTGACGTTCGCGATCGTGCGCCGCATCCGCGAGATCGTCTGGATCGCGTTCGGATTGTTGGCGCTGGCCGCGGAGAACCGTCGCGCAGTCGCCGCCGATGAGTGCGGCCGGCCGCCCGGGTGAGCATGGAACCTACTCACGGTTCAGGAGCTTCTGGGTCACACCGATGTGAGCACGACGATGATCTACACCCATGTGCTCAACCGGGCCTCACACCCTCGCAGCGAGAATGGAACGATGCCGATCGGCATATTACGCCAACTCTGCGCTGTGGGTATCATTGACAAGCCAGCGGAATCAGTCGAGAATCGCGCAATAGTTTGCAGCCTACATGAGCGTGCTATACCGGTCAGCATACTCATTAGTTGGGCCTCAGCAGTAAACCGGTTCCTTAGTCAACGCGATGGACTATCTGCATCAACTCCAGTGGCCCGCAATGATTGTGACGGTAGCCGCCGCATGGCTCATTGCTTCCCAGGCCAAACGTAAGCGTAAGATCGGGTTTTGGTGCTTCCTACTCAGCAACGGTCTCTGGGTAGTCTGGGGATGGCATGACCGTGCGTATGCGCTCGTTGTCCTGCAGATCGCCTTGGCAATCCTGAACATTCGTGGCGCCTACAAGAATGAACCAGCGTCGAACGTCAAGTCAGAGGCCTAATCCGCCGTTCAACAAACGGGAGTAACTGGGGTCAGAATCCACTTGTTCGCCACTAGGACAGCCTAAGAGCTTATCCGCAAGTAATATGATACACTGTTTTCCCATCTTGGCTAGTCCGAATTGGGGAGGGCAGACATGGCGAAACGCGCGACGCACAGAAGGGTGTTGGCATGGGCAGTGTCCGACGAGTTTTGGCAGCGCGTCGAACCGTTGCTTCCGACACGCCAACGGGAGCCGGGCCGGGCGTATGTGCGCAAATCCGGCGGGGGGCGCAAACCCAAAGCGGCGCGCCTGGTGTTCGAGGCCATTATGTATGTGCTGCGCACGGGCTGCCAGTGGAAGGCGCTGCCGACCGAACGCTTCGGGAGCGCGAGTGCCATTCACAAACGCTATCTGGAGTGGCAGAAGGGCGGTGTGTTCGAAGCCCTCTGGAAAGCCGGGTTGGCGGAGTATGACGACTGTGAAGGCATCGCGTGGCGATGGCAGAGTATGGACGGGGCCATGATGAAGGCCCCGCTTGCGCAGGAAGCGGTCGGGCCGAACCCGACGGATCGGGGAAAAAAATGGGAGCAAGCGGCACCTGCTGGTAGACGGCCGTGGCGTCCCGCTGTCGATCATCGTGACCGGAGCCAACCGGCATGATGTCAGCCAGCTGGCCGCCGTCCTCGATGCCATCGTGGTGCCGCGTCCCGAGCCCCCGGCGCGGCGCAGCCAACACCTGTGTGCCGATGCGGGCTATACGGGCGATCTGGCGCGGCGCATCATCGAAACACAGGGCTACACGCCCCATGTCAAAGGGCGTGGGCACGAAGCCGAGGAGAAGCGCCGACATCCGACGAAGCGAGCCAGATGCCAGAGCGCGCCTTGCAATTATCTATCTGGACCGAAATCAAGCGACTGCCGCTACTGACGCCGCTGGAGCCGCGCTCAAGGACGAGCCGACTAACTCAACAGCCCTTGTCGTCTTGGGTGCTCTGATGGAGAAAACGAACCCCAGCCAGGCACTAGTTCAATACAAGAGCGCCATCGCATCCGCCTCGGCTGGTAACCCAAGCGTGATGCCTCTACGGTATCTTGAGCTGTTTAGAGCCAGTGCCGGCATCGCCAGACTTGAGTCGAAGCCCTAAGCTGCTTTGACCCTCTTTGGCACGAAATCTTTCATGAAATCTTTCAGGGACAGACCACTAAGCCAAGCCAACCGGTCAGCGTGTGGCCCGATAGCCGCGTTGTATCCGAGGTATAGGTATAGTCCAGCGAGATAACAAAATGCCACGGCGCGCGCGTCTGAGGTTTGCAGGCGTCCCCCTGCAAATCATCAGCAATTGGGTTAGTGGTCTGTCCCCTCGATTCCCACCCCGGAGGATGAAGCCCAACTTTAGCTGGTGCGGACGGGCCGGAAGCGCCGTACCATGTTTCACCATCGCGCGGGCCCGCCGCACAGTATGACGTTGAGGCTGTAGAAAAAGCCCCCGACCCTTGACTACGCCGCGTTGATGAAAAACTCGACCTCTCAGAACGCGCTGTATTCGACGATTGCAACCTGGTGAGGGGTAAACGGACCCCCGAAATTCTGGGCGTTGGGCAGTTCGGGGCTTTTTCTACAGACTCGTTAGACGTTTGACCCGAAGCAATCTCAACGTTGACAATGCGTATCCACAGGGCTACAGTTCGTCATGCTGGAAATTCGCAAAACTGAAACCTATGTCCTGCGGATCGACAACCTTCGTGATCTGCAAGCTCGTGCGCGCGTCCAAGTTCGTATTGAGCGTCTCGCAGCCGGCAATTCGGGTGATGTCAGGGCTGTTGGAGAAGGGGTTTCTGAACTGCGCATTGATTACGGTCCCGGTTAATAGGGTGTACTTTACGAAACGTGGGCGTGAGGTGGTGATTTTGCTGGCTGGTGGAGATAAATCCACCCAAGCTGCGGATATCAAAATCGCCTTGCGTCTTGCACCCAATCTATAGGAGCGCATGATGGTCAAAACGACAACGACTCGCTACGATATCGCAGAGCATTTGCGTACACCAGAAGAAATGGCTGCCTATCTGGAAGCCTGTCTGGAAGAAGCAAATGGTGATGCGGCATTCATCGCAAAAGCATTGGGTGACATCGCACGCGCCAAGGGGATGACCCAGGTTGCTCGAGATGCCGGGCTGTCACGCGAAAGCCTTTACAAAGCTCTCTCAGGTGAGCGCGCACCAAGCTTCGACACCATCCTGAAAGTGGTCAGCGCACTGGGCCTTAAGCTGCATGCTGAAGCAGTTCGTGTCTGACCAACGCCCAACCCTGCGCTCAAGCGGGACGGCGCAAAAGCGCGCCGCCCCTTAGCTCCACGTTCGGCATCGCTTCCACCACCAGCGTGCGCCGGTCCGGGTTCGCAGACGGCTCTTGTCCGCTTGAATGTTATCGTTGACCGATATACAATCAATAAGTGATCAAGACCTTCCGTTGCGCCGACACCGAAAGCCTGTTCAACGGCGCGCGGGTGCGGCGGTTTGTGAACATCGAATCGGTGGCGCGCCGTAAGCTGGAGATGGTCGCGGCTGCCAAGAAGCTGGAAGACTTGCGGAGCCCGCCGGGCAACCGGCTGGAAGTCCTGAAAGGCAACCGCGCCGGGCAGCACAGCATCCGCGTGAACGATCAGTTCCGCGTGTGTTTTCGCTGGAATGACGGCGCGGAGAATGTTGAGATCGTAGACTATCACTGAAGGAGAACTGCCATGCCCAAGAAACTGCTGCCGCCTATCCACCCGGGTGAAATCCTGCGCGAAGAATTCATGAAGCCGCTGGGGCTGTCCGCCAACGCGCTCGCGCAACGTCTTGGCGTGACGACAGCGCGTGTCAACGAGATCGCCAACGAGCGGCGAGGCATCACGGCAGACACCGCGCTGCGCCTGGGGCGTTGCTTTTCCACCACACCGGAATTCTGGATGAATCTCCAACAGCGGTATGAATTGGAAGCCGTCCGCCGGGAAGTTGGCGTAGCGGTGGAACGAAAGGTTGTGGCACTGACCTTGGCGAGGTAGGATGTTCATTGCGGTTTGAGACCGGCACGAGAGGCTTTGTCTTGACGGCGGCAGGTGAGCGGCGACGTTAGGCCTCAGAAGTAAAACGTGTTGTGCTCCGCTTAAAATTTGGACAGGGATCATTGATGTGGATCGCGATTGCGGCGCTCTGCGCGGTCGGGTTCGGGGTGGTCGCTGGTGTCTTCAACCCGGACGAGCAGGTCAACGGGCTGTGGCTGGTGGTGGCCTCGGCCTGCTTCTACGTCCTGGCCTACCGGTTTTACGGCCGCTTTCTCGCGCGGCGCGTGCTCGAGCTGGACGACCGCCGCCTGACGCCCGCGCACCGTCTCAACGACGGCGCGAATTTCCAGCCCACCAACCGCTGGGTCCTCTTTGGCCACCACTTTGCGGCGATTGCGGGCGCGGGTCCGCTGCTCGGCCCCGTCCTGGCCGCGCAGTTCGGTTTTCTCCCCGGATTCCTCTGGCTGGTCATCGGCGCGGTGCTGGCCGGCGCGGTGCAGGACTTCGTGATTCTCGTGGCCTCGATGCGCCGCAACGGCCGGTCGCTGCCGCAGATCGCGCGGGACGAGGTCGGGCCGGTCACGGGCCTGGCCACGGCCGTGGCCGTGTTGTTCGTCGTCATCGTCGCGCTGGCCGGGCTCGGCCTCGCCGTGGTCAACGCGCTCTACCATAACCCATGGGGCACCTTCACGTTGGCCATGACCGTGCCGATCGCCTTCTTCATGGGCGTCTATCTCCAGCGTTGGCGGCCGGGTCGGGTCGGTGAAATGTCGGTGATCGGCGTGGCGTTGCTGGTGGCGGCGGTCGTCGCCGGGCGGGTCGTCGCGCAGTCGTCGCTGTCGGTCTGGTTCGACCTGGAGCGCGACACGCTGGTCTGGCTGCTCGCGGGCTACGGCTTGCTCGCGTCCGTGCTGCCGATGTGGATGCTGTTGGTGCCGCGGGATTACCTGTCCAGCTTCATGAAAGTCGGCGTGGTCCTGCTCCTGGCCGTCGGTGTGCTTGTGATGGCGCCGACCATTGAGATGCCGCGGGTGACGGGCTTTATCGCCGGCGGCGGGCCGATCATTCCGGGACCGATCTTTCCCTTTGTCTTTATCACTATCGCCTGCGGGGCGATTTCGGGGTTCCACTCGCTGGTGGCTTCCGGCACGACGCCCAAGATGATCGACCGAGAATCGCATGCGGTGGTCGGATACGGCGCCATGCTGCTGGAGAGCTTTGTAGGCGTGATCGCGCTGATTGCGGCCTCGATCCTGGTCCCCGGCGACTACTTTGCGATCAACACCACACTCTCGACGGACGCCCTCGGCGCGCTCGGTTATCCGGCGGCGCACATCCAGGAACTCTCACGCTTAGTGGAGCAGGAGGTCATGGGCCGGCCGGGCGGCGCGGTGTCCCTCGCGGTCGGGATGGCCTCGATCTTCTCGGCCCTGCCGGGCATGGCCGGCCTGATGGCCTACTGGTACCAGTTCGCGCTGCTCTTCGAGGCGTTGTTTATCCTCACGACGATTGATGCCGGCACCCGCGTGGCGCGCTACGTGGTGCAGGAACTGGGCGGCATGGTCTATGCGCCGCTGCGGGCCATCAACTGGATGCCGGGCTCCATCAGCGCGAGCCTGCTGGTCGTGGGGGGGTGGGGCTATCTGTTGTCCACCGGCACGGTCTCCACCATCTGGCCGATGTTCGGGGCGGCGAATCAGTTACTGGGGATGTTGGCGCTCTGCGTGGGCACGACGGTGCTCATCAAGATGGACAAGGCACGATATCTCTGGGTGACAGCCGTGCCGATGGTCTTCGTCGGCGTCGTCACGTTGAGCGGGTCCTATGAATTGTTGGTGCTGTTTGCGCGGAAGGCCGCGTCTGCGACGGGCGGGGAGGCGGTCGCCTTCTATCTGGACGCGGCGCTCGTCGGGATCGTGGCGGTGCTGGCGGTGGTCATTCTTGTGGATTCGCTGGCCAAGTGGTATGGGTATCTGGTTCAGAAGAAGCCCTATACGACGAGCGAGGCGACGGACGAGGCGGGAGGCCTCAACATTCCCGCGGGGCCGTGTTGTTGAAGGAGAAGGGGACTGGAGGAGCATCACCATGGCGGACCAGAATTCGTTCGATGTCGTCTCGAAAGTGGACATGCAGGAGATCAAGAACGCGATCGACCAGGCGCTGAAGGAAATCCATCAGCGGTTCGATTTCAAGGGCACGAAAACGGAGTTGACGCTCAAAGAGAAGGAGAACGAGCTGGTTCTTGTGTCCGACGACGACTACAAGCTCAGGAGCGTGGGGGATATCCTGAAGGCCAAGCTCATCAAGCGCAATGTGTCGGTGAAGGCGTTCACGTTCGGAGTCGTGGAGCCTGCGCTGGGCGGGACGGTGCGGCAGACGGCGGCAATCCAGAACGGGCTTGCGCTCGAGAAGGCGAAGGAGATTGCGAAGGCGATCAAGGAGGGCAAGTTCAAAGCCCAGGCGCAGATACAGGGCGATCAACTGCGGGTGCAGAGCAAAAGCCGGGACGAGCTGCAGGTCGTGATCACGTTTCTCAAAGGCAAGGACTTCGGCGTGGATCTGCAGTACGTCAATTACCGATAGCATGGACGGCCTGGAGCCGCATGGGTTGAGCGTGACCGAAGGGGCCAAGGTCCTTGGTGTAAAGCATCTGGCACATTCGTACCGAAAGAGCACCCGACTCTCACCGGAACAGCCCTCCCTCTTGCTCAACATTGACAGCTATGTTATAGCTATGTGGCTATGAAGTGAAGTTCACGCCCGATCCTTTAACAGGTCTTTGGTTACGTGATTTCATCCCCGACTCGGAGAACTTCGATTGGGACGATGGCAACAGGCAGAAGAGTCTCAAGCATGGGATATCCTGCGAGGAGGTCGAGTCGCTCTTTCGCAAGGAGCACTACATTTTTGCGGGGAGAATTATTGAGCCCGCTCATACGGAGTGGCGCGGGCTCATTCTTGGGCAAGGTGACAGTGGGCAGGCCGTTGCCCTGGTCTTTACCCGTCGAGGTGAGAAGCTACGCTCCATCTCGTGCAGGCCGATGCGAGAGGGCGAGCGGAGGTTGTATGAAGCAAGCATCCAGTCGAAAGAATAAAGACACGCAACTAACGGAATTCGAAACCAGAGACTTGGGTCATGACATTGCCCGGAGCAAAGCGGCGGTCGTCGTGCGCCCCAAGACCCGGCAGATGCCGACCTCAATTTTTCTCGATCCGGCCATCATCGAAAAGCTGAGAAGCAAGGCCGAGAAACGCGGGATCGGCTACCAGACCATGCTCAAGATCATCGTCCACGAGCACGTAGATGAATACTGAGCATCGTTATTAAGTGTGCCTGGCAAAGGTGCTAGGCTACTTTGTTGGGGGTACTGGTCGCCCTGAACGCCTGAACCGAACGAAGGGGGGCGGGCGCAGCACGCGGCTTTCACGACAACGTGGACATCGCTTAAAAGCCATGGGCATGCGACTCGCCGTGCCATCGCTGAAGCAATCACATACCCATTGAAGTGAAGTGCAAGCAAGCAAAATTGCTTTTCTGCGCGCGCAATGACGTGGCCCCTTTTCCTTCATCTGAAAAACAGCACCCCCAGCGCGATCAGGGCCAACACGGCGGCGAAGAGTGAGGCCCAGAGGGCCCAGACGAACGCCTGCTCCATCTTTGCGAGCTGGGCCGTCAATTGCTCGATGAGCTGCAACTGCGCGGCGATCCGGTTCTCCAGTTCAAGCACGCGCGTCGCCGTATCGTCGAGAATGACCGTTTTCTGCTGCTGCGCTCTCTTGAGGGTTTTGACGGCGTCGATGATGTCGGGCAGGTTCGGTGCGAGGAACTTGAAGAGGGCGCCGAGAATCGTCCACGGAACAACCATACGAACCCCCTGTGTTATGCCTTCGCGAGCGTCTTGACGAATGCCCGCTCGTCGGCTTTGGATGTGACTTCGCCGTTCAGTCGGGCGTCGAGCAGGCGGTCCAGAATTTTTCTATAGAGCGGGCCCGGCATGAGGCCCATCATCTTCAAGTCCTCTCCCGTCAATGACGGTTTCACGTGTTGATAGGTCGTCACGTATGCCAAGAGCAGCGACTGGACGTGCTTGGATCCATGTTTGGCGGCGAGCATGATGAGTCCTTCATCCGGGAGACCGGCGAACAGTCGGTACGTCTGGGATGGTGTGAAGGAGCGGCGCGTGGCGAGAATGCGCAACGTGGACGCCAGGCGCTTCTTCACGATACGGATCTTCTCGGCCTGTCGGTTCGGGAGCGCCATACGCGTCAGCACGACGTCCACGGCTGACGCGTGCAAGCCATCCATCAACGCCATGAAATACACCAGCGGACGTTCAAGGGTACGACCTGGAGCCCGTTTTGTCCACCAGTCGATGGCAGTCGAGAGACCTGCCGGAATGGCTTCAAGGTGAGGCGCCGGCGTCAGGCGGGGATGGAGGAACCGCAACAGATCCAACTCGCCCATGCGCCGCATTGTACGACACGGGTCTTTTTCCGCCAGCAACAGCATGACCTCATTCTGCAGACGGGGGCCGGAGAGCTGGTGGATCAGGTCGGTCGCTGCCGCTTCCGTCAACAACAGCATCGTGTTCGCTTCGATGCGGAAACCGAACCGCTGTTCGAAGCGGATGGCTCGGAACAGGCGGGTGGGGTCGTCCACGAAGCTTCGGTCATGGAGCACGCGGAGGGTTTTCTTCTCGAGGTCACGCAGGCCGCCGTAATAATCGATCACGTTCCCGAAGCGATGGGCGTTCAGGTCAATGGCGAGCGCGTTGATCGTGAAATCACGGCGGGAGAGATCCTCCTTGAGCGAACTTGGTTCGACGGTTGGCAAAGCGGTCGGATGGGCGTAGTTTTCACGGCGGGCGGTGGCCACGTCAAGCTTGAACCCATCTGGAAAGACGACGTGGGCGGTGGCGAATCGCTCGAAGATTTTCACGGCGGCGCTATGCCGCTCTGCCAGGCGCTTGGCGTAGGCAATGCCGTCGCCCTCGATCACGAAGTCTAGATCCAGGTTGGGTCGTCCCAGTAGGAGGTCACGGACGAATCCTCCCACCACGAACGCCGACACGCCGGTGCGCTTGGCCAGTTTTCCCGCTCGCTGTAATAAGGCGTAGGTTCGGTCTGGCAAGAGGTCCCGTAGGACCGGGCCGAGGGACCGCGACTTGCCGCCCGGCATAGGAGGCACGCTGCCGCCAGAGTTCGTCACGTGGGCTTCGGCCTCGGACCCACGCACTCAGAGGTCAAGCACTTGGCCTTCTCGTGCGGCAAAGCAGTGAAGAGACGACCCGCGCTCCTCGATCAACCGGTTCGCGGTCTCAGCCATAGCCGAGACCGTTGTGTCATCGTGGAGGGGGTCGTGGTGGAAGAAGGCCAGAGCGCGCACCTGTGCGGCCAAGGCCGCTTCGACCGTCGCGCTGATGGACGAGTGGCCCCACCCGATGCGCGCGGGATACTCGTCATCCGTATACTGGGCCTCGCCGATATAGAGATCCGCTCCCGCGAGGAACTGAACGAACTCCGCGTCGAGCCGTTGGCCGAAATCCCGGCCGGCCTCCGCGCGTTGCCCCAGGTGCATGAGTGTCTGCTGGTAGGGCTCGTTGTCCGTCGCGTACACAAGGGACTTTCCCGCGTAGGACACCCGGTATCCCAGGTTCATCCCAGGGTGATTCAGGTATGTGGCCGCTACGGTGGCGTCGCCGACCTGAAAAGGCTTTCCCTTGAATTCGTGCACGTGGAGGGTCGACTTCATGTCGCCGAGCGCCACCGGGAAATAGTCTGCGTCCATCTGGCCCCGGATGATCTTTTCGAGAGGGCGCCCCTGCCCCGTTGACCCATAGAAATGGATCGTGGTGGCGGGGGAGTAAGCCGGCATGAAGAACGGGAAGCCTTGGATGTGATCCCAGTGCGTATGACTGAGAAACATGTGAAGGGTCACCGGTTTGCCCTCGAACTCTTTCGCGAGAGCGAGGCCCAGTGGGCGGATGCCTGTCCCGGCGTCAAAGATAAAAATGTCCGTCCCGCACCGTACCTCGACGCAGGCGGTATTTCCTCCGTACGTAGCCGTTGCGGGGCCGGGAGTGGCGATGGAGCCACGTGTGCCCCAGAAGGTAACCTGCATTTATTGAGGCTCCTGCGGTTCCGAGGACGCAAGGTGCCGCTCGACGACCGCCAGTAACTCATCGGTTTGGAACGGCTTCACGACGTAATCCGTGGCTCCAAGCTGGCGGGCACGGTCGATGTCCGGTTTGTACGCTTTCGCGGAGGTCATGATGATGACGGTGTTCTTGAGCCCAGGCTGACTGCGGAGCGTCTGCACGACATCGAAACCGTGCATTTCCCCCATGATCAAGTCACAAATGATCGCCGCGGGTTGGTGTTGGATCGCCAGCTTGACGCCCTCGTTGCCGTCATAGGCGGTATAGACGGTATAGCCCTGCTCGGAAAAGTAAAACGATTCGATGTCCACGAGCGACTCGTCGTTGTCGATGACCAGCAACGTTTTGTTCATCATTTTTTTGGTTCCGGCCGGCGTTGGTTGAGGTCAATGTTCCGAAGGCGCTCGAGATCCATCCGGAGCCTCGTGACCTCGGTCTTGAGGCGGTTTAACTCGGCTTGAGAGGCGAGCAGACGATCCAGAGCCACCCGGGTTGCACGCGCTCGACCTGCCTGTGCGTCGTTGGGGTTGGCATTGACGAATTCGCCGTACAAGGCCTGGGCGCTGCCGTAGTCCTCGGCGACCATTTTGGCGTCGGCCTGGGTAAGCAAGGTATTGGTCGACTCCGGAGATGGCGCCGCGCAGCCCATGCACAGCATCGCCACTATGAAGATGACGAATGACGGTTTCATGCTCTGTCGAGCCTCTCCTTCTGTGGCTACGAGGGATGCTGTTTCCCTGGGAAGGCTCACCGTGAACAGGCTACCCTTCCCTTGCTCGGATTCGACCGTGACGCGGCCTCCGTGCGCTTCAACCATCGCCCGGACGATCGAGAGTCCGAGGCCGGTTCCTCCTTTCCCGCTGTGCGCCTGGCGGAACCGATCGAATATGCCCGGAAGCAGCGCGGCCGGGATACCGATGCCGGTGTCTTCCACCTGAATCTGGATTTCGCTGTCGGTGTGGCGGAGTCTGACGATCACGCTTCCACCCGGAGGCGTGAACCGGAGCGCATTTGCGACGAGGTTCACGACAACCTGGACGATGCGGTCCTCGTCGCCGTGGGCAAGCGTCAGGCTGGGATCTGATTCGATCCGTAACGCGATGCCCCGCTGCTCTGCCTGGGACTTTAGTTCCTCGACGGTCTGTGCGACCGCTCCGTTCAGGTCGAACCAGCAGCGTTCTACCGGCAGCATCCCCGCGTTGGCGCGGGAGAGATCGAGAACCTGGTTGACCAGGCGGAGCAGGCGTTCGGCGCCTTTGCTGAAGATCGCAATGAGCCGTTCCTGCTTCTCAGTAAGCGGGCCCGTGGTCCTCTCTTCAAACAGACGGACGGCCTCACGCATGGCGTTTAAAGGGGATCGCAGTTCGTGTGTGACCGTCGCGTAGAACTTTTCCTTCATCTCGTCGATTTCCCGCAGCCGCGCCGCCATGCTGTTGAAGGACTTCGCCAATTCGCCGATTTCATCCTTGGTGTCAATGGAGAGCGGCGCGTAGAACGCTCCCTCCGCGACCGCTTTCGTGGCATCCGACAGCCGGCTGAGCAACCGGGTCATTCGGACGGCGATGATTGCTGTTCCTGCGAGGGCAGCCAGGACTGCCAGGACCATGGCGGTGGTCACGGCCTTCCACGTCCGGCTTCGGAGGGCCTCGATTTCGGTTCGGGCCTGGCCGAGGGCCGCCGTCGCCTCGTTTTGGGTTTGATCGAGGGCATCTCTCGTGAGCCCTACCAGGCGGTCCAGATCCTCCACCACGCGGTCCACGATCGGCTGGGCCTCGTCACGAAGCAATCTCTCCGCGCGCTTCGTGTCACCGCGTTTTCGAAGATCGCGGGTTTTGGCGACGGTTGCGTGATATTCGGTAAAGCCTTCGGCTGCCCTACTGAGCAACGCCTCCTCTTCGTTGGTCGTGAGGAGGTGGTTGAGGCGGTCGAGCTCCTGACGGATACGGATCGCCTCGGCGCTTGATGCGGCGGCGTATTTTTGATCTCCGAAGACTAGGCTTCGCATGTCTACTCGTTTCGCCTGCGATACGGCCTCGCGAAGGGACACCGCGCTGCGGAGCGCCTCAGCGGCCCTCACCGTGATCGTTCGGTCGGCGATGGAGAGTTTGGCTACTTCGTTCAAGCTCCAGGAGGCAATCCCCGCCAGGACCAAAATTACGAGCGAGTAAGCGAGAAAGATTTTGACAGCGAGCCGCATTCTAGAGAGTCTCCTGCCTTGGGAAAAACCTCCCTAAAGCACGGATGCGAACCGTTTGAACGAATGGACAATTTTCCGTTTTTTTCAGTAGGGTGTCAAGCCTTATAACTTGGCGCGCTCAAATACCAAGTGCAATATTTGGGGGAGGTATTAAGGTTGCGCATGGGCGGGGGAGAGGAGTACCGTTGGAGATGGCCCTCTGAAGGGGCATCCATTCATTTCGAACACATATTACAAGGAGGCCGAACATGGCATTACGGTTGGGAGATACAGCGCCGAATTTTACGGCGGAGACCACGGAAGGCACCGTCAACTTCCACGAATGGCTGGGAAGCGGTTGGGGTATCCTCTTCTCGCACCCGAAAGACTTCACACCCGTGTGCACCACCGAGCTGGGCTATATGGCGAAGGTCGCGGGCGAGTTCGAAAAGCGCGGCGTCAAAGTGATCGCGATTAGTGTGGATCCTCTGGACTCACACAAGGGATGGACCAAGGACATCAACGAGACCCAGCACTGCACGGTCAGCTACCCTCTGATCGCCGACCCGGAGAAGGCGGTCGCGACGCTCTATGACATGATCCACCCCAACGCCGCGGACAACATGACGGTCCGGTCGGTGTTCGTCATCGGGCCGGATAAGAAAATCAAGCTCATGCTCACGTATCCCGCTTCCTGCGGCCGCAACTTCGACGAGTTGCTGCGGGTGGTGGATTCTCTGCAGCTCACCGCGAAGTACAAGGTGGCGACGCCGGTCAACTGGAAGGACGGCGAGGACTGCATTGTCGTCCCGGCGGTGAGCGACGACGAAGCCACGACGCTCTTCCCCAAGGGCTTCAAGGCGGTCACGCCCTACCTGCGTTACACGCCGCAGCCAAATAAGTAAACGCGTCTCCTGCGTTCGCAAAAGACCTTGGGCAGCGGCGAGGTGATGCGCAACGACGACATCCTGCTAGTGCGACGGAAGCTCGAACGCCAGCGTCATGCCTTTGGCAAGTTTTTCCCGCTTGACTGAGCCGGCCGGCAGTTCGAGAGCGTAGAGGGCTGCCATGCTCGGTGTGTAGTCCGGGCAAGGGTCTTGTCGGCAGGGCTGGACGTGCTCCTTGATGTCGACGATTCGCTTGTCCGGCCCGATCCAGAGGATGTCGAGCGCCACGGTGGTATTCTTCATCCAAAAGCTCCACTGACCGGCATGCTCGAACCTGAACAGCATCCCGGCGTCGGGCGCCAGCCGCTCCCGGAACATCAGTCCCTGCGAGCGTTTCTGCAGAGTGTCGGCGAGTTCGGCCTGAATACGCGCGCCGGTGGGATAGGTGATGGTGATGGCGGGATCGGCGGCGGCGGAGGGTTCGGAAAAGAACAACAGCTCCGCAAGAAACCAGACCGTGACGGATGATCTACCGAGGGACATAGACGTGGCATCATAGACACGGAGCGAGGCCCTGTCAAACGGCGTCCCTTCCTTGACAACCTTGTCGGCGGTGGATTACGGTTTCCGACTGTTGGACGAGGAGCAGATGGACGAAGATATCCGCCGGCGCTGAGAGGTATTGTGCGAGAATTTCTCGTGTTTCGACAGACTCAGCACGAACACGAACGGGCAGCGAAGAGCGGCGCGCGCGTCGTTCTGTTCGCCCAGCGCTTGTCGAAGGGTGTGCGCTGGCTCCTTCTCGCGTGCGTTGCGTTCGCCCCGCTCCTGGCCGTTCCGTCCCAGGCATCCGACGGCCCTGACTCTGTCGCCGTCCTCGTTACCTACCACTCGCTGTCCGGTCATACCGAGAAGATGGCCCGCGCGGTCGCCGAGGGGGCGAAGGCCGTTCCCGGCGCGCGCGTCGCGCTGAAGCGGGTCGGCGAGGTCACCGGTCACGATCTTTTTTCCTCCGATGCCCTCATCGTCGGCTCGCCGGTCTACTGGTCGAACATGTCCGGCGAGGTCAAGACGTTCTTTGACAACTGGCAATTCAAGTTCGGCGTCTTCCCCGAGTTCAAGATGCGCAACAAGGTGGGCGCGGCTTTTGCCACGGGCGGACAGGTGTCCAGCGGTAAGGAAGTCACGATGCTGACCATCCTGGCGGCGATGCTGGGCAACCAGATGATCGTCGTCAGCGGCGGCGGCGCGTTCGGGGCGAGTGCCACCACCGAGGGGGACTCCCCCGGCATTGACGACAAAGAACTGGCGGAGGCCCGTGATCTCGGAAGGCGCGTGGCGGAAGTGGCCGTCCTCATCAAGCGGGGCGTCCGGAAATAAATCCATGCCGCAGGATTTCTACGCGGGCCTGTTATTTTTTCAGCACGTGCAGGTTGGCCATCGAAATCCCGCTCAGCATGGAACCCACGATGCCGAGGAATCCCTGATCGCTGCCGCAGATGAAGACGTTGTCCAGGTGCGTCCGTCCGGTCTTGTGCTTGCCCGGCGCTCCGTACACCGCGCCGTTCACGTGGCCCGTCCAGTGCTTGATGGTCCGGGGGGTGAAACAATCCGTGAACACGACATGCTTTCTGAAGTCGGGAACGAATTGGAGCACTTCCTCGTGGACTCTCGGAAGCCACTCCGCTTTCGCCCGTTGATAGGCCGGCTCGTCGAGGGCCGTCCACCCGTCGAAGTTGGCCAGGCAGGTCAGGCGAATCATAGGAGTGGCGAGGGGCTTGTCAAAAAGAAAATTGTCGGGGCAACAGATGACGCCGCTCCGGGGATCGACGAGATCCTCAGGCACCGCGTAGTGAAACGCCGTGCCTGTGTTGTAGAAGATGATCGTGACGTCGTGGCCGAGCGCCTGCATCGGTTGGTCGAGCACGTGGATGATCTCAATAAACGACATCCGCCCGGCCAACGGCGCGAGCGGTTCCGGTCCGCCATCGGTGCACAGGCGCATCGTCTCGACATAACCGGCTGAGGAGAAAATCGTATCGGCCGTGAGTGTCTCGCCACTGTCGAGCTCCACGGACTGCACGTGCCCGTCCATGACGCGTAGGGCCTTCACCCCGCACTTCATCCGGTCGGCGGCGCCGACCGCCCGCACTTTCCGGCGCAGGGCCGTGATGATGCGCCGGACGCCCTCCCGGGGCCGGGCCAGCCCTTCGCAGAAGATGCTTTTGAACATCACCACGAACTGCCCGAACTCCATGTCGTGCTCTTGGGCGTTGCCGTAGATCATCAGCGGGCAGAAGAGCATGTCAATCAGCAGGGGATCGGTGAGGAAGCCCGCGACGACCTGCCGTCCCGACAGGGGTGTGGCGTTGAGGTCGAGCTCGTCGTAGTCCCGGATGTGGCGCACCAGGCGGAGGAAATGGTCCTTCTGGGACGGAAACTGCTCCATGACCTCGCGGGTGAAGAATGCAAAATCGTTGGTGAAGCGGAGCGTCCTGCCTGGAAATCGCACCTCGGACCGACGTTGAGGAACCAGCCCGAAGTCCTCCGGCGTGAGCCGCAATTGCCGGTAGATTTTGGTGAGCGGCGCGCCGCGCGTGCCCGGCGGCACGTAGTTGGTCATGGCGTGGAGACCGACGTCGAACTGGTGGTCCCCCAGCGCGTAGAAGGAGTTCAAACCGCCGGCCGCGTAGTGCCGTTCCAGCACGCACACCGTTTTCTCGAAATAGGCGAGACGGATGGCCGCCGCTAGGCCCGACATGCCGGCGCCGATGATGATGACGTCATAGTGGCTGGAGGACATAACCAGCCGGATTATACCGGGGCGGGAGCTATTTGTCTTTGAGCTTGGGCGCGAGGTACGTCGCGCAACTATCCAGGCTGGCCAAGTGCCCGTAGTCGGCTTCCGGGACTTCGACCTTGTAACGCTTGCGCAGTTCCATCACGATGTCGAGAAAGTCCATGGAGTCCAGCTCGAGCTGCTCCCGGAGCGCTACGTCGCTTTTGAGACGGCTCAGGTCCTCATCAGGCGCGATCACGCTAATGATCTGAAGGATGGCGTGCTTGATCTGATCGTTCGTCATGTCGAGACTTCCCCGAGGCGCCGGATGGACACAGTTGGCGCTAGAAAATACACGATTTATATCCGTTTTACAACCACTACCGAGTTAATTCCCAGCATGCCCGATGAATTGTTCAGGATATAGTCCACGCGGGACAGTTGCTGGGGCGAATTCAACACTAAATTGGGGACTTCGCACTGGGGGTCCAGGTGGTCCACATTGATGGTCGGGTGAACGATACCGTCGTCGAACGACGGTAAATTCCCCGCCAATTCGAGGGCGCCGGCGGCCCCCATGGCGTGGCCGATGAAGCTCTTCGTGTTGTTGAAATGCGTCGTGGGGCAGTCGGCGAAGACGGCCCGCAGCGCCAGGCATTCCTGGATATCGCCGAGGGGCGTTGCCGTGGCGTGGGTGCTGACGATGTCGATGTCCTGGGGGCCGATCCCGGCCCGCTTGAGCGCCGCCTGCATGCACTCGATGTGCCGCTGTGCATTGGGGAGGACGAAGTCCGACGCGTCCGAATTCATGTGATAGCCAACGATCTCCCCATAGATCCGGGCGCCGCGGGCCTCGGCATGGTCCAGGCGCTCCAGGATGAAGACGCACCCGCCTTCCGAGCAGACGATCCCGTTGCGGTCGCGATCGAAGGGGCGGGACGCCTTGGCCGGGTCAGCATGGCTGGCCAGCGCTCCCTGGCTCGCGAAGCTCGCGAAGATGCCGAACGTATGGATGCTCTCCGACACCCCACCCGCCACCGCTACGTCCACTTCGTCCAGCCGCAGCATCTGAACTCCCTGGATCAAGCCGGCGTTGCCCGCCGCGCAGGCCGCGCCGATCGTGTAGTGGGGGCCGGTGATGCCCATGTTCAGCGTCACCTCGCCGGCCGGGGCGTTGGCGACCGTCCGCGGGTTGTGATGGTGGGACCAGCATTTGGTGTCGTAGTTATACTGGCTGATGTTGTAGATCTCGTTCTCGGTCTCTACGTTGCCGTGTTCGGTGATGCCGAGATAGACCCCGATGCGGCTCTTGTCGAGCGCGGGGAAGGCCAGTTTGGAGTCGGCCATGGCCTCTCGGGTGCAATAGATCGCGATGGACCCGGCCCGCGTACCCCGGCGGACTTCCTTCTTCAATTGATACGTGAGGGGATCGTAATTGCAGACGCCCGCGAGCACCGTGCCCATGTAGCGGGTTTCGAACTGGACGACGCCGGAGATGCCCTTCAGGAGGTTCGCCCGGTACTCAGCCAGCGTATTCCCGTTGGGCGACGTGAGCCCGATGCCCGTAATGACGATGCGGTGGTGGTTGGTCATCTAGTGTAGTGTCGCAATAACAGCTTTACAATGATTGGTCTTCTCCAGAATGTCTTCGACTTTTGTGGTCCAGAGGGCTACGCGCCTCGCACAGTAGGGCGTGTCGATGGATTCCCCGTTACCGGAACCCCAGAGCCAGAATTTCGGTACACAAGCGACGGTAAATCCCTAAGATGCTCAGCAAATGGAGATCTACCTTCACGTCCACGATGCCCGTCAACCCCGGGTGATTGCGCCGGATGTCCTCCAAAGCCTGGAGGTAGCCTCCGTCCCCGTACGCCCCGGAGAGGCTGGTGGGCCTCAGCGCGGCAAAAAGAGGCACGGAAAGCCCGTGCTGGCAGCCGCGGCCTCTCACCTCGCCTGTAATGGTTGCGTCCGGTGGAAGCTCCTTGGGAGTGAGCGTTCTGAAGGACAGGGGGCCTTGTGTCCTGTAAAAGATCACAAGTCCGCCCACGCCAATGAGCGAGGAGGAGGCTTCATAGGATTCTTGAGCGTTGGTGGCATTGCAGACCCCGACAATCAGAATGACGAGTGATCCCCACGCAGCAATGAGCCATCGCCCGCTACGAAAGTTCACGCTGCGCGCGCGCATTGCTGCCTCAGAACCGCCCCACTTTTCCGGTCACGACGGTGCACCATTGGGTATACAGACCCAGGAGATAGGCACGGGCTTTGACATCCGCCTGCACGTCATACAGAATCGCCTCGGGCCGTCCTTCCAAAGCCCGGCGCGTCGCCGCGGCATAGCCCCCGTCACCCCAGGCAAAGAGAAACACAAGGGATTGGCTGCACGCCTCCCCGGACACCACCGGGTCACTCGCGGATGCTTTGACGTCCGCCGGGGTGGCGGAGCGGTACGCGCGCGGATACTGGATGTCGGTATAGATCAGCCCGCAGGCGGCCAGAGAGGCGGCCAGCAGGACTATGAAAAACGCCCTCGTTGCGTTGCGCCGCATGTTCGCAGTATACCCGAGTTGTCCAAGCCGTACAAAGCGCCTTCGCCGGTCCCCGCACGGCCCTCTGTCGCACCCCACTCGCTTCAGCTGAGGTCTCCCCATTCATATTGTACGATCGCCAGGGCCGCGAGGACGGCGCTCTCCGACCGCAAAATCCGGGGCCCCAGCGAGACGGCGTCGAATCCCGCCTGCTCCGCCAGTTCAATTTCGCCAGACTCGAATCCGCCTTCCGGACCAACAGCCAGCGTCACGGCATCGGGCCTGGCGGTCCCGCGAAGGTGGTCCCGGAGCGGCAACCCACCAGGTTTTTCCCAGAGGATGAGCTTGCAGGCGGGTGACGTAGGTTCGGCGCACCAGACAGCAAAGGAGACCGGCTCCGTCACCTCCGGCACGTCCCAGCCCATGCTCTGCTGCGCGGCCTCGAGCGCGATGCTCTGCCAGCGCCGCGCCTGATGGCCAGCGCGTGGGGCCTTGGGACGCACGACGGTTCTGGCGGTGATGAGAGGGACTAGGCGGGCCGCGCCGAGTTCGGTCGCCTTCTGGATCGCCCAGTCCATGCCGTCGCCTTTCATGAGCGCAACTCCTATCGTGATGCGTGGAAGGTGGGGAGGAGGAGGGGGTGTTTCCGACAGTACCTGGCCGGTCAGTCGGTCGCGGTCCGCGGCGGTGATCCGGACTTTGTAGCGAGGGCCGCCTGCTTCCGCGAGCCACACGTGCTCGCCGGCATGGACGCGGAGGCTTCTCGTCAAGTGGCGGGCCGGCGGGCCTGTGAGGGAAACCGTTTCTCCCTGAATGGCTCCCCGCTCGATGAAGAAAACAGGCATGAAGCCTGATCGCCCAGGTTATTCGAACAGGCTTTTCATTTTATCGATGATGCCGCTGCCCTCTGTGTCGAGGGACTCGCCGCCGGCCTTGGCAAATTCTTCCAGTAGTTCTTTCTGCTTCGGGGTCAGCTTGGTGGGAATCTCGACCTTCACGCGGATGAGCTGATCGCCGGTGCCGTTGCCTCGCAGGCTGGGGGCTCCGAGGCCCTTGATCCGAAAGATCTTGTCGTGCTGCGTGCCTGGCCCGATCTTGATGAACGCGTGCTCCCCTTGCAGCGTCGGCACCTTGATCTTGGCGCCGAGCGTGGCCGCGGCGAAGCTGATGGGTACCTCGCAGACGATGTCGTTGCCCTTGCGGGTGAACAGGGGATGCGCGGTGATGTTGATCAGCACGTAGAGGTCGCCGGGGGGGCCGCCGTTCTCGCCGGGCTCGCCTTCGTTGGCCAAGCGAAGGCGTGTGCCGGTTTCAACGCCGGCCGGGATGTGGACGTTCAGGACGCGTTCCGTCCGCACCCGCTGCTGGCCACGGCACGTCGAACAGTAGGCGGTGATGGTGTGGCCCACCCCCTGGCATCTCCCGCACGTTTTGTTGATGGTGAAGAAGCCCTGCTGGAACCGGAGTTGGCCGGCGCCCTTGCAGCTCGGGCAGGTTTTGACGTGGTCAGGGCTCTGGGCACCGCTGCCCCGGCATTCTTTGCAGGTCTCCCAGCGGGGAATCTTTAAGGAGACCTCTTTGCCGTACACCGCGTCTTCGAAGGCCAGCGTCAGGCGGTATTCAATATCGGCGCCGCGAAAGATCCGCTGCCCGCCCTGCCGGCCCCCGAAAAAGTCTTCAAAGATGTCGTTGAAGACGTCGCCGAATCCGCCCTGGCCGGCTCCGGTGAAGCCTTGCGCGCCCTCGGCGTGGCCGAACGCGTCATAGTGACGGCGTTTGTCCTGGTCGCTGAGGACGGCGTAGGCCTCATTGATTTCCTTGAACTTCTCCTCGGCGGCTTTTTTCTCTTTCTCGCCCGCGTGGGTGTCGGGGTGGTGCTGGCGCGCGAGCCGACGATAGGCCTTCTTGAGGTCCTCAGTATTGGCGCTCCGGTCGACGCCGAGGGTCTCGTAGTAGTCGCATTTCACCGCTGTGGCCATGGCGCGTGAAGGCGGGATCCGCTCATTTCTTGTCCTGATTGACTTCCGTGTACTCAGCGTCCACGACTTTCTCGTCGCTGCCGGGCCGGTCGGCCTCGCCGCCGGTCTGGCCCTCGTTCCCGCCGCCGTCCGGCCCGGGTGGGCTCGCGCCGCCGGCTGCTGTGCGCTTGTACATGTCCTCACCGATCTTCTGCGAGGACTTGACCAGGTGCTGCGTGGTCGTTTGGATGGCCGCCAGGTCGTTGCTCTCCAGCGCCTTGCGGGCCGCTGCGATTTCCTCCTGGATCTTCTTGCGGTCGTCTTCGCCGATCTTGTCGCCGTGCTCGGCGAGGAGCTTTTCGACGCCGTAGATGCGGGTGTCAGCCTCATTGCGGGCTTCCACGAGCTCGCGCTTCCGCTTGTCTTCCGCCGCGTGGGCCTGGGCGTCCTTGACCATCTTGTCGATCTCGTCCTTGTTCAGACCGCTGGAGGCCGTGATCCGGATCGACTGCTCCTTCTGCGTCGCCAGGTCTTTGGCCGCCACGTGGACGATGCCGTTCGCGTCAATGTCAAACACGACTTCGACCTGTGGCACGCCGCGCGGGGCGGGAGGCAGGCCGACAAGGTCGAAATGGCCGAGCGACTTATTGTCCGGCGCCATCTCCCGCTCGCCCTGGAGGACGTTGATGGTGACCGCCGTCTGGCCGTCCGCCGCCGTGGAGAAGATCTGGCTCTTTTTCGTCGGGATGGTCGTGTTGCGCTCGATGAGGCGCGTGAAGACGCCGCCCAGCGTCTCGATGCCGAGGGTCAGCGGGGTCACGTCCAGCAGCAGCACATCCTTGACCTCGCCCTTCAGCACGCCGCCCTGAATCCCCGCGCCGATGGCCACCACCTCGTCGGGGTTGACGCCCTTGTGCGGCTCCTTGCCGAAGAAGTCGCGCACGAGCTGGAGGACCTTGGGCATACGGGTCATGCCGCCGACCAGCACGACTTCGTCGATGTCCTTGGCGGTCGCGCCGGCGTCGCTCAGCGCTTTCTTGCAGGGCTCGATCGTGCGCTGGATCAAATCATCCACCAGGTGCTCCATTTTCGCCCGCGTCAATTTGATGACGAGGTGCTTGGGCCCGCCGGCGTCGGCCGTGATGAACGGCAGGTTGATTTCGGTTTCCTGGGAGGAGGACAGCTCGATCTTGGCCCGTTCCGCCGCTTCCTTCAGCCGCTGAAGGGCCATGCGGTCCTTTTTGAGATCGATGCCCTGGTCCTTTTTGAACTCCTCGACCAGCCAGTCCATGATCCGCTGGTCGAAGTCGTCGCCGCCGAGGAACGTATCACCGTTGGTGGACTTGACCTCGAACACGCCGTCGCCGATCTCCAGGATGGAGATGTCGAACGTGCCGCCGCCCAGGTCATAGACCGCGATCCGCTCGTCTTTCTTTTTGTCCAGCCCGTACGCGAGCGAGGCGGCCGTCGGTTCGTTGATGATGCGCAGCACGGTGAGGCCCGCGATCTGCCCCGCGTCTTTGGTGGCCTGGCGCTGACTGTCGTCGAAGTAGGCGGGCACGGTGATGACGGCTTCCGTCACCGGCTCGCCCAGGTAATCCTCGGCGGTCTGCTTCATTTTCTGGAGAATCATGGCCGAGATTTCGGCCGGGCTATAGTGTTTGCCGCGGATCTCAACGTGCGCGTCGCCGTTCGGGGCGGAGGTAATCTTGTACGGGAGCCGCGTAGCGGCTTCACGGACCTCTTTCGATTGGGCTTTGCGGCCGATCAGGCGTTTGATCGAATAAATGGTATTCTCCGGGTTGGTGATGGCCTGGCGCTTGGCGATCTGCCCGACCACCCGCTCCCCCTTGTCGGTGATCCCGACGATTGAGGGCGTGGTCCGGTTTCCTTCCGCGTTGGCGATGACGACCGGATCGCCGCCCGACATAATGGCCACGCAGGAATTCGTTGTGCCCAGATCAATGCCGATGACTTTGCCCATGGGGAGTCTCCTTTTTCCTTCTGTCGTGCTCAGTTCCCGGCGACCGTCTGTGATGCCGTGACGGTGACCATAGCCGGACGCAGGACGCGATCATGCAAGTAATAGCCTTTTTCGTGCTCCACGACGACCGTATTCGGGGCCTGTCCTTCTCCGGCTTCGGCCATGGCGACGGCCTGATGCACGACGGGATCAAAGAGGCGCCCCACGCTGTGAATTTCCGTGACGCCGAACCGGGACAAGGTCTCCACGTAGTGCTTGCATGTTAGCTCGACACCCTGGACCAAGCCATTGCTGTCGCCGGGCTGTTGCGCGTGCTGCAAGGCTCGCTGTAAGTTGTCCAGCACCGGGAGGAGATTTTTCAGGATCTGCTCGTTGGCGTACTTGCGGTAGTCCGCCTGGTCCTTCTGCGCCCGCTTCTTGTAATTCTCGAACTCTGCGGCCAATCGCAGATACCGGTCCTGGGCGGTTTTCAACTCGTCAACCGCTGTCACCTCCGCTGGAAAGTCCACGCTGTCCTGATCCTTAAACGTGCTTGTTTTTTCAGAGAAATCGTTCATGGTCGTCGTCTTGGAACGCGGTAGCTTTGTTACAATAGCCACGCCCGTCCTGTAATCAAGCCAAGAAGCGGATTTTCCTGGAAATTTCTTTGGGAGCGTTGCGGGAAGAACGGGACATCAGGACGGTCGATTCATGGCGTACAGGAGGGCGAGGCCGTCCAGGGTCAACTGCGGTCGAACCTCACGGATCGAACGGGATTCCGGCGCGATGATCCCTGCAAGGCCGCCGGTCGCCAGGACGAAGCAGTCCCGACCCATTTCCTGCTGAATGCGGCGCACGAGTTCATCGACCAGCCCGGCATAGCCGAAAATCAAGCCGGCCTGCATGCTGGTCACCGTGTCCTGGCCGATTGCGGACTTGGGCCGGGTGAGTTCGATCTTGGGAAGTTTCGCGGTTCGGGCATAGAGCGCCTCGGCGGAAATCCGCAGGCCCGGAGCAATCGCGCCCCCCAGATACTTGCCGTCCGCCGTGACGGCGCACAACGTGGTGGCGGTGCCGAAATCCACGATGATGAGGGGCCCTCCGTACCGGCGATAGGCGGCCGCCGCGTTGACGATCCGGTCACTGCCCACCTCGCGCGGGTTGGCGTAGGCGATGGTCAAGCCCGTTTTCATTTCGGCGGAGACCGTCGTCGGTCGGCAATGAAAGTAGGTCTCGGCCAACTCTTCAAACAGGGGCGTGAGCGGGGGCACGACGCTGGACAGGATGACGCCGTCCACACGTTCCTGGCCGATGTCTTCCACCCGCAGGAGATCCAACAGGAGGATGGCGTACTCGTCGGTCGTCTTGGAGTAGTCAGTGCCGATGCGCCAATCGGCGACGAGTTGGTCGCCGTCGAAGACGCCCCAGACGATGTTCGTGTTCCCGATGTCGATTGCGAGCAGCATAGAGCGCCTGCGGTCTCCGTAGCTGCGAGGTTTTGGCCACGCAGCGTTCTAATCAACGTAAGTGTACGACATCGCCGGCCCGGATTTCGAGGAGTTTCCCTTCCCGAGTGCGCAGGCGCAGGGCGCCGTCCGGCGCGAGCCCTTCAGCCGTGCCCTCGATCAGGCGGCTCCCGGCCATCTCGATCCGAACCTGCTTGCCGATGGTGGCACACATGGCCTCATAGGCGGCGGCGATCCCGCTGGTTCCGTGATTGCGCAACTGGTCGTCGAGACGCTCGGTCTCTCCCAGCAGCGCCGCCAAGAGAGGCGCGCGCGCAATGGGGTGTCCGGTCTCAATCACAAGCGAAGTGGCGGAGGCGCGCAGGGCTTCCGGAAACGCCTCAGCCGGCATATTCACGTTGATGCCGATCCCCACCACCACGGCCTTTGATCCTGCCTGGCCGCTGCTGATCGCGTCCACCAGGATGCCGGCCAGCTTACGGTCCACTCCGCCTCGTGGGACAAGCACGTCGTTCGGCCACTTCACCGTGAGGGAGAGGCCGGTCAGGGTCGTGATGGCCCGTACGACCGCAACCGCTGCCAACAAAGGAATCCAGGTGATCGCATTCGATGCGTTGGTTGGGGTCAGCAGAATGGAGGCATAGAGGTTCACGCCATGTGGAGACACCCAGGGCCGCCCCAGCCGTCCACGGCCTGCCGTTTGGGACTCGGCGACCACGACAGCGCCGTGCGGGGCGCCTGCGCGCGCGCGGTCAGTTAGGATGCGATTCGTCGAGTCCACCTCGTCATGGACAGAGAGGGTCGCGCCGATTTCACGGGTGTGCAGGTGCGCGCGGATGGTCTTGAGCGAGAGCGGGGACTCGAACGGCGGGGTCACTGCGGGACGATATCTATGCTGAGATCGGCGGCCGGCGCCGAGTGTGTGAGCGCGCCGACCGAAATGAAGTCCGGCCCCGCCGCCGCGATTGCACGGACCGTGGCCAGCGTGACTCCGCCTGAGGCTTCGGTCACGGCCCGTCCGTTTATCAACGCGATGGCCGTTCGGATCGAGGGCGCGTCCATATTGTCTAGGAGGATGATATCCGCCCCTCCATCAAGGGCGGCGCGCACGTCGTCGAGTGTCCGGACCTCGACTTCGATCTTGAAGCCGTGGGGCGCCCGTTCGCGGACCCGTCGGCAGGCGCGGGCGATATCGCCGCCGGCCAGTGCAAGATGGTTGTCCTTGATGAGGATGCCGTCCCCAAGGCCGTGCCGGTGATTATGGCCGCCGCCGAGCGTGACGGCCCACTTCTCCAGCGCCCGCAGGCCTGGCGTCGTTTTTCTGGTATCCAGAATTTTGACGTTGAAGCCCGTCACCGCCTCACAGAATTTCGCCGTCAACGTGGCGATGCCGGAGAGCCGCTGAAGGAAATTCAAGGCCACGCGCTCGCCTTGCAGGAGGGACCGGCCGTCGCCGGTGACGGTGAACACGATGGCGCCTTGCGGGACGCGCTCACCATCCACGACGTTCGGAGAGCACGTCAGGGACGAGTCCACTTGCCGGAAGACTTCGACGGCGACGGCCAGGCCGGCGAGGACGAGCCCGGCCTGTTCCTCGACGACGATCGTGCCGACGGCGGGGACGGCGTCAAAACATACGGCGCGCGTCGTCACATCGCCCGATCCGAGGTCTTCGGCCAGGGCGTAGGCCACGATGTCGCGGAGGTTCACGCCGAATCCCCCGGCCGTTCCTTTAATCGCGTGAACTCGCCGGACAGCTTGTCGTGCTCGGCGCGGCATTCCTCATATCGCGCGGTGGTTTTCTTCAGGACAGCCGGAGGCACTTTCGCCACGAAGTCCGGTGTTGCGAGCTTCTTGGCATCCTGTTCCATGTGAGTGGCCAGCTCTTTGAGGCGCTTCTCGAGCCGGGTGGTTTCTTTCGCGATGTCAATGAGGCCGGCAAGGTCCACGTGGACCTCGCCGAGGCCGCCTCCCGGAAAGGTGATGGACGAGGACGCCCCATGGACAAATGGCTGACTGTCGGTGGCGATGACCAGGTCGCTTATCCTGGCCAGCGACGCAATCAGCGACCGGTGGGCCAGGAGCGTTCCTGCGCACGCGGCGGTTGGAGTCGTTACCGACACGCGCAAGGCCCGAGAGGGCGCAAGTCCCTGCGTGCCGCGGATCGTGCGCGTGGCCGACACGATGCTGATGATACCGGCGATCTGGTTCTCGATCTCTTCATGGATAACGGTTGTGTCTTGTGACGGATAGGGCGCGACCATGATGCTCTCGCCGGCATGGGGCAGAGCCTGCCAGATCTCCTCGGTGATGAAGGGCATGAGGGGATGCAGGAGCCGCAGGACGGTTTCGAAGCTCTCGACGAGGGTGGTGCGCGTGCATGCAGCCTGTTGCGAGTCTTTGTCGGCCAATGCCGGCTTGGTGAGCTCCAGATACCAATCACAGTACTCGTGCCAGATGAAGTGATAGGCGGCGTTGGCCGCTTCATCGAAACGGTACTCCTCCAGCGAACGGTTGACGTCTCCGATGCAGCGATGGAGCCGGCTCGTGATCCAGCGGTCGGCGATGGGCCGCTCAGCCGGCGGGACGTCCGCGCGAGGGCCGCCCAGGTGCGTCAGGACGAACCGGGCGGCGTTCCAGAGCTTGTTGGCGAAATTGCGGTAGCCCTCGATCCGTTCCTCCGAGAGCTTGATGTCCCGGCCGGGGGACGCCATCGCCGCGAGCGTGAACCGCAGTGCATCGGTTCCGTATTGGTCCATCACCTTGAGCGGATCAATGACGTTCCCCTTGGACTTGCTCATCTTCCGTCCGTCGGCGTCCCGCACCAGGGCGTGGATATAGACGTCCGTGAACGGGACCTGCCCCATGAACTTGAGGCCCATCATAATCATCCGCGCGACCCAGAAAAAGAGGATGTCGAAGCCGGTGACCAACGTGGATGTGGGGTAAAACTTTTTGAGCTCCGGAGTCTGGTCCGGCCAGCCCAGCGTCGAGAACGGCCAGAGCGCCGAAGAAAACCAGGTATCCAGAACGTCAGGGTCTTGGACGAAGTCCTGCCGGCTGCAATCGGGGCACTGAACGGGCGCTGTACGGGCCACGATCGGCTTGGCCTCGGACGTGATCGTCCATGACAGGGGCGCAGGGGTTTCCAGAATGGCCTCCGCGTTGCAGTGCCGACAGTACCAGGCCGGGATCTGATGGCCCCACCAAATTTGACGCGAGATGCACCAGTCCTTGATGTCGCGCATCCAGCCGAGGTAGTTGTTCGTCCATTGTTCGGGGATCAGGCGGATCTGTCCCGATTCGACGGCCGTGATCGCCGGCTCGGCGAGCGGCTGGATCTTCACGAACCACTGCGGCGACAGATAGGGCTCCACCACCGTCTTGCAGCGGTAGCACGTGCCGAGCGCCATGGCGTGGTCTTCGACCTTGGCCAGGAATCCCCCGTGCTCCAGCGCTTCGACCACGAGGGTCCGGGCCTTCTGGACCGGCTGGGACGTGAGGCGCTCGCGAAGCGCCGCCGCCACTTGTGCGTTGCGCAATCCGGACGCATCCATGCGCGCGTGTTGATCGAAAACGGCCAACCGTGCCAGATGGTGGCGGAGTCCCGCCTCGAAGTCGTTGAAGTCGTGCGCGGGGGTGATCTTGACCGCGCCGGTGCCGAATTCCCTGTCCACGAGAATGCGGTCTCCCACAATCGGGATGCGGCGTTGGGTCAGCGGCAGGGCGACGCTCTTGCCGATCAGTCGGTTGTAACGAGGGTCTTCGGGATGAACGGCGACCGCAGTATCGCCGAACATGGTCTCTGGTCGAGTCGTCGCGACCGTAAGAACGGTCGAGGGATCGTCCGCCAGCGGATAGAAAATGTGGTACAGTTTGCCGGCACGGTCCTCATGCTCTACCTCGATATCGGAAAGGGCCGTGAGACAGCGGGGGCACCAATTGATCAGTCGCTTCCCCCTATAGATCAGGCCGTCTTCATGAAGCCGGACGAACACCTCGCGCACGGCCTTTGACAGGCCGTCGTCCATGGTGAACCGCAGCCGATCCCAGTCGCACGACGATCCCAGTCGCGTGAGTTGCTCGATGATCGTGCCACCAGATTGCGCTTTCCAGTCCCACACCCGCTGGATGAACCGGTCCCGCCCCACGGTGTCGCGCGAGGAGCCTTCCGCCAGCAGGTGCGTCTCCACGACGTTCTGGGTGGCGATGCCTGCATGGTCGGTGCCCGGCACCCACAAGGTGTTGAAGCCCTGCATGCGGCGCCAGCGGATCAGGATATCCTGGATGGTGTTGTTCAGGGCGTGTCCCATGTGCAAGGAGCCGGTGATGTTGGGAGGGGGAATGACGATGACGTAGGGACGGCCTTCCGCCGCCACGGAGGCGTGGAAATAGCCGCGTTCGGACCAGGTCCGGTACCAGCGGGTCTCAACCTGCTTCGGATCGTAGGATTTTTCCACGGGGGACTATCCTAACATGCCTCGTACGGGAGCGGAAAAGACAGGAAGGGAGATAGAACAGATGGTCGCTAGACCTCAGCGGTCAGGCGCTCGATTTCTTTCTTGACGGCGGCTTCGGCATGATCCGGAACGAGTTCGCGCGCGACCTTCTCGATGATGTCCTGGGCCAGCTTGGTGACGATCGGTTTCAGTAGGTCCGGCAATGCTTGGCGTACGGTTTCCTGGACGGTTTCCGTGATCAGGACCGTCTCTGCAGCGACGGCTTTTTCCACCAAACCGGGCAGCGTGTCCTGCACCATCTTTCGCGCCAGGTCCTCCGCCAACTTCGAGAGCGCGGTGGCCAGCGGTACCAGGTTGATCTCGGACGAATCCTCTGTCACGCCAATGGCTCCTTAAGGAATTCGCGTGGGAATGAATGTTACGCTTATGTCATTGTCCGCCACGCTAACAAAGGTTACTGCTAATGTCAAGATTTGGATGGATAAGACCTTGCAATGGGGACACAATAACCAATCACTATCAGTTGTAAGGCGATCTGATCGCCCGATTTTGGCGATGACGTGCCTGATATGGTCTATGTAACCCGGAATCGCCAGGGCTTGGCGGCCCACGTCCCTGCGTAGTCTACGCCGATGCGAGGGAAGGCGCCAATCGCAGTCCGGCGAATCCGGTCCCCACGGTCTTCGAGCCAGAGGGCGGCGCCGCCGGTTAGGTCGTGCGCGTTGAGTTCGCGGTCTATCGTGAGCGCGCGGCAGACACGACCGGGACCATCGATGAGGCCGGCCTCACTCTCCACTGCCCTGATTAAGACAGCCGACGGGAACTCGGCGCGCTCAGTCACCACGTTTATGCAGTGGTACATGCCGTAGATCAGGTACACGTAGGCCAGACCGGGCGGGCCGAACATGACTTCCGTCCGCTTTGTGCGGCCTCGGGAGGCGTGGGAGGCGCGATCATGGAACCCGGCATAGGCTTCCACCTCGATGATCCGTCCGGCCCGCCGACCGGCGGATGTTTCGCGTACCAGGTACTTTCCGAGCAGGCTCCGGGCGACCTGCAGGGTCGGTCGGGCATAGAACGAGGTGGGGAGGATCACGCCGCTCAGGCTATTCTGGCCAGTGCGAGACATTGCCGGCATGGTAGAAAAACGAGGCGCATCTTGCAATCCCCGATCCGTTTGCAGGGTCAATCTGGAAACAAGCCGGATCGTTGGCGGTTCGTGCTCTTGCGCGATGCCGTTTGTTTTGGCGATAATGTCCTGTCGGTTTGGGCTGATGTCCATATCTGCTGAGATGATAAGGAGCACGAGGCATGACGAAGGCAGCGACACGTGTGATGGGCGGATGGGCACTTGGGGTCGCCGTCGCCATGGGAGTGACGGGCGTGGCCGAGGCCTATGAATCGGCGCCGGTGACGAATGGAGGCGCCTTGCAGGGGACGGTGACATTCACGGGGACCCCGCCTCCCCCGAAGGTGTTTGATCTCGCGCGTTTTCCGGACAAGAGCTTCTGCGGGGGGATCTCGGATGCGAAGGGCTACCGCCTGCTCCGGGAAGTGATCGCCGGACAGGATGGCGGGCTAAAGGACGTGGTGGTGGTGATCGAAGGTGTGCAGAAAGGCAAGCCCTTCACCTTCGTGTCCGCCAAGATGGAAGCCAATATTTGCCAATTTCTCCCGTTCGTGTCCGTCGTCAGCGACAAACGGCAGATCACCGTCGCGAACCGTGACCCCGTGTCGCATGACATTCAGGGCTATGCGTATGACATGAGTGGGGTTGATATCGTGCTGCATCGGGCCGCGCTGGATAAGCGAGGCACCACCGATGTCGTCAATCTCACCAAAGGCCGGAAAGTCTTTACGATGCAGTGCGGGCGGCACCCGTATATGCAGAGTTGGGGCTACGCGATCGAGAACCCCTATCACGCCGTGACCGATCTGGACGGCGCGTTTACGATTGGTGATCTCCCTGCCGGCACGTACCAGGTCAAAGCCTGGCATCCGATCCTGGGCTCGCAGGAGCAGACGGTCACGGTCACAGCCAACGGCACGGCCCCGTTGGCCTTCACGTTCGGGTATCAGTAGCGCATGTGTTGTCGAAGGTTCTTCGCGTGGCTCCTTCTGGGGGGCTCTGTTCTGCTGATGGAGGCTCCTTCGTTGCGGGCGGCGGTGCTGCCCCAGGGCCGCGTTGAAGTGGTGCTGGCCGGCGAGTATCGGAAGGACGCGGAGGCCATCAAGAAGGACTTCGAGCAGGCGGGGCTGTCAAACGTGCACCTGCAGTTCCTGCGGCAGGGCCAACCGCCGCCCAACATCGGGCTGGGCCGCCACGTCTCCGCAGAACGGGCACGAGAGGCCATCAGATTGGCGCTCCACTACAACCGCGCGGTGACGATCTTGTTGCCAGCCTACCTGTTCCCTCCGCAGTTCATCACCATTGCCTCGTCCAATTATGACGACACGGTGGAGTTTCGGATTGATGCGGAGGCCTTGCGAGGGTTGCAAGACCCGTCCCTTTCCACGGACCAGTTTCATGACCTGTACCGTCGGCTCACGACCGCGAGCGAGGCGGTTGGGGGCGCCGTGAAGGATATCCGGGAGCATTCCAAGGCGATGGTCAAGGATGCCGAGGACATGGTTATGCACGGGGGCATGGGCGACGCGAAAGCCATCGTCCATCATTGCCACGAGGTGACGAAGCATGCCGACACGATCCTGCAGAGGCTTCCACCGGCGGACGCCCACGGCAGGGAAGCGACGCCCTACCTCCGGGAGGCGATCCGGCAATGTCAACGGGTCGCCACGTTTGGCGAGAAGGTGGACCCCGGCGTGACGCTGAATCCCGCCACCAAAGCCCGCACGGCGGTGCGGGCAGCCGCCAAACACCTCACGGCCCTTCAAGATGACGGCAAGCATTAGCCTTTCCCTCGCCTCTTGAGGGAGAGAGTCCGGGTGAGGGGGGCTCATCTGCCGATGTAAGGGAGGGGGTTGCCCCCTCCCTTGATGGACCTTGTGGAGTATGGGAGTGATGCTACAATGCCTAATCCAAGCACTCAATCTATGTTGAACGTTCCTCTCACAGAATTGGAGTAGAGGCCATGCAAAAGCAATTTGCCGCAATTATTGAGCGTGAAGGGGACGGGTATGTGTCGCTTTGCCCGGAACTCGATATCGCTAGTCAAGGAGATACAATCGAAGAAGCCCGTGAGAATCAATGTCCGCTTTGACCATTGAATCAAGTACCATTCCCTCGCCCCACAGAGGGAATGGTACTTGATTCAATGTATACGGCGAGAGTGCGTCGCCGGAAGTTTATCAGCAAAGAGGACATTTCTAAAGTGGGCTGGCACGGCTCCCGCCGTGAATTGACAAGGGAAACGGCGTTCGGCTATCGTCATTCGTATGTATGCCAGTCCGAATGCCGGCGTCGGGGGCGACCTGGGGCCGATCGTGATCCCCAGCGTTCTTCCGTTGTTTCCGCTGCCCAACACCGTCTTTTTCCCCAAGACCTACCTCCCGTTGCACGTCTTCGAGCCTCGCTACCGCCAGATGGTGCGGGATGCCGCCGCTGGCCATCGGATGGTCGGCATGGTCCTGCTCAAGGACGGATGGGAGTCCGATTATGAGGGACAGCCCCCGATTTTCACGGTCGGGGCGGTGGGGCGGATGGTCGCCGTGCAACACCTGTCGGATGGGCGGTTCAATGTTTTATTGCAAGGGCTCCGGCGGTTTGAGATCCAGGATGAAATCGGTTGTGAATCGTACCGCCAGGGCCGGATCATGGTGAAGGAGTACCCTCCGCTTCAGGCCATGCTCCCGCCGGAGCTGCGGTCTGAACTCCAGAAAATAGCCGGAAATTTCCTGCTGTCCCGAGAAGACGGGATGGCGCTTGCGAACTTTCTCAAACAGCCGGTGGACGATGAAGCGCTGGTGCAGAACCTCTCTTTCGGCATAGACTTCACGCCGCTGGAAAAGCAATTCCTCCTGGAAGCAGACACGCTGATTCAGCAGGCCCGCCGCATTCTCGATCTCCTCCAATTCAAGCGCTACGAGCGGAACGATTTGGCCGGATGGGGCTGACCGTGGGCGGCGCCGTCGCCATCGAGGTCGAGCACCTCTCCAAAACCTATGAAGGGACAGTTACGGCCGTCGAGGACGTCTCCTTCCAGGTGTCCACCGGGGAGGTCTTCGGGCTGCTAGGGCCGAACGGAGCCGGCAAGACCACGACGCTGCGCGTCCTGATTACAGTCCTTCGCCCGTCCGGCGGAACCGCGCGCGTCCTGGGTCTGGACGTGTCGGAGCAGGCCGACGCCGTTCGCCGGGCCATCGGCTACGTGCCCCAGGAGCGGGCCATTGACCGGTTCCTGACCGGCCGCGAGCATCTCCAACTGTTGGCCGACCTCTATCACATTCCCAAAAACAAGGCGGCGGCCCGTATTGACGAAGTGCTGAAGCTGGTGAATCTTGAACAGAAGGCCGACGAGGTGGCGCGTAATTATTCCGGCGGGATGAAGCGCAAGCTGGATATCGCCTGCGGCCTGATCCCGAATCCCAAAGTCCTCTTCATGGACGAACCCACCCTGGGCCTGGACGTGGAAAGCCGCTTGAAGATTTGGGAGCACATACGGCACTTGAAGGCGCGGGGGATCACCATTTTACTCACGACCAACTACCTGGACGAGGCGGATCAGCTCTGCGACCGCATTGCGATTATTGACGGCGGGCGGGTCAAGGCCATCGGCGCGCCGAACGCACTCAAGTCGGGCCTCGGCGGCGACATTGTCACCCTTACCCTGGCCGTGGGCGATCTGGACAAGGTGGAGGCCCTGACGCAAATCATCAAAGGCCAGTCGGGCGTCAAGGCTGTGAGTACGAAGCACCATGTGCTGGATATTCGTGTCGCCTCACCGGAAGCGACCCTGCCGGCGATCCTCGCCGCAGTCACGGCGCGCGGTTGCCGGCTGGAGTTCGTGGACTATCACCGGCCGCGCCTTGACGATGTATTTCTCGCGCATACCGGACGGCGCATGAAAGAGGACGTATGAACGACTACGTTCAGGAAGTCGGCGCGCTCACGACACGCTGGGTGAAGCGGCTGAGCCGCGAGCGGTTCAGTCTGCTGTTCACGCTGGCGCAACCGATGGTCTTCTGGCTGATCTTTTTCGGGAACCTGTTTCAGAAGACCGCCAATACGGACATCGTTCAGGCGCCGAGCTACATCGCATTTCTCGCGGCGGGCGTCGTCGTGATGACGATCCTGAACAACGGACTGGCGGGCGGCACAGACCTCCTGTTCGACAAGGAGAACGGGTTTCTGGAACGGATGATGTCCACGCCGATCTCGCGCACGTCCATTGTCATCAGCCGGTTTCTGTTCGTGATGGCGATTACCTCAGGACAAGTGTTGGTGATCCTAGGCGTGGCCTACCTCTATGGTGTGCATCCGGTGACGGGCCTCGGCGGTGTGGCCGTGATTATCCTGATCGGGCTGTTGTTCGGGGTCGGCCTGACGGCCATCTCCATGGCCCTCGCGTTTTCCGTCAAGAGCCACGGCGATTTTTTCTCGATGCTCGGGTTTCTCTCCCTGCCGATGATCTTCCTCAGTTCGGCCCTCGTGCCGCTCTCGGCCATGCCGGGCTGGATGGCCATCCTGGCGCAACTCAATCCCATGACGTGGGCCATTGACGCCGTCCGTCCGCTCATCCTCACCGGCTGGGACGCCGCGCTGCCGAAGATCGGCATCGTGGTGATCGTGATGGCCGTCTTTGATGCGCTCTGCCTCTGGGGCGCCGCCCGCGCCTTCCGTAAGACGCTCGGGTAGCGGTTTCTTCCCGACGTCTCCGTTGAGCGCCTCGGTGTCGATCATGGGCGTTCTCACATCCGTGTGACTCAGAAACTCCTGAACAGTCCGGTTGTCATACCCAACGGTTGTCTTGTGTGGATTGGGGAGAGAGCGGGTAAGAGTGCTGGGGGCGAGGCCCCTCGCCCCCAGCACGCGATGCTAGAGAGGAACCTACTTCTTTTTCTTCGCAGCCTTCTTTTTCGCGGGCATAACTCTCACCTCCTTTCCTCGTCGTTCGGTCGTCTATGTTCACGGCGGTCACGCCCGCCGCGCCTTCCTTCACACTGCCTGCAGCTTTTCGTCCACCGCCTCGAACGTGTTCGGCGCGACCTTTCTGAATCGCCGGTCTCGCTTGAGCGACGTGGCGATCGAAGTAATCGGGGTTTTGGTCTTGATCCGGAGTCCGCCTTCGATCAACCGGTGGCAGATATCCTTGGCGTGCATGGCCTTGCCGGCATCACGAAGAACACGGTGCGCCGCTTCGGACACGCTCATGCCGACGTATTTGGAGCGACCAAGGAGGATCTCTCGAGACTGATCGGTGGTATCGGCCGTCATCTGGCTGGGGAGGCTGGGGAGTTTGGCCCGCCCCGCTTCAAGCCGGAAGAGGGTTTCCGCGAGCTCCAGGTATTTTTTAATAGTGGCGATCTCGTCGTCTATACGGTCGCGTTTTTTTTGCAGTTCTTGCAGTCTGGACTTGTAGGCGGTGATCCGCTGATCTAAGCCGACGGTGATGTCTTTTAGTTCGTCCAAAGCGGATCGTCTCAGGAGATGTGACGAAACATATAGCATGTGTTTTAAATCATGTCAACAAAATTTTATTGCTTCGACGATTTTTTTCTAATCGCAGGCAGTGAAGGCATATAAAATCAAATGCTTTTGGCAAGAAAACAGGTTTCATGCAAAGCGTGCTTTATGTTTTATCGCACAATGGCTGGTGGCACGCTCTTATACAGCCACAAGTCTGCTTTAACCTCGTATTTCCTTGCTCAGACGGCTATACGTAGATTTTCAAACGGTTCCTGGCGCTGCGCAATTCTACGGTGCGGGGGTTGAAGTGGAGGGTTTCTGCGCGGGTGTGAACGGAACATGTTTCCAGGTTTTGGCGCCATCGCGACTCCAGAACAAACCGCTCCCGTTGGTTCCGGCGTACAGGGTTTGCGGGTCGATCGGGCTGAGGGCCATCGCTCGAATATTCAACGTCGTCAGGCCGGCGTTGGCCTCGCCCCAGGACTGGCCGCCATCGGTGGTCTTGTGCACGCCTTTGCGCGTGCCGGCGTACAGAGTGTTGGGGGTTGCCGGGTCAATGAGGATCGCGCTGATATAGGTATCCGCCAATCCTTTCTCGATCCGCTTCCACGACGCCCCCGCATCAGAGGTTTTGAACAGCCCCTTGGTCGTGCCGGCGTAGACCGTGCCGGGCACCGTGGGGTTCGTCACCAGGCTGTTGACGCCCAGCGCCATCGCCGCATCAAGTTTTTCTTTCGGGATCAGCCCGTTGTTGACCAACTCCCAATGGGCCGTCCCGTCCGTGGTCTTATACACACCGCCGGTCGTGCCAGCGTACATCACATCGGCGTTCGTCAGATCTATGGCCAGCGTGACGACGTAATGGACCTCTTTCATGCCGCGCATGCGTTCTTCCCAGTACCGACCGCCATCTGTCGTCCGGAAGGCCCCGACGGTCGTCGCGACGTAAATCATGTCGGGGTCGGTGGGATGAAAGACGAACTGGTTGACCACCGAGACATGTTCTTTCAGGCCCCCATTGTGCGGGGTCCAGCTTTGGCCGCCGTCAGGGCTCTTGTACACGGCGTCACCCATGGTGCCGGCCAGGACATTCGCGGGGCTGTGCGGGTCCACGCCCAGCGTGAGGACGCGGAAGCTGCTCAAATCCGTCGTCACCTTGCCCCAGGTCGCTCCGCCGTCGCGGGTCTTGTACAGCGATTCATTCGTGGCCACGTACAGGATGTCGGGATTTCGCGGATGCGGCGCGATCGCCACGATGGTATCGCTCTGCTTGCCACAGGCGGCGGCCGATAGCACAAGGCAGAAAAGAATCAGGGTACGCACCACAACGCGCATAGAATCATCTCCTGGATGCCGAACGAGGGGCAGATGAGTGCAACGATAATTCAACGAGGAGAAGGTGTCAAGGCGAGGGCACCCCTCACAGGCGCCGACGGAACGGCGTGGCATAGCCCGTCAGCTCCGCATAGCCGACGCCCGTAACCGGCTGCCCCTCCCGCTCGCCCGTAAAGGTCACGCTGCCTTCCCAATACGTGACCTGGGTGCTGCGGCGCGTGATCAGTTCCTGCGCGGACATCGTCGGAGCGACTTCGACCGTCAGCCCGACCGACGGGACCGTGATACGCCATCGTCCGGGATAGCGGCTTCCGCTCTGCGGGGACTGCCAGTGATCGAGCACGTCAATCGCAATGTCATCACGCGCGAGCGGAACGGCGGCGCCGTCGGCGCTGATCCAGGTGCCTCCCGACGCCGGCTCCACCGACCCATCCTGCCGGCGTATCTGATAGACCATCAACTCGGTCGCATCGGCGAGCTGCAGCGAAAACCAATCCCATCCGACCTGTGCGTCGCCGAGCTGGGTGCTGCCGAACTCGTGATCCATCCAGCTCAAGCCGGTGACGGAAACGGCGGCGCCTTCGAGGGTGAGTGTGCCGTCCGTCCGCATCCGGGTGAAGGAATAGTAATGCGAGCTTTCGCCCGGGTTGTCGCCTTTGCGGCTGATGCCGCCGGCGCCGTGGATGACCGGCGGCTTCTCCGGCGTCAGCCGCAGACGGAGCGCGATTCCCTCGGCTTCCGCCTGGAGGACGTGCGCGTCGCCGTCTGCCTCGGCGCGCCACTCATCAATCCACACGGCCAGCCGCCCCGCATGGGCGCCGGCCTTGCCGATCCCCGCGCGGGACATCTTTTCGGCAAAGCGGAACCGGCGTCCGGCCTCGTCCGTCACCGCGAAATGGGCGAAGTAGAGATGTCGGATGGCCCAGCGCGAAGGGTTGCGACCCGAAGCCTCGCGCGCGGCGGCGCGACGAAAGAAGGTAAGCTGGTACCCGAACGTCTTGCCGTTCTGCGCCTGCAGGTGGCCGGTGTAGTACCACCATTCGGTCTGAAAATCGTTATGTGTGCCGTGATCGTACGGGAATCGGAACTGGTAGCCGGGAAGGGCCGGGCGAAATTCAGTCGCGGAGGTTTGCGCGGAGGTTTGAGTGGGGAGGGAAAGTCCCCACAACCAGACCATGCTGACGAGTCCCGCCATCACGAACGGGGCCGTGTGCCATCGTGCCAGGTTGCCGGACATGCCAGTGCTCATACCGTCGGGCCGAGGAAGCCTACCGCGGGGAAGCGCCGCGTGACAATGCCGGAAGCCCGGTAGTGATAATTGACCATAGAGGGGTCGTATGCTACTCTCGGAACATTATGGACCACACGCAAAAAGACAACACGTTCCAACCGAATCGCTTGATCAAATGGATGGAAACCCTCGACGGGTTGGGCTACATCACGGCTGGGATCAGTTTCCTGGTGCTCGGCATGGTGGTCTTTGTCCATTCCTGGTATGTCTTCCTGCTGAAGGCGCCTGCAAACGTCCTGCCGGCGGTGCTGATCCTACTCCATGACCTGTTGCTGGTCGTAATTCTGCTGGAGCTGTTCCGGACCGTCATTAATTTCCTCAAGACCAAGATCGTCACGCTGGAGCCCTTCCTGTATATTTGCATCATCGCGTCCACGCGGCGCATTCTCACCACCGGGATTTCGACCGCCCATGGAGAGAGCCTGAACACCGACGTGTTCCACCAGTACCTCCTCGATGTGAGCGTCAACGTGCTGGTGATTGTCGCCCTGGTCATCGCGGTGTTCCTAGTGCGCAAGGCTCCGGCGCCCATTCGGTGACGCCGGGGCGATGCGTTGCGTCGGCGCTCAGCAGCAGCGAGCCGGGCCGTGCCTTCCGGGATTCCGGCCGACCCCTGTATGATTCAAAATGGTGCGCCCGGAGGGACTTGAACCCCCAACCTTCTGATCCGTAGTCAGATGCTCTATCCATTGAGCTACGGGCGCGCGGCGTACCGGAAAGACGTGCAGTGACGGAGGCTCTCGCCCGTTATACAGGGCCTGTAGTAAACCCGTCAAGTCATCCGGTTCTGTCGGGTGGTTGGAAAGAGGGCTCTCGCCATCAGGAACATGTCGGACTCCGTGCCTTGCAATAGATCGTGACGGCTTCCTATAATGAAGAGTTCTTCATCGGCGAATTGCGAATACAGCGGGCGCGATGGCCGAAGACTTCGACAAAGAACGGCGGGAGTTCCTCAGGCAGTCCATGCTGTCGGTCGGCAAGACCGTCTATGCGTACTATGCGCAGCAGAAGGATACGCCGGTCGATCCCGCCCCGGAACCCCAGAACACGTAGACGGGTCAACCTAACAGGGAGTACACGCAATGTTTGGAAACCTGGGTATCACCGAGCTGGTGCTGATTTTGTCCATCGTGCTGATCATCTTCGGGGTGGGGAAACTGCCCCAGCTTGGGGAAGGATTAGGGAAAGCGATCAAGGGTTTCAAGAAGTCGGTCCATGAGGCGGACGCGATTGATCTAGAGACGCAGCAGGCACAGGCCCAACCGCAGCCTGAGACGCAGACCGCTCCGCCGGTGGGGACGCCGTCATCATCTCCGACGGTGGCCCGGGAACCGCCGAAAGTATGAGTGTGTATACTCGTGCGTTGACAGACGGTTTGCGGTTTGAACAGGGGGCAAGCAGAATATTCCAGAAGAGGAGGTCTTTCATGCTGAGAGCGCGTCAGAGCAGCGGTTGCGTGGTCGGGCTGATTTTCATACTGTGCCTGCTTCCAGGCTGTGTGGCGTTGACCGGCGAGACGGCGGGGGAAAATATTGATGATGCAGTGCTCACCACCGAGATCAAGGCCAGGCTGGCGACGGAGAAGGTGTTGCATACGACGAGGGTCGGGGTCAAAACCGAGCGGGGTGTCGTGCATCTGACCGGGAACGTGGAGACCGACGACGAACGGAGCACCATCGTCGAGATCGTGAAAAACGTGAAAGGGGTTCGCGATGTTGTGGACAGCATCGAGGTAAGGCCGTAAGTTTGATTGCTTGAATAGTGATCGGCGGCTCTATGCAATGAGCCGCTCGTTGGTTGTTCGGCTACTCCCATCAACACCTAAACACCTAGTAAGGAGGCCCTTGGCATGGAGCAGAGCGCGGGGATTGTGCTGTTTGCCGTCGTGGCCGCCTCTGTCGGCATCGCCTATGGCCTCTATTTGATTCAATGGATCCTCAAACTGGACGAAGGGTCCGACAAGATGAAGGCCATTGCCAGGGCCATTCAGGAGGGCGCCAACGCCTATCTGAACCGGCAATACCGCACGGTGGCCTATTTCGCCGCCGGCCTGTTCGTAGTCCTCTGGGCGGCGGGCCTCTGGTCAGACAAGTTCGGGCTCCTGACGGCCGTCGGCTTTCTCATCGGCGCGGTGACCTCCGCGGCAGCCGGCTATGTCGGGATGAAGATCGCCGTCCGCGCGAACGTCCGCACGGCGCAGGCGGCGCATGGCGGTCTGAATGCGGCGTTGCAGGTGGCGTTCAAAGGCGGCGCGGTGACGGGGCTGCTTCTGATAGGGTTGGGGCTGTTCGCCGTTGCCGGGTTTTACTACGTGGCGACGGCCCTGGCCGGGCCGGAGAAGGCGATGCATGCCTTGCTGTCGTTGGGGTTCGGCGGCAGCTTGATTTCGGTCTTCGCGCGGGTCGGCGGCGGGATCTTCACCAAGGCGGCTGATGTGGGTGCCGACCTGGTCGGGAAAGTTGAGGCGGGCATTCCCGAAGACGACCCACGGAACCCCGCCGTGATTGCGGATAATGTCGGCGATAACGTCGGCGATTGCGCCGGTATGGCCGCCGATCTGTTTGAAACCTACGCCGTGACGACCGTCGCGGCGATGGTGCTCGGCTTTACGCTCTTCAAGGGCGCGACCGCGCCGCTGGTCTATCCCCTGCTGCTGGGCGGGATCACCATCTTTGCCACGATCATCGGCATCTGGTTTGTGAAGGCGGACGAAGGCGGCAGCATCATGGGCGCGCTCTACAAGGGCTTGTTCTGGGCCGGCGGCGTCGCCGCGGTGACGTTCTATCCGGCCACGACATGGCTCATGGACGGCGTCGGCGGCGTGAGCGGCGCGGCGTACTACGGCTGCGCCCTGGTCGGCCTGGCGGTCACGATCGCGCTGGTGTTCATCACCGACTACTACACCTCCAAGAGCTTCAGCCCGGTCCAGGAGATCGCCGCAGCTAGCGAGACAGGCCATGCCACGAACATCATCGCGGGCCTGGCGGTCGGCATGCAATCAACGGCGTGGCCGGTCGTCGTGATCGCGGCAGCCATCATGGCCAGTTTTGCGCTGGCGGATCTCTACGGCGTCGCGGTGGCGGCGGTGTCCATGCTGTCAATGGCCGGCATCGTGGTCGCCATTGACGCCTTCGGGCCGATCACGGATAACGCCGGCGGGATCGCCGAGATGGCGCATCTAGGGAAGGACGTGCGGAACATCACTGATCCGCTGGACGCGGTGGGCAACACCACCAAGGCCGTCACCAAGGGCTATGCGATCGGCTCGGCCGCGCTGGCGGCGGTGGTCCTCTTTGCGGAATACGCACGCGCGGTTGGAGGGGGGGCGAGCGGCGGGTTCGAGTTGTCCGATCCGAAGGTCATCGTCGGGCTCTTGCTCGGCGGGATGCTGCCGTTTCTGTTTGCCTCCATGTGCATGAAGGCCGTCGGCGAAGCGGCCGGTGAAATCGTCAGCGAAGTCCGCCGCCAGTTCCGCGACATCAAGGGCATTATGGACGGCACCGGCAAGCCGGAATATGGCACCTGCGTGGATATCGTGACGAAGGCCGCCATTCAGAAAATGATGCTCCCGGGCATGATCCCGGTGTTGGCGCCCATCCTGATCGGGTTTGTCCTCGGGCCGAAAGTGCTCGGGGGGGTGCTGGTCGGAACGATCGTGACCGGCCTGTTCGTCGCCATCTCCATGACCAGCGGCGGCGGGGCGTGGGACAACGCCAAAAAATACATCGAGGAGCAAGGCAAGAAGGGGAGCGAGACCCATAAAGCCGCCGTCACCGGCGATACGGTCGGCGATCCCTACAAGGACACGGCCGGCCCGGCCATCAATCCGATGATCAAGGTCATCAACATCGTCGCGTTGATGATTGCGTCGTTGATCGTGTAAGGGTCTCAGGGCAAAGGGGAAGGAGTTTGCGGAATCGGGATTAGACGGCTTTCTTGATCTTGCCGCTGCGGATGCAGCGCGTACAGGCGAGGATGCGGCGCGTGGCGCCGTTGATGAGCGCCCGGATGGTCTGCAGATTCGGGCGAAAGACTCGTTTGGTGCGGTTATTGGCGTGGCTGACGTTGTTGCCGACCGCGCGTCTCTTCCCGCAGATTGAACATTCCCTGGCCACGATGATGGTCCTCCTGATTGCTCAAACCGAGGCGCATGCTACCATACCGAATCGTTCACTGACAAGTGATGCTCTGCCGATCACGCCGTTTTGCGTGGTTGATCTTTGGGAGTGAGCAAGCGAGAATGGCCTCCGCGAGATGGGGATGTGGTGGGCGTGAAGGCGTTGAACGAGCTCCTGCAGGGGATCGCCCATGCGCTGGAGTCTGCCGCTCGGATTGGGCCGACAGGCCGCTCCGCCATTCACATCTTTGTCGCCGACCGGGTGGCGCAGGCGCTCAGAGACGCGATTCATGCCCCTGCGGCGGAGTCGGCGCTGCTGCGCCTCACGTCCCTGTTTTCGGATTTTGCATCGCTGGAAGAGGGCCGGAAGCGGGAACGGCTGGTCGAGGCGCAGGCGCTGGTAGCCCGGCTCCGCCGAACGGTGGAGCAATCCCCTGAGCCCGCCCCTGATCCCGCGAAGCCGGCGTCCCGGCTCTGGGAATGTCCCGTTCAATACGTGCGGGGCGTCGGGCCGAAAAAGGCCGCGGTCTTGGCTCGCGCGGGTATCAGGACGGTGGAAGACGCGGTGTGGTCGCTCCCGTGGCGCTACGAGGACCGGACCCAGGTGCGACTCATCGAAAACGTACTCCCCGGACAGGAGGCGGTCGTGGCTGCCGAAATCCAGACAGTCACGCTCGCGGTGACCGCTCACAAGCGCCGCAAGCTGGTCGAAGTGACCGTGACGGATCGCACGGGAAGCCTCCACCTGGTGTGGTTCAATCAGCCGTATCTGGCGGAGACTTTTCAGACCGGCCAGCGCCTGATGCTCTACGGCCTGGTCAGGCCGAAGGGCGGGCGAGGGATGCAGCTCCAGATGGAGAACCCTCTCTTTGAGAGACTGGCGAGCGGCCCGCAGGCCCCGGTTTATCCCGATCTGGTCCACATGGGCCGCATTGTGCCGATCTACCACGGGCGGGAGACGAAGACGCGGGCGATGCCGAGCGACCGGGTTCGCGCCATCATGAAGGCCCTGGTTGATCAGTACGCCGACGGCGCCGTGGACGCGCTCCCGCCGGCCATGATTAAGGACAGACGGCTCATGCCGTTCGGGGAGGCGATCCGGGCCGTTCATTTTCCCGCGCCGGGCGCGAATCTCGACGACGTGAACCGCGGCCGTACGCCGGGGCATCGGCGGTTCGTCTTCGAGGATTTCTTGCTCCTCGAGTTGGCGTTGGGCCGGAAACGCGACGCGGTCAAGCGCGAGGCGCGCAGTCTTACCTACAAGCTGGACCAGCCGCTGTCTCAACGCCTGCTGAAGACCCTGCCGTTCCGACTCACCGCTGCGCAGACCCGCGTGCTGCGGGACATTCATCAGGACCTGGCGAGCCCCCATCCGATGAACCGGCTGATCCAGGGGGACGTGGGCTGCGGCAAGACCGTCGTGGCCGTCGCGGCCATGCTGGTTGCCGTGGGCTCCGGGCTTCAGGCGGCCCTCATGGCGCCTACCGAAATCCTCGCTGAGCAGCATTACCTGAACCTGCATCGGTTGCTGAAGCCGCTGGGGGTCTCGTGCGTGCTGCTGGTGGGCGGGCGCGGCGGGAAAAAGCGAGCGGCGGCCCAGGCCGCGATCGCCGATGGATCGGCCCGGATCGTGATCGGAACACACGCCCTGATTCAGCAGG
>Ga0213870_1000025_pt1 | contig 84925 bp, 98 predicted proteins | sample WICALVC2017_Meta_FD_160119 | JGI IMG/M metagenome (GOLD analysis project Ga0213870, IMG submission 160119) | Freshwater microbial communities from subterranean cave lake in Wind Cave National Park, South Dakota, United States - WICALVC2017 | ecosystem: Environmental > Aquatic > Deep subsurface >...
CCCTCCTTGGCAAAAATTAGCTTCGGTATGTACACTCGCATCCTGGTCGTAGTTTTGTAATTTGCTCGACATTTTACTCCATTATTTTATTTAAAACTGCTGGACACCGTATAGAACAAGGGGGGGCTATTCCACAAGTGTCCAGCAATTTAGCCCTCTTAGTCCTTAAATATGGCCGAGAGCTTCGTTAAACTTTCTCTGCTGCTTGTTTCGCAGTTGGGTGTCACGGAGTCTAGAATCTTAGCTCTTAAATCTTGCCGGATCGCCATCGTTGCAACTTTGATCTTCTTATCTAGAAGCGTATACTGGACATAGCTTTCAAGTTGATAAAAGTACCAACCATTTCCGATAACCCAGTGCTTTAATTTACTTAAAACTTCATCATAAATTTCTTGGTTACAGTTTCCTGAGATATCTACTGCAGACATCGCAAGTTTTAAGATTTCATCAGCTTGAGATCCAACGGTATTAAAAATCAACTGCTCAAACTTGGCTTTAAGGTTTGCTAACCCCATTTTGGTTAGAAAGTCATCGTAGATCACAAGATTTTTTACGGTGTCAAAGTCGATGAGGTCTAGTTGATTAAAAACGACGTCTTCGATTTTCTTGAGCCGCTGTTGTAACTCTTGTAGACTAATGTTCTCAAAACCATTGTATTTTATTTCTAGGTGTGACGGCTGGACCGATCGAACGTCCCAGTAAGTCCATGAGTCACCCCAAGACATTTTTGTATCCACAAATTCAAGCGAAAGCCGGTCGAAATATTTAGGATTTTTATCCGGATCATCAATGTAATAATCATATTGATTTTGGAGTACAGTCAGAGGCTTTGAGTAGAGCTTACCCTTCATCCAGTTTTCGGCCCATACTTCAAGTTTGTAGTCAGTGGGATTGATATAGCTCCATTTGATTCTTATTTGATTCATAAACACATCGCAGTTCATGCCTAAAATGCCATAGCATTCTCGGCTTCCTAATTTAATGTCTGTATCAGAATTCCAAAGATGGATAGCATTAATTGTAAGCATTGTGGGCAGAAGGTTATAGATGTTAATTTTATAATCTCCACCCTCGGTTGTACCTCCAGTGCCACCTTCATTTGCTTGCAGCGTGTTTACGGTGATTGCAAACATCGCACCTATGATTAAAGATTTGATTTTTATATTTTTCATGACGTACTCCTTTGTTATTAAAGTTAAGGTGTTCATTAAAATGTTCCCATTAGTCCAAACTGTAGATATTTGTAAACCCTGTTTTCACCGATGTCTTTCGCTGAAACCATTGTATTTCCCAAGGTATCGGTTGTTATTTCACTGACTTTGTCTCGAAAATGCAATGCATTCACGCCGGGTTTGGCATAAATAGAAATTGTATATGGGGATTTACGTTTTTTAAATGTCAGCCGAAAATCACCCCAAACGCCACCCTCAACGACCGGAAGCTGTAGATTTCCAAACGCACCTCCTGTAGCACGCAGAGAAACAGTATTGGTAAGTTTTGCGCGGATGCCAAATTCTACTTGGGCTTTAATAAAACTACCCAAGAGGTGTTCTGGACGTTGCTTTCCACTGGTATCTGTATAGTTCACATAGCCAAAGCTTAACATATCTAGGATTACTGCTCCAAAGAAGAGGCTTTGGCTATCTGGATTGGTTTGTGCATTCATACTCATGACATAAGCTTGTACACTTTCTTTACCTAAGACTGTATCACGTGCAGCAAGTACTTTTCCTACTTCAGCCGTTCCTAATGGACATATTCCATCTGGTCTTGTTGGAGCGCACCCTATAGTGCCTTGAAAAGGGATTAGGGTTAAATCCATATAAGGAACAGAAAATCCATTTTCAGTTTTTTGTATCGCAAGCTTTCCGCTGACTTCTAAGAGAATAGTCAGTCCATTTCTATCTTCTTCACGTAAACCTTTATAGTGGAGTCCTAAAACATACCGATCTTGTGATCCATCTTGGAAAACTGTTTCATGTCCAAAAATGGCTTCAAGCTGTGAGTTTTCAGGATTGTCGAGCATACTGGGATTCACATCCACACTTTCGATGCTGTTTTCTACACTAGCCTCACCGCTGGCCAACAAATTTGTTGCTGGGAGAATGCATGTAAATCCTAAAATCAAAAATAAGTACTTCATTTTTTTCCTCCTGTTTTTACTTCTAAGGGTTTTGTTAATCGAAAAAGGTGCAAGCCAAGATGATAGGTTTCGTTTCGTTTGCCACCTTTTTCAAAAAGTGCAATAATTTTTTGTCTAGCTTCTTCAAGAATTTGTTTTGCCTCATCAATTTGTGATGTATCGATTGAAAAAGTTTGAGTGCCAAAATATCGTTCTGTTGGATCTTGTGTATCAATACTTTCAGAGGCTTTCACAAGCATTTGTTTGTGAAAACGTTGAAGCGCATCGTTTGATTTTTTAGATTTAAAAAGATAGTTATTGTGCACTTTCTGAAATTTTCCAGATTCATCTTTTTCAAGTAACTCTAACCGCATCAAACGTTCGATAGCTACTTCAGTTTGCAAATTTGAAATGCCCAATCTTTTACCTATGTTTTCAGGTGTAAATTTAAAATTTTCTAATCCAACCATTTCAAGGATTGGGATATGATACCAATCTGCAATGACATGAAATAAATCTAAGCTTAAATCAGACATTTGAAATTTTTCATTTTGGCTTCTGAGTTTTTGATAAAAGCTTTCTTTAAACTCTGGACTTGTTGCTGTTTCAAATTGCACAAGATTACAAAAATATTCTGTTTGTTTCGAATCAAGATTTAAGTTCTTTGCAATTTTATAAGCAGATTGGATGGAAATCCCTTTTTTGCCTTTTGTAAGCGCTGAAAGGTGCGGAGCCTTTAATCCAATGTCTCTTGCCATTGCTCTTAAAGAATAAGCAGGATTTTTCTGCTGCTTTTCAATAAGAACAGCCTTTAAATAAGCTCTGTAGTCTCTGTGTTCGTAAATCATGAAACGTGTTATACAACAGGACGGCGCGCGGCGCAATATATTTAGTTAACATTTCGTGAACCTATGGTTAACGCTTAAATTGGTTTGACTTTGGGAGCCATGTATGACATAGTCATACATAAGGGTATGATTGAGGATTTTATGAAAAATAGCGCTGTAACGATACGTATTCCAAAGGACACAAAAGATGAGCTAGAAGGTTTAGCTCATGACGAAAACATCCCTGTAAGTGATTTGATCCGTGAGTCACTGGACCATTTCCTGGCTGTTAAAAGGTTCCGCCAGATGAGAAAGAAAGTTTTACCATTTGCTGAGGCGCAGGGTTTGCTCACTGACGAAGACGTTTTCAAAGCAATTTCTTAATGAAAGTAGTGCTCGATTCAAATGTAATTATTGCAGCATATGCCACACAAGGACTTTGCTATTTAGTTTTTGAAATTGTTATTGCTCACCACAGTTTAATGATGAGTAAGTTTCTAATGCAAGAAATTGATCATAATCTTAAAACAAAACTTAAACTGCCTGAAGCCAACGTAAAAGATATCGGATTATTTTTAAGGAAGCATTCAGTATTTTTTAAAGACGAACCAGTGGCAGGAATCTACTGTCGTGATAAAGATGACATCAAAGTATTGTCTTTAGCTGTGAATAGCCAAGCCGATGTTATTATTAGTGGAGATCAGGATCTTTTATCGTTAAAAAAATTAAAGAATATTGCTATCTTCTCTCCTCGTGAGTGTTGGTTTTTTTTAAGAGCAGAAAGTGTTTAATTTTGATGTGCCAAAACCGGGAGAAACTTATAAAAAATCTTTGAATCCTGATTTCTTAAAATGTGAATCAAAACCGAAAAATGTTTTGATTTTTTGATGTTCCATAAAAATAAAACTCACACAATCAACAAAGCTAATTTTTGTACTCACGTGAGTTTTAAATTTTTCAAGTGATTTACTTTGTAATGCATTGTCTATAAAAAATACTGCAATTTCATCCAATGACTTTAAAAAACGCAAAGCACACATGTGCCCTAAACGCCTTTGTAGCAATGCAACTGTCTCTACAACTACATAATTGTGGGTTACTATCTCTAGTCGATCTTTTTGAATCTTTTCAAATAGACCTTTCGCGATAGTGTAGAATTGGTCACTTTTATCAGAAGCAGCATAAAAAGCTGAAGTGTCTATAAAGATCAAGGAAAGATCCCTCGAAAGATCACCGGAAAGCATCCTCAAGATATTGATCGTGATCAATAGAAATGTCTTGTTTGTCCGATGAACCCATCCCTATGAATGAAAATCTATATTTTTTCTTTGCTTCTTTTTTAACTAAAGATTTTCTAAGAAGGGTTCTAATTACCTGGCTAAAAGACTGCCGACTTTCAAAAGCCATTTGTCTAATTTTTTCATATAGTTCTTTTTCTAACTGAATTTGTGTTCTTACCATTAAGTAAACGCTAGCTGTTGCCAGCCGGCGCTCCTGTTAGAACCGGACGTGCGCAATTTACGCATCCGGCTCCTCATGACATCATAACATCATTATGTTATACAATCAACTATCTTGACTTTTGGGCACTACTTGCCATACTCCTTTTTCATGTCACAACAAATTATTTGTACGATGCAAGGTGTGGGCAGGGTTTTTCCTCCAAAAAAACAAGTGCTCAAGGATATTTATCTGTCTTACTTTTACGGAGCTAAAATTGGAGTGCTGGGTCTCAATGGCTCAGGAAAAAGTTCTCTTTTACGAATCATTGCAGGGGTAGACGATGGCTACTTAGGTAAAATGACCATGGCTAAAGGCTACACAGTTGGTTATCTCGAGCAAGAGCCACAGCTCGATAAAACAAAAACAGTAAAAGAGTCTGTTGAAGAAGGCGTTAAACATCTTGTAGATCTTCGAAAACAATTTGAGGATGTTAGCACGCAGTTTACAGACAACATGAATCCTGACGACATGGAAAAGCTCATCCAAAAGCAAGCTGACCTCCAAGAAAAATTGGATGCTTTAAATGTTTGGGACCTCGATAGCAAATTAGAGATGGCCATGGACGCGCTTCGATGTCCACCATCAGAAGCCATGGTATCCACTCTTTCGGGTGGAGAAAAACGCCGTGTAGCACTTTGTAGACTGCTTTTACAAGAACCAGACATTTTGCTTTTAGACGAACCCACAAACCATCTCGATGCAGAAAGTGTGCAATGGCTAGAACAGCACCTACATCGATATAAGGGAACCGTCATTGCAGTTACTCACGATCGTTATTTTTTAGACAATGTTGCAGGATGGATATTAGAGCTAGATCGTGGCGAAGGGATCCCATGGGAAGGCAACTATTCTTCATGGCTTGAGCAAAAAAACAAACGTCTTGAAACAGAACAACGTACGCAATCTAAACTCCAAAAAACAATTGCAAGAGAATTGGAGTGGGTGCGCAGCTCTCCAAAAGCAAGGCATGCAAAAAGCAAAGCAAGAATTACAGCATATGAAAATCTTGTTGCCGAGCAACAAGAAAAACGTGAAGACGAACTAGAAATGAATATTCCTACAAATCAGCGCTTAGGGGATCTCGTCATTGAAGCTGATGGGCTTTCAAAAGCATTTAAAGACAGGTTGCTTTTTGAAAACCTAAGTTTTAAACTCCCAAAAGGAGCTGTGGTTGGGATTATTGGTCCAAATGGAGCTGGAAAAACAACCTTTTTTAAAATTCTTTCTGGAAAAGAAAAGTCAGATCAAGGCACACTCCGGATCGGTCCAACTGTACAATTGGGCTACATCGATCAAGATCGGGATACACTAGACTCTAAAAAAACAATCTGGGAAGAAATATCGGGAGGCGAAGAAGTTCTTCAGATTGGAAATAGACAAACACAGTCGAGAGCTTATGTGGCTCGATTTAATTTTCAAGGCCAAGACCAACAAAAGCAAGTGGGTGTACTTTCAGGAGGAGAAAGAAACCGTGTGCACTTAGCTAAAATGCTAAAATCAGGAGCAAACGTTCTCTTGCTTGACGAACCCACAAACGATCTCGACGTAAATACTATTCGAGCTTTAGAAGAAGCCATCCAAAATTTTGCAGGATGTGCTCTTGTGGTAAGCCATGACCGCTGGTTTTTAGACCGCACAGCAACTCATATTTTAGCATTTGAAGGAAACAGCCAAGTGGTGTGGTTTGACGGAAATTTTACCCAATATGAAGAAGATAAGAAAAGACGCTTAGGCACAGAAGCCGATCGCCCACACCGAATCCGTTACAAACCTTTAATAAGATAAGCCTATGTCCATCGAAAAAATCGATCTTTATTTAGACGAGATTAAAAATAAATTACTTAAGGCTATTGCAAGACTTGAGTCTTCAATTCAGCGTCTCCCATCCATTAAAAATTCTATCGATGATTTTACAGATGAAGAGCTTGGATTATATGAAGAATTTATGAGTCGCTTTGGACGGTTATCTGATATTTTTCTTTCGCAATATATTAGAACTCAAGTTAAAAAATCAGATCCAGCATTTCGGGGATCTTTCAAAGATTTTTTAGATCAAGCAGAAAAGCTTAGTTATATCGATTCCTCTGAAGAGTGGTATAAAATTAGAGAGCTAAGAAATCGGCAAGCTCATGAATATGAAGACAAAGACTTAATTGGACTATTTAAAGACACCTTAAACCAAGTCGATAGATTACGCTTAATTAGTAAGCTTTTAACAAATGCGCCTAAAACAAAATGAAGTGATCCAAATCACGGAGTATGTGCAGTCCATAATAAAGGGCCAAAAGGGTGAATTAAGATTATATGGGAGCAGGGCAGATGATTCACTAAAGGGTGGCGATATTGATCTTGTGTTGATTCTTCCAAATTCTGAAGAAAAAAACAAATTTCATGTTCCAATTCATGAAATAATCGCTGCATTAAAAACTAAAATTGGAGATCGTAAAATAGATTTTAAAATTATTTCTCAGTCAGAGACTCAAAAGCCATTTTGGAGTTTGGCTTTAAAACGATCTGTATCCTTGTTTAATAACTGAAAACTACTTGCATAAGTCATACGACTTATGCATCTTCAAATAATCATGAAATCTATTTTTCTTGTTTTTGCAAACTTAAGAATGGCAGCAGTCCTTCTCATGGGTTTTTCTTCTGGCATCCCGCTAGCCTTAACAGCATCTACTCTTCAGGCATGGATGGTTAATGAAGGAGTGGATCTCACAATCATTGGAATTTTTTCATTAGTGGGGCTGCCGTATGCATTAAAATTTTTATGGGCACCACTTATGGATCGGTATGTTCCACCTTTTTTAGGACGTAGAAGAGGCTGGATGCTTGTTGCTCAATGTGGCCTTGTATTTGTGATCGCAGCAATGGGATTTACAAATCCAGCGACAACACCTGCTCTTGTTGCAACACTTGCAGTGTGCATAGCTTTTTTTAGCGCAAGTCAAGACATCGTTGTGGATGCATACCGAGTTGAAATTTTAACCCCAGAAGAACTTGGAGCAGGTGCTGGGCTTTACGTCATGGGATACCGAATCGCCATGCTGGTATCGGGCGCTCTCGCATTGTTTTTAGCAGATCAAATGCCATGGAAAAATGTCTACCTGATCATGTCTGCCACCATGCTTTTAGGACTCATCACCACACTGCTAGCGCCCGAGCCAAAGGTAGAAGCACCTCCACCAAAAAATTTAGCTGAAGCTGTAGTCATGCCCTTTGTAGAATACTTTAAACGAAATGGTGCATTTGAAATGTTAGCTTTTATGATCTTCTATAAACTAGATGTAGCAATGACTTTAGCAATGACCACTCCCTTTATGCTTTCCATAGGTTTTACAAAAACAGACATTGCAGCAGTTACAAAGGTTTTTGGAATGATTGCTACAATTGTTGGCACCTTGCTTGGTGGAGCACTCATGGTAAGGCTTACTTTATATCGCTCCCTTTGGATTTTTGGACTTGCACAAGCTTTTTCTGGGCTTTCTTTTACCCTCCTTGCTTATGTTGGCAAAAGCTATCCCATGCTCGTGACAGCTATTGCTGTTGAGAACTTATGTAGTGGAATGGGAACTGCAGTTTTTTCTGCCTTTATGATGAGCTTATCGAACAAGCGTTTTACAGCTACTCAATATGCATTACTCACAAGCTTTATGGCTCTTTCTAGATACATTGCTGGCGCCCCATCTGGCATTTTAGCAAAAAGCTTGGGATGGGAAATGTATTTTGTTATTTGTACTTTTGCAGGTGTTCCAGGACTTTTACTATTAACACGATTTAAGAAGTGGACATTGCCTAAGGAAATATAAAAAACGCCTTGGTTAGTAACTCTTGTGTACGCGCTAAGTAGACGTATCAAAAAACACAGGTGTATGGGAGCATCCAAACCCGTGGACTGAGTTCAACCAAGTTGCAATTGGCGGTACTTAGAACGATACCAATAGCATGCTTTTCTTTTTCAACAAATTGTTTGATGGATCGATAATCATAAGGCTTTGGAGACTCTGTCAGCACAGTTGTCATGCAAACAATTTGTGATCCCTTTTGAAAAATCCAGGGAATATATGAAAAATTGTGGGTTCTATAAAAATTCCACTGCACCATCTTACTTTCAAAGGCGAGTTGCGAGCGAAATTCTTGAGTCAGAGCAAGTCTTAGCGTAGGCTCGTGATCGAGACTGGCAAATGCACTCAGACAAACATGATTCCAAAGCCCAATGTCTTTCCACTCGTATCTTGCACGTCGTGTCGACGCGGCCGCCCGCCCAATTGGAAAGATAGACTCAATTACACACAACGCTTCTAAGGCTTGCAAATATTTTTTTGCAACTAACGGTCGGACCGAACCTGCATCAGAAAGATCAGTAATAGAAATCTCTTTACCTTGCCATAGAGCAAGAGTGCGCAACATTTGTAAACCCTGCCTAATGGAGACAGAAGCAAGTGACTCATCGACCATCACAAGGTCACGTGAAAGCAAAACCTCTAAATAGTCCTCATACCATTTTTTTCTAATTGAGTTGTCACGAGTAAAACAAGACAGCGGTAAACCTCCTCTAGATACAAAGAGATTCAAATCCATTATGGTTAGTCTCGAATAGGAATTTGAGAGAACTTTTGATAAAACCTTACGTGTGGACACCGAATTTTTAGCTGCATCAAATACCAATTCAAGAAATGAACTTTGTTTAATTTTTTTTATTTCAGCTGCACTAAACGGCAAAAGCTCGTTGAGCAAAATACGTCCAGTTAAGGCTTCTTGGATATCTTTTTTTAAAGTGAAACGAATAGAGCCTGTCAAAAGAAATTGACCAGGCTTTCTATTGGTTCCAATCTTCTCTTTGATTGCAAAAAAAATCTTTGGAACGCGCTGGGCTTCATCAATACTTACTAAACGGCTTCTAGTACAAAAACCAATTGGGTTCTGCTGCGCGCTTTGTTTAGTTGCCTCTCGGTCAAAAGTCTCAGTTTCACCGTGTAACCGTGTCGTTATCTCCTTAACAAGAGTAGTTTTTCCAACTTGTCTTAAACCAAAAACCCCCACGGCAGGCGACCAACTTAATTGTGAGAATAGAATTTTTTTTAAAAAACGCTCTCGTATATGAGCCATATACTATAATAGTACCATAGATTATTTATATAAATATCAATAAAACCCATGGTACTTTTACAGGGGTTCCAGGACTTTTGCTATTAACACGATTTAAGAAGTGGACATTGCCTAAGGAAATATAAAACATGTATTTGTCAAGAAGGGCTTTTGCCTATTTTTAATAAAAAAATTTTTCATTTAAAGCATGCCTTGAAACAGATTTTTAACCGAGATATTGCATCTTGCTTGTCTCGCTACCAACTTAAATGCAATATCTCGGTTTAAATGCTTTTCGTAGTGAAACCTATGTAAAAATGCTTCTCTATTTTGGAGCCTTGCTGCTGGTGGCCTTTGGTTTTTTAGCAGTTGTAGTATCGTGGCTGCTTTTCTGTGCCTCTATATAATACTCAATAAAATGTGCCTGCGCATTTGCACAAATATCTCCATATTTTGTTACTTCATGGTTCCTGGGTGTGGCAGGAAATGATAGAATAATTTGACCTTCAGGCCTTGGCTGAGTTGATTTTTTTTGACTCAAAAAATCATTGTATCCACTAGCAATGGACTTGCAATCATTTGCCATAAAAAACTTTTCTTCTGGCTTTTCTTTACCTTGTTCTTTAAAATAAACATGAATTTTTTCCAAAACACACTCATTTGCGCTGTTTGCTTGAAAAATATATTTTTCTTGATAGTATCCAAATTTAGGAAAATTCAATCCAGTGTCTGGAGCCTCATGCTGAGCTCCGTCCTTAAACGTTATTGTAAACCGGGTACCGCCAGTATGTTGATACGTTTGAGTGAAAAGAGATGTTGTTGGAAATTTTTTAAAATTTTTAGTTTTAATATCATAAAGTGGAAGCTTAGTTTTTTCATCTTCTTTGCGAACAGCTAGCTCTAATTTTGCATCACCACTTAATCCTTTACGCTTTGCTAAATTGTCTAAAAATTCTTTGCAAGAAATTTTTTTGTATACAAGCTTTGTTTCTGCTGGTGTTTGTGCCAATATACTATTTTGAGTTAACAATAAAAAAACAATCGATATTAATAGAATTGGCATAACAACCCCCTTTAAACAGCATGGTTCTACTTTATACTAATGTTATCGGCAAAATATTTAAAAAACTTTAAAAATGTTTTTCACTTATAGGAAAAACTGGGCAAAAGCTGCTCTTTTAAAAAAACTCTGGTTTAACCACTTGTTTTGAATTTCTTGTAAGACTTTCGGCACATCCAATTCAATTTGATGCTTTTTAAATAAACCATCAGAAAGATCATCTTGTATTTGAAAAGCTAAACCAAAATCTCTTGAAAACTCTTTTGCTTTTTCAATATCTATTGGATCTGCTCCTAAAGCTAAAAGTGGACTCACAAAAGCGAACATAAAAAGACTAGAGGTTTTGCCTTCAACTATTTTTAAGTATTGATTTAAAGTTAAATTTTTCACATCTTTTATTAAAAATTCTTGTGCCTGACCTTCAATAACTTGTAAAGTAGCAGAAAAAACAAGATCTAAAATTTTCATAAAAAACTCGGGGTTGGTTTTTAGCCTTTGTAAAACAAGACCTGCGTATTGGAAAAATGCGTCACCACAGTTGATGGCTTGCTCTGTAGAATACTTTTTCCAAACAGCGGGTTGGCCTCTACGAAACTCATCTCCATCTTGTAAATCATCATGGACTAAAGTTGCATTGTGAATAAACTCTACTGCAGCACCAAGAGGAAAGGCTTCTTGTGGATCTTTGCCTGCTAAAAAATAAATATAACACGGAATCACTCCCCGTAATCTTTTACCTCCCGATCTTAAATGGTAGAGCGCCATCTCAGTGCAAACGCTTGCTTGTTTTTGTTCTAGTAAAAAATCCTCTAAAAACCTTTCAAAGGATTTCCGATATTCATTTTTAAAAACTTCAAAATCTTTATTCATTTTGCCATTCTTGTAGATTATAAGCTCTCGTACCACTGCCTAATATTGTGGATAGTAGCTGCATTGGATTTAATTTTTTTAGCTCCTCATGCACAGTTCGTCTAACTTCTGGAGGACATAAAACAACCACATTTGGACCCGCGTCTATTGTAAAGCAAACTGGGATGCTACTTTTTTGAAGACTCTCAATTAGTCCAGTAACTAAAAGTGTCTGTGGTTCCCAATATAGAAGAGGTGGACTAGAAGCCATCATACAAGCGTGCATGCGAAAACAGTTTTCCTGTATAATCATGGAAAAACTCTCAAAATCCTTCTCAAATAAAGCCTTTTTCATTCGAATAAAATCTTTTTCTGAGTTTTTTACCCAAGCTTCAAAGAATGGAGATGTTTTTTGAGTGTGCAACATTCCATCTGTAGAAGGGTGGTGCTTTGGTTTTTCTTGAACTACAACCAAGAACACTTGAAGTGGAAAATGCTTGCCTTCAACAATGGAGTGCGCCACACAATCTGAACCATCAGCAAGCTCCCCCTTATTCCACTCTACGAAGCCATCAAAAAAAGATCTGCAAGAAGAGCCAGAAGTTTTTCTAGAAATTTCAGAAAGTTTTTCTAAGGATAAATTTAAATCTAATGCACGAGCACATGCATAAGTCAGAGCGCTCATTCCCGATGCAGAAGAAGCAAGGCCAGCAGCTGTAGGAAAATTATTGTAACTTTGAACGCGCACTCTAAGCGAGGTTTGAGCAAGTTTTCTTAACTCATCTACTGTTTTGATTGCTTTAGAAAAATCAATAAGTGTAGTTCCGTTCAAATAAAATTCATCTTTTGTAAAATGTTCTGAGAACTCTGCTGTAGTATAACTACCGAAATCTTTAAGCGTAACAGAAATACTCCCATGCGTGGGTAGGTTTAAAGCCACATCCCTTTTTCCCCAATATTTTATAAGCGCAATATTCGATGGAGAAAAAGCTCTAAAAAATTGAGAGCTTGGTAAAATCTGGTGCTTTTCCCACGCACAAACTTCTAGTCTTGTCATAATATCTTGTCGCTTTTCCATCCTGTAAAAACTCTGGAGATTTTGTCGCGTTAGCATCACACAAACGCTCCAGGCTCTTCTCCTGTAACAACGGAGATCACAGCATAGCCTTTTTGCTTGAGTTGGTTTGAAAGTATTAATCCATGACTTTTTTTAGTAATTAATACCACTGCACCACCGCCTCCAGCACCACTTACTTTTCCACCTAATGCCCCTACTTTTCTTGCCTCTAACAAGAGCTCTTCCACGACAGGAGAACTCAACCCAAGTTCAAGCAAAATCCCGTGTGCTTCTAATGTAATGCACCCAACTGTTTTAGCGTCTATGCCTTGAAGAGCTTGAACACATTCGTGTACTAGCGTTTGCATTTTTTTTGAAAATCCTTCCCATAATTTTTCGTTTTTTTCTTTAAACGTAGTGGTTTTTTCCACAAAGGACGAAGCCCCTTCTCTTTGCCCGCTATCCACAAGGACAAAATCCACACAGGAATTATGAATTCTTTGAAATTGATTTATTTTTTCATAAAGCAATGGCCTGCCCTGTAAAACTGCTGTTGTATCTACACCGCTTGAATTTTTGTGAAAAAGGCTTTCAACTGAATACGCTGTTTTCATAAGATTTTCATTTAAAAGAGGTTGCCCATTAAGAAATTTCCTATATTCATTGATAGCTTGAACCAGCGCCACGCTAAAGGAAGCGCTGCTACCAAAACCCCTTGAAATAGGGAAGTTCGAAGAAGACTCAACTCTTAACGGTTGAAGCGTGATATCTACTCCCATCATCGAACATGCAGCATACGTTGCTCTTGCCATGTAATTTTCAATAACTTCTTTTGGCACGTCGCTTACTGGAAATTCTGCCTTATAATGCTGGTGGTTGTTTGGCGTTAATTTAACTACACACTGTAAATCTGGAATTGGAAAAACAATTGCAGAACAAGCTCTGTGTACAATAAAGTGTTCACCTAATAAAATAAACTTTGCACAGGCAGTTGCCTTAAAAGATTTCATATTTACCTATTTCCTTTATTGCGTATAATCCATTGTTTTTTTTAATTCTTTTAATTTTAAATTAGCAATATTTTTTGAGCCAGTTAAAAACATCACTGTCCTTAGTTCCTCTAAAAGTCTTTCGATAACCTCAACTACTGCTTCTGCAGAACATTCTGCAGCTTTTAAAAACGGCAAAGCTAGTGCAACTGCATCTGCACCAAGCGCTAAAGATTTAGCAATTTCAATTCCATTTCGAATACCTCCAGAAGCAATAACAGTCCGTTGTGGAAAAAATTTTCGGCAATTTAAAATGCTCTCAGCAGTTGGAATCCCCCACATTGAAAAAAGCTCCCCAGTTGTTTTTTGGATTTTATTAGAAGCTCTTAAACTTTCTATTTTAGACCAGGAAGTACCACCTAAGCCCGCAGTTTCAATACCAGCAAGGGGCAGCATTGAAAGTTTTTCCGCTGTGATTTCAGAAATGCCACACCCTACTTCCTTTACCAACACAGGAATGGAAGTTTCAGAAATTACAGTTTTTAACTTTAAAAGTAATCCTGAGAAATTTGTATTTCCTTCGGGTTGAATGGCTTCTTGCAAGGGATTTAAATGAAATGAAAAGACATCGCACTCCACAGCTTCAATGAGCTGCTTTATTTCTGGAACCCCCACACCGTAATTAAGCTGAACAGCGCCTAGGTTACCAATAAGTAGTGGCAAATTAGGCGCACTTTTTTTTACAGCGTAACTCGACACCGTGCTAGGCTTTTCTAGCATTTTTCTTTGTGAGCCCAACGCAAACCCTACTTGGCACTTCTGGGCTGCAAGCGCTAGGCGATCATTAATCCTGCTTGCATGCTCCGTTCCACCTGTCATGGCTCCAATGATTAATGGTGCAGAAAGTTTTTTTCCAAAAAGTGTGGCAGTAAGATCAACTTGAGACTTGTCTATTTCAGGCAAAGCATCGTGATCAAAGCGATAGTGGTGAAATGCGGAAGCCGGAGCATACACGTGATATGCTTGCGACAAGTTCTGAAACAATGCAGATTCCACTTTTTCATTTAAGCAAATTTCTAAATGACTATCTTTGCGGTCTAGCTCACTCATGCTTTGCTCCTTCTCGAACAAAGTTTCGATTCCAATTTGGTACTTCCACTACAAGATTTTTAGTTCCATTGGGAACAGTTTGACAAGCAAGGCGTGACCGTGGAGTTAGACCTGGAGCCTTATCTAACTGGTCCTCCTCCTCTTCAGTGCTCTCACTACAAGACTCTAAACCCTTACGAACTATAATATGACAGGTAGAACAAGCACAAACCCCGCCACAGGCATGATCAATGTCTATCCCCATCGCTAAAGCCATATCTAAAACACTGCCTTTTTTTCCTGTTGCACTCGTTGGCAGATTTTGAGGGTCTATATCAAGTTTTTTCCCTTCAGGTAAAAACTCTATCGTAAAATTTTTTTTGTCTGGAGGATTTGCATTCGAGGTATGACCAGGATGGGCAGGCGACAGAGAGTAATACAAATCCGACACAATAGAATCTCTACTCATAATTTTTCCTGATTAAGGTTAAATAAGTATAGGAGTATGGGTTTTTCGTATCCAATGGATTTAAAACCTCTTCAACGATGTGCCAATCGGGAGATTTGATTTCCGGAAAATATGCATCTCCATCCGCAACTGTTGTGTGTACAACCGTGATGTAAAGCTTATGAGCTAAAGACAAGGCTTGCGCATACACTTGTGCTCCACCAATGATAAAAACCTCTTCTTCCGGTGGGAAAAGACCAAGGGCTTGAGGTAACTCTGTTAGAACAGAGCAACCGAGAATTTTAAGATCAGGATTTTTACTGAGAACAATGTTTTTTCTTCCACCTAAAGGTTTCCCAATGGATTCAAATGTTTTTCTTCCCATAATCACAGGGTGTCCCATCGTGATGTCTTTAAAGCGTTTTAAATCAGCAGGCATGCGCCAAGGGAGTTGACCCTTTTTTCCTATAACCCTGTTTTTATCCATCGCTACAATACAAGACACCATAATTACACCGCCACTTCTGCTTTAATATGAGAATGCGATTGATAGTTTTTAAGTGCAAAGTCTTCATATCTAAAATCAAAAAGAGATTTTATGTTTGGATTAAGCTCCATGATAGGCCTTGGGTGTGGCTCACGAGAGAGCTGGAGCTTTGCTTGCTCCAAATGATTGCAGTACAAATGAGTGTCTCCTAAAGTATGGATAAACTCTCCAAGTTTTAAGCCACAAGCTTGTGCGACCATTTGAGTTAAAAGTGCGTAGGAAGCAATGTTAAACGGCACACCTAAAAAAACATCTGCACTTCTTTGATAGAGCTGGCAAGAAAGTTTGCCCTTAACAACATAAAACTGAAAAAAAGCATGGCAGGGCGGAAGGGCCATGAGATTGAGCTCTCCAACATTCCAAGCATTAACAATAAGCCGCCTCGAGTCTGGATTTTTTTTAATTTCCTCAACGACTTGCTTCATTTGATCAATCGTTTTTCCAGATGCAGCTTTCCATGCCCTCCACTGTGCGCCATAGACAGGACCAAGCTCTCCTTGTGGATTTGCCCACGCATCCCAAATATGAACTCCATTTTCTTGCAAGTACTGAACGTTTGTACTTCCCGATAAAAACCAAAGAAGTTCATGAATAATAGACTTTAAATGAAGTTTTTTTGTTGTGAGCAGTGGAAAGCCATCGTTTAAATTAAATCGCATCTGGTAGCCAAAAACGCTGAGCGTTCCAATGCCTGTGCGGTCTTGTTTTTGCACTCCATTTTCAAGGATATGCTGCATGAGATCTAAATATGGTTTCATAATTTGGAAATATTAGAGCGACTTCTTAGATGCGCTCTTAGAGCTTCGTATAATACCCTATAAAACAAGTCAATGTATTCGGCTGGAATCCTCGGTAGTAATCCCAAAGAGCTCATCACCAACAAAATCCTCAAAACCAACCATTTTATCCACAGTCTGTTTTGTATGTTCTAACGACTTAATAATCTCAGTAGCGTCTTGTTTTAAAAAGAGGCTGCGGATAAGAGAGGTCGTGGTACGTGGAAGAGTGCTTTGGAGGACCTTGCCTTTAGTTAGGATAAGTCCTAGCTTATGCGCTGGTTTTTCCCAAATATTATTCCGTAAAACATCTCTATAATACTCCCACGTATCACAAGCATTGAGCATCAAGATTTGATATTTTTTTGGATGAAAGTAGCCGTGGCGAAATCCAACCCAATCTCCTTCATAAACATCCTTAAAATAAACTTTTCCCTCTGTGCTTAATGGAGGACCAAAATCTGGAAATTTCATTCCATTTCTTCCATGACCAGCATAAATAATAACATCATCTTTTTTCAGTGCTTGGATAAAAGCAGCTTTAAGTTGCCATGGTTTAATTGTTTCTTCTGGGTAAATGAGTTTTAGCTTTACCTTAATCCACTTGCAGTTATGAAAAAAAGTACTCGTGAAAATTTTGTATCCAGCTCCTTGTGAGCTTTCATAAAATTCACACTCCTTGCATCCTAAGATTTCTCTTTCTAACTCCGAAATAGTTTCTCCTAAAGAAGCTTCATCTAGTGAATAGCTTCGATAAAGATCAAGGATCTCTTTTATAATAGGAATAGTAATTTCATTTTCTTTTTCTTGGATAAATCCAACGGCAATGGTGATATCTAATTTCCGATCTTTAAAAAGCTCATCGTAATAAGGGGAGTGCCCGCTCGTATTTTGAACACAAGGAGACTCGGCATAGGCTACTAGCCCTTTACACAAAAAAACTAATATTAATAAATATTTCCAAATCATTTCATTAAGTTAATAACATTTTATATGCATTGCGTCAACAGCTTGTGGAGCATTAGAATGGGTTAATAACTTTTAGTGATTTAAAACGAGCAAAATCCTGATCAGCAGTAATAATTTCAGTTATCCCATTCTCTAAACATAAAGCTGCAATATTTGTATCAAATATTAGATTACCTGTTGTATTAGCTTGAAGAGCTAAATCATTAAAAATCTTCCAGTGCTGCTCGGTTTCTTCAAGTATGCGTAAAGTAGGACTCGTAAGTAAACTTGAGATATCCTCAAGGGCTAATTTCAATGAAGTTGGCGGTTTCATTTTAGGATGCGTAACCACCCTTAAAAATTCATAAATACAAATCCTAGGTAAAGCCCAAAGTTCACTTCCTTCAGCTAAGTCATACAATATCTTGAGTGCTTTTTGGTGCTGGGGAAAACATTTTTTTCTAGCATATACTAAAATATTGGTATCCATTGCTCTCAAAGTTTTTCTCCAAGCCAATCATAAAGCCTATCTCTTGAAGAAAAATCCGGGAGTGAATCCATGGAGCTATTTTCAACACGCCAAACCAACTTAAATCCTTTTTTTGGAGACTTTCTAAAACCTTCTCTAAGATATAAATCAATAGTTTGAGTTAATGTTTTCCCTTCTTTGGCTGCACAATGTCGCAATTCTTTAAACAATCCCTCATCAAGCATAATTGTGGTTCTCTTCATATGAATAATCATACTACATATGGCATTTATATGCAAATATATGCCTTTAAAAAAACAACAATCTTATTGCTAACAAGGAGAGCAAAATTTTTAATGTAATTCGGAATTGCTTTTCAGGTATTTTGAGCAAAATCTTTTTTCCAACATAAGTGCCTGCAATGGTAGGAATCAGTGCAGCTGTGAGCAAAATTCCATTTTGAACGTAAGAAAATCCAGCAAAACTAAAAACAAATATTTTAATACCATGGGTTAGTGTTTGGCAGGACGCCTCTGTAGCAACTAGCTCCTCTTTAGATAACTTTTCTCTTAAGAAAAATGGCATGACAAAAGGGCCAGTAGCTCCAACAAAAATTGAAGCAAATGTATTGATTGAACCAAGGAAAAAAAACTTTCCTGGAATTTTTAAAAGCCTGCTTAATGGATTGGACTTTGGCATCCAGGTTAAAACTAAGATAGCAACTCCTAATATGATTGGATATGCCTGTGTTTGAAGTTTTTCGACAATCCAAAATCCTGGTAAAGCTCCAAAAAAAATTCCTAAAAAAAACTGGCGCGTTATCCTCCATTTTACTCCACTTCTATTCATCAGCATTCTTGAAAAATTGCTCACGAATTGAATTACACTATGTAAAGGCAAAATAATTGATGCTGGCAAGAATAAGGTCATCCCACCTAAAAGCAGAATTCCACCACCTACGCCTGTAGCGCCGGAGAGTATGGCTCCTAAAAATGCAAACAAACTAAGCCCTAAAGAAGAAAGAATCATTTTTAAACTTTATCATGCAATATCCGAGATATTGCATTTAAGTTCTACTGCGACAACCAATCTGCGGCGCTATTGCAGCACAAAAGAGCAATTTGCAGCAGAAAGAGACTTCTTAGACATGCTCTGATACCCTCATAGCTAAGATGATTATGGGTATTGGTATGGATTGTGTTGAAATAAAACGCATCAGCTCCACCACTGTAGAAAAACTCATTCAAAGAATTGCTCACGAGAAAGACAAAAAACATGCACCTGATGCAAAAGCTAAAAACTATTGCCAATATTGGGCAGCCCGATTTGCTGTAAAAGAAGCTTTTTCAAAGGCATTGGGAACAGGTGTTGGAAAAAGCATTGCTTTCAAAGATGTGGGGATTTCAAAAGATAAAAACCAAAAACCCTACTTAGTGTTTTCAGGAAAATTAAATCTTATGCTAAAAAAAATGGGAATTAAAAATTCTCACATTTCAATTACTCACACAAAAACCATTGCAATTGCTATCGTGATTTTAGAAAACTAGTGTTTGTGGGAAAAAAAACAACTCTCTTTATTTTGCTTTTATTTGGGATTGCACTTCGGCTCATTTGGGTTGAGGACATGGAATATAAGGGCGATGAAATTTGGATGTTTAATAAAACCCAAACCGTTGGAGTGTCCGAGCCCTGGCCCACATTCGGAATGCTCTCTGGCATTGGCACACCCAACCCAGGGATGAGTGCCTGGGTTTTTATAGCACTTGCAAAGATTTTTCATATCACAAAACCCACAGAACTAGCACGTGCAGTACAGGGCTTAAACATTGCTGCACTAATCCTTCTTCTTTTCTTTGCGTTAAAAGTAGTGCCTCAAAATGAAAAAATGATTTGGATTTGGGCTTTTGCATTAGTTTGCGTAAATCCCACAGCGGTACTTTTCCATAGAAAAATCTGGGCACAATGTGCATTGCCATTTTTTAGTATGTTAACTATTTTTGGATTTTGGTTTCGTTACAAAAAATCCGGAGCTTTTTTATGGGGATTGTTTGGCGCTATTTTAGGACAAGTCCACATGAGTGGATTTTTCTTTTCTTTTGGCATTTTTTTATGGACTGTACTTTTTCAACGAAAAAATGTTTGCAAAAATATTTGTTGGATGTTTTGGATTCTCGGCTCACTTTTAGGTGCCATCCCCATGATCCCATGGATTTTATATACCTGGCAAACCTCCGTTCCTACTCCTGCTGGATTTCGTCATATTTTACAATTTAAATTTTTTAGGTTTTGGTTTACAGATACATTAGGAACAAGACTTTCTTACTCATTGCATGCCGAGCACTACAAAGATTTTTTAAGCTATCCGCTGCTCTTAAATAAACCCACTTACTTCGTTGGACTATTACATGGAGCCACTTTTTTTATAGGTTTTTACATCCTTTTTAAATCTATTTTTAGATTTTTAAAAAATAGGTTTTCATTGATTAGCTTTTTAAGTGGCAGCAACTCGTCGACATTTTTTTTAATCAATGCAGTTTTTTGGGGAATGGGGATTTTTTTGACTGCAACTAACTTTTATATTGAACGCCACTATATGATTGTCACTTTTCCATTGGAGTTTGTTTGGCTTTGTGGACTTGCCTTAAAGTACTGTAGAAAAGCGTCTATGCTGCTGGGGACACTTTGTGTTTTAGAATTTTTAATTTCTATAAACTTTTTAAATTACATTCATATTAACTGTGGAGCACCACAGGGCGATTATGGTGTGGCATATCGATGCCGAAAAGATTAAAACTTGTTTTATCCGAGATATTGTATTTAAGTTCTGCTGCAACAACCTCAACTTTAGAAAATATTGCCAAAAAAATGCCTTGTGCTAAGGTAAGCGCATGCCACAAAAAACCGCCTTGCTTGAAGAGCATAAAAAGCTCAATGCCCGCATTGTTGAATTCGCAGGATGGGAAATGCCCGTACAATATGAGGGCGTTTCTCAGGAACATGACGCTTGTAGAAACCACGTTGGACTTTTTGATGTCTCCCATATGGGAGAAGTGCTCGTACAAGGGGATAAAGCGCTAGATTTTTTAAATTCTATAGTCACCAACAATGTTTCTAAGATTAAAGACAACCAAGCCCAATACACGGTCATGTGCTATGAGAGCGGCGGTTGTGTAGACGACCTCATCATCCACCGCTTTAATGAAAAAGAATTTTTCATTTGCGTCAATGCATCCAATACACAAAAAGATTTTAATTGGATAAAAGAACACGCACCTCAGGGTATTCGTGTTGAAAACGTAAGTCATGAGTACACACAAATTGCTATCCAAGGTAGACATGCGCAAACTATTTTACAGCCTTTAACAAAAACGCTTCTTAGTGAAATCCGATATTACTGGTTTCAAAAAGGAGAAGTATTAGGAACCCATGCCATCATTGCACGCACGGGCTACACTGGTGAAGACGGTTTTGAGCTTTACGTACCATGGGAGATAGGTCCTAAAATCTGGTGGGCACTTTTAGAGGCAGGCAAGTCCTTTGGAATAAAACCTTGTGGATTAGGAGCTAGAGATACTCTGCGCACAGAGATGAAATACCCATTATATGGACATGAAATTGATGCGGAATTAAATCCACTTGAAGCTGGATTGGGATGGGTTGTAAAACTAGATAAACAAGATTTTATTGGAAAAAAAGCATTACAAAATCTTACCATTAAGAAAACTTTAGTTGGCTTAAAATCCTTAAGCAAAGCGATCCCACGACAAGGGTATGTAGTGGAGCCAGAGAATTTGTTGCAGAAAAGCATCGGTAAACTAACCTCAGGTACACTTTCTCCATCTCTTAAAGCAGGGATTGGAATTGCTTATGTTGAAAAGGAATTTTCAAAACCAGGGACCAAACTTAATGTTGTCATACGTGACCAGCGCATGCCACACGTTGTAGTTGAACCCCCTTTTTATAAAAGACCTTACTAAGAAAGAGGAGGAAAACACATGCATTATCCAGATGGGCTTTTATATACAAAAGATCATGAGTGGACAAAAGTAGAAGAAAACGGGCTTGCAACTGTAGGCATTACAGATCATGCGCAGGAATCTTTAGGTGAAATAGTATACACAGAACTCCCTGAAATAGGAAAAGAGCTTAAGTCACACTCTACGTTTGGGGTTGTAGAATCTATTAAAGCTGTAAGCGACCTGTATTCTCCTGTAGAAGGAACTGTCACAAAAGTAAATTTAGATTTACTAAATTCCCCGTCTACTATTAACAGCAGCCCCTACCAAGATGGTTGGATGATCGAAGTAAAACTTGCAAACAAAGAGTCACTAAAAACTTTGATGAATGCTGAGCAATACAAAAAATATGTGGATGGTTTAAAGTAAAATGCGATACATCCCTAATACAGGTCAGATTTTTGAATCGATGCTAAAGGAAGTTGGCTTTCAAAGCACTGAAGAACTTTTTAGTACCCAAATTCCTAAACCAGCACAATTCAAAGGTGAGCTAGCACTTCCTCTGGGGGCTTCAGAACTTGAACTACGGAACTATTTTAAAAATCTTGCAGATAAAAATTTTTCAAATCCTCAAAAAAATTTCTGTGGAGCTGGAATTTATTTTCACTATGTTCCAAGCATTGTCGATAACTTAAGTTCCCGCTCAGAATATTTAACTTGCTATACACCGTATCAAGCAGAAATCAGCCAGGGCACTTTGCGCCATATTTTTGAATTTCAAACTTACTTGTCTTCGCTTACAAAAATGGAAGTTGCCAATGCCTCTCTTTATGATGGATCGACCGCATTTGCTGAGGCAGTGCTTATGGCAAAAAGGATTTATCCACAAAGAAAAAATGTGCTCATCTCAAAAGCACTTCATCCAGAATACAAAAAAGTAGCAATCACCTCTACAAATCAGTTTGGTCTTGAATTTTTGGAAATTAATACGTTGTCCTCTGGTAAGACAGATCTCCGTGCTTTAAGTACAGCACTAGATAATGATACTCTAGCTGTCTGCCTTCAATCTCCTAATTTTTTTGGAGTTGTTGAAGATTTAAGTGAGCTAAGTAAAATTTTAAAGCCTATAAACTTGCCACCCTTGTCTGTTGTAGTCATTGCCGAAGCAATGTCGCTAGCCCTCTATGAGCCTCCTGGATCTTTTGATGTGGATATTGTTTGTGGGGAAACACAAAGCTTTGGAAACTATCCTGGATTTGGAGGCCCTGGCGTTGGATTTTTTACCACAAAAGAAAAATATGTGAGGAACATGCCAGGAAGAGTAGTTGGGCAAACCCTTGATGGACAAGGGAAAATAGCTTTTTGTTTAACTCTTGCAACTCGCGAACAACATATACGTCGGGAAAAAGCTACAAGCAATATTTGTACGAACCAAGGTTGGTGTGCACTGAGAAGTACCATCTATCTTTCTACAATGGGATCCACAGGACTAAGAGAAGCTGCTGAAATTTGTTATTCTAACGCTCATTATGCTGCAGAAAAACTTTGTGGTGTGCGAAATATAAAGCTCGCATTTGCGGGTGATTTTTTTAATGAATTTGTTATTGAAATTTCTGATTTAAATAATCGTTTCCAAAATGCTTTAAACAAAGGGATTGTACCGGGCATTCCTCTTTCACGTTTTGGAGCTAACCCAAATCAACTCTTAGTTACTACTACAGAGCTCCATACAAAACAAAACTTAGACGATCTTGTAGAAAGTCTTGGGGAGTAAGACCATGGCTCTTATTAAAGAAGAAGGAACTCTTTTTGAAATTGAAAATCCACAAAAACAAGCTGTAAAGCTTCCACCTATTTCTGTTCCATTTAAACGCCCAACACAGTTTAGAGAATCTGCTCTAGGACTTCCGCAAGTCAGTGAGATTGATGTCATTCGCCACTACACTAGACTTTCAAATTTGAATTATAACATCGACACAGGCCTTTACCCTTTAGGCTCGTGTACCATGAAATATAATCCTAAGATCAACGATGAAATTGCTGCTTTAGATGGATTTAAAAACACTCATCCCTTTCAACCAGCACTCTTAAGCAAAGGTGCACTAGAAGTTTTAGCAAGATTACAGGAACTTTTAGCAGAGCTTACAGGTTTACCTTACGTTTGCTTGCAGCCCGCCGCTGGTGCGCATGGTGAGTTCACGGGTGTAAAAGTAATTCGTGCTTTTTTAACTAAAAATGGTAACCCAAGAAAAAAAATGCTGATACCTGATACAGCACACGGTACTAATCCTGCTACTTCAGCTCTTTGCCAATATGAAGTCGTTCGAGTTCCTAATGGGCCAAACGGTTATCTAGAGGTTTCCGATGTTGAAAAACTAATGGATGAAAACACAGCAGGCATCATGATCACCAACCCTAATACTTTGGGGCTTTTTGAAAAAAACATCGTTGAAGTTTGTAAAGTCATTCATTCAAAAGGTGGTTTGGTTTACTGTGATGGAGCAAATTTTAATGCAATCATGGGATGGTCAAAGCCTGGAGAGGTTGGCGTCGATGTGATGCACTTAAATTTACATAAAACTTTTTCAACTCCACATGGTGGGGGAGGCCCGGGAGCTGGTCCAATTGCAGTAAATGCACAACTAGAACCCTTCTTGCCGATTCCTCGTATTCTTAAAAAAAATCATGAAACAGTACTCTCCTATAATGCTCCTCACTCCATTGGTTCGGTTCGTTTAGCGTATGGCAATTTTTTAGTTTTACTTCGAGCACTCGTTTATACACTCACGATGGGAAGGGATGGATTAAAACAAGCAAGCTCTGCTGCTGTTCTCAATGCAAACTACATTCTCCACCATTTAAAAAATTACTACTATCTTCCTTTTGGAAAAACTTGTATGCACGAATGTGTCTTTACAGATAAAAAACAAAATGAATCTGGCGTAAAAACAATAGAAATAGCTAAGCGACTCATGGATTATGGGTTTCATCCACCAACAATATATTTTCCTCTTGTTGTTCCAGGTGCAATGATGATTGAACCCACAGAAACAGAGCCAAAGCATGAGTTAGATCGCTTTATTGAAGCTATGAAAAGCATAAGCATAGAAGCAAAAGAAAAACCAGCGTTAGTGCAGAATTCCCCGCATACAGTTTTTGTAAAGCGCGTGGATGAAGTTTCTGCTGCAAAAAAACCTGTTTTACGGGATGGCAAGAAAAATATTTTTTAAGAATTTATTGACTTCAATTTAAAAAATATTTTATATTCACGCCCATGGCACTTGCAGATTCTACAACAAAGTCATTTAACACAGCCCTCATAGCTACAAAAATTCCAACTCTTTTAAACTACTCAGAAAAACTAGAGCTGCTCTTACAAAGCCCACCATTTCAAGCTATTCTTCAGGCAATTCGAAATTATTCTATTGAAGCAGGTGTTTCTGAAGAACAAGCATCGGAAGAAATTGTAAAATCTTTTCGAGACATCGATCAAATATGGGATGAGTATATTTTTCAAGAGGGACTAGACAAGCTTCGAACTCATCTTAGCAATTAAGTTAGTACTAACCCTAAGTTTTTAGAATAAATTCCCATTCTACTTTAACAGTTCCGTCTACTTCAACCATTCCTTTTGGCGGATTAGGAAAAGGTCCAGCTTTATTGAAAGCCTCAATGGCAGCTTGATCAAGTTCTGCCAATCCAGAAGTATTGGGAACGAGGATTTTTGTAATGACCCCTTCTGCATTCAAAACAACCAAAAGCCTTGTGCTGTGCTCCCTGTCTGTTGCTAGGTTTCTGCCTTGTTCATACATTTTTAAAAGCTTCTCTCTAAGTCCTGGCTCCCAAAACTGCTCAAGCTGTTTTCTTACCCGCTGATAAAAAGAAAAGTAAACAAACTCTTTCGTATTTAAAAGTGTTTGGGCACCCTCCTTAATATCTTTTAAATAGTCGTTGGTTGCAGATGGAGTATTAGAAATGGTCCCAGGTGGACCCAAGTTTCCTAACGGCTTAAAGTTCATTGGCACACCTAATTTATTTAAGCTTAGTTTTTGATTTTCATTTTTTTCTTGTCCACTTGCTTTTTTTCCTTCCTTAAAAGCAGACACTTCTTTTGCTCTAGTTTGTTTTTGAACAGTTTGGGTTTGTGCACTTAAAAATGCATCTGGAACTACTTTTTCAGACTTTTCTGTAAGTGTGCTTTCAACTACTTGCTTTCGAATTTTTTCTATCTCTTTTGGGGTCAATTCAACCACTTCAATTTCAAGGTCTTTTGTCTTTTTCAGTGCAGCGACTTTCTTTTCCCAGATTGAAACCACTCCCATAAAAAAAGTGTGTAAAAACAAGGATAGCATTAAAAAGAAAAGTGCACGCCTTTTGGTCACAAGAATCCCTCTTATTCATGGAATCGTCTCTTGTAAGGCGTGTCTCGATGGGTTTTTTATTCCTTAGGAAAAAACTACATACATCTACTGTATATCTTCTTTATAAAAATCATCTCCAGGTGTGTCAGGCACAACCGTAGGTTTTTGGTTTGTATTGTTTTCAGAATTTTGTAAGTAAGTAGGAAAAATCCTTCCAGGCTCTGTTCCTTCAATAAATACCTCTCGGATAGCATTTGGCTTATTGGCACTCACTGTACGTCCTGTTTTACTGTCAATAAATGTAAATGCCACACCTTTTGGTGGAATAAAATCGGTATTTGGGTGGGGCTTTACAGCTTCTTTCATATATTCTAACCAGATTGGCAATGCAACATATGCGCCCGTAACACGAGAGCCCAAACTTTTTTGCGCATCAAAACCAACCCACACACCTGTTAAAACATGAGGAGTAAAACCTAAAAACCATGCATCTAGATTGTCGTTAGTTGTTCCAGTTTTTCCTGCAGCAACTCGTCCTAAATTTTTTGCTTCAGCGCCAGTACCAATGGTAGCAACTTCATTCATTAAATGAGTCATAACATATGCTGTACGAGCGTCCATAACACGATTAGGGTCCATAGGATCGTGATGCCAAACACCTCTCGTTTCATTTTTCGCCTCGGCAGAAAGCTCCTGCTCATTTCCAGACAGCCTTTCAGCTTGGAGCTCTCCTGCAACTTGTACAGGTTTTGGCGGCAGGACTTGCGGAGAACTTACAATGGGTGGGAACGGTGTGGAAAAAATTTCTTCTAATATTTTTTCATTTCGATCAAAAATTTTATTAATAAACACAGGTTTTACTTGACGACCACCTCTTGGAAATATGGCGTAAACTTGCACAAGATCTAACAAAGAAACTCCTGCGGTACCTAAAGCAATGGATAAATCAGGAGTTAGATTTTTGCTTATTCCCAAGCGTTTGGAATACTCAATTAAGTAGGACACTTGTATGTCTTGGACTATTTTAATTGTAGGAATATTGCGAGAGCGAATAAGAGCTGAGCGAAAAGTAGTATCGCCATAGAATTTTTCTTCATAATTATCGGGCTTCCATTTTTCATTTTCTCCAGCAGATAGCACTAATGGAGAATCTTGAATGATCGTTGCAGGAGTGTATCCTTTATCAATTGCTGCAGCATAAATGATGGGTTTATAAGCAGAGCCCGGCTGTCTTTCTGCTTGAATAGCCCGATTAAACTCACTTTGCTTGAAATCAAATCCACCCACCATAGAAAGAACTGCGCCTGTTTGTAAATCTATAGATAAAAGTGCCCCTTGAGCCTGCGGGTCTTGTTCCAAAGACAAAGTAATTTTCTGCTCCGATTTATTAAGGATTCGAACTAAAATCGAGTCCCCTTTAGTAAGAACCACGTCATGCGCCCACTGCATTTTATCTAAAGGAAGTACACCTTTTAAAAATCCTAATTTTACATGGACTTCTTTTTTCTTAGAATCCACACCCAGCACTACACCTTTATAAACTCCACCTTCTTCAAAAGCATCACTCTCTTGTTTATCGGGGCTCATTCGGTCTTTTAGATCCTGTGCATGTGAGCCATCTGGCAATATTACTTTATAAGGATACTTTTTCATTAAGTTAAACTCTGTGGCCTCTTCTAAGGCAGCTTGAATTTCTTTTTGTGTTTTATTTCTACCAAGAGGTCCTCGATAGCCCTGCTTTTTGTCAAGCGTTCTCAAACCCTCTTGTACTGCTTTAGTTGCAACTAAAGAAAGATTTGGATCTAGCGATGTACGGATTGTTAAGCCTGCCTTATAAAGCAACCCCATCCCATACTTATCCAAAAGATACTTACGAATATGTTCCACAAAATAAGGTGCATACCGTTCATTAACGTCTTGAGGTAAATAAATTTTTAATTGTTCCCTTAATGCTTGTTCCATTTTCTTTTGATCGATCGCTCCATCTTCATAAAGGCGTCTTAACACGTATGCTTGGCGCTCTTTTGCACGCTTCGGATTTGTAAGAGGAGAATATTTGCTGGGCGCTTGCGGAAGACCTGCCAAAAGAGCTGCTTCAGCAAGTGTTAGCACTTCTAGATCCTTATTAAAAAAAACCTTTGCTGCAGCTGCAACTCCATATGCGCCTTGACCCAAGTATATTTGATTAAGGTACAAAAAAAGAATTTGTTTTTTAGTTAAGTTATTCTCCATTCGATTTGCAAGAATTGCTTCTTTAATTTTTCTAAAGAGACTGCGCTCAGGCGTGAGTAGTAAACTTTTAGCAACTTGTTGTGTGATTGTGCTGCCACCTTGCACGATCTTTCCAGCCTTAAAATTCGCTATAGCCGCACGAACAATCCCTTGTAAGTCAATCCCTTGGTGTTCAAAAAATCGATCATCTTCAGCAGCTACAAAAGCTTTAATAACTACCTCTGGAATACTTTCTAAAGGAACCACATAGCGACGTTCTTCAAAAAATTCTCCAACAACAACATCCCCCTTCCCTAGAATTTTAGTGACAGCAAATGGTTTGTAATCATTCGTTGTAATAATATTTGGCAATCCTCTTGAAAAATAAAGAAATAGAACGGCACCTACAACTGAGCCAATAAGTGTTGTAACAACTAAAACAACGAATCCATACTTTAAGAAACTAAAAAATATTTTTCTCATACCAACCCTGAAAAGCAGCTCTTGCTCTATACACAAGCTCCTCACGAGACTCGAAATCCAAATAACTAATCCCATCTGTAGGTATGAATAACGACACAGTGCAACCTTTAATTTGCTGTTGTGATAAGGCTGCAATCGACTTCATTAAAGAACTTAAGTGCTCATCTAATGCGTCTTTTGGATAAAAATTACTTCCCTTTCCCAAAACATCTACACAAAATATTTTTGTGTTTTCAGGAAATTTTTCTTTAATCTTATCGACTGGAAATGGTGAAACCAAAGCAGCGCTCATGCGTATTTTTCCCCCCCATTGATGAGTTTGCAAAACACCTGGGATGCTCATTGCTCCACGAATAACATCTTTTGTTGATCCTTGATTTTCTATAATTACTTCATCTGCCGCAGTCAGTGAAACGACGTAAAACGGCAACGGCATTTTTTCAAGCTGTGGAATCTTAATAGAACTCTCTAAAAAAGAATAAAGTTTTTTTCCAGTTGCAGCCTTATTGCCAAATTTGAAGAATGAATAATCTAACAACGTTTCTTTTTTAAATTTATAGAGCGACCACTCTAATTGGTTAACATTGCTACTTAGCCAAACTCCCAAGACCATTGCTCCCATTTCAATCCCAACAGCTGCTTTAATAGGAATTTGTTTGTCTTGAAACTCTATTAAGATGCCAAGGTAAGCAAAGGTTCTTGCAAGCCCTGGTCCAAAAACTAAAACATAACCTTCGTTGTTGTTTGTTGCCGGCTCCAAAGACTTTGCGGATGCAGAAGGAGCCACAGTTGGAAGCCCATCTGGCGGGAGCGGTGGTCCCATTTCTTGTTCCTTGGACTCAAGTTGGCCTGTAGCAGGAGGCTCTATCGGTTGATCCGATGATGGCTTTGATTTTTGAGTAGCACACGCACATAGTAAAAAAATAAATATTAAAATAGTTTTTTGTCTAATTTTTTTCATAATGCATTAATACTGAAAACTAATTAAAAATTCTTTGTTCCCGTAAAACCCTTTTATAGGTGATTCTATCAGCCCCTTAACTTTAAAACCAATTCTTTGTATAAATTCAGTTATTTCACGAGCAACTCGTTCATGAAGTTTTGGATCATTCACGATCCCTCCTTTGCCTACTTGATCTTTGCCAACCTCGTGCTGGGGTTTTATAAGAGCTAAGCCCAATGCATTTGATTTTAAAAAACATTGCACTGCAGGCAATACGAGTTTGAGTGAAATAAATGAAGTGTCAATGCAGATAAAATCTACTTTTTCTAAAAGAACATCTCGGGAAGCATAGCGAATATTAATCCCTTCCATCGCAATAACCCTAGGATCTTGACGAAGCTTCCAGTCGAGCTGATTTACTCCAACATCAAGAGCGTATACTTTAACAGCACCTTTTTCTAAACACACTTGTGTAAAACCACCCGTTGAAGCCCCAACATCTAGGCAAGTTTTTCCTTTTAAATTAATTTGAAAATGTTCTAAGGCATGCTTTAGCTTATGCGCTCCCCTAGAGACATAATTATTTTTATTTTTGATCCGAATTTCTATGTCTTCTAAGACTTGCTCTCCGGGCTTTGTGAAAAGTTTATCTCCGCTCAATACATGCCTTGATAAAATATAGGCTTGTGCTTTTTCTCTACTCTCTGCTAATCCTTTTTTAACTAAGAGTACATCTAGCCTGAGTTTAGATTGTTTTGTTAACTTTTTTTTCAACTCAGTGATTTGGTTTCAACAGGAGAAACCCGCGTTAAAATTTCAATACGTCGCTCTGCTTCTGTTAGTTTTGTGTGGCAAGAGCGCGTCAAAGCAACTCCCTCTTCAAAAAGTTTTAGTGACTCATCTAATTCACAATCATTTTTTTCAAGAGATTTAACAATTTCTGCAAGTCTTTTTAAGGCATCTTCTAGTTTAACTTCTTGTAACCTTGTTTCTAATGGTTTGACTTCTGACATTTTTTGCACTCCTTTCCTCCTCTTAGCACCTTCGTTAAAGGCGGGCAACTTTAATAGTTTTTAGATTTTGACGATAAGCATATGGGAAAACTATGAAGCTAGGTAAAATTATATTCTTATTTATTTCATTAAAACTAGGGTCTTTTAGCCTAGTCACTTATTCTCTTCCATCAGATGGCCAAGATACTGCAAGTGTTCTTGCAAGAAAACCTTCACAGGATGCCCATTACTTAGATATCCCAACACATAAACTCTTGGGTATTTTGAAGGATCCACAAAATCGAGTGAACCCCTTATTTCAGGTGCCAGCCTCAATAAAATCAGAAGTGGGATTCTGGTTTCAAATTTATGCAAAATACTCTCTTTACCAAACCCTTCTCTATGATAGAGACAATCCTCAATTGATTTATGAAGTAATTGATAATCGAGATTTTTTTCAGCAAGGGCTCTCTGCTGCTGCCATTGAAGTTAAAAGTAAGCAACGCATTCAGAAAGTAATTACTGATTACAAAAATGCGTTCCAAAAATTAAAACAAAATCAAAATACGGTTTTTCCTAAAGATAGCGCAGGATATCACATCACTCATTTTTGGGGAAAAAAATCCTCTAAAAAATGGAAAGAAATTGAAGATAACTTCAGAACTCAACCCGGACAAAGAGACCGGATTATGCAAGGGCTTGTTGCTGCAGACCCATTCCTTCCCGCAATGGAATCCATTTTTAAAAAATTTAGCCTTCCAATAGAAATCACAAGACTCCCGTTAGTTGAGTCTTCGTTTAACTTAAGAGCTTATTCTAAAGCTGACGCTGTTGGTGTTTGGCAGTTTTTAAAGCCATCTGCCGAAGAATATCTTATTGTGGATGAAAAAAATTCTATTGACGAGAGACTGTCTCCTATTAAATCAACTTATGCAGCAGCAAAAATGTTTCAAAGAAATTATAAATTATTGAAGGACTATGGACTTTCTATTATTGCATACAATCATGGAGCTAAAAATCTTGTATCTTTGAAAGAAAAATATGCTGGAAAAAATATTGCTTGGCTCATTAAGAAACAAGAATCTCCCTTAGGCTACGCAAGTCGAAATTTTTATTGTGAATTTCTAGCCTTATTGCATGCTGAAAGATATCGACAAGAAATTTATTCAATGGAAAGCCCAAATAAAATTGGTAGCATTAGTATAGTAAAAGTAAAAAAATCACTAAGCATTTTTGAAATTTCTTCTCAATACAATATTTCAATTCATGAGCTTCGCTTGTTTAATCCTGATATTTTTGACTATAAAAAGAAGCTCCCGATTGGCACTCGGGTAGTCATTCCAAAAAAGGTAGAAGGCAGTATTGTGCTTTCTCCAGTACAAGAAAAGACCCGCGATATCGCATCAGACTTAGAGTTTATTGAAGAAATACGTTAACTGTACTTGCAGAAGTCAAAACAGGCCATGAGGTTAAGGTTTGACCTGCTTTATTAAATGTTTGTAAGTAAGAAAGTCCTTCGGGAGCATCAAAGATAACGAAGTTGGAATTTTTTGGATTTGTGTGCTGTAAATGTGGTCGTAAAATCCCATCCGCACTAAAATAAAAATCTTTTCCACGAATATTTTGTGTGGGCTCTATTTCCTCAGGACCCCAGAGTTGAATTCGTACTATTTTTGATAAACTCACATGACCCATGATGACCGTTGAAGTCTGTTTTAATTGAATGCCCGCATCTACTGATATCCCATCTATATGGCTTGATGGGAAAATATATAGGTTTTTGTCTTTTGGCCCACCGCACTGATGGTCTATTCGGTTTCGATAAAAACCTTCTTTTTCTACATGCAAATAATTCAGTGGATGAAAGCAATCAATATATAAGGGACCTAATGTAAATTGTCCTTGATGATCTGCAGTAGTTTTCTTTTCACTGCCCAATAGTTCAATTTTAGCTTGTGCCACTGGGACATTTCCAATTGCGTTAAATACTCGGCCAGTAATCATTTGCTTTTCACCCAAACTAAATTTACGAATTAATCCCTCATTTTCACTCACATGCACTAGATGAGGCGCTCTTTCTTGGCCAAAAACATCTTGGATGGTCAAAATATAAGTGCCTGGCCTTAAGTTAAAAAAAAGAAACTGCCCTCTTTTTGAAGTCATTTGAAGCTTCGGCTCAGGAATCCCTTTTTCATTAATATAAATAGGATCGGTTTTTTGGGATTGAAAGCTCGGTGTAATAAGACTTACTTTAAGGGCTTCTTTTGACTCCTGCCCTGAAACAAGCTCGCCAAAAATTAAACTCGTATTGTCTAGCTTTCGATCTTGTGATGCCAGAGCTAGTTGTACTGCATCGTTTTCAGTTATAAGTTCGTATTTTTGAACTTCCCCACTACGAAGATCAAGTCTCTTTAAAAGGTAGCCATCTCTAGTAACAACAACAGGTAAAATCCCTTCAGTAATAAAACCATCGAAACTAAATAGTCCTTGCTCATTTGTTTTTGTAGAAATACGCGTTCCCACAACTTGAACTGTCGCATCCACGATTGGGGTATTTGCAAACGCAGTAAAAATTTGACCTTGAAAGCTACTCTTACTTGTTCGAGCGTTAAAATGATTCATGCCCCCATCCTGTTTTTTGGGTTCTTCTTTTTTTGGAGACTCTTCCTTAGGAGGTGCTTCATTTACTGGTGGTTGATTGCTTGGTGCCGGGGGTGCAGGTGGACCTTGTGGTTTTTCAGGCTGTCTTTCGGGTTGAGTACTCGCTTTAGGAGTAGGCAAAAGAGTAACCAAGACTCTTTCAAGTTTATCTAAGGATTGAGTATTCACTGGGGATTCACTTTGAGCTTCCTTTTGAATACCCACATTAGTACTCGCTAAATATGGTGCCTGCCTAATGTCCGCTTCCCTTGCCATAGTCTCTTCATAGTAATCAGATTCAATTTTAGGTTTTTCTATCTGGGTTGAATACGCAACTTGTGGAGAATGGGCTGGACTCACTTCAGCTATGTTTATAGGATTTTTAATAGGAGCAATCTCAACAACTTTTCTTGGCACTTTCAGAACAGCATTAAACGGTTTACTTTTTGCTAAATCTTGTCTTTTCTGCTTTTTATGAATAACCAAGTTATTTTTATTAGATAAATTTTCGGCTCTCTTTTCTATTTTTTGAATATCCAATTTTGTAATTTGTTGTACACGTTTGGTCGCAATAGTTATTTTTTTGGGTTGAGTAGCCAAAATCTTAATTAAAGCTTGTTTGTCAAAACCCTCTTCTTCGCTATAATCATCCGCTACTTCACTAGATTTTGCCTTTATGTTTTGATATACATTACTTTCAGCAGAAGGTTTTTTTATTCCAGAAACTATAATTTCATTGGATTCTGTCGGATTTGCATTAGACCATGTTGCTTTTACATCATGTAAAAGCTCCGGCCGCAAATCCTCCGGGGATTCTGTCAGATTTGTATTCTGCAAATTTTCAACCTGCTGTGACGCAACAAATATACGAGGAGGTCTAACGCGAACTTGTTTTACCCTTGGTGCACGCAAAGAAAATTTTTGGATCTGATTTAAGTTAAATTCAATTTTTGAATTAATTAGAGAGGATCCCACAAGAAGTGGTATTTGTTTTTTGAATAGGGAGTAATACACACTTCCACTCGCAATTCCCACAAGCAAAAGCGCTCCAGCCGCTACAGATACCCCCCCGCGTCCTACAAAAGAGTTGTGCACACCCCTCCTCATCCATGAAAAAGAATAAAAAATAAATCTCTCTTCCAATTAGTTTACTTGAATTTTAAATACTTCAAAGTTTTTTTTGAGATATTATCCGAGATATTGCATTTTTTTCGAGAAATTTGTAATGGCCATTCATTCGGGGATTCTATTTTTGCAGAATTAGAAAATGCAACAATAGGAGTATAGTGAAGCAAACTGCATTGATATGCACTTTCATACGTATTCACAACACATTTAAAATTTTCTAGATCAAGCTCACTCTGCAAAATTTTTTCTTTTGAACATGAAGAAATATTGATTGAATATCCTTCTTCAGAAATTTGCTTAAATATTTTCATAGCTCTCTCTGTGCTAAAGTACGGAATCGTAATTTGATAATTAGACTCTGTCACAATAACAATACCACCTGTAATCGGCCACACCTTTTGAATACGCTCCCCAACAGCCTTTACGTCAGAAAGATTCACAACAATATTTTCTTGTGTATCTTTTATAATACCGTCAATTTTCATTTGAGATACTCGATATAAAATGTAAGAAGTGGCAGGCACTCCATTATCTGAAGCAAACACTAAGAGGCTTGAAGTTAAAAGGAAAATACCTGTAATCACAAACTTTTTCATGACAAGTTTATACAATATACAACTAAAGTTGTCAATTAAAATATTGGGTGGTGCGAGCGACAGGGATTGAACCATTTCAATACCTTGCCCCGTTTATAGCCAAAAATAGCCAACATTTGGACTACTCCTTCTTACTCTTAAAAGCAAAAAGGTTCACGACTTCAGCCATGACCGCTGCATCCGAAGGCAGAACCTTTAAGACCTGGGTTGCCCCCTTCTCATCGATTCCAGCCAGTCGCACATAGCGCTGCATGGTTTTTAGATCGCGCCAGCCACAAATCTTCATCACTCTTGCAGGTGCAATGTCATGAGCAAGAAGCTGTGTGGCAAAGCAAGCTCTTAAAGAGTGAAAACATACAGACCGAATTCCAATTCCTAAACAGAATTTTCTAAGAACTTCTGCTTGCAACCCTTGTGACCATTCCCAAAATCTGGGAAGCACATGGGCATTGCTTCCGGCTGTTGCTTTCAACTCCATGAGAAGAGAAAATAGCTCGTCCGAAACAGGCACTGTTCTCCAGTAACCTGCTTTCGTACTTTTCACTAAATTCAGTCTTTTGTTGAAAGATTTGCTTACCGTGATTTTTCGGTTTGCTAAATCCACATCAGTCCAAAGTAGCGCGTGCATTTCCCCACTTCTCATCCCGGTCAAAAGACCCATCGCCCAGATTGGAAAAGTGTAAACTATGTGTCCGGTATATTTTGTAAGCTATGTCTCAGGAAGGACAGACGCCATCACCAAACATACAAAGTATTTCATTTAGTTTTCTCCGATTGAAAAGCTGGAGGAGCTTGGAGAGCTAGTGGGGTTAACTGGAAAAGCTAGAAGACTTGTTTAAAAAAATTATTGGGTTTAGAACCCTAGCGTCTGTTGTGCAGCCATTCCATCAGAAGTAGAGTCTAATTTACTCTTTTTACCAGTTGATGGATTGGGTTCTATAGCTGACGCTGATGGTTCATAAACGTAAACATCAAACGTTGGAAGTGCACCTAAATATTTATCGATCAAAGGTCTTACGTCTTCCCACCTAAGGCCACCGTTCCCACAGCCTAAAGCAGGCATTGCTAAACTTTGAAGTCCAAGGTCGTCAAAATGGTCTGCCAAATACTTAAGTCCCGCTTCAATATCGCTTAAACGAGCGGACTCGTTCCAATGACGTTTTGTAGGAAAATTTAACACCTGCACCTTTTCATTTTCCCAAAGGTAGGGTTTCCCTGGTTGGACTGCGCCATTTTTGCAGCGAGCTTGGTAGTCTTCATACATCTCAGGAAGTCTGTTTTTAAATTCAAGAGCGACACCTTTCCCCATCACCCCAACACAGTTTACAGTATTGGTAATCGCTTGAGCGGCAGAATCAAAAAGATTTCCTTTGAGATAGGTGATCATGGAGTCTGACTTCCTTTCACTAGTTTCGTCTCTGCTTGAGAGCGAAAATACCAGCTCCCAGGTAGAACTTGAACGTTATATTTCTTATCACAGTGCTTTAGGGTTTCCAAGAGGCTCCATTTTGCATTTTCAGAATAACAAATAAAATCCACTAAATACGTTAATGGTAATTTATCAGGGACTAAAATTTCCGCCTGTTTACGGCGTTTAAGTTCTGGGTTATTTGCATATTTCACAGTATTGATGGCTTTTCGATCTAGAATTTCTAAATCTGTAACTTGGGAGTAAACTCGAAATACAGTGACACTAGATCGCGCATTGCCGTCAGTGAAAACAATATCCCCCCGAGCAAAGATATTGAGGGAAAACCGCATAAATACCATCTCCTCATTGCGCTCTTGATTCCAAGCAACCATAGGTGTTCGATTTCCAAAGTAAAGCGGGACATAATCATGAAGGGGCCGCTTTGTGGGAGGAATGGTCTTATTTGCTCTACCTCGTTGGACATCCTCATTTGCGAGGCTCTCATATTTTGTTTGAGCCATGAGATTGAAAGAACGTAATTCCCCATCTCGGATGATAGATTCAATATTATTTATATGAGTCATGTGGACTGCAGGGCCAAGCTGATACTTCAAGTAGATTTGTCGGTAGAGCCGCTCGTTATTCATCTGTTTGGCTCCTTAAAAAGACATTTGTCTTTCACACAAGATAACCTTATTTCTCGTAAAGTATTCTTCATAAGTTTTGTCTGAGATTTTCTAGATTTACCAGCATCAGATGTCTGCCTCTGGCAAATGTGGTTTTGCAATTTTTCTTTCATTTTTTTCTCAGAATCTGACTTTTCTTTTATAAAAGTTTCTTTAATTTTTTGTGAGCATATTTTATTCTGTTTTTTGATCTCATAAAATCGTTCACGCATCTTAGTGACCGGGTTATTTACATTTTTTTTATCTTCATACATATTGGACTCCTTGTTTAAGGTTAATTCCTTAAATACAATATTACCCCATTTTTAAAGTTGGCAACTAACTGGAACTATTAAGCTTTGTGTCTTCATTTGCTTAACCTCGGGAATTTGATCTTAAACACACTTGAAGCCCCATGAGGGGTAGATTCACCATGAGCGATCAGTACTGAACCAACGCCAGTTGGGAGCGTTTTAAAGAGATCGGGAGATGCCCTAAACTGATGAGCCTCACGCTGGGTTCCTTCTTCTAGTACTTCAGCGGAATGTAAATCTTTTGCATTAGTAATTCTCTGCGTGGTTTTTTGGTAAATTTTAGTTCCAAAGGATCTTGCAAAAAACTCTGCTGAATCAGGGTCATTGATCCTAAGAATAATCTTTGTGGCTGTGTTGTCAGTAATTCGGTTGAGAAATCCGGGAGACACTTCCGTAAGATCACCGATGCTCTGATGTGATAAATGGAGAGCAAACCCCGCTGACCTTGCCTTTGAAATGAGATCTGCAAATTCAGGGCATGCAAAGGATGCAAATTCATCTAAGTATATTGGGATAAGTGTTTTCCCTCCCTCTTCAGTCCTGTGTGCAACACCTGCCACAAATCCAAGATGACCAATCAGAAGTTTTCCAAGTGTGGCGACAAGCTGAGGTGACATGAGGCTCTGAAGTCTAAAATATAATACAGTACCGTTTTCTGCGTCTGAAAGATTGATCTTGGTCTTCTCTTTGGGTGATAAAATTTGGGAGAGATAGCTTGTACTTAAAGTTTTAATTTGATCCCGAAGCCCTGAAAGTTCCATAAAATCCCGTTCGGCCAATTTCCTGGGATAAGCTTCTGAAGCTATAGCTCCTGTAAAGGTGTCTGGATCTTCTAAATAGGAGTTGAGGTCTGCAAGGTTGGGATTTTTTTTGAAGTGATCAAAGTGAACTTGAAAAATTATTTGCAAAGCAGAAAATGCTTTTGATTTGTAATACTCTTCACTCCAGGTAAGCGAAGAAAATAGGCGTTGAGCAGACTCCTGCGCAGTTCCTGCTTGTAGAGGATCATAAGTGAGACTGTTTTTTGAGCCTAAATCAAATATGCGAAGTAGGTTTTCTGGCACCCAATGCTTCAAATGCTCGCTAAAAGAATAATCGCCTTTTGCATCAAGAATGATAGCTGATATTTTTCTGATAATCTTTCTTTGATGAAGGATTTGATCTGCAATACTCAATTTTTTGCCACTCCATCAATTCCTCCGGAAAATAATTGCAATTTAAGCAATAAGAGTGCGAACGAAGATGCTCAAAGGCTCTACTCCCACAGCGTGGACAGTCATTAAGATTTCGAATCATGAATTCTTTCATGGGTACCCCCTTGTTTAATTACCAAGAACTCATCCACGAGTTCCCCTTCAGATATATAAAATGCAAGGAAGCGGCTGATACGTGCCAAGTGCTGCTAAACGGCTGTCATTGTTTATAAAACAATGATTTGTGAAGATGGATTGCAAAATATCTATTGGAAAAATATTTGCGAGATTTTGTGAACTATTTCTTTAAGTGGCTAGAAGTACAGTCTTTTACAAAATTACAAGAATTCGAGTGTGTTTTGCGTCATTTCTCCAGAGTTTCAGGATTTTATTTCTTTTATTTAGGAATAGGCTGGAGCAAATGCGATCTCGTAGGTGTATTCGTCACTCCAAGTATCTTTGAAAAACTCGGCTTTTGCCTTAAATCCCACTCGTTTTGCCCCGAGACTTTCAGCCAGTCGAATGGAAGCTTCATTCCTTGTGTCCATTTCAATGACTATTTTAGAAACGTTCCACTTACTAAATAAGTGATCGACCACCGCTGTGCATGCTTCTTTTGCAAACCCATTTTTCCAAAACTTACGGAAGGTGGTGTATGCAAGGTGTGCGTGTCGTCTCTCTCTATGAAGAGAGACTTCAATTTGTGTGACAATTTCGCTACTCTCCTTATTTGCAGCAACCCAATTGAGCCAATATTCGCTCTTGTCCCGGGACAACCGTTTTTCCAAGAAGCAAATTCCATTAGTAAACTCCTGGCGTGATGACGGAGGATTTTTACGGATCCAGCAGAAAAGTTCTGGGTCTTGATACAAGTCAAAGAGACTTTTAGTGTGTCGTAACTCTAACGGTTCCAGACAAAGACGCTTAGTATTTATTTTTTCCATGGTCGGAGTAATCCCCGACAAATTGTTGTTCATGAGTATCCCTTTCTCAAACGGAAACAAAAACCGCAGCAAAATCTGCAATTAAAGTCCGTAATAATTTGTGTTTAATTAGAAAAAGGTGACCACTTTCGGGATTGGAAAGCTAAAAAATATAAAGCGACCAATACTCTGTGGCGGTCACCAGTGAATTTAATTTTGTAATTGTAGTCATTGTATTCATAGGTACCACCTCCAGTTCTCATTCGCGTTGTACGAATGAAACAAGAATATCAAACCTATTAAAACCTACAAGCAAAATTGGGGATATTTATGCCTGCTAACAAGCTTAGCGAAAGGCAATACAAAAACTTTTTTACTTTGTCAGCGCATCTAGTGCAAACTTTATCTGTTTAAGCGCCCTTTCATTACTGAAGTGAATCATTTGATCTAATGAGAAGTGTTTTCGAATCTCTTTAGCGATCAAATAGCCCAAATAATAACCCGCTCGTCGAGGGATTGTCAGGTTTTGTGAGGAGAGCAAAAAGAAAGATTCGTAATCTTTATCCAAGCCAGAATTTAGTCTTGTACTTAGGGTTTTAAACAAAAACTGAAGATTCTTATCGCAATTATGTTTTAAGCCCTCAGGAATATCCAGCATAAGGTCTGCTACTGAACTACCTGGATTTAACTCCTCGGACAGAAATGTTGCTAAACCCTCTTCCCAAAGGGATGAATAGATTTTTTTATCATTCGTAGAAAACTGTGCATAGTAGAGATGAAAAAGTTCATGATGAAAAAAGGGCGTATCGTTTGAACCATTGTGCAGTTTAACAATATTGTCGACACCAAATATAAAAACTTCTTTATTACCTATAGTTCTAGTGCCGCCATCCATCTCCCCCAAGCTATGAATGACATAAATTTCAAAATCCTTCTTAAAATCTGGGAATCTTTTTACAAATGTGTCTAGATTTTTGGAAATTTCATTAGAAAGGACCTGACTGCGGGCAGTATATTTTTCTGAAATCTCTCCAAATTCATTAATATTTTGAAGAATCATGTCGTCTGCGTACTGAGACCAAAAACCTGAACGCCTATATTTTGAAATTCAGTGTAGAAGTCTCTATATCCACAACACTGTGGCGTACAACCACGGGCGCCTGGGATTTCATCCCAGCCAATGGGTGCAGATTCCTCAGGACGGCCCGTACGAGGGTAGAAGAAAAGAACTGTAGGTTTTTGAGTTAACTCTGCAAGATCAACTATGTGATCTGAAGTCGTGCGAAGCTGCAGCTTTGGCAGTGCAGTGCCTTCTAAATAGGCGCAAGCTCCATCATCTTTGGGTACAGGAAGATTGTTAGGAAGAGTATAAAAATTATCTCGCATGAGAATTCTCTAGAGCGCTTATAAATATTCCTTCGGCCAAAAGCGTTTTGGATCTTCTTCACCCTGCCAATAGTCCACTTCTTGTCCTAACTGGAATAACTTTTTAATTCTAGCGATGTATGTTTTCTTTGAATCTGGATATTCGCAGACTTCAAATTTATCCATTGTTGAAAGTGCAAAAAATTTGAAAGGTCGATCTGTGTGATTATAAAACTGATGCGCACCCTCTGGATTATTTGGAAAGAAAATCAGATCTCCCTTTGCAACCTTGCGAAACCTGTCTGCTTGCCTAAGAGTTGCTTCCCCTTCTAAAACGAGGAACAATTCTTCCTCAGAGTGATGGAAATGATACGGGCACGAAAAACACTTGGGTGGAAGAATTTCTGCATGAAAGCCAAGTTTGTTGGCACCCATCTTCGTTGCGAGAGGTGCTGATTCATGTTTATAATTTTCGCTAGTTTGTTCTGCCTTATACTCCAGAGTTTCTAGGTTTATAATGTTTGTCCAGTCCATATAAGCTGACTCCATAAACTTCTATAAATGATGTTATGTATTTAAAAACTTAATTTTCATAGATTCTTTCCATTCATATACGATGTGTTTGAGGATATCAACTCAAGCAGTGCTGCATTTTGTATGCTTTCTTGTGCAGAAATGTGAGGAGCTGCAGATCCAGCAATTGCAGCAGCAAAATTGTCAAATTCGGATCTAAATGTATTGGTTGAAGCACACTCTATGAGTTTTGCTACACTCTCCTCGTTCACAACATAAAGTGGAGCCATAGAAGATCCCTGTGGATCAAAGCGAAGTGCTGCAACACTCCCTTTTGTTCCTGAAACTTCCCAGTTATTGACCGATGGAGTGTCGACAGAACACTCAATAATTGCAGTTTGTCCATTCTGGTATTTCAAACTAACTAGCGTTGAGAGATCAAGAGCTAGATCTTTTGAATCTTTTCGAACGGTAATATTTTCGGTTATAGGAACTTCATTTCCCATGATTGAATTTAAAAAATCAATTCCATAACAACCAAGATCACTCAAAGCACCACCACAAGCCTTGCTTGTTGCACGCAACTTTCTTTCTGATGACGTGAGATCATAAAGTATAAAAGAAAAATTTACTCGAATTGACACGGTCTCGCCGATGGTTCCAATTGCTACCAGTTCTTTTAGCTTTTGAATTTGTGGATGAAATCGGTACATAAATCCTTCAAGTAAAATTAGTTTTTTCTCAGATGCCAGTTTAAATAGATTTTCTGCATCAGATTTTTTAAGTACCATCGGTTTTTCGCACAAAACATGTTTTCCTGCTTGAAGACACTGTTTAGTCACATGTGCATGATCAGAATTTAAGACAGAAACATAGACGGCATTGATATCTTGATCCTTTAGACATGCCTCATAGGAATTGTAATAGCATTTGATTTCATGCTTTTTTGCAAACACTTCCGCTTGTCCTGGTCTTTGAGCTGCAACACCCAACACCTCAATATTAGCAACTTGCCTTATTGAAGGGAGGACATGGGTAGCAATGTTACTGGCTCCGATGAGCCCTAATCGAACTGGCTTTGATGAACTGCACTTCACAAGTTCTGCCTCAACGTCAAAGAGACTTCTGTTCCTTGAGTGTCTGAAGATATTTTATAATCAATCTTATTTTTCTTAGCCCACGAAACCATGCACGGAAGGCCTAAACCATTTCCATTTTTCTTGGTTGTAACAGATTTTCCTTTTTCAATAAGTTTAAGAACGTCCATCGGAATTCCTGCGCCTGTTTCTCCTAAAAGAAGAATAGGCTCCCTGCTTTCACGATACTTGATTGCGTAAAGTGCAGCTTTTGCCAGGGCTTCAGATTGTCCTGCCATACCGACGGATTGAATAATTTTTTCTGCACCTGAGAGAGTACGTTTTGGTTTTAGGATTCTTGATGTTTCTTCAAATTTTCTGCAATTATTTTCGATGGTTTGAATTAAGATTTCATCATCAATGTCTTTTTCAATAAATCCGACAGCACCCGCCATCCAAGACTCTTTTAATGCTTCCCTTGAATCATCAGCAGAAAAAATAAGGATGATTGCTTCATCGTTGACTTGCCTAATCTCACGGGCAACTGCTGCTCCATCTTTTTCTGGCATTCGGTAATCTAAAAGAATAACAGCGTATTCTTGATCGGTGTTTGTGATTTTTTTAAGTGCTTCGTCACCGCTCTCAGCGGTATCGACGCCGTAACCCCGACGTTCTAATAAAAGTTGAGTAGTGTCGCGATTGCATTTGAGGTCATCGACGACTAAAATTTTGTACTGCATTTGTGATATCCCGAACCGCTGATCAGCAATTCTTAGGCCAGATTATTTCACTAGCTGGCTTTGCGATCTAACAGCTTAAAATCTAAACGAAATTATCCTACATAATGCGTTAAGTCAAGAGCCGCTTGGCTTTTGAAGTCTTGAAAAAAATCACAGGATTTCGTGATTTTAAAGCTTTTTAAAGGGGATTTACGATGAGTGGCTCTGAATTGTTGGGAAATTCTTACAGGAATTTTTTCACGAAAGTATGGAAATTTGGAGTTTTTTAGTTATTTCCCATTACTGCTCTGAACTGAAATGCAGCGATTTTTTATTCAATAGATATGGTGTTGATTTCCAAATAAATAAAGCTAGACTGATAGCTACTGTAAGAATTCCTAAATATCCACAGATGAATGCCATAAAGCTGGTTTTAAAGTTAAGCGAACGAAAACTTCCTAGCAGGAATAAAAAAATCCACGAAACAAGAGACACTATGCACGTTGTGAAAAGATAGGTGTGATTTTTAAAAGATCGTTTCTGCGATATGACTTGAGTAAGAAATCTATCAATAAACCAGCCGTTCAACGAGGTGAAAAGTGTTATGCAAAGTTTTGCCCAGATCTTTGGGTTTTTAAGAACATCAGGTGAGTTGTGCCAATAATATATCAAAAGACCTCCACCACTAAAAAACAAGAGACAAAATCCTACTCGGATAGGCATGAGCGAAAGTTTCAAATGTGAGAGGTCGTTGAGCTTATTACACCATGACCTTTTCCAAAACATTTGAATGATACTAAAATCAGTACGTAATGCAGAAATGAATGCTAAACAGAGACCCAGTAAGTGGACCAAGAGTAAGATGTCAGCTAAAACTTTCATATTTTAAACCTTATTTGTTTTTAGTGTTTTGTAGCTTTGGTCTTAATTTAAAAATGCTACACGTTTTGGTACTGCGCCTACGCTCACCTTTCCTGTAGATTTTAACTTTCCATCTTCAGTTAGACTTACGATCTCTAAAGTAGAGTTTCCAATATTACTGACCAGCGCTTTCACAACACCACTCTGCGAGCCTGGAATGTGTTCAATGCAGCATGGCTTTGAAGCACCAGTGAGTCGATCTGTGAGTTTTCCAGAGTGTACATCTACAGCGTCAATAAAAGAGCGACCTTCATTGGCTGCAAGAACCACGTTGTTAGTCACTGCTTCCACTCCATGATAAGTGACTTCTTGAGGATTAGAATTGTCTGATGGGGGTTCAATCTTAATGAGACGAGTGACCTTGGCTAATATTGGATCCATTTCAAAGAATCCGTCCACCCAGAACGAAGCGAAATAGACTCGGGACTCATCAGGGGAAAATGTCAAGCTTCTAGGATTTACATTAAGCGGGATAAAGCGTGCCTTCTTTTGCTCAACATCTATAATCCCAAGCCCTGTTACTTTCTTGCAAGTAACATATGCATTTTTCTTTTGAGGTCCAAATTTTACAACATGTGGACCACTCAAGCCAGAAATATGATAAGCAACTTTCTGCCGTTTCACATCAATTGCAATGATATTGTTACTGAAGTAGTTAGCTACAACAAAATATTTACCATCTGTAGTAAGTGAAATATGATCGTTTTTCATTTTTCCTATTTTGATAAAACCCATTGGCTTGAAACTAGAAGTATCAAAAAATCTGACCCCTTCTTCTCCTTCTACGCCTATTACAAAAATATTTTGATCTCGACTGACTGCTACTCCATATGGATTTTTCCCAACTGGAATTCGTTTAATTTCTTTCATTGCCACCAAATCGACCAAGGATACCGAGGCGTCTTGTGTATTTACGACAAGGACTCGAGTTGGCTCCACAGTGAATGCCTTGTTGTCTAATGTGGATAAGATCAAGAAAAAAACAGAACTATATTTTAATTTCATACGAACTCCTTAAGATTTTCTGATGCGACTTCAGCCCATTCAAGTCTTTTGTTTACAATTTCCCAATTGATATTAGTGAAAAAGACCTCAATGTAGTTTTTCAGTCCAGTTCCAAAATCGATAACGTAAGCATGTTCATAAACATCCATTAAAAGCAGGGGCACGGATAAGGCTGAAAATTGGTTATTATGGCCAATGGAGGAAATGATCGGCTGAGAAGTTTGAAGATCCCAAGCTAAAATGATCCATCCAGTACCACCACCAACACCGACGCCACTAATTTTGAACTCCATTTCGAAGCGAGAGATCGATCCCCATGCAGCACTGATCATTTTTTCAACTTTGCCCTGAACCTTACCATTCCCTCCCAGGTTCTCGAAATACTGCTCGTGCAAGATCATAGAATTGCGAAATGCATGCTCACTATTTTTTAGACCAGTCCACTGAAATGGTAGAGCATCTGGGCTCAGTTTTGCGATCTCTGCTTCAGCTTTCATTAAATTTTTTACTGCAGCACCGTAGTTATTTTCATGATGTGAGAGAATCAACTTGGAAGAAAAACCTTTCAAGTTTTCAGGCTTAAATGGCAAGGGCTTGATTTCATATTTTCTTGGAAATCGTTGGATTTCTAGTAAAGTTTTTGTTTTAGATGCTGCATGGGCTAAGCCTCCTTGAAATAAATTAAGTATCTGAGAGCCCAGTACAGCACTACTTGCAAGGGCTGCAGTTTGAACAAATTCACGTCTATTGATTTGTGTTCTCATAATGAATCTCCTTTTTCTTGTAGTACATCGCTACAGTTTTTTGCCGTGATGAGAAGGTTTTCACTGCTTCTTCACGGTCTCCGACTAGAGTTAGACGAGCTTCCCATTCCACTTCTAATTTATAGACTGGCTCACTTGATTTCTTTTTTGGGCCAAAACAATTAACCAGAAGAGGAACGACATCTAATTCACGAAGTTTTGTAAAATAGCGCTTCTCATCTTCCGTAAACTGATTGGCACTGGGAAGTTCTAAAAATGTTGAATGGCACCATCCAATTGTTTTACCCTGCTTAATTATTCTGGCACTAATTTCGACATTTTTAGCATCAAGTGCCTTTTGGCGTCCTACATAGTTTTTAAAAGTTCGTGGTCCAAACTCCAAACTAAATTCGTAACTTGCTTCTCTTTCTGAAGACTTAAAGACAGGAGAGTGGTGAAGCTTTATTAGGTTGGATTGATTAAAGAGATTCTGATCAATTCGATGTTGTGTTGGAAACTGCCACACGGCTGCACGATAGAAGGGAAAGGCGTAAGGCACTATTACAATTAAAGCTATAACCAAAATAGTGGCTATTCTTTGTGGAATTTTTAAGCATGGCCAGCTATTCTGCCAGAACCTCGGACTAAACCATACAGCGCTTGACATACAGAGGTGTGCAATCCATGCGACAGCGTGCCATCTTGGAGGTGAGGGCATACCGACACGTGCGAAAGCAGGAAAAATAAACGAATAGATCGACGTATCAAAAATGCAAATATAGAGAATGGCATTGAGCAAACTATGCTTCTGAAACAAGATATAGAACCCAAGCGTAAGAGAGTAACCTTGCAGGCTATAGAGAAAAGCTCCAGGAATGAGAGAAGAAAACTGATTAATAGGCAATCCTGTGAGGCTCGAACCGAAATCGTACCAAGGATGCCAATATGCCATTCCAAATAAATAATGGGTTGGAATACGAACTAAACTAAAAAGAGGAACTGGAACAAGTGCCCAAAGCGCATATTTAGTAAGGTGATGTACGGGCTCACTTGGATCATCTGAGACTGTTTTTCGATGAACAATCCAAAGAGGCAATGCTACAAAAGCTAAAAAAACTCCAAAAATCATCACAGAATAAGGGGCAAGTCTCAGAAAAAATCCAACTAAAAGCGCAAGAATTGGCGTTTGCGTAAGTGCGTAGAGAACCCCACGCCTTTTTATCCAATCAAGCAAAAATCTTTGAGTACTCATAAGTCTTGCCTCGCCAGACGAATCATAGAAGCGATTACAACTTGACTGGCTGTTCCTACCACATAAAGTCCTGAACCCAACGAGATCCCGTGATGTAATAGAAATGGTCCTAGTGTAGCAAAAAAAACAATCGCTAATCCTAGATGTGTTAAGTAATCTTGTTTAGTCATTTTCTTACCTCCTGGTTTTAAGCGCAGTTTTTTGTGACGCTGTGGTTATTTTTTAAATGGTTCTTTGAGATAATGGTACTGACAACTTTCTGAAGACTTATTCAGAAACAAGACAGCTTATTGAATGGTTCGAATGCGATGTCCGTTTTCTTCGCTAATAATCAGTGCCTTTAAAGATGAATTATAAACCAGATCAAGAGGCCTTCTAAACTCCGACTTTTCTAACGACCCGTCTTGATCACCTTCAGCTCTAGTACCAGCAATCGTTCCAACTAAGCCATCAGTAGATATGAAACGAATTCGATGATTATTTCGGTCGGCCACATAAATGACACCATAGAGACTCACGGCTAGACCCGTTGGATTATTAAACTGAGCAGTTTGAGCTTCACCATCGGCATATCCTGGTTTTCCGTTTCCAGCAATTGTGGTGACATGTCCAGATAGAGTAAGTTTTCTTATGCTGTGATTGAGTTGATCTGCAATCAGGAAAATTCCCTGCAGGTCTTTTTTAATTGAATAGGGCTGATTAAAACGCCCACTAACTCCTTCTCCATCAGCATTTCCAGCTGTACCATTTCCAACTAGTGTACTTACCAATCCCGTTTTTAAGTTTAGTTTACGAATGGAGTGATTTAAGTAGTCCGCAATCAAAAGAATCTCTTCAGCACTGTCTAGCGCTACACCATAGGGTTGATTGAACTGCGCTCTCAAAGCATTCTTGAAAAAATAATTAATGATAAGGCAGCACCACAGAAAACATACTACCTCTGCCAGCTTCACTTTGAAGTTCAATTTTGCCATGGTTTACTTCAGCGGCCCACCTTGCAATGGAAAGACCCAAACCCGTTCCGCCCTGATAAGTGCGCTGATCATGTGTTCGTGCTTTATCAATTCTGTAAAAACGATCAAATACCTTGCCCTTGTGTTCATCACTAATGCCCGGACCATGATCTATAACCTCAATTCTTTTTTCAAGACTGCTTTGAACCACGCGCACGGTAATCTCAGTACCCTTGGCACTATATTTGATCGCATTATCAATAAGATTGATAACTGCTTGTCTAAGAACCGTGCGATCAATGAGAGCTAATGCTGTAGGATCGAGATCTAATCTAAAAGTTTGTCCTTTTTCTTCAGCTAGAACCTCAAGGTGTTGTATAACCTCTTTGACAAGTTCAGAAAGATTTTCATTTTTGAAAGTCAATTTGAGTTGCCCGGCATCAGCTCGTGATAGAGTGAGTAAGCTATCAACCAAATGCCTGAGGCGGTCTGCCTCCTCCAAAACACTTGAAAGCACTTCCCGGTAATGCTCTATCAGGTTTTTTTCAGGCAAATGGCCTTTGCGAAGTGCTACTTCTCCCATAGTGCGAATGGCAGTCAGCGGTGTGCGGAGCTCATGGGAGGCATCAGCAGAAAATCGTCGCATCTGTTCAAATGAGCGTTCTAGTCGCTCAAAAGTCTGGTTAAATGTCGTTCCCAATTTTCCAAGCTCATCATTTGGATTTTCAATCACCAATCGTGCCCCTAGCCTTTCTGCGCTCATACTTTGTGCTTGTTCTGTCATCCGGCTCACTGGTAGTAATGCACGACGGGCAAGCATATATCCCCCAAAAGCTGACAAGAGAAGTGCTGCTGGAAGTCCTAATGCAAGCATTAGTAACACTTGTTCTAGCTCCTCGTGGACCCGATCAGCAGAACGTGCTGCCCGAATCGTATAAATAACCCCGTCAATACGAGAAGTACGACACGCAATACGAATATGAAGACCATCAGGAAGTTTTTTGGTCGTAGGAGGATTTCTCTTTCCAAGGCACTCTGCACCGACAATCCCAAGAGGTGAACTTTCTAGAGAGGGTGAAGCAAAAATCTTTTTTTCTTTATGACTCTCTTTTGCTCCCTTTTTTTTTGACCAAACTTCAAGAAGCCAGCGGTCTCTGATTTTTGTATCTTCAAGTGCATGAGGATTATCTGGGTTCTCACTTAAGACTTCTTCGGTGAGTTCAATATCTTCTCGGAGTTTCCGATCGATCTCAGAAAAAAGATAATTTCGAAGTAGAACATAAACTGCTGCAGAATAAACAAATAGTATTAGTGCAAGTACCGTGATGTACCAAAAGGTAAGACGAGTGCGGACGTTGACTCTCCATAAAGGTCCGATCATTTTTCTTGATCCCCAAGCATAAAGCCAACCCCACGTATGGTTTGAATAAGCTTATGATCGAAGTCTGGATCAATTTTTTTTCTAAGACGTGCGATGTGAACATCAATTACATTATCCAGCGGAGTCGCACGTGCGGTTTCCTTCCAAACATCTCGTGCCAACATCTCCCGAGAAACTAGCTGATTTTTATTTTTCAAAAGGTACTCTAAAAGTTCAAATTCACGTAAAGTTAAATCAAGTAGTTTCCCCGCACGTTTTACTTTACGTGTTAGCAGATCCATTTCTAGATCAAAGATACCAAGCTTAGTCTGGGTTTCCACTCGACCTCGCTTTAATAACGCTCTCATACGAGCCAACAGCTCAGGGAATGCAAAAGGTTTGATAAGATAATCGTCAGCACCACTATCTAATCCAATAACACGATCCTCTATGGAGTCTCGTGCAGTCAAAAGAAGCACGGGTGTCTGATGCCCTTTTTTGCGAAGAGTTCGTAGAATTTCAAGACCATCACGTCCGGGAAGCATAATATCAAGAATCACTAAGTCGAACCGCTCAGCATTTGCATGAAAGAAGCCATCTTCACCCGTTTGGGCAATTGTAACTATAAAATGCTCCGCAGTTAGACCTTCTTTGAGTGCTTTAGCGACTTTATATTCATCTTCTACAATCAGTATTCGCATCATTAATAAATCCTAAGGCTTGAGTGTTTAGCACTATTACGTGATTATGTAAATTTCACCAGTGTAGTGGTGGTGAATATAGAACAAATCGTGGTTAAATTTGTCTGAATTTTTATTCAGACAGTTGTCAGTATCTAAAGTTAATGAACCTAGTTATAGCATCTATAAAGGAGACAAGATGAAAAACTGGATGATATTGTTAAGCTTGATTGCAGGATTTTGTACTCTGCAAGTACGAGCCGAAACTGCAAACTTTGACAAAGAAAAGTCGAGCGCACTTCCCGAAGGTTGGAAAGGTGGAGTTACAGGCAGTGGAATGCCTCGCTGGGAAGTTAGCGTAGATAATTCTGCTACAAGTAAACCCAATGTTCTCAAACAGAGCGGGCAGGGTGATTACCTCTGGTGTGTGAAGATAGATGCAAGCCTTACAGATGGTTTTGTTGAAGTAAAGTTTAGACCCGTTTCAGGTGAGGATGATCAAGCTGGTGGTATAGTTTGGCGCTGGAAAGATAGCAAGAACTACTATATCGCTCGCGGAAACGCCTTAGAGAGCAATGTATCACTTTACTACATGGAAAAGGGTAAGAGAAAAACCCTTAAATATGTGGATGCTCCCATAGGTCAAAATGAATGGAACACCTTACGAGCAGATTTTTCTGGTAAACGTATCCGTATTTTGTTGAATGGAAAAACATACATCGAAATGAATGATGAGCACATCACAGGTTCAGGCGCTGTAGGCGTTTGGACCAAAGCAGATAGTGTGACATTATTTGATGACTTTAGTTATGGGAGTAAATGAGTCACGATGGGATTTTATTGGATAGCCTTGTGATTTGTAAACTCCGAGTAACGAAATGAGGAGAATCAAGTCATGAAATGGATTACGCGTGAACGTCCGAAGATTGATCGTATCGCTTGTCCGTGGCTGATCTGTCGCTTTATTGACAAGAGTGCTGAGTTTCTATACGTGCCCACAGCGTCTGTCTTGAAGGTGGCGCAAGAAACTGGGGCAGTTCCCTACGATGTCCTTGGTGTCGAGCTTACGCATGAAGGAGAGTTTTGTAGTTTCTATATGTTTCTGAAGAAATACAAACTCACCGATCCTGCACTACAGCAATTGGCGATCATTGTGCGTGGTGCGGACACAGCCCGCCTTGATCTTGCTCCACAAGCACATGGTCTACTTGCGATCACTCTCGGACTTTCCAAAAACTTCTCTGATGACCACGAAATGCTCAAGCATGGAATGGTGATTTATGACGCGCTTTACTCCTGGTGCAGGTCCTTACAGAAGGAAACGCACGATTGGCAGCCGTAGAAAGTTTTAGGAGAAAAATGATGCAGCTTGATTTATTAAACACTTTTCGCTGAAAGCTTTGGATATTGACTCAGCCACTTGCAACTCAAAATAAACTTAAATTGGATTGGCCCTAATCTATCTGAGATGTGTGGTTTGAATTCCCATTGAAGAATGATGAATCCATCTTTCACTCTTTGGCCACAAACTATAACTAATGAACCTAAAGATAAGCTAAAACGAAAAGATTCAAAATTATACCCATTCAAATCCAGCCTCCCTGATACTTATGATCCTCACTTAAAGACTATTAGAGATGCTAAGATTAGACCTTATACAGACAATCCAAGATGGAAAAAACGACTAGAAAAACAAATCTCCTTTTGGCAAATGATCTGTCCTAATTTGAAAGAAATTCAGTTCTGGTGTCGTTGGACACTAGGTCAAAAAATAGAAAGTACTCTTGTAAAATATATTTACCCTGATGAGATCTTAGATTTCATCCACCATTCTAAAAGTGAACGGCTTGAAGAAAGTTTTCTTCAATTTCTAGGAGATAATCAAAAAATATTTAATTTAGGAAAAGTTTGGACCAGAAAAGAAATAGATGAATCGTTCATGCGTTTTTTTAGAGAAGTAAAAAGACCCCCAATAACGGCTGACCTAGAGTCTGGTAAGTATGATTATTTACCATCATCAACAACTATATTTGAAAAGGGCGGTGGCATTAAGGAAACAAAAAAACGCTGTGGAATGCCATTAGAATATTGGGAGTATGAAGATAAAACTCTATTAAAATTTTTAAAGCAAGCATATGACTACTATGGAGAATCTGTTAGCAAGTTAAAGTTAAACGAATTCGGGAAACAAATTATAAGGATTCCTGGTAATTTAGGAGATCTGATTCAAATTAGGTATGAGGGAAAAGGTAAACTTAGAAAGGCGTGGGAAGATATTGGTGTGAAAGATCATCATGTCCCAGAAATCAACCGCTTTAAGGGGACACTGCTAGACGCAGCAAGAGCTTATCTAGCCGAGCTATCTAGAAAACGATTGGAGAGTCCTAAAATAACTAAACTTTCTCGAAAAGAGGTAAATAGTTGTCCAAGTCTTCCAAGCTATGATTACTATAAGAGTAATTTTCTTAAAGATAAAAGTAGCTGGGAAGATTTGCCTATGATCTTGGAAAAATTTCAAGAAGCCTGTGCTGATAAAATATCTACCAACCAGCTTAAGCAGGAAAAAGATGAGACTCAATCCTTAAAATTATTTTTAAGACACAATGGCTCACCAAATGCTAAATATGAAAAAATTCAAGATCAATCCAGTCCAGATTTTTATATACATGAACTTAGAATGCTCGTTGAGATTAAGGAATTGCATAATCCAGAGGATAATAGATCTTTAGATCTTTTTAGGAAGAATACAGACAGGCTTAATGAAAATATGGAGAGATCTGAGACTTCTATAAATAAAAATGGTACTTTCTTAATCAAAGGAAACTTTGATAGAAAAATATCACCCAATCAGCACGGGGTTCTTTCCAAACAAATAATTTCACTAGCTGACAAATCAGAAAATGTGGATGCCGATAAAGGCAGTCTTCAGGTGGTGCAACTCTCACAAGAAGGCAGCGGATGCTTTTTTAGCTCAAGAAAAGTAGGAGCAGTAAATCTTCCAGAGATTATATTTCAGAGCATTGAAGGACCTGTTAAAAAAGGGGTTCAACAATTAAGCAATACCTCAAAAGGAATAAAGGTTGAAAAGCGAATTCTATTACTGTTAGATCGGTTGCGTCCTAAACTGGACGTAGGTCTATTTGGAGAAGATATAAAGAATTTTCTGAATAAACTGTGTATACAAAAACAAGTTGATGAAGTTTGGCTTCAGCAAGATCTGTTAGATAATACAGAGAAACATTTCTTACTGTTTCCCCAAAAATCACCCTAATCTCTTTGGACTGTGTGCTTTCTCTGGATTATGAACGAATCTAAATTGTATAAAACTTTCTCATGCAGCAGTTGGCGGATGGTTGCTCTGATCTAGCGCTTTCAAAAATGATTGGTGAAATCATACGCAATAAGGGCACGCTTCATTTTTAACCTCCCATCCCATATTCTTTTTCAACTCTGGCAATGCGTATGCGATAGTTTTTGTACCAGCGCTCTTTTCCATTTTTCTGAGCAACTTGATGCTCCAGATTTTGCTTCCAATTTTTGATGCTTTCTAATGAATCCCAATAGGAGACTGTGATTCCAACTTGATCTAATCCCCTAACGCTTTCAGCACCTAAAAAACCTGTCTGTTGCGAGACAAGAGAGAGCATTTTTTCTGACATGACTTCATAACCATCATGGTCGTCGTTTTGTTGGGATGTGAAGATGACAGCATAATAAGGTGATTTTGGAGTTTTCGTAATTACATTCATAACTGTTTTTTGTAAGCAACAGATCTGAATTTCCATCCTTCTCGTTCATAGAATCTCTTGCCAGCTTCGTTTTCAGTACCAGTACAAAGCCTCAAACCTTTGCATCCAAGCTTTTTGGCTTCTTCTTCAGCAAATTGTAACAACTTTTTTCCAACTCCCCGTGGACGCACTGACTGGGTGGTCACGAGATCGTCAACGTAGAGATGCTTTCCGTGGACTAAATCAAACAAGACACGATATCCCATCACACCGACGCATGAGGCTTGCTGATAAATTCCAACAACCTTGTAATCATCGCTTTGTTTTGCTTGCTCGTATAAAAAAATAAAATCACTAAATGAAAGATGCGTGCGTAATTCCTTGATAATGGGAAAAACTGTTTCAAGCTCGTTTTTATCGATTATCTCCTTAATCGTCATATTCATGTCTAGCTCTGGACTTGTGTTGCTTGCGAAGGAGCTGCTTCTTTTGGCTTTGATGCAAGATCACGATGGCGAGAACTGATAACGATGGTCTTGCCATTTAGGGCTGTATTTTCTTTTACTTCAATAGAATGCCCATCGACTGCACTGATTTCCTGAAGTCCATCCACATGCATTCGTTTAGCTTTGAACTCTGATGAAAGCTTTACCTTACTTCGTGCATCTTCGAAAGAGCCAGCCACGACAAATAAGTTGATGTGTGATTCATAAATTCCATCACAGAGTTCTGAATCATAAAATCCACAATGGACTAGAAAAAGCTTCATATTTGAACACCTTTTAAATCTTTCCATCGTTGAACAACATCAATCCCTTTGCGTTTTCTTTCTTCCAGGTGATTAAACCACCTATCGGAAAGTTGAGTAAATTCAATCTCGTTGCCATCAGGATCACGGACAGAGGTAATGAGACTATTTGCCATTAATGGCTTGGGAGGATAGAGAGTTTCAATCCCATTCTTTTTAAGCCGTTGAACAAAAGACTCCATATCAAAAATTTCAAAGGCAAGTTTTATGGAACCCACCCCAGGCTCTTTATCTTGGAAATTCTCAACGGGATGAATGGCAAAATGCAGATCGCCAAGCTCACACCCATAGTGCTTTTGAGTTTTACCGTGTTGTTCTTCCTCAAGGGGAAAACCCAATCCATCTCGATAGAATTTGAATAGACGCTCTGGATCTTTCGACACAATTAATACAGCACACATGAATTCTGTTTTTTGAAATGCCATGACGCCTCCATCACTAATAGTGATTAGTGAAATCTATAGCTTATGTGCGCCTCTTTGTCGCCTATTTCTAAAAGTTTTCTCCAAAAACTATTTTTCCTATTTTTCTAGGGCTACTCTTTGGAATTATTCCAAAAAGTATTCACAACCTCAGCCCGTAAACAGGAATCTTTGGGTGATCTTTCTCAACAGAAAAACCAGTGGACTGAAATAGTGATTCTGGTCCGGTCCACATTTCACCAGGTTCGAGTTTGTCCCCTCGCTTAGGGAAGCCCTGAACATGATGGACACCTTTCTCCTTCAAGTCAGTCAACACGCCTTCCAATAGCTTACGGACAAGACCCTTGTTCCTGTGCGATGGGATCACCACGAAACAGGTTATAGCCCATGTTTCAGACGAAGGTTCCAAACTGTATTGAGAAACCAATTTCTTCAATCTGTCCCTTGGTCCGCACTGACACCATGCCACTAGTTCCCCATCGGTGTAGAGGATATAGTCGTCGTATTCCCCTTGGTCAAAAAGCTCATTTCTGAGTTTGAGATTCTGTTCTGCTGTCCTCTCACCCCAACCATTCCAAGTCGGCACCCACCAGGCTACGCAATTGCACCAGCCCTCACCATTCTTCTCACAATGCAGTTTTGAAAAATCATTGCGGTTGGATTTTGTGATTTTCTGAACTGAAATATTCATTGGTCCTTCGCCTGGGCTTCATCGGTTTTCAATACTTTAATGCCATTTTACTACCATACTGTTGGGCTCTTTCTCTTGCAATACGAGTTTGAAGTACTGGCCGCTTAGGTTCGTTGAGTCATTTCACTTGAGTTTTCACCAGACAATGCTCATTGAATGCCATGGAGATACTGTCTGCCAGGTAGAGTTGTCTACTCTTCCCGCATTTTCCAAAAACTAAACATGTTTTTACTGAAACATCTTCGCCTCCTCAGGCCACACAGAAATAGGTTTCCAGTTTACACGCAAAACATCGCGAGAGTGCTTCTCGATCTGCTTTAAACACGTGCGAGACCTGCAATGACGCAGATCATATATTGTCATTCCAACTCGGCCAACCTGGCCAAACTGCTCCAAAGCAGCAGCAATCATCAGTGCGATAAGTATCTTAACCATAGTTTTCCTCCATCATTTGCGAGCTGATCATCAACTCACATTTTGCTTTGAACCTAGTCTGAACAACCTCAATGGAAGTGTTGCCCGTTGGCTATGTCTCAGCCACAAAACGTAGCCAAACCGTAGCCAAACCGTAGCCAAAAATAGCCAACTCCCGTAACGCCCAGTAACTTCGAGTAACGGAAGGGGGCTAAAAGTGAGCTTAAAACCCTTGAAAACTCGGGTTTACTATTCACTACTTACATTTTGTTGGGATTTTTGACCGAAATAATGTGGTGCGAGCGACAGGGATTGAACCTGCGGCCCCCGCCGTGTGAAGGCGGTGCTCTCCCGCTGAGCTACGCTCGCTAATACTGTCCTGCGCTTCGGAGAGGAATGCGTCAATTTTTATCGAACCGATACCAAAAGTCTGATTGCTGACCTGTTTACCAATTTTTCGTACCAGCTTCTGATCCAATTCTGCAACATGTAGAGAGTTTTTAACTTCCATTTAAAACAAGAAAGTATTCAAATTATAAATTCTCCAAAAAATAATACGCCTCAATTACATGTCCTAACTTAACAAAAATGTTAACTCACTACATGAAATAGGAGTGTGTAATATTTACAGTGTCTAAGATCGCTCTAAAAAATCCATTCAATTTGACGCGACACTCTCCAAGGACTTACTAATCCGAGATATTGCATTTAAGTTCTACTGCGACAACCAATCTGCGGCGCTATTGCAGCGTACTCGAAGATTTTTAAGCTCAACATATCGCCCTGGATATGCCTCGCTTAAAAACTTCTGCGTTCGCTTCACTAGCTTGCATCTTGCTTGTCTCGCTACCAACTTAAATGCAATATCTCGGATAATATTGTCCTCAATTGTAAAATTCATATACAGGAAGAAAATGCCTCTCTCAAGTTCAATCTTTGTACGGTCGACATACAAATAGGGATCGCACTTGAAGGAGGGCACAATGCCAGAGGAACTAAAACTTAATCCACTTTATACTATCTTTGAAAAACACCTCTACGATTTTGATGAACACTCAGAATCTGAAAATGAGTTTGTTGATAAAATTGTAAATGATTATATTAAATTTCTTGTGAGCAAAAACGTGGCGGTTCCACTAAAGTGGAAAGCACAAATTGCAGAAGAGCTACGAGATCAAGTCAGGCAAATGATTGTTAAAAAAATGTATGGCTGCCTTACAATACAGGAATTTATTTTAAATCAGAAAAAGAACAATAAAGAACTTGCTGAAAAAAGAAAACGCACTAAAAAACAATACCGTGGACTTTATTAAATACGCTCTTAAGCATTAATTCGCACATTACGAAGACTTTACTTGCGCTTACGTGATCTCCGTGGTTTTTTTGTTGGTGTCACTCGAACAAAACTAGCCGCGTGCTGCAAAAGCATTCGCGCAACATTTAATCCTGTTGCTGCTTCAATCCCTTCGAATCCAGGTGAGGAATTTACTTCTACAATTTTAGGACCTGCAATGGACTCTAAAATATCGACACCCGCCACAGACAAACCAACTGCTTTCGTAGCATGCACTGCAAGACGTTTATAGGACTCTTTCAATTCAATTGGAATTCCTTCCCCTCCTCGATGAATGTTAGAACGGAACTCACCATCTCTTGCTTGGCGGCGCATACTGGCTACAACCTTATCTCCAATTACAAAAGCCCGAATATCATAACCACGGCTTTCAGCAATATACTGCTGTAAAATAACATCTTGCTGAAGCCCCCACATCGTATCAATCACAGAAGCTGCAGATTCAGCACTTTCTGTAAGCATGACACCCACGCCTTGAGTCCCTTGAATAAGTTTTAATACTACTGGAGCTCCATGTACGTGGCGCAAAGCCATTCGAATGCTCCGACTGCCTCTCATCAAAACTGTAACAGGCACATCAAATCCTTTTTCAGCTAAAATCTGTAAACACCGAAGTTTATCTCTCGATTCAGCAATGCTTCTAGAGTTATTGACTACTTTAACCCCCATAACTTCAAACTGGCGAACTACTGCTATTCCATAATCTGTAATCGAAGTACCAATACGAGGAATAACAACATCTGGAACTACCAGTGGTCGCTCATGAACAAAAATGCTGTTTAACCCGCGGCTCACTACCAGCTGACAGTCGAGCGGATCAAAAACTTCGCATTTTACACGTTGAGCACGTGCTTCCTTTAACAGCCTTTGGATAGAATGAAGCTGGCGATTTCTAGAAAGAATTGCTACTTTCATAGAAAGGAACTTAAAATATTAAAATGGTTAAGAAAACCCTTTTTTTTACAATTTTTTTTGTAAGCTGTAGTACAAGTTTAATAAAAAAAACAGACGTCCTCCTACCGTTCCAGCCTATTGCTATCCCAGAATCAAAATTAATTTTCTGCAAAAGTTGGGAAAAGTCTTTAAATGCACAATTAACTGGACTCACCTTCTCAAGGAACGGAAAAAGGATTTTAGTTTCAACGACCCAAGAGCAAAATTCTGTTAGAAATTTACACTCAAAAATCCAGTTTTTAAATGAGGATGGGAAATCTCTTTGGAGCCATTTTTTACAACTGCCTGTTAAATCCCTAGCCCTTTCTGAAGATAGCCACTGGATATCGATAAGTACTTATGAAGACTCTTTGGAGTTTTTTAATCAAAGTGGAAAAAAAATTTGGGAGAAGCCCGGACTTGGAAAGCCTTTTATCTTAAGTGATGATCAAAAAGTTTTATTTTTTAATGACGATGATGCAGATCCACAAACTGCTTTTGTTCTTTACGACTTTAAGGGGAAAAAAGCTAAAGAAGTTATGGTAAGTTCAAATCATTTTTTAGAGCCACTAGAAATTTTTCTTTCAGAAAACAAGAAACAGGTATCCGTTTCAATGCCACAAGGTTTGTTATCTATTTATGACTTGGAGGGAACGCTTCTTACACAAAAACAAATCCAAGGTGAAATTTTAGCAGCTTTACTAGACTCCTCAGAGTCACTCACGCTACAGCGCTCAACAGAAAACCACCAAGGCGCTTCACTTTGGGTTTACATCCTTTCTTATGGTTTTGAAAAAACCAAACAACAAAACATTTCGGCTTTTAAGTTTGAAAATAATATCTGGTCACAAGGTTGGACACAAAATCTTAAATTTAGTTTTGAAACAATGAAGATGGGAAAAAACGTACTCTATCTTTATGGGAACTCACACCAAGGACAAGTGATTGCAGCTTATGATATTCACACAGGAAAAGAGAAGTGGCTCCACTCTTATCCCAATGCTGCACTTTATTCCTCTAACCTAGTAACTTATCAAAACAAAGAAAAGGTAATGGCATTGCTTGAAACTGGGGACAGCACAGGACAAGTACATGCAATTGGTTTAGATGAGCATGGGAAAGCACAGTGGGATTTAAGCCTAGAGGCTCCAGATGGAGTTTATGCTTATTCTATTTCAGAGGATGGAAATACTCTCGTTATCGGTACAGGGGAACCAGGAAGCAGTATTTTAAAATATTTTAAGACTCAATGTCCTTAGTTTTAATAGGCTTTACTCTTTTGTTTTTCTGAATTTCTTTATGTTTTTTTAATTGTTTTTCGATTTTTCCAACAGCCTCATCAATAGATTGGTAGAGATCTGTAGTTTTTGATTCTGCAAAATAATTTATTTGAGGACCTTGAACCCTAAGATCTGCAACATGACTCGTGCCCTCCAAATAAAACACCCAATGAATTTGAAATGATTTTGCAGTATATTTTTCAAGTTTTTTAGTCTTTTCTTTAACATGTTGCTTTAAAGCTGCTGTTGCATCTAAATGTTTAAATGTCATATGCACATCATTATTATTCATATTACTACGGTTCACCATGCCCCCTCCTTTTGCAAGTTTCCCTACAACTTAAAATCCTTTTTTTCTCTTTGATGAAGGCAAAATACGTAAAAACTCTCTGTACTTTGCAACTGTTCTTCTCGCAATATCTATATTTTCAGCTTTTAATAGTTCTACAATTCTCTGATCTGACAGTGGTTTGTTATCATCTTCTTTTACAACTAATTGACGTATCCGATCTTTTACAGCCTCAGAAGCTAAGTCTGCAGCTCCATCACGTGATGAAATACTGCTATTAAAAAAATATTTGAGTTCAAAAATACCAACAGGTGTGTGTACAAATTTATTAGTTGTAACTCTACTTACAGTTGACTCATGCATACCAATATCATTCGCCACATCTTTTAAGACCATTGGCCTTAAGCTCCCCACTCCTTTTTCAAAGAAATCTTTTTGATGCTTTACAATGCTCTCTGTTACTTTGTAGATCGTTTTTTGACGATTGTGAATGCTTCTAATGAGCCACACGGCAGATCGAAGTTTGTCCTGCAAATAACCCTTGGTTACAGCTTGGTCTGTTTTGGTGTTTGCTAAAACACTTTTATAATAACTCGACACGCGAAGCTTTGGCATCCCATCTTCATTTAATGTAATTACAAATTTATCTCCAACTTTATAAACATAAATGTCAGGAGTTATATATTGAGTATTGTCTATTGTTACAAATGAGCGGCCAGGTTTTGGTTCAAGCTCTAAAATAATTTTTGTGGAAAAAATAATATCATCCATAGAAACGCCTAAAGCTTTTGAAATTTGAGAATAATTTTTCTTTTCTAAATCATGCAAATGATTTAGAACAATTTTTTCCAATAACGTATTTCTCGGGATTAAAAACTCAGCTTGTGCCAATAAACACTCTTGAATATTCCGTGAACACACACCAAGAGGATCAAAGCGCTGTAAAATTTTAAGTACTTCTGTGGCATCCTCAACTTCTAAACCAGCCTCCTTTGCAAGATCTTCAAATGAAGCAATAAGCAACCCATCTTCATTTAAGTTTCCAATAACGAGCTCACTAAACATGCGTTCATTTTCAGCGAATGTAGTAAAACCTAATTGCCATAAAAGATGCTCAGTGAGTGTAGTGGTTTTTGTGAGGATGTTCTCAAATGCAGGTAATTCTTCGCTGTTCATTCTTGTGGAAGGCACAGAAGGAGCGGAATTCAGTTCTTCAATATAACTTTCCCACTCAATATCTTCTTTTCCAGAAAGAAGTTTTTGTGGGTCATCTTTTCGAAACTCTGTTTCCATTAATTTATTACTGTCAGTTCCTGGAGCGTCTACATTAGGATCACTGGAGGCTTGCCGATCTAAGGGATCAATTCCTTCCGGATTGTCTGTGGTTTCTGCAATTTCTTCTAGTAGGGGATTTTCCATCACTTCTTGGCTTACTGCTTCTACAAGCTCTAATCGGTTTAACTGCAAGAGCTTAATTGCTTGTTGAAGTTGGGGGGTCATCACAAGCTGCTGACTAAGTTTCAAGGATTGCTTAATCTCTAATGCCATTTTTTCTCTTTTATCAAGTTAAAGACGAAAGTGTTCCCCAAGATAAACTTCTCTGGCTTTTGCGCTTTGTGCTATATGCTCAGGCGTTCCATATTCTAAAACCATACCATCAGAAAGAATATATCCCAAGTCACAAATTCCTAAAGTTTCTCGAACATTGTGGTCAGTAATTAAAATACCAAGATCTCTTTGTTTTAATTTTTTTATAATGGCCTGAATATCAGCAACAGCCAAAGGATCCACGCCAGCAAACGGCTCATCTAATAATAAAAATACCGGCTCTAACGCTAATGCTCGAGCGACTTCTACGCGGCGCCGCTCACCTCCAGACAGTGTATACGCTGCTTGTTTAGCTACGTGGCGAATATTAAAATCCTCCAATAAATTTGATAGCTTTTCTCTTCTCTCTGCTGCAGTTAAATTTGTGTTTTCAAGTACAGCTAATAGGTTTTCTTCTACTGATAGTTTCCGAAAAATTGAAGGCTCCTGCGGCAAATAACCAACACCCATACGAGCTCGCTTGTGCATTGGATAATCCGTAATATCATCGTTATCTAAAAGCACCCGGCCACTTTCAGGACGAACCAAACCTACTACCATATAAAAAGATGTGGTTTTTCCAGCTCCATTAGGACCAAGTAAACCCACAACTTGTCCTGAAGAAACTGTAAAATTCACTTCTCTTACTACCGTGCGATTTCCAAAAGCTTTAACAAGCTTTTGAACTTCGAGTTTTCTATTCTTGCGATCCTTCGTGATATGCATTTGCTTGTGTAACTTCAATTAAGTTTTTCTTACGATAAACTGTAATGAGGTCTCCTGTCACTCGATCATTTTTTTGATACGCAGCAGGAAACCCGGAAAGAAAAATTTTATCCTCCTGTGTTAAAAAATCTGCTTTTTGGCATGTTGCGTACTTCATGCCTTCTTCTAATTTTTTTTCATCTGTTTCTTGAATCAACACATCTTCTTCTGCAGTTAAAAATTTTACAACGCTTTTGTTCGAATCATATGTAGCTTGCTGCCTTTTTCCTCGCACATGAAGTGTACCTTGATCAGACTCTACAAAATCTTGTGGTAAATGCATGAAAAAATACGCGACTTTAGTGGCTCGATCAATACGTGCTTGATTCGAACGCACATCGGTAATTTCATCATTTGAATATCTTCTTAACTGTGCATGAGTATTATTTAACATGTGGATATCTGGTCCAGACTTCGTTGCAGCAAAACCTGTACCCCACACCCGTAGCAGTTCATCTTTGTGCTGAGTAGATTCTCCGTAAAAAGATTCATTAGAAAAAAATTTTTGCTCTATAGATAAATAGTTTGCTTTTTTTGTTCTTAACCAAAAACCATCTGGAAAAAGTACGCGAACATTTCCTTCTAATTCAATATCTCGTGAACCCATGTTGTATCGCGCTGTATCACCGTCTATATTTGTAACTTTTCCATTGGTTTCAAACATTCTAATCTTAGAGTCCTGAGCTAAAACCATGCGAGTTTTATCATATAAAATGGCTTGCTTTGCGATGAGCTCCCAACTTTTATTTTCTCCAGTCACTGCCGTATAGTGAAACCCATCCATCGTGTACCCCACTTCATCCTTTACTTGCTGAGATTGAATTAATGTTTCAATGGAACTAAACATTCCTTGTGGATCTTCTTCATCTATAACTGTTTTAGACGGCTGTAAAAAAGTGATCTCTAAAAATACAAAAAAAATAATAAGCCATAAAAGAATCGTATTTGGTTTTTTAGGATCCATTTAAGTTCCCTTTTAGGGTCTAACGCTAGTAGCTTTTCGGATAAAATCCGAAACCTCACGAACTGCACCAAGACCTGCAGCCTCTTGTGTGACATAATGTACCACTTCTTTTACTTCTGTCACTGCATGTGGCACAGTCGCTGAAAATCCTACTGCTTTGAGAACGGGGATATCGAAAAGTTCATCCCCAATATAAGCAAGTTGCTCATAATCCAAGCCTGTATCTTTCATAATTTTATCAAGTGCAACAATCTTATTTTCATCCCCTAAATACACATGTTTTACTCCTAAAAACTTTGCACGCTCCCTTACAGACTTGGAGTCCCCGCCACTTACAAACGCAATATCAATCCCAGCATTCATTAAAAGTTTAAGCCCATAACCATCTTTTACATGAAAAGAGCGAGTCCAGCCCGTGCCTTCAATCCACCAAATACGGCCATCTGTTAGGACCCCGTCTACATCTAATATGAGCATTCGTATTTTTTTAAGCTTTTCAAAAAGAGGTTTGGGTAACCCTAGATCTTTGTCCATTATTTACTTAGGATATCTTTATTCTGTTTTCCTGAAAAGAGGGATTTAAAATCAAAAAAAATCAAACTCATGTGGATCAAAAAAAGGTCGAGGCTGAACGCATTCAGTAATTTCAACATTTATTGGATTTCCATCCCAAGCTCTTTGCCAAGCCTTAAGAAACTGCAGGGCGCCAGATTCTATTGAAGGCTGCACGTTTGCACCTACATTTTGTAGCGCCATCCATAAATCAGGTGTTTGTCCTATGTTCCAAAGCCCTGCAGGCCCATCAAGGCTTGTGCTTGTTTTGCATTGTGTTGTGTCGGATTTGCGTCCCAATTTATCGCCCGCACTTCCTGTGCGTTCTCCGGCTGTAAAAATTCCGGCAAATTCTCCGGTATTGGGCGGCTTAAGATGCACGACAGCACCATTAAAATCAGAGCCTATTAAAGTGGACTGAGGTCCAACAACATTTGCTACTTCGTTATATTGCTTTGCCAACGAAAAAACTCCACCACATTTCCTATTAGATGTTCTCGTGCCTGAAAGCATGTCTTCAACGGGCATGAGCCCAATAATTCCTCCTGATTTTTTTACAAGCCTTAGCTGCCAATCAGCAAGCGCTCGTTCAGCCCTGTGGTATTTTCGAAGAACTGTATGCGTATAAAGTAGCGGCTGTCCCGCTTGCTGCATAAGTGGAATTAGTGCTTCTTGCGTATGGTCAGAAGCATGCGTAAGATCAATCCAAACCTTCCGCGCCAATAAAGCTTCTGCAAGAGCTAAACCCCGCGGTTTTAATCCACTATCTGAAACATTTACTCCCTCACAATAGTGAGGCTTAATTACGTGGGACCTAATCCATGAGATTGGAGAAGAGCCCAAGCCCTTCATCCCTTTTAATAAAGCTGTCCCACTGTAGTGATCTTCTAAAAGGTGTGCAAAGGTCACAATTCGAATTCCTCTTTGGTCAATAAATTCTTTTAGATCTTCCTCTGTTTCAAGAATGTCCGATGCGCCCTCTAGCGATAAAATCATGATGCGCTTGCCAGACTGATATGCCTGTAAGGCTTGAGTAGGATTTTTTGCAAGCACCCAACTGGGATGTCTGGCTACAAATTTCTCAGCCATTTGAATTTGTTTGCGAATCGCTTTTTGTGGATCAGGAGTTAAAGGACGAGTGGCATAGAGCGAAACCACAACCACACCGAGCTTTGAAGCCTCTAATGATGCTGGGTTTGCTTGTGAAGACAACTTATCATCCCAGCTATTTGCGTGCAGTGGACCATGAAAACCCCCACAAAAAAGAAATCCCATGCCTTCTTTCATAAAAAGGTGCGCATGTAGATCAACATAGGGATAGGGGGGATACGGGCGCATGTTGGCAGCAAAAGTGTTGGAAATCCAAGCAATAAAAAACAGGGGTATACAAAAAAACTTCAATATCTGAGTCATCCTCATTATAATATTAATCATGAGCGTAAACCGGATGTTGGAGCGATAAAATATTGAGTGCAAACAGGATGTTGGAGCGATAAAATATAATGTTAACTTGTATCATAATTCCAGCTCGCTATTATAGCACAAGACTCCCACAAAAGCCCCTTTTAAAAATTCATGGCAAACCCATGATTCAATACGTGTATGAACAAGCTAAAAAAGTACGTGGTGTATCTGAGATTTTAGTGGCAACCGATCATCCTGCTATTGCAGAAACTGTAGAAGAATTTGGAGGAAAGGCTGTCATCACCCCACAAGATTTAGCTTCGGGTACTGACCGGGTAGCCTTTGTAGCAAAGAATCATCCTGCAGAAATCTTTGTAAATCTTCAGGGGGATGAGCCCATGATGGACTCTGTGGCTATTGAAAGAGCAGTCGAGCTTGTTAAAAACGGAAAGTTTTCTATGGCTTCTGCAGCAGCACCAATACTTAATGATGAAACTTTAAATAATCCCAATGTTGTAAAAGTTTTAATCAATGAGCGCAACCAAGCAATTTATTTTTCAAGACTTCCAATTCCATACAGTCGGCTTGCTCCAGAAAAGCCTTACTTGCCTTTGCACCACTTAGGACTTTATGTGTACACAAAAAAAACTTTATTAAAACTCACTTCTCTTGATCCCTGTCCTTTAGAAAAAGCGGAATCTTTAGAGCAGCTTCGAGCTCTTTATCACGAAATCCCAATTGGTATCGCTCTTGTTGAAAAGGCAAGTCAAGGCATCGACACGGCTCAAGACCTAGAAAAAGTAACCCAGCTAATCAAATAATTTATCAATTGAAATAAGCTTTGAACCGATTTTGAAACTTCATCGCCTTTTTTAACCGAGATATTGCTCTTGTCTTGCGACTTTGTTTGCCAAACCATTCCACGAAGTCACTCGATTTTATGATCTAGTATTTCATGTCCTAAAACAATTGTACGGTATACCGAACTAATTAATCAAGCTATAAAATCCCCCCTACCAAAAGTTGTAAATCCTCCGACAATAAAGTTTTTTGACAAAGCGGGCTCTAATCCCATATTAAGAAGTGAAAAGGTAGCCTATGATAAACGAAGATATTGAAAATACAGATGATTTTGTAAAAGAAAATGAGTCCATAAAAGACGGAAGCGACACTGCCACCCATGTTGAAACGCAAGCAACAAGTAGCAATGGGCAAATAACGATTCCAGAGGATTCGATACAACACGAGGATTCGATACAACACAATGACGAACTGACTATTGCAAGAGCTGAAGCCGAAGAGCAAAAAAAGAAGTACCTTTATCTTTATGCTGAGTTTGAAAATTATAAAAAGCGCGCCATAAAAGAAAGAGCAGATTTTTTTAAATTTGGACACGAAAGTTTGATGCGAGAACTTCTGCAAGTAGTAGACAATTTAGAAAGAGCTCTTTTGCATACGACAAATTTAGATGCGCTAGTAGCAGGCATTCAACTTGTACATCAACAAGTAAAAGAATCGCTTAATAAATTTGGTGTTATCCCTATGGAGGCCTTGGGACTAAAATTTAATCCTGATTTACATGAAGCAGTTGGGCAAGAGGAAATTGACCCAAAAGCAAACGGCAGGCAAGAGGGAGACGTATTACAAGAGCATCAAAAAGGTTATTTTTTACATGGTAGGTTGCTTCGCCCCGCTCGTGTAGTGGTGGCCATAGCAGCTCAACAAAATCAATCGCGAGTACCGTTAGGAAACTCGTGTGTATAAAATACGGAGGACTTTATGAGTAAAGTAATTGGTATTGACTTAGGAACTACAAATTCATGTGTATCTGTTGTTGAGGGTGGTGAACCTAAAGTTATTCCAAACGCTGAGGGTGCAAATACCACTCCTTCCATTGTTGCCTTTCAAGAAAATGGTGAAAAATTAGTTGGACAACCCGCCAAGCGACAAGCGGTTACAAACCCGGAGCGAACCATTCACGAAGCCAAGCGCTTGATTGGTAGAAAGCATACATCAAAAGAAGTAAAAGAATTTACAAAAGTTGCCCCATTTAAAATCATTGAAGCAAAAAATAATGATGCGTGGATTAGTGTAGGAGATCGAGAGTATTCACCTCAAGAAATCTCTGCTCTTGTACTCCAAAAAATGAAAAAAACCGCAGAAGATTACCTTGGTGAAGAAGTAAAAGAAGCTGTAGTTACCGTTCCAGCTTATTTTAATGATGCTCAAAGGCAAGCCACAAAGGATGCCGGAAGAATTGCAGGACTGGATGTAAAACGAATCATTAATGAGCCCACAGCTGCAGCACTAGCATATGGATTAGATAAGAAACACGATCAAACCATTGCTGTGTTTGACCTTGGTGGAGGAACTTTTGATATTTCAATTTTAGAAATTGGAGATGGGGTCTTTGAAGTAAAAGCCACCAATGGAGACACCTTCTTGGGAGGTGGTAATTTCGATCAACGTATTATTGATTTTCTTGCTGATGATTTTAAAAAGCAAAGTGGGATTGATTTAAGAAAAGACCGAATGGCACTGCAACGTTTAAAAGAAGCAGCAGAAAAAGCTAAACACGAACTTTCAAATTCTATAGAAACAGACATCAATTTGCCTTTTATTACTGCAGATCAATCTGGACCAAAACATCTTAATACAAAGTTAACCCGAGCTAAGCTAGAGGCTATTGTAGAAGACCTCATGGAAAAACTTGTAGCTCCTTGTGAGACCTGCATTAAGGACGCAGGTGTTTCAAAATCAGATATTGATGAGGTCATCCTCGTTGGTGGAATGACCCGCATGCCAAAAGTCCAAGAAAAGGTAAAACAAATTTTTGGAAAAGAGCCTCATAAGGGTGTAAATCCTGATGAAGTCGTTGCTGTAGGTGCAGCAATTCAAGGAGCTGTTCTAAAAGGTGACGTTAAAGATGTGCTGCTTTTAGATGTAACACCACTTTCATTAGGCATTGAAACTCTAGGAAACGTTTCTACAAAGCTGATTGAAAAAAACACAACAATCCCATGCAAGAAGAGTCAAATTTTTTCAACTGCAGCAGACAATCAAACAGCAGTTACTATTCATGTGTTACAAGGTGAGCGTGAGTTTGCTGAGCACAATAAAAGCTTGGGACGCTTTGACTTAGTGGGAATACCTCCTGCGCCTCGTGGTATGCCACAAGTAGAAGTTACTTTCGATATTGATGCAAATGGGATCGTGCATGTCAGTGCAAAAGACCTAGGCACGGGCAAAGAGCAAGCTATAAAAATAACTGCAAGCTCTGGCTTATCGGAAGCTGAAATTCAGAAGATGGTTAAAGAAGCTGAAGAAAATAAATCCGAAGATGAAAAAAGAAAGAATCTTGTAAATTCGCGAAATACACTAGATGGTCTTATCTATACCGTTGAAAAAACCTTAAAAGAACATGGCGACAAAGTAGAGGCTAGTACAAAGGAAACCCTACAGAAGGCTGTTGAGGAAGCTAAAAAAGTATTGGACTCTAAAGATCCTGAGGAATTTAAACGCGCAACCGATCAACTAACAGAAGCTTCAAATAAAATGGCGGAGACTATGTATAAAAATGCATCGCAACAGCAAAGCTCTGCTGCATCACAAACGAATGGTTCTGAATCAAATGTGAATAAAGAAGAATCTAAAACTTCAGATAAAAAATCTGAGGATGTAATTGATGCGGATTACAAAGAAGTTTAAGAGTTCGGATACAGAATGGCAACAAAACGGGATTATTACGAAGTTCTTGGAGTAAACCGTTCTGCTTCTCCTGAGGAATTAAAAAAAGCTTATAGAAAACTAGCGCTCCAATACCATCCCGATAAAAATCCGGGCGACAAAACTGCAGAAGAAAAATTCAAAGAACTTACAGAAGCTTATGCTGTATTAAGTACGCCGGATAAGCGCCGCACTTATGACCAATTTGGACATGCTGGTATTAGTGGAATGGGAGGTGGCGCTGGCCCATTTGGTGGTGGTTTTGAAGGTTTTGATTTCTCAGGAAGCATCAATGAAGTATTTGGAGATATCTTTGGGGATATCTTTAGTGGAGCTCGCGGTCAACGAAAGCGCTCGCGCGCTCGAGCTGGATCAGATCTACAATATGACTTAGAAATCACATTTGAAGATGCTGCTTTTGGATGTGAAAAAGTAATTTCTATTCCTAAGATGGTTTTTTGCAATCCTTGTAAGGGTACTGGCGCAAAAAAAGAAGGTGGACACTCAAGCTGTCCGCAATGCGGAGGTTCGGGTGAAATCCGTTTTCAGCAAGGTTTTTTTACTGTATCCAGAACCTGCACACGCTGTCACGGGGAAGGACAAATTATTGCAGATCCTTGCTCTGAATGTTCTGGCACAGGTAAGATTCCTAAAAAAACAGAACTTTCTGTAAAAATTCCTGCAGGCATTGACACGGGTCAACGGTTAAAGCTTTCTGGTGAAGGAGAGGCTGGAACGCGAGGTGGACCCGCAGGAGACTTGTATGTCGTAGCACATGTAAAAGAACATCCGTTTTTTTCTCGAGATGAATACGACATTATTTGTGAGGTTCCAATCAATTTCACTCAAGCTGCTTTAGGAGATGAAATTGAAGTGCCAACTTTAGAAGGAAAAGCTAAACTAAAAATTCCAACAGGAATTCAATCCCATCAAATATTAAGATTAAAGCAAAAAGGTATTGCACGTTTAGGTGGATATGGACGTGGAGATCAATTAGTCCGCATCATTGTGGAAACACCTACAAGATTGACTCTAGATCAAAAAGAGCTGTTGCACCGTTTTCAGGCCCTCTTAGATGAAAAAACCCAACCTCTTTCCAAAGGTTTTTTTGAAAAGATGCGTAGCTTATTTGGATAGGCTTACAGAATAACGAAGGCCAAGAGGTTTACCCAGCAAGTAAAATCACAGAGAAGACTTGGTATTTCAAAAGCTGAAGACCCACTTGAAATTAGACTTGAAAATGATCATATTATTGACTATAATTGAGTCATGTCAGTTTATAGTGTTGCAAAAATTAAATCGTGTTTTTCAGAATGCTTGCGACATTTAAAAAATGGTGAAGAAGTCTTAATAACTCAACACAATAAACTGGTTGCTAAATTAGTTAGTTTGCAGGCGGCTCCCCCACTGCCAGGATTAGACGTATCTTTAATTTTAAAACTAAAACCAATTAAATTGAAAAAAGGCTCGATGTCAAATAGCGCTCTATTGCGAGAGCTGCGCGAAGAAAGGAAGTTTTAAGTGAAGTATTATTGGGATACTTCCGCAGTATTCCCCCTGATGTTTGAAGAGTCTAAAAGTTCAATTTTAAAAAAAACAGCTGCACAGAAACGGTGGTTACCGGGATACACTTCTTTTTTTACATGGCTGGAAATTGAGTCTGCAGTTTGTAGAAGGCTTGTAGAAGGCTCAATCACAATTCAAATGCTTTCTGAAGTCCGAATGCAGTTGAGTATTTTAAAAGCAATGTTTGTCAATATATGGCCCGATGAAAATATAATGAAAGAATCAATTCAATATGTTCATGAGCTTGGATTAAAACCAGCAGATTCGTTACATTTATCAAGCGCCGCCTTTTTGAATGAACTTCAAATGAAACACGAGAATAACTCAATAGGGTTTGTATGTTATGATAAATCTTTAAATCATGCAGCTATAACAATTGGGTTTAAAACAACAGCCATTTAGGCTATTTGCGTTCTGCAAATCCTCCAATAAAGCTAAATACAAAATAACGAAGGCAAAGAGAAAAAAAAGTATATGGGATAATCATCTGGACTACCCAAAGAGGAAGTCCAGTAATGACGTTTTTATCTCCTAAAACAAAGCTTTCTTTTACATATTGAACAGCAAGGATGCCAAAAAGTAGGCAAAAACACGCTGTAAAAAAAACTGAAATTCTCTTAAGATTTAGCTGTATTTTTTTAGCTATTTCTGGCTGAACAGGGCTAGATTGAACAGAAACTAAAATTGTGCCTAAAAATCCCATCCAAATCATTGCATGCGAGGAAAGTTTTTGAGCAAAGGGGATCCCCCGTCCAAAAAATTCACGACCCAATACATCTATTAGGATTAAAATAAAAATTGAAGATAAACTAATTATTGAAAGAGTTTTTTCAAAAACACAAAGGTTATAAAGAAGTTTTTTCATTTTTGTTTTGAATTAAAAGCTCTTTTACCATCTTGAATGAGCATATACATTTGTCTAGCATTACTTTGCACTATGTCGGATTTGCGTTTCAATTTGTCGCTTTTACTTCCCAATTTATCGCCCGCACTTCCTGTGCGTTCTCCAGCTGTAAAAGCTCCAGCTGCAAATCCTCCAGCAATATTTTTTATAACTTGATCTGGCACATCTTTTAAAGCTTTTTTAAAGCTTTCTTTTTCGGCTGGTGTTAGAGCATAAACTTCAATATGAAAATCTTTTAATGTATTGAGTTGTTGTTGTACTAAAGAACGAATTTTTTGTCTTGCTTTTGCAGCTAATGCATTTTCTTTTTCCATTAAAATATTTTTTTGTTTCAGGCTTAATTTGTCCCACATTACTTTGCTGTAAACAATGACACCAGGTTGATAAATGTGCTCAGTAAGAGTGAAGAATTTAATTTCTGAATACCATTTGGCATATACTGAAAAAACAGGGGTGTTATCAAATCCTTGTACAAGCCCAGTCTGTAAGGACGGCAAGACATCAGGAGTGGAAATAGGGACTGGGTTTGCTTTTAAAGCTTTCCAAAACGCTAAATGCACTTTGCTTTCTTGGGAACGAACTTTTACACCCACAAGATCAGATGGATTTTTTACAAGCTTTGATTTTAGACCAATGCTTCTCCATCCGTTTTCTGACCAGGAAACAAACACAAGGCCTTTAGAATAAAAAAGCTCCTTTAGCTTTGGGAATAAAAACTCATCTAAAACAAAATCTGCTTGTTCGCTATTATCAAATAAATAGGGCAGCTCTAATACATCAAGTTCTGGCAGTACACTTGCTAGTGAGGCAACGGTAAGACCTGCTCCATCAATTCGTCCTCGCCGCAACCCTTGTATAATCTCAAGCTCCCCGCCGAGTTGTCCTCCCATGTAAATTTTTACTTGGATTTCACCGTTGCTTTGTTTTTCCACCTGACTTTGAATTTGCTCTAAAATGTTAGACCACGGAGAATTTGCTGGAGCTACAGAGGCTATTTTAACAACAAGTTTTGCTAAACCTTGATAAGGTAGAAAAAAAAACAGAGAGAAAGCAACAACAATGCCACAAAATACAGAACGCACTTTAAAGCTTAGCCGTGTGTTGGCGGATTAAAGCGCGCTCAAGTTTTGCTTCCCATTTTTTTAGATCAAAATCTTCATCATATTTTGTCGCTTTTGCATTGGAGCTTATCGCACTCACATCACGTGAATGTGCATCGGACCTTGTCGCATGTACATCACGTACATGTGCATCGGACCTTGTCGCATTCACATCACGTGAATGCTCCGGCCGCAAAAGCTCCGGGGACTCACGCTCTAGTCTTTTGGTTTTTAATTTTTCTTCCGCTCTTATTTGCGCTTGTCTTGCACGTTCTGGATCAATTTCACTGGAAAGTTCAAGTGTGTAGGCTAGTAATACCGCACGTTCTTCTTTAATTTGAAAAAACCCCCCCGATACGGCAGCGTTTTGCTTTTCACCAGTTCCTTTTTCGAAAGAAACAATGCCAGTTCGCAACACGCTTGAAAGCTCAGCATGTCCCGGCAAGGCCGTCATTTCACCATTGGATGCAGGAACGGTGACACTTTTAACGGCACATTCTTTTAAGACAGTTCTGTCTGGAGTAATGACACTAAGTTTTAACATTTGAAATATTTCCCTAAGTTTTTATGTAATAGTCCTGCTTTTTTCAACGGCTTCATCGATTGTTCCTACTAAATAAAAGGCTTGTTCTGGTAATTGGTCGTATTTCCCTTCACAAATTTCCTTAAATCCTTTTACAGTGTCCTCAATTTTAACAAATTTTCCTTTGATGCCTGTAAACTGCTCAGCTACAGTGAAGGGTTGAGATAGAAATCTTTGGATTTTTCGTGCACGTGCAACCGTAAGCTTATCTTCTTCGGACAACTCATCCATGCCTAAGATTGCAATAATATCTTGCAAGTCCTTGTAGCGCTGTAAAACAGCCTGCACTCTTCTTGCAACACCATAGTGCTCTTCTCCAACAATAGAGGGATCTAAAATCCGAGAAGTTGATGCAAGTGGATCTACAGCTGGATAAATCCCAAGCTCAGCAATTTGCCGAGAAAGGTTTGTTGTGGCATCTAGATGTGCAAACGTAGTAGCAGGAGCTGGATCTGTGTAGTCATCTGCTGGAACATAAATTGCTTGAATAGAAGTAATGGAGCCTTTGTTTGTGGAAGTAATACGTTCTTGGAGTTCTCCCATTTCTGTTCCCAGCGTTGGTTGATATCCAACTGCACTTGGAATACGCCCAAGTAGTGCTGACACCTCTGATCCTGCTTGAGTGAACCTAAAAATATTGTCAATAAACATGAGCACGTCTTGATTTTCTTCATCTCGAAAAAACTCTGCAATAGAAAGTGCTGTTAAGGCAACTCTGGCACGCGCTCCTGGTGGTTCGTTCATTTGTCCGTATACGAGTGAGGCCTTGCTTAAGACTCCAGATTCTTTCATTTCTAACCACAAGTCATTTCCTTCACGGGTTCTTTCTCCAACTCCAGCAAAAACAGAATATCCACCGTGGTGGGTAGCAACGTTATTAATGAGTTCCATAATGAGTACGGTTTTTCCAACACCAGCACCACCAAAGAGTCCAATTTTTCCACCCTGAACATAGGGGGCTAGCAAGTCCACGACCTTAATTCCAGTATAAAAGGGTTGTACGTTTACAGACTGATCCTTAAAAAGTGGAGAGGGGCGATGGATTGGATAATATTTTTTTGCAGCTACAGGTCCACCCTCATCTACGGGTTCACCAATCACATTAATAATTCTACCTAGGGTTTCTTTACCAACTGGAGCTTGAATTTGTGCACCTGTATCGTAAGCTTCTAAACCTCGGACAAGACCGTCGGTGCTATCCATAGCGACACAGCGGACGGTGTTTTCTCCTAAGTGTTGTGCAACCTCTAGAACTAGATTTCCAGACTTGTCGTTAATTTCTAAATTAGTGAGCCGAATGGCATTGTAGATTGCTGGCAAGTGACCTGTTTCAAATTCCACATCTACAATAGGGCCCATGACTTGTTTAACTTTTCCACGGCTGTGATTTTGTACGGATGCTGATACCATTTTAAATTCCTCCTATTTTTTCTTAGGCTTTTTGAGCCTCAGATCCCGAAGTAATTTCAAGCAGCTCTTTTGTGATGCCTGCTTGTCTTGTTTTATTATAAACTAGAGTGAGCTTTTTAATCATCTCTCCTGCATTACGAGTTGCATTTTCCATTGCAGTCATTCGTGCAGCATGCTCGGATGCTAAAGACTCTCTTAAGATTCTATAAACTTGGACAGCAAAATGTTGAGGTAAAAGCTGATCTAATATTTCAGAGGCACTGGGTTCATAAATAGTTATTGGGAGCGATTGGATGTTTTCAGGTGTTGTTGGCAAATCAAGTGGCGATACAGGTAAGAATTTTTCAATACAAACTTTTTGTGAAAGTGCAGACTTAAATTCATTATATATGAAAGAGATTTCGTCATACTGCTCAGAACAAAAAAGTTGAATCAACTCATTGGCAATAGCTTTTGCTTTTGCAATTTTAAGATTTTGAAAAACATTTTGAAAATATTGAATACCAGTTTTTTTTGTTTTAAAAAATTCGTAGCCCTTTTTACCAATAAAAGCGACATCTGTTTTGGCGTATTTCTCAGAGTTGGCGTTTAATAAGCGTTGAGCGGTTTTAATCGTACTTCCATTCAAGGCCCCACAAAGGCCTCTGTCGGAGGTAACCACAACTAATAAAAGATTCGGTTTATCTGTTTTTTCACGTGTTAATAAAAGTGGATGGGAATAATCTGGGTCTAGTCCTTTTAATAAGCTTAAAACGATATCGTTGATGCCGTGGGCGTAAGGGCGTAAAGCAAAAATACTTTCTTGTGCTCGCCTAAGCTTAGCAGCCGAAACCATTTTCATGGCCCGTGTAATTTGTTGTGTGTTTTTAACGCTTGTGATGCGTTTTCGTATATCTTTAGCACTAGCCATTGGTACCGCTCACGTTATTACTCCTCGCCAAGGCTTCGGATGGGCGCTCGACAAAAACAGCCTCAAACTCCTGAAGTACTTTTTCTAAGCGCGTTTTTAATTGGTCGTCAATTTTTCCAGAATTAACGATCTCTCTAAGTATGTCCGAATGTTTTTTTTCTAAATATAAGTACAATGCATCTTCATAAGATTTGATTTGTCCAACAGGATATTTATCTAGATAACCCCTTGTTCCAGCATAAATAGCGAGAACTTGTTGCTGCACAGCCAAGGGAGAGTATTGGGGTTGTTTTAATATTTCCACTAAACGTGCGCCTCGATTAAGTTGTTTTTGCGTGGCTGGATCTAAGTCCGATCCAAATTGAGCAAAAGCTGCTTTTTCGCGGTACTGAGCAAGATCTAGTCTTAGCGTTCCTGCAACTTGTCTCATGGCTTTAATTTGGGCATTTCCACCCACTCGTGAAACAGAAAGCCCTACGTTAACAGCAGGACGAACGCCACTATAAAATAAATCAGACTCAAGATAAATTTGTCCATCTGTAATAGAGATGACATTCGTTGGGATATATCCCGAAACATCCCCTGCTTGGGTTTCAACAATAGGAAGGGCTGTTAAGGATCCTCCACCATTTTTGTCGCTTAGCTTAGCAGCCCGCTCTAAAAGCCTTGAGTGTAAGTAAAACACATCTCCGGGAAACGCTTCTCTACCTGGTGGGCGTCTTAGTAAAAGAGAGAGCTGTCTGTAAGCTTGGGCTTGCTTGGTTAGGTCGTCATAAATAATCAGAGCATGCTTTCCGTTGTCTCTAAAATATTCAGCCATTGTTACACCACAGTATGGAGCAATAAACTGCAATGGAGCCTGGTCACTAGCTGTAGCTACAATGACTGTTGTGTAATCCATCGCTCCAAATTTTTGCAACTTGGCAACTACTTGAGCTACGGTGGATTGTTTTTGCCCAATTGCAACATAAAAACAATAAACATCTTTTCCTTTTTGATTGATGATGGTGTCAATTCCTAAAGCTGTTTTTCCAGTTTGACGGTCGCCGATAATGAGCTCCCGCTGACCGCGGCCAATGGGAATCATTGTATCAATTGCCTTGATCCCTGTTTGTAATGGCTCTTTTACGGGTTGTCTTGCAACTATTCCTGGAGCTTTAATTTCTATTTTTCGATATTGTTTAGATTTGATATCGCCCTTGCCATCTACTGGGACACCCAGCCCATTTACTACTCTTCCCAAAACCTCTTCTCCGATTGGCACTTGGACTATTCGCCGAGTTCTCTTAACTGTGCTGCCCTCTTTTATTAGAGTGTCGTCACCTAGAATAGCAACACCAACAGTTTCTGCCTCTAGATTGAGCACCATCCCAGATATGTTTGCACTGTTTGCGTCTCCACCAGAAACATTTTCAAAAGCAACAAGCTCTCCAGCCATTGCATTTTCAAGTCCATAAATTTTTGCAACGCCGTCCCCAACAGAGATAACAGTTCCTGTTTCTGCAACTTCTAATTTTTTTTCGTAGTCCGATAACTGACGCTTAATGAGTTGCGTAATTTCATCTGGACGAATTTTACTTATCATAATGTACCCCTCTTTATAATTTGTCGCTTTTACATTGGACCTTGTTGCATTCACGTCACGTGAATGCGCATCGGACCTTGTCGCATGTACATCACGTACATGCTCTGGCCGCAAAAGCTTCGAATAATTTGTCGCACTTACATCGTGTAAATGCTCCAGCAAACATGCCTGCGCGATGTCTACTCACTGTGCGCGTAAAGCTTCATTTAGATTGTGCATCGCTGTTCTTAAGCTGCCATCAAATGTAAGACCTTGAACCTCAACAACAAGTCCTCCTAGGATTTCTTTATTTAATAAAGGCTCTAGAATGACTTGTTTATTAAATTTTTTTGAAAATGCCCGCGACAGGTCATTTCGCTGTGAATCTGTCAGTGGTTCAGTTGTAATAACTTTTCCTCTCACGGTATTTTTACTCAGATCCACTAGCTTTTGAAATTCATTCTGTATGTTACGATATAAATGAATTCTATTTTTAAGGATTAATAGCGCAATAAAATTTTTTATTAGTGCTGGAGAGTTAAGGCTGCTTAGAACTTCTTGTGCAATGGATCCTCTTTTTTCTGCTGGAAATAAAAATGAGCTTAAAACTTGTATCAGTTTTGGACTTTCATTAAAAAGTGAGCAGCAGTTTTTAAATGCAATATGAGTTTCTTCAAGATGGTTTTCTTTTTGTGCAAGTTCAAAAAGCGCCTTAGAATAAACTTTTGAAATAGTTTTTTGGATCATCCCCTACACCTTCCCTACATATTCATTAATTATGCGCTCATGATCCTCATTAGAAAATCGATCTTGAATTAGTTTTTCTGCTAAAACAATAGCGCGAGACACAACCTCTTGCTTAGTGCGGTCTTTATACTCCTGAACATTAAAAGATACTGTGGCTTCTGCGTCTCTTATAAGGCGCTCGCTCATTGCTTTAGCCTGTAAAATAATTTGATTTTTAAAATTCTCGCCATCTTGCCTGGTTGAATTTAAAATTTCATCCGCTTCTTGTTGAAAGTTTTGAAGTTTTTTTTCATATTCTTTATAAGCTTTTTCTGCTTCTTGTCTCTGTATTTGTGCTTCATCAATTAAAGTTTTTATTTGAGCTTGTCTTTGTGTGATCATATTTCTAACTGGAGATTTTAAAAAATAAAAAAGGATGAATACAAGAACAGAAAAATTGAGTACAGGAAAAATAAGTTCATGCATGGGATTTGCCACCGGATGCCACAGGTCTTCCCAAGATTTTTTCAGCAATTTTTGAAGAAAGATCAGGGAGTTCTTTTTCTAATAATGCTAGAGCGGATTTTTTCTCGTTTTCTAATTCCTTTTGTTTGCTTAGAATAAGAGATTTAGCTTTTGTGGTAGCTTCACCAAGAATTTTAGCTTCTTCTGTTTTCGCTTCTTCATGAAGCTCCGCGCTCATACTTTGAGCACGGCTTCGGACGTCTTTTAAGCGAGCTTTGTAGAGTTCAAGTTTTTTTTCTGCTTGATCTAAGAGTGCTTGAGCTTGTTTTTTTGCTCCCTCGGTATTTTCTTTGCGTTTTAAAAGCAGATTTTGAAATGGTTTTAAGTATACAACGCTAAGGGTAAAATAAAGTCCCATTATCAAAAAAAATAAATACACAAAGGTATGGTCAACGCCGAGTTGATTTAAAATGTCTTGGAAAACTGCCATAAGCTAAAATAAATTGCTGCTGAAAACGAAAAGTGTCAAGGATTTATTCAGCACCTAAAAAAGATTTTACAATCGGTGGTTTGTTATAAACCATCTTGTTGCTTCCCTCAAAGATAACGCCCTCATCAACCATTAAACTTGGTGTTGCAATATTTCCACGAAAAATGGCTGGCTTATGAATTTCTACACGGTGCTTGGCAATAATGTCTCCTGTTACTTCACCATTTATAATTACAGTTCCTGCTTCAATTGCAGCCTGTACATTTGCACCCTCACCAATTACTAAAACGTCATTTGTAAATATCTCTCCTTTAAAAGCACCCCCAATACGGAGCGTTCCCTCAAAACAAAGTTTACCTTCAAATTCGCATCCTTTTTCAATAACGCCACTGATTTCATGGCTTTCGACTGGTACTGCTAGGTTGAGTTTTTTTGCCATAGACTTTTATGGGACTGTTGCTGGATGTCCTTATTTGAGAAGGAGTGTAATCACCCTTTCTCTATCCTCACTATTATAATACTCAATTATAAATTTACCACGAATTTCGTTTCCTTTTACAAATGCTTTTGTTCCGTATTTATATGAGAGCTCTTTTTCAATAGCTTGAAACCTAGTTTTTGTTGGAAAAAATAGATTGTGTTTTGTGCTAGAACTTTCTTCTTTGTGTTGTGTCGCATGTGCATCACGCACAGGCTCCAGTTCTTTTGATTTTTGAACTCGCGCTTCAAGTTCCCTTACAGAAAGTTTTTTTTCAATTACTTCTTTTGAAAGAAGCTCTAGCGCTTTGGTATTTTCAATTCCCGCCAAAGCTTTGCCATGGCCATAAGATAAATCTCCATTTTTTAAAGCAGTTTGGATAAAAGCAGGTAGTTTGAGAAGCCTTAAGTGATTTGTTACAGTTGTACGGTCTTTACCGACTCTTTTTGAAAGCATTTCTTGAGTAAGGTCAAAATCATGGATGAGTTGGTAGTAAGCAAGTGCGGTATCAATACAATTTAGGTTTTCTCGTTGGATGTTTTCAATCAAAGCTAGTTCCAGTGCTTCTTTGTCGGTTGATTTTCTAATCACGATTGGCACTTGTTTTAATCCAGCTAATTTTGCAGCACGAAGCCGTCTTTCTCCAGCAATCAGTTCATAGCCTTGAATTGTCTTTCGTACTACAAGCGGTTGGATAAGGCCGTTTGCTTGAATGGATTCTGCAAGCTCTTGTAGGCTGGTTTCGTTAAAGTTTTTTCGTGGTTGAAACCCGTTTGGAAACACCTCTTCCACAGAACAAAAACTAATTCCAGGGTGTCGATCTTTGTTTGAGTCAGATTCAGAATAGGCGGGAAGCAAAGATGCTAAACCCTTTCCTAGCACGGGCCTTGCTGGGATCTGTCGTTGTATTGTGTCGGATTTGCGTCCTGCAAATCCTCCGAGTATTGTGTCAGATTTTCGGCTTGCAGATCCTTCGGGTTTTTCCATGCTACAAACTCCTTTCATGGGAACGCTCAGAGGCAGCCCGTCTCGCAAGCTCCACTCCCACCTCAACAAAATCACTCGCATTGTTTTGTTCATTTTTTTGAGATGCTCTCTCTAAGAGTTCTTTTGCTAAATTTAAATATGCAGTGCTTCCTTTAGAATTAATGTCGTATAGTAGGATGGGTTTGCCGAAGCTTGTACATTCGCTGAGTCGCACACTTCTTGGAATAACAGTTTCAAAAACATCCGAGCGAAAATGAGTTTGAACTTCTTTTGCCACTTCTTGTGATAGATTGTTCCTGCTATCATACATCGTTAATACAATGCCGTCATTTTTAAGTTCTGGATTCAAATTTTTTCTAATGAGCTCTACAGTGTGTAGGAGCTGTGAGAGGCCCTCTAATGCAAAATATTCACATTGAAGAGGAACAAGAAAGCCGTTGGCAGCTGTTAGCGCATTTACGGTTAAAAGTCCCAAAGAGGGTGGGCAGTCTATAAAAATATAATCAAATTGGCCTATGATAGGCTCTAGGGCATTTTTTAATTTTCTTTCCCTAGCTAGTTCAGTGACAAGTTCTACTTCTGCTCCAGTTAGATTTTGATTGCTTGGTGCTATGAACATGCAATCAATTTCAGTGGGTAGTATAATGTCTTGTAAAGGAACTGCACCAATCAGAGAGTGGTATATGTTTTTGTCTTGATAAGAAATTTTTTCAATTCCAAGTGCAGAAGAGCTGTTTCCTTGTGGGTCCAAGTCAACGATTAATGTTTTTTGGTCCGCTACTGCAAGCGATGCTGCAAGGTTAATGGCAGTTGTTGTTTTTCCAACTCCGCCCTTTTGGTTAATCACCGCGATTACTCTTCCCATGGGTATCCTTTATAATAGTGTGGCTAATAGTGTAGCGTTTGGCTAGCCCACACCTTGGAACAAAACAATGGGAGGCTACTCAAAAACGCCTCCCATTTTATTTTGTGGTTGTGGTTATTCAAATTTATATTTGACTATCATTTTGGATATATTTTTAAATTCTGTCAATGGACAAAAAAAATTCATGTATCTTACAATATTTTTGTCCGACTTGTTCCACGTGAAACAATATTTCTCTAATATGCAGTGGCAGGACCCGTATTGCATCATGATGCTAATTATTGACATCAAAATGTAGCGTGATATACTTTTAGTTAAGATGCAAGTTAGAACGACGATTTCATTAAAAAAAAGCTTGCTGAGTAAGCTAAAGCTACGTGCTAATGCAGAAAATAGATCTATAAGTGATTGCATGAATGAAATCTTGGCCGTATTTTTTCTACCAAAAAAAGAAACAGGCTTTAAGTTTCAATGGACTTCAGTAGAAGGGAGCGCCCCCCCCTCAATTGATGTAGCAGATCGTGACCAGACCCATCAATTCTTGGATGAAAACAAGTGATCGCAATTGACACAAATATTTTGCTTTATGCGCACAGAAAGGAAACAGCTAATCATATTACAGCTCTGCATTTGATCGAAAGCTACTGTACAGGAGCGATTCCATGGGGAATTCCTTGGATTTGTATCACCGAATTTTTTAGAGTTGCGACCCATCCTAAAGTTTATGTGCCGCCAACTCCACTGCAGCTTGCTTTAGGTAATCTCAGCACATTGTTTAACTCCCCATCATTTTATGTTTTTTCTGAGACAGAAAGACACAGAGAAATTTTATTCAATTTAATTCAAAAATATAAAATAGTTGGCAACCATATGTTTGATTTAAAAATTTTAGCACTGTGTGTAGAACACGGGATAACTGAATTGATAACAAACGATTCAGATTTTTTAAGGTTTACTGAAATTAAAGTCGTGAATCCTTTTCGTTAGAGTCAAACCAATATCAGGAATCTTTTTCCGGAATCCTCTGGAAGTTCATACGGGATCTCTTTTGATTCTAAAAATCGGATCTTCCAGGTCTTTTTGAGAGAATACATCTTTAAGAGGGCCTCTTTTTCTGCATGCCACGAAGGTCCCTTCATTAATACAAGCCGACCTAGTCTTGCGCCTGGAAAAAAATGAGAAAGATAAGTAGCAAGCTTTGGTCCTGGAAGAAATCCTCTAAACCAAAAATGTGTAAATTTGTTGATTGTTTGAATGTTTTCGAATGGAACACAAAGGGTTTGACATCTTTTTGAAAGGGCTAACTTTTCAATCATATCATTTAAAGCTTTTGCTTTTTTCAGCGTCCGCTCAACAAGAGTAGTCTTTGTTACGGCAGAAAAAATACAAAGTGGAATTCCAGGTAATCCCCCGCCACTTCCCACATCGTAAACATGGGTACTCATTTCTTTGTTTATTGCTAAATAAGCACCCCATGCATCTGCGATATGTTTTATAACAAGAGTTTTTAAATCTTTTGCACCCGTCAGGTTTATTTTTTCATTCCAATCTAAAAGGAGTTGAATGTAATGAACAAGCTCTTTGGATGGCGGGATTCTATATTGATTAAGGAGTGTCTCGCACTCTTGAAAATTAAAGTCTTGCATGTGCGGGAGGAGATCCGTGCGGGTGCACATGTCCTTCTTCAGCCAGCATTTTTTTCGCACGTTCCGAAGACTTCATATAAAGAAAAATACAAGCTACAGCCGCAGGCGTAATGCCTGAAATTCTTAAAGCTTGTCCTAATGTTTCTGGCCTAGTGTAGGAAAGTTTTTCTATTGCCTCTGTGGATAGCCCATGAATACTCTTATAATCCAGGTCAGTGGGCAGTCGCATTTTTTCATTTTTTGAATAGCTAGCGAGTATCTCTTGGTCTTTTTTGATGTATCCTTCATATTTAATTTGAATTTCCACTTGATTAGTCACATTTTTGTATTCAATTGAGTCTGATGCTCTCACAGTTGAGAGATAATTTAATTTTTCTAAGTTTTGCATATGAATTTCAGGTCTTTTTAAAAGTTGGTGCGCAGAAATTCTGTCTTTAATTTCAGCAGAACCCAACTCCGTTAGGGCTTTATTTATCTCTTCTGTAGGATTATAAAAAGTTGTTTGTAATTTTTTTATTTCTTGTTCAATAAGTTCTTTTTTAATACAAAACATTTCATAATCTTTTTGTGCAAGAAGTCCAATTTTATATCCCTTCTCACTAAGTCTTAAGTCTGCATTATCTTCTCTAAGAAGAAGACGGTATTCTGCTCTACTTGTAAACATGCGATAGGGTTCATCTGCTCCTTTTGTGATTAGATCGTCAATTAAAACACCAATATAGCCGTCTGAACGCTCTAGAATAAAATTTTCCATGTTCTTTTGAACTAAGGCTGCATTAATGCCTGCAATAAGCCCTTGCGCTGCAGCTTCTTCATATCCAGAGGTACCATTGATTTGGCCTGCACAATAAAGTCCTTTAATGTCTTTTGATTCCATAGTCCGCTTTAAACTTGCAGGATTAATACAGTCATATTCTACAGCGTAGCCTGGGCGTGTGATTTGTGCATTTTCAAGTCCTGAAATTGACTTAATGAAAGATTCTTGGACATCTAAAGGCAAGCTAGTGCTCAGTCCATTTACATAAATTTCTTTAGACTGCAGACCTTCGGGCTCCAAAAAAATTTGGTGGCGAGACTTATCAGAAAAGCGCTTTACTTTATCCTCAATAGAAGGACAGTAGCGAGGACCAATGCCGTGAATAAGACCTGTAAACATTGGCGATCTATCAAAGTTAGAGGAAATAATTTCGTGGGTTTGGCTGTTCGTATAGGTAATCCAGCAGCATATTTGGGGTAAAATTGGAAATTCTATTGGATTCAAGTAAAACGAAAAGGGTTGTGGCGGGTCATCGCCCCACTGGGCTTCAAGTTTAGAAAAATCGATTGTTTTTCTCTCTAAGCGCGGTGGGGTGCCGGTTTTTAGTCTTTGTAGCTTAAATCCAACATCTTTAAGCCAAGAAGAAATTCCATAGGAAGCAGAATCCCCTGCACGGCCTCCTGGCTGATTTTGAAATCCTACATGCATGAGTCCACCAAGAAATGTCCCAGTTGTAATAATTACAGCAGAAGACCTAATTTCTTCCCCCCAAGATGTTTGTACGCCACAAACCGCACCGTGCTTGATAAGAATTTTTACAACCTCTCTTTGGAGAAGGGTTAGGTTTGGAGTAGTCTCTACTACTTCTTTCATGTTGCTTGCATATGCATATTTATCACATTGAGCGCGGCTAGACTGAACTGCCGGACCCTTAGAGCTGTTAAGTTTTTTAAATTGGATGCCACTTTTGTCGGTGTTTATCCCCATTTGTCCACCCAGGGCGTCGACCTCCTTGACAAGCTGACCCTTGGCTAGGCCACCGATAGCTGGATTACAGGACATGTATGCAACGCGGTCATTATTTAGAGTGGTTAGCAATGTTTTGCAGCCAAGGCGTGCTGAAGCAAGGGCTGCCTCACAACCAGAGTGTCCGGCGCCAACAATGATTACGTCATAGGAGTGTGTGCCGCTTGGAGCGGTGTTTTGTTCCACGTGGAACTCCATAAGGGCGTCGCGTTATCGCCCCATTTTTAATTTAACCGAGATATTGTATTTAAGTTGGTAGCGAGACAAGCAAGATGCAAGCTAGTGAAGCGAGCGCAGAAGTTTTTAAGCGAGGCATATCCAGGGCGATATGTTGAGCTTAAAAATCTTCGAGTACG
>Ga0213870_1000026_pt1 | contig 84543 bp, 91 predicted proteins | sample WICALVC2017_Meta_FD_160119 | JGI IMG/M metagenome (GOLD analysis project Ga0213870, IMG submission 160119) | Freshwater microbial communities from subterranean cave lake in Wind Cave National Park, South Dakota, United States - WICALVC2017 | ecosystem: Environmental > Aquatic > Deep subsurface >...
GTATGTTAACGTAGCACTATTCAACCAAGATATTGCATTTAAGTTCTACTGCGACAACCAATCTGCGGCGCTATTGCAGCGTACTCGAAGATTTTTAAGCTCAACATATCGCCCTGGATATGCCTCGCTTAAAAACTTCTGTGCTCGCCTCACTAGCTTGCATCTTGCTTGTCTCGCTACCAACTTAAATGCAATATCTCGGTTCAAATCAATCTTGTTTTTCGTCCTGGACGACTAAGTATTTGGGTCGTGAGTTCACTGTAAATATTACACCTCCATTACATGTCATCAGTTAACAAATTTGTTAAGTCTGCACATGAAATAGAAGTGTGTAATATTTACAGTGTCCAAGCATAATCTCATTTGCAACTACTCTTGCGAGGATCTTTGATAGGTGACTTGCCAGAGGATTTTGCAGCGGCGGATTTACAGTTAGAAAGTAAGTGCTTCCACGATCTTTGAAGCTGAAAATCCAAATTTTTCATAAAGTTCTAAGGGGTCTCCAGATTCACCAAATTTTTCACAAACCCCTAAGCGCTTTAATGGGCGGTCTAGTCCTGACTCAGCAAGAATTTCAGCAAGTGCAGATCCTAACCCACCTGTAGTATAATGATCTTCCACTGTAATAATTTTTTTATGTGACTGAAAAAAGAAAAGAAGCTCAGCGCTTTCTAGTGGCTTTAAGCAAGGGACATTTACTACAGTAGGACACGTCTTGCCTTGATTCCGTAAAGTATAATAAGCCAAAAGACATTCTTGCACAGCAGCTCCAGTAGCTAAAAGCAAAGTATGTGAACCTTTTTTTAAAACATCTACTTTTCCTAAACTCCAATGGTAGTTTGAGTCATGCACTGGAGCTAATGCTTGACGAGTTAATCGAAGATAGGCTGGACCATGATATTGCCCCAAGAACTCTACCATTTGTTTTGTTTCAATTTCATCACAAGGCTGAAGGACAACCATCTCAGGCAATCCTCGCATTAAACTTAAATCTTCAAGCCCCATTTGGCTGTGACCATCATCCCCAATGCCAAGCCCTGCATGAGTTCCTACAATTTTTACGTTTGCTCTAGCATAGGCAACACTCATTCGAATAGTGTCGTACCTACCTGTTACAAAACATCCAAAACTACAAACAAAAGGAACAAAACCAGACAATGCTAAACCTGCTCCTGTCCCAATCATGTTTGCTTCAGCAATACCCATTTCAAAGAAACGATTTGGAAATTTTTTTGCAAAAATTTCAGATTTTGTGGACTTTGAAAGATCAGCATCCAACACGACTACTTTTTGATTTTTTTCGCCCAATTCTGCCAAAGCTTCTCCAAAAGCTTGACGGGTTGCTTTTGGTTTCATACTAGCTTACTCCTTATTTCTTCTAAGGCTTGCCTTGCTTGTTCTGGATTGGGGGCAGAGCCATGCCACTCAATTTTATCTTCCATAAAGGACACGCCTTTTCCTTTTACCGTGTGAGCAACAATCATTCGTGGTTTACCTTGTAAAGTGCGGCTTTCTTTTAATACAGGCAAAAGCTCTTCAAATCGATGCCCATCCACAACTTTGACATCCCAGTTAAAAGCACGCCATTTATCTGCTACAGGTTCAAGGTCCATCACATCTTTTACATGCCCATCAATTTGGCCTTTGTTATAGTCCAAAATGACTGTGAGATAACCACCTAACTTAAATTTTGGAGCGCTCATGGCTGTTTCCCAGATTTGTCCTTCTTGGCATTCACCGTCTCCAATTAAACAATAGGTGTGCCAAGGTGTTTTAGAGAGCCTTGCTGCGATGGCCATGCCTTGTGCAACCGATAGCCCCTGCCCCAGTGAACCCGTGGAAGCCTCAATCCCGGGGACACTTGCACAGTCCGGGTGTCCTTGTAATCGAACTCCAGTTTTACGAAGTGTTAAAAGTTCAGAAACAGGGAAATATTCCATGTGAGCTAAAGCTGCATACACCGCTGGAACGCCATGACCCTTTGATATCACAAACCGATCCCTCTCATCCCATTTAGGATTTTTTGGATTGTGTTTCATTTCTGAAAAATAAAGCGCTGTAATAATTTCAACAGCCGATAAACTTCCGCCAGGATGTCCTGACTTTGCTTCAGTTAACATTTCAATAATTGAGGTGCGGAGTTTTTGTGCTGTTTGTTTTAACTCTAAAATATTAGGCATGCTTTCTATTTAGCACATACGGTTCCTCATTGACAAATGAAGCCTTCAAAACTCAAATGAAATAATGCAGCAAAAGTGGCTTGTGTTATCAGCTGTTGCTTGTGGTACTTTTATGGCAACACTGGACTCCAGCATTGTTAACGTTGCTCTTCCAAGCATTACTTCTTCCTTTCACACAGGCATTACTCAATCTCGGTGGGTGGTCATTGCTTACTTGCTCAGTATTACTGGACTGCTTTTATTCTTTGGAAGACTTGCAGATGTCATTGGAAGAAAGTTTGTTTTTAATTTTGGATTTATCATTTTTACATTGGGTAGTGGTTTTTGTGGATTAGCAGCTAACATTGGACAGCTCATTGGCTTTAGAGTTTTACAGGGAGTTGGGGCTGCTATGATCATGGCCAATGGACCTGCTATTATCACAGCTGCTTTTCCACAAACTGAAAGAGGTAAAGCATTAGGCACGCTTGCAATGGTTGTGTCGGCAGGCTTGGCTATTGGACCATCCATAGGTGGAGCATTAGTTCGTCTTTTTTCTTGGCCAAGTGTTTTTTTTGTGAATATTCCATTTGGTATCTTAGGATGTATTTTAGTCTATAAAAATGTTCCTCTTGCATTAGGGATGCATGTCACCAAAGAAATTCTAGAGAGAGAAAAAGCGCTCCCTGTTTTTGTTCGGATACAAGAGTGTATTCGAAAGCTCCAAAGTTTTGATTGGGTGGGGGCACTGCTGTGGCTATTTGTACAATTTGGATATAGCTTAGCCTTGGATCAAGAAAATGTTTTAGGATTAGCTGGACCTCTCCAGCGGATGATTTCTTTTGCTTCGATTGGTTTTTTTGTTTTGTTTATTTTATGGGAGTGGAGTGTACTTAATCCACTTTTAGAATTAGCTCTTTTTAAGTCCAAATCATTTTTATTTTCAAATATAAGTGGTTTTTTTAACTTTGTTGCAATTAGTGCTGTGATGCTTCTTCTGCCATTTTACTTACAAAATATTCGAGGATTTGAGCCACATAAAGTTGGAATTTTTATGACGATTATCCCCATGACGATCTTTGTTGTAGCTCCCATTTCTGGACGATTATCGGATGTGTATGGCTCTCGCTTTTTAAGCACATTGGGAATGTTCGTACTTTGCATTTCAATGGTTTTACTTTCTTCCAAATGGTGTGGCTTTCAATCCCAAAGTAGTGCGGGTATTATATTTTGTTTAATTTTAGTAGGATTAGGAGTGGGGCTTTTTCAATCCCCTAATAACAATGCTATAATGAGTGCTGTATCGCGCGCGCACTTAGGGGTGGCCTCGGCGCTTTTAGCAACCGTTCGCAATTTAGGTTTAGTAACAGGAGCCGCATTAAGCACTTCGCTTCTAACTTATTTTTATGGGAATCCTGTTTTAGGAGATTCAATAAGGAATATGACATCGCCAGTTGAAAATTTTATTCAAGCAATGAACACCACTTTTTTAGTGCTTGCACTGGTTTGTTCAACGGCTATATTTACATGTTTAATAGGAAACTCTCATGAGCACAAAAGTTGACATTAGAGAAGATAAAAATCTATTTATTCTGGATCCAAAAAAAGCATTAAAGCCACAATTTACCACATCTCTCTTAATGGAGGATCTAGCTAAAAGTGCAGAGGATGCTTTATCCGACGCAAGAGATGCTTCATGGCAAAATTGGCTTAATTCGGAGCCGCTTTTAGTTGGCCACTATGATGAGGATTCAGGAAAGTCGTATCTTTTCTTCATTTCAGAACAGCTTAAAAATAAGATCATCGTTTTTTATATTTGGGATTACATACTTTTGCCTTGTATTAGAAGTGTTGAGTATATTAAAGAGTGGAACTATCGCTATAGTCCTGCTGGGTTGGTTACTATTGGAATTCATTCTCCAATGTTTAGTTTTGGACAAGACAAAGGAAATGTTCAAGATGCTATTCGTGCGCTTGGGGTTACATTTCCAATTGTATTAGATAGCGAGCTTACCATTTGGAAAAGCTTAGAAAACCGCTATTGGCCACGCCTTATTTTGTTAAATGAAAAACAAGAAACTTGTGCTGATGTCGTTGGGGAAGGTGGGTGTATAAAATTTGAACAAGAAATACAAAAATTATTGAGGAAACAAAGTCCAGGGCTTGCTTGTTTGCCAATCTTAAAACCACTTTATCCCTTAGATGAAAAAGGTAGTGAGGTTTTTTTTGGATTTAAGCATCGATCTTCTGTGTTGAATCCACAATGGCCTTCTTCTGTAAATGATGAAACAAGGTTTCAGGGTGAATTGCCAGGAGACATACCAGAAAACATGGTTTGGCTCACTGGAGATTGGGTCATTACAGGAGAAAGTCTTTATTCTTCAAACAACATGAAGAGTGCTTATAAAGGAGAGCTATCCTTTACAATTAATTTTAAAGCAAAAAATGTTTATATGATTGCTTGTTCAAGACCTAGAAATGCTGAAGATGTTCCTAGTCCTATAAGGGTACAGCTGTTGTTGGATAAAAAGCCGGTTCTAAATGAAAGCTTTGGTAAGGATCTTTCTTTCGGTGAAGGGAGAAGGTCCCAAGTTATTTTTAAAAATCCAAGGCTTTACTCTGTTTTAAAAAACCTATCCCCTGGACCACATGAGTTAAAACTTATACTTGACGATGAGTCATCCGATACTGCAGAAATTTTTGGGTTCTCTTTTGAAGATACTTGAAGCGCCCATTGTAAAGTAAAAAGCACAGCATCTTACGAAGAAGGTTTTGTGTGTCTTCACACACATTAAATGATTTTAACCTGTAAGAAAAAATGGTAAAAAAAACTAGATGAATCCACTGAAATACCAGTCTGGTTTTGGAAACCATTTTAAAAGTGAAGCGCTAGCGCACTCACTTCCTCAGACCCAGCACTCTCCTCAAAAAGTTCCGCATGGATTGTATGCAGAACATATTAGTGGATCTTCTTTTTTAGCGCCTCGGAGTGAAAATTTAAAAACTTGGGTTTATCGGATTCTGCCTTCTGTGCTTCATTCAGCAGAGTTTAAAGAAATTAAAATGGATCTTTTCAAAAGCGCTCCACTAGAAAATACACACACACCACCCACACAGCTTCGATGGAGTCCAATGTCTGCTCCAAAAACACCAACAACATTTATCCAAGGACTCGTTACTTTTTGTGCCAATGGTAATGTTCAAACACAACAAGGTAGCGCCATCCACTTGTATGCATGTAACACCTCTATGGAAAAAGATTTTTTTTATAATGCAGATGGGGATTTTTTAATTGTCCCTCAAGATGGGGATCTCTTCATTAGCACTGAGCTTGGGTGTTTAGAGATAAAGCCTTCTGAAATTGCGCTCATTCCACGTGGGATAAAATTTCAAGTTAAACTTCAGACCTCTTTTGCAAAAGGCTATGTTTGTGAAAACTATGGGAAGCCCTTTCAGCTGCCAACACTAGGAGTAATTGGCGCAAATGGCTTAGCTTATCCGGAGCATTTTTTAGTGCCCGAAGCTTTTTATGAAGAAGTCACTGGTGATTATAAAATTCATGCAAAATTCCAAGGAAAAATATGGGAATGCGAAGCACATCATTCTCCACTAGATGTTGTAGCCTGGAGCGGAAATTATGTGCCTTATAAATATGATCTCACCCGTTTTCAAGCCATCAACACCGTAAGTTTTGACCATCCAGATCCCTCTATTTTTACTGTGCTCACTTCACCTTCTTCAGACATTGGAATGTCAAATGTGGATTTTGTGATTTTTCCTTCTCGTTGGAGTGTTGCAGAAAATACATTTCGTCCCCCATATTATCATCGAAATTTAATGAGTGAATTTATGGGTCTTATCACTGGAACTTATGATGCAAAGCCAGACGGATGCTTGCCAGGTGGGGCTAGTCTTCACAACTGCATGACTCCCCATGGTCCAGACACACAAGCCTATACAGCAGCGTGTAGCACTGAATTAAAGCCATCTAAGTTTGATCATACGTTAGCGATTATGTTTGAAAGTCGTTGCGTGTTTCAAGTAAGCTCTTTTGCGTTACAATCGGAACTTCTTCAAAAAGATTATTTAAAATGCTGGCAAGGATTAAATGCTAATTTTAAGAAAAGTAAGTCTTAATCAGCGCTAGATTGCTGCTTCTTAATTCGAATTGCTAAAGGCAGGATAAGCCCCAGCCATATAGCTGCAGCGCTTAATGCAATCCATGAATAAAGGGATTCGATTAACACACCAAAGTGTTTTAAAAAAACTAAACTTAGAGAAGTAAGGCCTTTGCTTGTTCGATATCCAAAGACATCAATGATTTCTTTTGCTCGGTAACGGGAGTTAAATGAAAGTGGGATGTATAAAATTTCTTTTGCAGCACGAAAAATAGAGTAATCAAATGCTTTAAAAAGCATAAAGGCTAAGCCAATAGAGCCTATTGATGGAGAAAAAAGTGCAAATCCACAAGCCCCTAAATGAATCAGCGGGATAAACATGTGAATAAGCCACATCGGCAATAATTTTAAAACTAAAGGGGTAGCACCAAACTGCAATACCGTTGCAAGAATATTAAGATTAGCATAAAACCTTCCTGAATAAGCTGTCTGGTCGTCCATGTTGGGATATGTGGCATGTAAATAAGTTTGAAACTGCAATCCTAAAACGGTAGACACCACTTGTGTGGTCATCACTAAAACAATAATGAGCAATAAGATGGGTTCTGTCTTAAAAAGGCTTAATCCAAGATGTCCCTTAGATTCTTTTTTTTCTGCTTCCGTCGGAACAGGTTCACCACACTTTATGTATGCGATATGGGATAAGAGAGCTGCGGGGAGTGTTGCTAGTCCTGCAAAAAGAACCATCTGATGTGTACCCACTGTTTTTGTAAAGTAGTGAAGTAAATATCCAGCTAAGATAGCGCCTAAGGAAGCGATCCCAGTAACTGGACCATTAAATTTTCGGGCTGCTTGCTCTCCAAAACTGCTGTTTAGAAACGACCAGTATTGCTCAATAATGAGAACAATGTATGCTTCTCGATAGATATAAAGAAGTCCTACCGCTAAACCTACCCCTTTTTGAATTGCTAGGTAGCAAGCTACAATCACAATCCCAGAAAGAAGGGTTGTAACGAGTAAGGTGTATTTTGGGCCTATCCAAGACAAGAGCCAACTATAAATGTATATGAGCACTAAAAGACCTAATGGCATTAGAGCTTGTACGACTGGTAGGTTTTCAGTTCCAAACTGTGCTGCATACAAGCTGTTTGATGTACTCCTTAAAAACTCATACCCACAAAGTAAAAAGGCTGCTGCAAGTGAAGTTAATAATGCAGCCCAAAAAGGGGAATTTTTTTTATCCATAAATTTTTTAAGTTAAAAGGCGATTTTTAGTCCAAAGACTCGATGTAGTAGTCAAAACAAACTTCGGCGTCCATGCTCCAGGGAACTTTTCCACCTACACCAATAAGATATAATTCAAAAAGAGTAGTAACGTCTTCATCCACATAATCAATCACATCGGTTACATAGTTATATCTTAGGTATGAACTAAGCTCATCTCCAGTAATTGCAGGCACACTAATTTCTTTTACAAGCTCTTCTTTGGGCACAACCCCTGTTTCATCTGCTCTTAAAAAACACTGCTGCTCAGGAATATAATTGCCATTTTTATCTTGCTCACTACATTCACGTTTGACTTCACGAAGTTCATGGTGCGCAAAAATAGGAGTCTCGCCATAAGATGGATTGCCTTTCCTTTTTACTGTAAGCATAGCAAACAAAATAAAATCTAAGTCTAAAGTTCCTTGTGGGTTTTTTAGGATAAGAGAGCGGGGTTTTAAGCTAAGTTTAAATTCATTTTTATCTGTTGATGGGGTAATGCCTACTTCTTTTTCTAAATAGCTGTTGAGATCAAATTCCATTGATAATTGCTCAAAAAGAATGGTTCTTTTCAATTGATCGGGAGTAAATCGTTCTTTTTTAGGCAACCATTCGTTAAGCTCTTTACCAACACTAATGAGACTATTTATAGGAACTTGTATGTTACTAAAAGTTTTACAAACTTTAGTGGGGTCATCTTCACCACAGCCAGCTAGGGTTAGAGCTACCAGTCCTACTATCAAACCGCTCAGTTTTTTTATCTTCATCCAGCACCCACCTGTTTTGATCCAATAAATTCAGCCTATTATATAACATACTTATTGCTTTGCGTCAAAATTATTGTTGTTGGTTGTGATTTTATATGTAACTAATTTGTCTGTTTCTGATCTGGTTTGTATAACTATTTTTATATGGTTATTAAATATTTAAAATATGTATTTAATGTGGTATAATGACCATATGAAAAAAATGACTTTTAATATCCAAGAAGATCTTTTGGAGGACGCCTCCAAGGCAACTGGTATGAAAGAAAAAACAGCATTAATTCATTATGGCCTTAAGGAGCTTATCAGAAAAAATGCAATTAAACGTCTCGTTGAACGTGCCGGTACGGACCCTAAGGCAAGCGTTTTTCCAAGAAAAAGACCGAGAAGTCCATAATTGCAAATGAAGCAAGTAATCATTGACACTTCGGTTTGGATTGAACACGAGAGGAAAGGGGTTTCTGAGTTAATAGAGCTTCTTTCGTCGAGACGTGCAATTATCCATTGGGCAGTATATGGCGAGCTTTCAGTTGGACAAATTAAAAATAGAGAGCGATTTCTTTTGGATCTCAAACTTCTAGATTTTTGTGAGGAAGTCAGTTTTGAAGAAACAGTAAATTTCATTGCCAAAGAAAAACTTTATGGGAAAGGTCTAAGCTTGATTGATTGCACACTCCTGGCATCAGCTCAAAAAGCAGGTGCTTTAATTTTTTCGTTAGATAAAAAACTAAACACCTACCTAGAGCGGGTCTAGGTGCTAAAAGAGCTAAGAAAAGCCATAGGACTTTTAGAAAATTCCTTAATATTTTCAGGAGTGATAAAAAGAGACCTGGCTTCAGGAAAAAGTTTCTTGAAAGCTTCTATTCCGTGTCTGCGCTTTCTTCTGCCGGACTTTACTTCAATTGCAATGATTGTTTTGCCATCTTCATAAATAAAATCAACTTCTGTGTCATTGCCGTCACGCCAATAGTAAAGGTTTCCGGGTAGTTGTGCTAACTCTGCCCCAACAGCCTTATATGTTAACCTATAATTTTTAATAGGTAAACCTATAATTTAATCAGGTGGTGGATTTAGAGCAAATAGATGGATCTCAATGCTAATCCATTGTTTGATCGCAATTGGTTTCAAAAGTTTTTTTCGGATTAGTACTTGAAAATTTGTAAGTTGAGTCCGTTTCTATTTTCACAGTACAACGTCCACCAAAAGATCCTAATTGAAGAGGGCCAGTGATCTTAGCTCTGCCTATTTTTTCACCAAACCAGGGAAGACCTGAATATTTTAAAAACGTGTCAGTCGCTCCCACAAAAGAGATATTGCTAAGCTCTAAGTTTTCAGGAATCCATATGATTTGTCCATTTGTAGAATATTGAGCTCTTACAACACCGATATTATTTAAAATGCTTTTGTTTCTTACGATAATGCTCCCATTCCAAAATCGAATTAGATTAAGCTTTGTTTGATCTCCAGCTAAGTAAATCGTAGATCCCATAAATTCTCGCATAATGAGGGCACTATTGTTTTTAGAGTCATTGAATAATATTGGAATAATGGCATTATTTTGTTCAGATGCAATACCTGAAAAAGCTTGCTGGCGGCTAGAAGTGTTAGAAAACTCAGAGTTAATAATATTTTCAAGTTTATTGTTTGAGCCCATGCAAACTACTTTTATGGCTTCCATGTTTTTAAAGACATTATCATTGCAAGCCCTCTCTTCGTTTAAAACTGCAAAAATAGAATTTAAAACCACATTGTTTGCAAAAGAGCGATATCCTTTTCCAAAGTGTGTAAAAGAATCCACACCAAAATAGTTTGTAGTATCGGGAAAATCTTTTGCATTTAATCCTGGAATTCCAACTGCAAAACTAGAGGCGTAATTCAAATCATATTCTTTATAATGAGGAAAAGAAGGATACTGACTCATAATTAAACGAAACATAAAATTGAGTTCAGTGTCTGGAATAAAATTTTGATAAAGCTTAATGACCCCACCTCCATTAGGATCAATTTTAGTTTTCTCAACAGCTGTACTGCCTTTATAAACAGCTACCAGGTTTTGAAAAATTTTGGATGCGTTGTATTCAGAGATTTTAATCTTAGAAAGATCACCTGCTTTTTGTCTGTCTTGCACACTTAAAAGAATATCTAGATTTTTAATCAATGGAATAATGACGTCATGCCCATGTGTAAACTCTAAATGTAGAAACTCATGAATGAGTTCTAGGGCTTTGTGTCTCAGAGAAAGATTATCGAACACAGAAGGTTTAACTTCAATAATCCTTCGCACTTTTTGTTTGCCATCGTTTAAGTTTTGAACAAACTCATAGCTATATGCCGTAGGAATAGTTTGTTTGCCATCTTCTACTAAAACAGGGTCTTCACCCGAGAGTGTTTCTGTTTGATAAATTTCATATTCTACTGGCACATTAGTCCCAGTCGCAAAAAAATTTCCAGAAGGAAAAAATTTTTCATCTTTTAGGCTAGCCCTATAGTTTAAAAATCGTAATATGTTTTTAATTTCCAATGACAAAGGACTGTATTCGCCTTGAGGGTTTGCTCCAAGAGTAATCCTTTGCCCATAGTGAGATGGCAACTCATAATTACGGGCTTTATAATACAGGTCAGCAAGCACGTAATTTCCTGCTTCATCTTTAACTGTAGATCCACCATTTCCACCTTCTCTAATTCCAGCATTTGTGAATGTTACCAAACCATAAAAAACAATTGCACTCAAAACAGTCTTCATACACTTGTACTCCTTTTTTCATCTAATCTAAAAAATTGAATCGCTAAGCAGTACACCCGGTCTTTTTTAGTGTCCTGGTTTAGCTTTTCTCCAAAACCTCGTCTGAAATTTTTAATCAATGCTTTTGCTTCTGGAATTTTTTCACTGTTCATAGAAATTGTAATAGAAGAAAAATCTCTTTCTTGAACTGACTGTAAAAACAATGCTTTCTTAGCTTTATCTAGGATTTGAGTATGAAATTTTTTTAACGACTCAGATGGCACTCCACTTGCAGAAGCCGTGAAGTCTTCAGTTGCTTTAAGTGTGTCCTTTTCATTTTTTAATAATCCAACGCGGATGAGGCGTTCTATTGCGAGCTCAGCGTCAATCTTTGAAATCCCTAATCTTCTTGAAATAAAACTAGAGTCACTTTGAAAATCTATAAGATAAGTAAGTTCTAAAATCGCATAGTGATACCAGTCTGCTATAATTTTAAAGGTATCAAATTGTAGCGTTGAAAAATGTGGATTAGAATTGATTTTGTAAATATTTTCTTTAGCTTTTGACCGGATCAAAACACTTCTACCATGAATAGATTCCACTAAGTCACAGAAATACTCTGTTTCTTTTTCACTATAACCAATGCTGCAAGCAATTTTTGTAGCAGATTTTCTAGAAAGTCCGCGTCTTGCGTTAATGGCTTCACTTAATCGAGAGGCTGGTAATTTTAAATCTCTTGCAAAAGCCCTAAGCGAATAAGTTGGATTTTTTTTGTGCCGCTTAGAGAATTCCTCTTTTAAAATTTCTCGGTAGTCTTTATTATTAAAAATCATCCACCGCTTATAACACAACGAGCCACAAAGCTCAACACTTTATAGAACGATGTGTTCTACGGTGTTACATGGCGCTGTCCTAATCGCTCGACAAGTTACACGTTAGATTATGTTGAAGCGCATCGTTTGATTTTTTAGATTTAAAAAGAGGCATTGCAGAACAGGCGATTTTTAATTTTCAACAGTAAATACATTTCTTCATATATCTTGCTTCTCGGTCCAATCGCGATAATTTCCAAAGCATGCACTTTTATACGATAAATAATTCTAATATTCCCAATTCTATAACTCCAAAGTCCTGTCAGCTGGTCTTTTAAAGGTTTTCCGCTGAAAGGGGCCTTTAAAAGTAGACGTAGAGAAGCTTTTATTTTTTTTTTAAGGTTTGGGTGTAAGTGGGTGAGAACAAGAGAAACCGATGTGGGAACACGGAGAGTATACATTGACTATATTTTAGAATTCATCATAAAGCTCAGAAAAAGTATAGCGTTTAACCTTCTTGTCTTTAAAAGATTGAAGCCCCTTTTTAATTTCTTTCATAAGTTCTTTATCATTTATAATTTTTTTTGTTTCTTTTAATCGATCTACTTCAACGGTGCTCATTAACACTGCGATTGCCCGTCCATTGCGTGTTATATAAATTTCTTCTGAGTTTAGGGAAAGCCCTTTAATAAGTGCGCTAAGTTTCATCTTAACTTCTGATATAGGAAGTGTCTTCATAAAAATTGATCTGAATTTAGGTTAACTCGAATTCAGGTCAAAATCAAGTTTGAAAAAATATATCGTATTTTACCCTCTATTGTACAAGAGATGCTGACGCCTCAGGGGGAGTTTTTACGTTGGGTTTTGGTGTCCCTCGAATTAGCTCATCAAATTGCGGAGTTTCTTGTGAAAGCGTGATCGTGCATTGTTCTCTTACACATCTTAGCTTTGTGTATCCAATAGTTTTAAAAACTTCAGCTAGAGGATAGTGAAAGCGGCTTTTATGAAACTCAAATTCAAAACTGGTTTTATTATCCAAAGGCTTTATTTTTCCAAAAAAATTCATAAGTTTTAACTTAGAGTTTCGATCTTGCATGTAAGCTTGTTGAGTCCAATCAATGGCGAGCCATTTAGCAGAATCTCCAGAACAAGTTAGGGTTTGTCCTTTTGTGGGAGTGCTGTCTTGAACGCACGCTTCAAGCCTCCTGAAAATCCTTTCAAAGTCCTTCATGAACTGGTCTTTGTTTTTGAAGTTATTCGGTATGCCTGTTTTTACTAGTTCTGGTTTTAATAACTCATCTAATACTTGGCACATTCGACCTGTTTTTCTTCCGAACGCACTTGTATGTTTAAATGCAAGACTAATGCCTTCGTAATAGTACCCAGATTGGTCCTGCGTTGCGGTCGGGCCAAATGACGTGCGACCATGGCAATCGGACCTTGTTGAAAGTAGCAAGCTAAAATCATCTGCAAAAACGCGGGGGGCGCATAAAAGAAACAGTGCGACGACTCGCTTCATAATTCTCTTATCGACCTCAATAAGTTTTTTCTTAAGTTTTTCTTTTTTGCTTGCTGCTCCTGAATTGCTTTCCATTTTTCTGCAAGGGGGCCAGTTTCGATTTTTTTGCGACGATATTCGTACTCTTCTTCCCAAGTCATATGTTTGGTTTCTTCATAAATTTGTTCTTGAATTTTGTTTTTCATTTCAACACAATCAAACGTCTTTTTTTTCTCACTCATCGAATAAAACCTCCTTTGGGGACACGATCTGAAGCATTCCATAGCCATTTTGAAAATTGACCTGATTGAATGCCTTTATTTTATCAAACCGGACAATGTGCTTAAAATTCCATGACACAATTGCATCCACACGAGCAATTGTTGCATACGCAACATGAATGGCATCATTTCTCGACTTCGCGTTAAGGATTTTTGCAGCCAAATAAGCATCTCGAAGTTCAGCGATAGCAGCCGTCTCCGTCAGAGTCTCAACTACCTCATTTTGAATCGCACTTAAAACATCACGGACTTCATGCGGAGCCCGCATTACTTCCTCGTAAACTGTATCGCTAATCACAAAGATTGCTTTACCGCCCTTTGCGGCGTTTACAAGTCTGATTGAGTCTTTGGCGAATTCCTCATCTAAACATCCACCAATAACGGATGTGTCTATATAAAGTCGTGGTCGTTTCATCTACCATAGCAATCTATTTGATCCACATTTAAATGGCAAAGGTTATGTGCTTGTTGGGTTTTATTCTATTGAGCGCTGTCTGCTGCTGATTTTTCTATCCTTATGGCGTTGGTGCTTTAACTTTACTATTAATCCACTTTTTTTTAGACTCCTCTCCATGCAAGGTTTCATTCTCTATGGGTTTTTACAGATGTTTTTTTTGACTTCTGTTTTTGCTTCACCACCACCGAAGCATTTACGTGATGTACATGCGACAAGACCTATTGGAGAAGTGTTTGGAAAATTAAAAAATACCGCTATTCAAAAATCTCCCGACTTAGCACAAGCGCAAGCAACATTAAGTCAAAAAAAAGCTCAAGTATATACGTCTTTGACGAGATGGTTTCCGCACTTGGACTTTGAGCTCTCACGTACCAAAAGCAAAGACTATAGCTTGTCTACAAGTGGAGCATTGGGAACGCAAGCCGCGCGCTTTACTCCTGAAGAAGTCAATCGATCCCGTTTTTCTTTTGACCTTACAATGCCTGTTTACAAAAGATCCGTACAACTTGGTCTTGAGAAATCTTATGCTGAAAAAGAATTGGCAGAATTAGACTTTCAAATAAAATTTCAGGAATTTAATTGGAAGTTACATTCCTTATTTGGAAACTATCTTTTGCAACTTTATAAACTTGCAATCATTAAAAAATCTATTGAAATTGCAAACACAAATCAAAAGGAAGCTAAGCTTCGCTTTGATTTAGGACAAAGAACAAAAATAGATGTCTTAAAAGCAGATACGAATGTTTTGTCCTTAGAATCAAAAAAACTTCAATATGAACAAGACTATGCCTTAGCACAGAGCCAGCTACTCGAGGACACAGGGCTAACCTCCCTAGAATTTAGTGAACTTGATATACAAAAACTCTACGTAACAGAAGAAGACTATGTGCATATCTTAAATGAATTTACTGTTTTTGAGTCTCATCTAGAAAATCTAAAAGAATTCTTGGGAAGTAATGGTGAAGCAATTTTAACTGAAAAACAAAAAACATTAATTGAACAACATATTGCTCAAACAAGTGCAATTTATAAAAATCACCTTTCAAACCAAGACTTATCAGATGTGCTAGCGAAGGAGAAGATGAGTCAAGAGTGGCCAGAGCTTTTAGTGCAAGGTTCAGTCTATAAACAAGGTCCAGACTGGGAAGATATAAAAAAATCTCAAGACCGATCTTATTCCATAGCATTGGTGTTGCGGATCCCCCTTTTTTCAGGAGGCAGTTTAATAAGCTCTTATTTGGAACAAAGTTACTCTTTTGTGGCCAATGAAGTAAAAACGCAAAAAAATATCCTTCAACTTAAAAATGAAGTTGAAAATGATTTATTCCAAATCCACACTTCTAGAAAACTTTTAGAGTCTCAAGCCATAAACTTAAATCAAAATGAAGAACTTGTAAGGCTCTCTCAAAAAAGCTATCAATTAGGAAAAGCTACTTTTCTTGAGCTCCTGACAAATCAAAATGACTTAATGGAGGCAAAGCTTGGTCTTGCGCAAACAAAAGTAAATCTTTCTGTACTTTTAAGAAAGTTTACCTGGAAACTAGGGATACCATTTTATGAATAAAATTTTAACAATCCTGCTGCTGGTTGTTTTTAGTGTGAGTTGCCAAAAATCCATAAAAATAAAAGGAGTCAAGGCCAGTATCACAGATGTAGAAGCAACAATTACCACCACAACAACAGGTACAGTTGAAGCTAAAGAGCAAGCAGTTTTAAATTTTAATACAGTTGGAAGAATTGAAAAAAAATTTACACAAAAGGGGGCCAGAGTTAAAAAAGGAAAGCTATTAGCTTCGCTTGAAAATCGTGACATTATAGCAGTTTTTGAAAATGCTACAAAAGAAAAATACCGTTCAAAAGAACTTTTTGATGCGGGACTAGTTTCACAAACAAATTTAGATGAAACAAACAAAGCTTATGAAATAGCAAAATCAAATTTAGAAAAAACCCAAATTCATGCCCCATTTGATGGGATCATTTCAGATCTTAACCTTACAATTGGTGAGCTATCCCAAACTAATCCAGCTAAAGAAAATCCACCTATTCTTTTGGTGGATGAAAAGCCAAGAGTGATCAAAGGAGAAATCGATGAAGTGGATCTCTCAAAAGTAAAACCAGGCTTTGCTGCAAGAGTCCGTATTCCTGCTGTTCGTGTACAAGCATTTTTAGCAAAAGTAACCCGCATTATTCCATATGTTAGCACGACCAAAGAGCAAGAAAGAACTGCGCAGGTAGAGCTCCAGTTAGAGGATAATAAAATTTTTATCCCCGCAGGTGCATCCGCTGAAATAGAAATTATTGTTGCAATGAAAAAAAATACTTTATCTGTTCCAACTCGAACACTTCTAGGAACAGGAGCTAAAAGGCATCTTTTTACTTTTAAGAAAGGACGAGTTTACAAAACCATAGTTGAGCTAGGTGTTGGAAATTATGACCGTACAGAAATTCTTTCTGGAATTTCAGAAAATGAAGTGGTAGTATATCCAGGCGACATAGAGCTTGAAGATCGTTTAAAAATATCTGTAGAAATAGAGCCATGACCTTAATTCAACTTCAGGGTGTTTCAAAGACTTTCTCAATCGAGAAAGATCACGTGTTTGCATTAAAAAATATTAATCTAGAAATTCAAAGTGGTGAATTTGTAGCCATCACAGGTCCTTCTGGTAGCGGCAAAAGCACCCTCATGAACATTCTTGGACTTCTTGACCAGCCAACAGCAGGGCAGTACTCCCTTGAGGGTAACTCCATTGAACTTCTTTCAGACAATGAGCGCTCACAACTCCGCAATCAAAAAATTGGGTTTGTATTCCAAAGTTTTAATCTTTTGCCTCGTGCTAGTGCATTAAGAAATGTTGAAATGCCACTGGTTTACTCTGCGAGTTACGACCGCTCCTTTTCAAAGGATAAGATCAGAGCTTTAGCAATCAAAGCACTTCAAAAAGTTTCCTTAGAGGATCGCATGGCTCACAAACCCAATGAACTTTCAGGCGGGCAAAAGCAAAGAGTTGCAATTGCTAGAGCTTTAGTTAATAAGCCTACTCTTGTTTTTGCAGATGAGCCGACGGGTAACTTAGATTCAAAAACTGGAAAAGAAATTTTAGCTCTTTTTGAGGATTTAAATCGCAAGGGCGCAACCATCCTACTTGTTACGCACGATCCCCATATTGCAACTTTTTCTAAAAGAAGAATCTCTATGCTTGATGGAGAAATAATAGAGGATAGCCATGCCGTTTAGCGAAGTCATTAGACTTGCCTTTGAGTCGTTGATTGCAAACAAACTTCGATCTTTGCTCACGATGCTTGGGATGATCATTGGAGTAGGAGCCGTAGTTCTTCTTGTCTCAATAGGAAATGGCGCAAAAAACTATATCACATCTGAATTTCACGGTCTTGGAACAAATTTAATTCTTGTGCAGCCTGGAAAAAGCGATGGGAAGAGTAGCTTTGGACCACCTGTCGGTGGTTCCAACAAACCGCTTACTCTTCAAGATGTAGAGGCTATAGAAAGGCAAAGTTTTAATCTTGAAGCGCTCACTGGTCTCATGTTTGGCACAGGGGTGGTGCGAGCACAATCGCAAACCATCAATGTCAATGTTTTGGGTTCAAGTGAAAAACTTTTCCAGATTTTTTATTTTAAAATTCAAACAGGCACTTTTTTGTCTCATGAAGAAGTGGAGACCTCAAGGCGTGTGGTGGTTTTGGGCTTTAAAGCTTCCCAAACACTTTTTAATGATCTCAATCCACTTGGCCAACTTGTAAAAATTAATGACAGCGAATTTCGTGTGATTGGAGTACTTGTCAGAAGCGGACAAAAGCTTGGCTTTGATATGGATCACATCGCTATTATCCCCACAAAAACAGCGATGCAGATTTTTAATGATCACAAGCTTTTTGGGATTCGTGCAAAAGCAAAATCTTTAGCTGCACTCAATGATGCCGCACAAGAAATCCGCAATATTTTAAAATTGCGCCACAACGGACAAGAGGACTTTACAGTTCTTACGCAAGCTTCAATGCTAGAGACCTTAAACACCATTCTCAATATGTTGACGTATGTGTTGGGCGGTATTGCAATGATCTCGATGGTTGTGGGTGGGATTGGTATTATGAATATCATGCTTGTGAGTGTTCGAGAAAGAACTAGAGAAATTGGAGTCAGAAGAGCTGTTGGCGCTAGAAAAAAAGATGTGCTCTTTCAATTTTTAGTAGAAGCCATGGTCCTTTCTTTGGTTGGTGGACTTGTTGGTTTGATGGGCTCTGTATTTTTAACTCATTTGATCAGTTGGTTTGTGCCCGGTTTTGATATGCGGGCACCATTGTGGATTTGTATCCCTGCATTTTTAGTCTCGTTTTTTGTAGGAGTTCTTTTTGGAGTTTGGCCAGCAAGACAAGCTTCAAACATTGAAACAATTGATGCGCTTCGATATGAGTAAGGTTCTTATCTTATTGTAAAAAATTTTAGATTTTTAAAATGATAAAAATCGTTTAAGACCAGCACTATTCAACTCTTTGTAATCGTGTGAAAAACTCACCTTTCCAGAGAGGTTTTTTAATTCCTCTATTTTTGTTTTTTTTACCCATTCTTGAATAGCATTGCGTATGACTGCACTTTTGTTTTTTGATTTTGAAATATGCATCAGATATTTTATTAATTCATCATCAATTGTAATTGTTGTTCGCATCTTTAGTTATCACCACCTTATATTAAAATTATATGACAAATTTCCATTATATGCAAAAATAAATTTTTAAAGTTTTTTTAAAATCTTTCGATAATTTATATAGGTATGTTCCATTACATTTTATTTATGATATTATTCGCCCCTTTGCTGACTGGCTGCGCAACTTTGTCTAAGATTTTTAAACCTTCTGCTACTTCCACACCCGCTGAAACAAACAGTGCAACTCCATCGACAAGCACAGATCATCCTAACGTGTCTCAAACGACACAAACACTTTTTGGTTTTGTTAAAGTTTTTTACAATAATCGAGAAGTCACTTCTGAGACTGAAATTACTTTTTCACAATCCAAGCCAATGCGCTTAACTTCTGGAGGATTTACAATTGTACATGCAACAGCTCAAAATTCAGAAAATATAAAAATAGAAACTCTAGTAATTGAAGACATAAGAGGTGGGCTCACTTTTCCTAATCTTGTTATAAAAGCAGCAGCTTCTCCGACTATTAAAACTTATTTTGGGCATCTTACTATTCAAATTGTAACCATTCCAGCTCTTGGAGAAGCACCTCCTGAGGTTGCATGGAATTGGGAAGTAAAAAATCAAGAAAAAGAAGCTCGCACTCATTGGGAAAATGATTTCAAAAATAGTGCAGATCCACTGAAAACAAACCTTGCACAAAGGATTGGACCGCAGAAGTCTTTAACTCGTAAGATAGTTTTACAGCGCCAACAAAATGTTGTGCATGGACTTTAGATGAAACATCCTGAAATCAATCGATTTATTACAAGGCAACTACGCATTGTTTCGTATTTATGGATATCTTTTCCAATTGGCTATCTTTTATACTGCAACCTCATTTTGCAAGTTCCCTTTAATGAAATTCTAAAAATACTTCTTAGTCCTGGCTACTGGTTTGTAGCTCTTGCAGCAGCTATTGCAGGATTTGGAATGATACATATCTATTGGTATGGGTGGTACCTTTTTGTTTTTTCTAACTTTACCATTTCTTATTTTACAGCAGTTACACTTTTATATTCTTCAGCTGGAAAACAAAAATTTTTGTTGTTTGCCCTGACCTTACTTGTACAGATTTTATTCATGCGGATTGCGGGCAGTCAAATTCGAGTGCCTTACTTTTTTCCGCGTATTCGGTGGTGGGAAAGTGACCCACGATATAAGCTTGAGATTGCAACAGAAATCAACCGAGAAGGCAGCAATAAACTAGAAGGGGTTGTTATGGATATCTCTCAAGGTGGGTGTTTTATAAAAACCCATGCTTACTACCAGTTTGGAGAAACAGTTGATCTTGTTTTCTCAATTTTTGAAAGGTCCTTAAAATGCCAAGGGCAAGTGGTGTGGAAAACCGAAAGCCGGGTTACGCACCCCAAAGGCATTGGTGTAAAATTTCAAAATCTTGATAAAGAAACGGTATTTTGCTTAAGGCAAGCCACGATGAAACTAAAAAAACTGACTCGTATTTACACAGAGATGAGCAAAGAAAAAAATTGGCAAGAATACTTGCAAAGAGAACAAAACTTTCAAGGCAAAAAAAATTAAAATTACAAAATGCACCTCTATTTCATGAATGAAGCGCTAAAAGAAGCAAATAAAGCACGAAAAAAAAATGAAGTCCCAGTAGGCGCTGTCGTCACAAAAAACGGTGAGATTCTATCTCGGGCTCATAACTTACGAGAAAATAAAAAAGATGCACTGGCACATGCAGAGCTTCTTGCCATACTGAAAGCTTGTAAGAAGCTTTCCTCTTGGAGACTAGAAGGGTGCGAGGTGTATATTACGCTCGAACCTTGTCCAATGTGTGCAGGAGCTCTTTTTCAAGCACGCGTAAAAGCTGTATATTATGGTGTTTCTGATCCTAAGGCAGGAGTTGTGAGTCTTGGTATTCCCATTCACAATAATCCACAATTAAATCATCGCTATCCTTTGACTTGTCTTAACATTAAAGAGTGCGGTAATATCTTAAGCAGCTTCTTTGCTAGACGCAGAAAAGAATCGAAATAAAATTTTAGTCGTGATAAGGATCTTCAGTGTTAAGCAAATTATATCGACTCGACCAGGATGGGAGAGTACTTTACGAAGCTAATTTTTTACTAGGATGTAAAAAATGACCAAAAATTGGATTGGCACTTCTGTCCCAAGAAAAGAAGGGTTTAGAAAAGTTACTGGGAAAGCGCAATACGTAGACGATATCTACATTCCAGAAATGTGGTTTGGAGCTACCGTTCGAAGTCCTGCTCCAAGAGGAAAAATCATCAACATTGTTTTTGATAAAAATATTCCTTGGGATGAATTTGTCATTGTTACAGCAAAAGATATTCCAGGCAAAAATGTTGTAGCCCTTCTTACAGAAGATCAGCCCTATCTTGCAGATGGTTTTGTAAACCACCCTGAAGAGCCAGTGCTTTTGATTGCTCATCCTGATAAATATCTTTTAGAAAAAGCTCGTTCTAGTATAAAAATTGAAATTGATCCACAGACTTGTGTTTTTTCAATCGAGGATTCTTTAAAGAAGTCACAAATTGTCTGGGGAAAAGACAATATTTTTAAATCCTTTTTAGTTCAAAAAGGAGATGTTGATAGTATTTGGAAAAATGCAGATTTTATTGTTGAGGGAGAGTATGCAACAGGGGCACAAGAGCAGCTCTATATTGAAAATAACGGTATGATTGCTGTTGCAACCCATGAAACCGGAGTAACCGTTTGGGGATCCATGCAATGTCCTTATTATGTCCACAAAGCATTGTTAGCGTTATTTAATTTGCCAGAAGAAAAAATTCGAGTTGTTCAAACTGAAACAGGTGGAGGTTTTGGAGGAAAAGAAGAATACCCATCCATTATCGCTGGACATGCAGCACTGCTTGCCTTGAAATCTAAAAAACCAATTAAGATAATCTATGACCGTGCAGAGGACATGGCAGCTACAACCAAACGACATCCCTCACGCACAAAGCATAAGACAGCTGTAACTAAGGATGGAAAAATTTTAGGGATGGATATTGAGTTTGTTTTAGATGGTGGAGCTTATGTCACGCTTTCTCCAGTTGTGCTCTCGCGAGGAACACTCCATGCAGCAGGACCCTATTTTTCTCCACATGTGAGAATTCAAAGTCATGCTGTAGCCACAAACCACCCGCCGCACGGTGCTTTTAGAGGTTTTGGTGCGCCACAAAGTATTTTTGCACTAGAAAGACACATGGATAAAATCGCAAAAACAGTTGGACTTGCTCCAGAGGAATTGCGGCGCCGTAATTTTATTAAAGATGGACAAACTACAGCTACGGAACAAATTATTCAAGATCATGTGGATATGAACCAGCTTTTAAACAGAGCCTTGGAGTTAAGCGGTTATTATGAAAAAAAAGAAAAATTTAAGAAATCAAATTTACACAGCCAAATTAAAAAAGGAATTGGTTTTGCTTCTTTTATGCATGGGGCTGGATTTACTGGATCGGGTGAAAAATACTTATCCTCTATAGCAGCAGTAGAAGCAACAGAACAGGGTGTGGTGCGCATTTTGGCTTCCAGTACCGAAATTGGTCAGGGCACAAACACTATTTTTTCTCAAATTGCTGCAGAAGCACTTGGATTAGATCCCTCACAAATTGAAGTTGTGCAACCGGATACTGCCTTTGTCCCAAACAGTGGTCCTACAGTAGCTTCCAGAACTTGTATGGTGGTTGGAAAATTAGTTGAGGAAGCTTCAATTAAACTAAAACAAATTCTTATTCAAAGCGGGGTTATTCAAGAACGGTATTCTGCACTTGAATTTAAAAGTGCCTGTAAAGCCTACCTTTCAAAATTTGGAAAACTAAAGGCAACAAGCCAATACAAACAGCCTGCACATATCAATTGGGATGATGAAAAATACAAAGGAGATGCTTATGCCACTTACGCATGGGCAGTATATGTTGCAGAAGTATCTGTAAACACATTGACATACGAAACTCAAGTGGATGATTTTGTGGCTGTGCAAGAAATCGGTCGAGTAGTAAATCCAACACTTGCTGCAGGACAAATTGAAGGTGGTGTTGCACAATCTATTGGATATGCACTTTATGAGAAAGTTGTTTGGAAAGAAGGCAGGATGCTCAATGGTCAAATGACAAATTACATCATGCCAACAGCTGCTGATGTTCCACCCATACGAGTATTTTTTGAGGAAGTGCCTTGCCCATATGGTCCAAAGGGCGCAAAAGGCATCGGCGAACTTCCCATGGATGGCACTGCACCTGCTATTTTAAATGCAATTGAAGATGCAGTTGGAGTAAGTCCTTGTCATATTCCATTTATGCCTGAGGATCTCCTGAACCTTATTATGGAGTCAAAGCGTGTCTAAAATTTTAGTTCAATGCTATGTAAATGGCAAAAAATTGGAACTAAATGCATACCCCATGGCAAGGCTTCTCGATGTTCTTAGAGAAGAGCTAAACCTTACAGGCACAAAAGAAGGGTGTGGAGAAGGTGAGTGTGGAGCTTGTTCTGTTTTCATTAACGGCAAGCTTGTCAACAGTTGCTTAGTTCCTGTTGCGCAATTAGACGGTGCTGAAATCACCACCATTGAAGGAGTTTCTGCTCAGGACGTAAATACTTTGCCTGAGTTTTTACGTGGTGTAAAAACGACAACATATAGTGTACAAGAAGCTTTTTTAAAACATGGTGGAGCACAGTGTGGAATTTGTACTCCAGGCATGATTATGGCATCTGTAAACATCCTCAATCAAAATCCTAATCCCTCAGAAGAGGACTTGCGCCGAGGACTTGCAGGAAATCTTTGTCGTTGCACAGGGTATACAAAAATTTTTGAATCATTAAAAAAAGTGGAGAAAAGAAGTGAGAGCCTATCTTCCACAATATGAAATGAAATCCCCTAAAAATCTTTTAGAAGCTTTAAAGATTTTAAAAGATGAAGAGAACGTCTGGATGCCTTTTGCTGGTGGAACAGATCTTATGGTCCTTTTTGAAGCTGGCAAGCTATCCCACGATAGGTTTTTAAACCTATTAGAATTAAATGAATTAAAAGGCATTTCCATTACGCCTGATACAGTTACTTTGGGTGCCCTAACAACTTACACAGAAATACAAAATCACCCTCTTTTACAAAAAGAATTCCCATTACTTTGCCAAGCAGCATTTGAAACAGGAGCCGTTGCAATTCAAAATCGAGGAACATTAGGTGGAAATATTGTCAATGCTTCTCCTGCCGCAGATTCTCCTCCTGCACTGCTTGTATATGACGCTAGGCTAGAACTCATTTCAGTTTTAGGGAGCAGATGGGTGGACTACGCAGCATTTCATACAGGATACAAGAAAACACTTTTAATGCGGGGTGAGTTACTTGCTCGAATTGAGCTGCCGCGTAAAATATTGGCTTGTGTCGGATTTGCATCCAGCAAATCCTCCAATGGCTATTTTCAATATTATAAAAAAGTTGGAACAAGAAAAGCTCAAGCAATCTCAAAGACTTGCTTTGCTGGAATTTTAAAAAAAGAAGGCAAGCAAATCATAGATATTAGAATTGCGCTTGGAAGCGTCGCGCCTACTGTAATCCGTTGTAAAAAAACCGAGTCCTTTTTGATAGGCAAGTTGATTTCTCCACAAACTATTGAAAAATCTAAACAGATCTTAAGCCAAGAAATCGCACCCATTGACGATCTGCGCTCTACTCAGGCTTATCGCATGCAGGTAACAGCAAACCTTTTGGAAAGCTTTTTATCTAGATAAATTTTTGGTGTTAGGCTAAAAACAAAGCATGGGTGATAGTTGTTGTGAACACAAGATGAAGTCTTCTGAGATCACAAATGCCAATACACTGCGATATATCCGGTTTATCGTAAAGGATAAAAAAAATGCAAAACCTCAAACAGGAATTTTAAAAACATTCCATTTTTCTGCCGAGCACCCGCAACAAATTTTAGTACTAGATAAGTCTCCGTTTGAAGAAGGCTTTGGGATTGTTCATGTGGGACATAAAACTATCCCGCTAGAAGATGTGAAGATTTTAGCTCCAACGGTACCATCTAAGATAATTGGGATTGGGTTAAACTACAAAGATCATGCTCTGGAGCAAGGAAAACAACTTCCACAAGAACCGTATGTTTTTTTAAAAGCAGTCAGCGCGCTATTAAATCCTAGAGAGACCGTGAAACTAAACCGCTATTGTACGGATGTTCACTTTGAAGCAGAGCTTGCAGTAGTAATAGGAAAACCTTGCTATAATACCTCTGAAAAAGATGCCTTAGATTATATTGCAGGTTATACAATTGCTAACGATGTTACAGATCGAGTGATACAAAAAAAAGAGCTCACCTATGCACGAGCTAAAGGGATGGATACATTTTGTCCATTAGGTCCTTATCTTGTACATTTTGTGGATGATGACACAAACAATGCAGATATGAATTGGAAAAATAAAACAATCAGAACTTGGATTAATGGTGAATTAAAACAAGATGGAAATACAAATGACATGGTTTTTTCAGTTCCATATCTTATTCATTATGTTTCTCAGTTTATGACATTATATCCAGGAGATGTGATTTTAACAGGCACTCCAAAAGGGACTGCCGCCTTAAAGTCTGGAGATAAAGTTAAAATAGAAATTCAAGATTTTGGTATACTAGAACACGCTGTTGAGTGACTCTACTGAGTACAAGCAATATTTCTAAGGTCTTGTCCCCAACAAAGTTTGGTTTGATCCGCTAAATAAGACCCGCCTTCTTGTCCCCAGGCACCTGTCATGCTTTGGCCATTTGCACTTCCTGCAACAAGTTCTACTTTAGGTTGAGAGATGTTGGGTTCGTAAGTAAGTTTTAAAACCAAAGAACCAGTCCCGTTATGTTTTCGAATACTCATATTTCGAACTAATTTGTTTTCAACTGTACTTTGATCCCAATGGAAATCAAATTGAGACTCTGCAAAAGAAAAGTCACCTTTTGATCCTGTCAGTGCAGAGTTTCCAACAAAAACCGTTCTTCCAGCAAGGCTATAGGTCCAATTGATAATGCCTTTGTCTTCATCTTTTGAACCAACAAGCTGTGAATTAATCCCAGTATGCACTACAAAAAGCATCCCTTGTTTTTGTGTGCCCTCTTTTATAGTTTGATCAATTTTTAACGCAGACTCTTTTAATGGTGCTGCTACTAAATCCATGAAGCTCACTACTGCTCTAGCATTGTCTTCCATTTGAGGAAAGCTGGAAACTGATCCTGAACGTGTTACATAAGATCCATCAGGAGCTGGTATTTGAAATGCAGCTACCATAAAACTAACAGCTTCACCCTCAGGGGTGTTAGCGCCATTTGTTGAACCCTCTTGATTTTTTCCGCAAGAAAAAATTTGAAGTAAAAGGAAACTAAGTAACAAAATTATTTTTAAAACGCTCTTATTGCACTGCACTTGCATTTAGGTACTCCTCATCAATGGGTAAAGATTCAAATATATGTGAATCTGTTTTTGCTGGTCGATTTTTTTCTTTAACATATAACGTTCGTCTTTTTTGAGCAATCCATTTTGTAAGCTTATCGGCTAGGCCGTCTTGAGTTTCAGCTTTCGTATAAATAGCCTTTTGAACATGCATGAGTCCACAAGCTTGTACTTGATAAAGATTTTCACATGCGCGTTGATCCATTTTTTCACAATTATCAGGATTAAAAACAAACTCCTTAGCTTTGGGAGCTACATAAATCGTAAGTCCTCCACAAGGAATTTCATACTGTGTGCCATCTGCTTTATTAATTTTTATAGGTTTACATTGGTATTGGGAGAAGGGCTTATCTCCTGCCTTAATCGTAATAGTCTTAAAATAAGAAGCAGCAAAGGCTGAATCTAATGGGATGCGCTCTTGATAGGATCTTTCTTCGCGATTGACTTTGGATTTGTTCGCACTATCGTGTTCAACAACGTTCGATACCGTATGATGTGAAATCAAAGTAAAAACCATGTTTTCTGCAACATAACGACAATCTACGTTTTTTGCATTCACTTGTATTCCATCACGCAATTCAAATAAATGACCTGGTAAAGCCTTTTCGATAACAGGTATTCTTTCACCTTTATAATGTACATCAAAGGTACGTTTTAAAGTCTTAGTTCCCTCACTATATTTAACTTCCCACGTAAAGGTTTTTTGATGATTGGAATCTTTAGCTTGAGCTGCATAAATCGCCACTAAGAAATATCCAAGTAAAACTCCAAAGCTTAAAAACATTTTGTATGTCCGCATAGTATTCTCCTCATTTTTATACACCCTAAAGTTGTTCAATTTCCGTGCCAACAGATAAGTGCTTGATTTTATATGTAAGAAGCTATTTTTGAATTTGTTGATTGCTCTCAACAGAATTGACAGATGTAAAAACCTTAAGCAGGCATAAAATATTTGGCTCGGTATTATTTATAATATGAGCCAAATCATGATTGACTCATACGATTTGGCTTAGTATTATTTATAATATGAGCCAAATAATTAAATCTGAAATAGTTGGCAGGAGTCAAGAAATTCATCTCCTACAAAAGATCGCCACATCCAATTCAGCAGAACTCGTTGCAGTTCACGGCAGAAGAAGGATCGGCAAGACGTATCTGATCCGTACCTTTTTTCAAAGACGAGCAAGTTTTTATTTTGAGTCAGTAGGAATTAAAGATGGTTCAACTTTAGAGCAAATAGCCCTTTTTAAAAAAAACCTAGAGACTACATTTTATGATGGGATGCCGCTAGCACCCATTCACTCTTGGGCAGATGCTTTTGAAGCATTGGCGTTAGCTGTTGAAAAAAAAGCAAGTCTTTTAACTACAAAGCTAATTGTTGTTTTTTTAGACGAATTACCCTGGATGGCTACTCAAAAATCAAACTTGGTCCAAATTCTAGATCAATATTGGAACAGTCGATTTTCTAGAATTAATAAACTTAAAATGGTTGTGTGTGGTAGCGCCGCTTCTTGGATATTAGAAAACCTCATTCATGCAAAAGGTGGACTATATAATCGTATCACACGTGCGATACGATTAGATCCATTCACGCTAAAAGAAACTCACGCTTATCTTAGCTCATTAGGTATGAAATACAGTCTCCAACAATCACTTGAAATCTATATGGCAATTGGAGGTGTTCCACACTACTTGCAACAACTTGAACCAGGCCATTCAGCAGCTCAAAATATAGATTTACTTTGCTTTTCTAAAAATGGTCTTTTGCGAGAAGAATTTAAACATCTTTTTAAATCTTTATTTGATTTAAATGGGGGCCACCAAAAAATTGTTGAAACCATTGCAAAAAATCGTTTTGGTATCAGTCGAACGGATCTCATTGCTAGGACTAACCTCCAATCAGGAGGCACTCTAAATAAATGGCTTACAGAACTAGAGGCATCTGGCTTTATTCAAAGCTATCTCCCGTTAGGGAATAAAAGAAAGTCGACTTATTATCGTGTGCTGGACGAATACTCAGTTTTTTATTTACATTGGATAGCACCAAGAAATAAAAAAACTTTGCATGTACATGGAGGTCCGTATTGGTTGCAACAGTCTCAAAGACCTTCTTATTATTCTTGGGCGGGGTATGCTTTTGAAAGCGTATGCTTTAAACATATTGATCAAATTCAAAAAGCCATGAAAATTGATACGATTCCATGTGAAGTTGGATCTTGGAGGAAAGGGACACAAATTGATCTTCTTTTTGATCGTAGCGATCGATCCATTTCCCTTTGCGAAATAAAACACACTCCCCAATCCTTATCGCTGACAAGAGCTTTAGCCGAAGAATTGAAAAAAAAGATCCAAACCTTTCAGGAAAAAACAAAAACAAAAAAACAGGTTTTCCTTACCTTAATTACCCCATTTGGAATTAAGGAAAATACGTGGTCTAAAGGATTAATCGATTCTGTCGTAACATTGGAAGATCTTTTTAGTTAATCGACAGCTATAAAATTTGAAAAATATTGCCGATAAGCAGTATGTGAAAAACTTAGGAATATTTTTCTTAGGAACATTTTACCTTGCTGTCTGGCCAATCATTTCATATGCGTGGCCACCCACTTTTGGTCCTGAGTTTACGTTTACAAATCAAACACTCATCAGGAACGGAGACCCTAAAACCAGAAAATGCCCAGAATGTGCAAACGCACGAGATAGAATGGCTAGGATTATGAGTCAGATATGCAAAACGAGAGGGGATTGTGTTGTCATTCCAAGTCGTGATGACATCCCCTCCCTTAGACGGTATCGAGTGCAGTATAAGGACGGATGGTATTTTGATATTTCAGTAGATCCACTTGTTGTTGAAATTCAAGCAAAACCAAACACACGCCTGGAGTTAGAGTTTTTACAGCCACGAATTGAAGAAGATATTTTTAGAGTAGCCGAATTAGCTGGATTGTATCCACACAAAGATTATGGTGGTGGCCATATCCACATTGGTTCAACCTCTGGATTTGGAGATGATGCCTTACTTTTCAGAAATTTTCTTGTGGATTTTACCAATCACCCAGACTTAGCTCTTGACATACTAGATAAGAATATTGCCAATGCACCTCCCATTTCAAGTCTTAGTACAAAACAAAAAGCTGCTTTTAAAGGGGTTATTGCGGCATTTGATCGAGGTGAAATTAAAACTATACAGCAACTAGCAAGAGCTATCTTTTATACAGTGTACATAGACAGCCCCATTCTAAAAGAAGCTCCATATAAATACCAAGCATTAAATGTAACACGAATCGCAACCAATGATTTTCTTCCAGAGATGAGAACACTGGAAATACGCCCCATTCGTGCGCAAAGGAGTGCTAAGGAATACTTAGATTTGGTTCGATTATTTGAAGCAAGACTCGTGTATTTAAAAAGGCTTGGTAAACCTGTTCCTTATTTAGAAAAAGAACCGTCTCGCTCATTAGAAGAACAGGTGCGGACCTTTTATCGTTATGTTACTGAATCAGGTCTTTCTTGGGATGAATACAGAAAGCTCTTACCTTCTGAACTACAAGAATTTTCGTATGTAGTGAGTGGCTCCAAACCTCAGAGGGGTGGGTGTTTACAGAGATTACTTAGTCTACTTGGTCGTTAAAATAGTCTGAGATACACCGTCTCAAAGGGCTCTTAGGGACTGATGTAAGTGTATTCATCCAAACCTTTTTCATAATGATTTAAAATGTCGACACCTTCTCGAGGTTTGAGATTTCCTGATTTGACTTGTGAGTCAATGCTCGTTTTGATCATCTTCATGAGCTCAGCTGAATTATATTGAATGGTGGATAAAATTCCTGAAATGGTCTGACCGGGAATAATTTCTTCTATGTAATACCCGCCTGGTTCTTCAGGATCCTCAAAAACATGAACTTCATTGACACGCCCAAAAAGATTGTGAACATCTCCCATGATATCTTGGTACGCTCCCATTAAAAACATTCCAATATAATAAGGTTGCCCATTTATAAAATGAAGTGGAAGCATTTCACGAACATCTTTTAGATCAATAAACTTGTCTACTTTTCCATCGGAATCACAAGTGATATCTACTAAAGTTGCATTGTGTAGCGGCTCTTCATTTAAACGATGGATTGGAACAATAGGAAACAAATGCTGAATGGCCCAGTGGTCTGGTGCACTTTGAAATAAAGAAAAATTACATAGGTACTGATCTGCTAAGTGTTTTGATAAATTTAAAAGTTCTTCAGGCACATACTTTTGTCCTGTCGTAAGTTTCACAATATTGAAGCAAATTTTCCAAAATAAGTTTTCTACTTTTGCTTTATCTTCTAAATCCAAAAACCCAAGCTTAAACAAACTAAAGGCCTCTTCTTTTCTGCTGAGTGCATCATGGTAAGATTCAAGTAAGTTTTTAGGGGATAAATGAGCTTGAATTTCACGCACCTCATGAACCACATCATTTTCATTTGGCGACTCTTCTAAAAGATAAGGTGTAGAACCCATTTCAATATTTCCAAAAACATTAATGATTAAAACCGAGTGATAAGCAACCAAAGCTCGCCCTGACTCACTGACGATGTTAGGCTCTGGCGCTTCTTCTGCAGCACAAATCTCTTGAATGGTATAGACAATATCGCTTACATACTCATGAAGTGAATAATTAATCGAGCTATTAAAAGAAGTTCGGCTTCCATCGTAATCAACGCCTAATCCTCCACCAACGTCCAAGTACTCAATTGGAACTCCCATTTTCCAAAGTTTACAATAAACCCGTGAAGCTTCTTTGGTTGCATCCTTGATGGTTCGTATATCTGTGATTTGAGATCCAACATGAAAATGTACAAGCTTTAAGCAATCGAGCATTTGCTCTTCACGCAATACTTTTAACATATGTAGCAACTCTGGTGTAGTAAGCCCAAATTTTGCAGCATCTCCACCTGACATTTCCCACTTGCCGCTTCCTCTTGTGTGGAGTTTGCAACGCACGCCAATGAGAGGACGAATCCCAAGCTCTTTTCCAATGCTTAACACTTGATTTAACTCGGATAGCTTTTCCACAACGATAATTACTTTTTTCCCAAGCTTTAATCCTAAAAGTGCTGTTTTAATTATAAAGGAGTCTTTATAGCCATTACAAATTATTAAAGCATCAGGATTGTTATTCATGGCTATTGTTGCTAATAACTCTGCCTTGCTGCCGGCCTCTAATCCAAACTGATAGGGCGATCCAGCATCTAAAATTTCCTCTACAACTTCTCTTAATTGATTCACTTTAATAGGATAAACCCCTTGATACTTGCCTTTGTAGCTGCTTTCCTCGATAGATTTTTTAAATGCCTCATTCAGAGTAATTACTCGATGCCTTAAAACATCTTGAAATCTTATTAAGACTGGAAATTTGATGTTTCTAGAAATAATATCTTCAACCACTTCTCTTAAATCAATACTAGGGCTTGGTTGTTGGCGTGGGTGAACCGTTAAGTGTCCCTTGGGGTTAATGCCAAAATAGTGAAGCCCCCAATTTTCAATATTGTAGAGCTTTAATGAATCTTCGATATTCCAAACTTTCATTATATTTTATCGCTTCAACGTTTTAAGACTTTGTCGCATTTACATCACGTGAATGCTCTAGTTTGCACTCATTGAATGAATCTGTTTTCCTTACGTTGTTTTTTACCAAGTTTCAACACTTAATTAGAACTTAGGATCAAAGGTATAGATGTGCTTAATATTAATATGTTGAAACCGTGTGTGCTTAAGTTTCATAGAAGCTAGTTGGAGGATAAGCTTTGTTTGTCTCGCGTGATCTTGATAGCGAACCTTTTTAATTTCACCAAGGATAAATTTTTCCATCTCAACAGGGTGAAAGCAGAATCCTCTTGAAAGTTCAAATGTACTTTTAAAAGGGATAAGCCGTGCCTCAAATATATCCCCTTTCATAAATCCCATATTGATTTCAGCATCTTTTACCTCATAATTTTTTTTTGAAAAAAGATCTTTTACATAGAGAACTCCTCCACTGATTTTACGCATGTGAAAAATACTATGAATAGTATTACAAAAATCTTTATAAATATTAAGTATCTCACTGCTTAAATTATCTTTATTTAATCTAAAATAATATTTGATGGGAGGGAGATCAATGGCTGGCAGGTCACGATCAAAAATATACCAGTCCATAAAGGTGCACATACGGTTCTCAAATTCTGAATCGTCTTCATAAACCACTCCAGCTTTTTCATAATATTCTTGTTTTGCTTGGTACACTTCCTTGTAATAGTTGCCAGTGGTAAAAATTTCTATCACAGTTTCAAGATGCTGCTGATACATACCATCACATCATACACTTAAAAAATTTTTCGAAAAGATAGTTTGAGTCATGTGGACCTGGCGCTGCTTCCGGGTGATATTGTACCGAAAAAGCTTGAGCTTGTTCGTATTCAAGACCCTCGCATACACCATCATTGAGATTAAGGTGTGTCGTTTTCACAAAAGGTGGCAAGCTAGCAGTTTCTACAGCAAACCCATGATTGTGCGAAGATATCTCAACTGTTTTAGCTATTAAATTTAAAACAGGTTGATTAACACCACGATGTCCGAACTTCATTTTGTAAGTTTTGCCCCCTAATGCTAATGCTAAGATTTGATGACCCAAACAAACTCCTAAAATCGGAATCTTTCCGATAAGGTTTTTTACTGTCTCAACAGCATAAGTAGTTGCAGCGGGATCACCAGGACCATTCGAAAGAAAAACCCCATTTGGCTTATAAGATAAAATTTCTTTAGCAGTAGTTTTTGAAGGTAAAACGAGCACCTTTGCTCCATGGTTTTCTAAACTTCTTAAAAGATTTAGTTTTACACCAAAATCTAAAACACAGACTAAATGGTTTCCTTTCTCAGAAAACCAATATGGATTTTTGGTGGTGACTTCATGCGTAAGATCTCTTCCTATAAAAGAAGGATAAGAAGAAAAAATTTCATTAAAATTATTTCCTAATGCTTTTCTTTCTTGGTCACTGAGTAGTAGCCCTCGCATACACCCAGCATTACGGATATGTACTGTTAATGCTCTGGTGTCCACCCCCCAAAGACCAGGAATATTGTTTTCATCTAAATACTTTGGAAGAGAGGATTGGGCGGCATGATTGGTTGGCTCTTGTGTATATTCCTGTACAACAAAGCCAGCAACTTTAAGCCCGCCATAGGACTCGACGTCATTCTCATTTACACCGTAATTTCCTTGATGCGGATGTGTCATGACTACAATTTGCTGCCAATAACTTGGATCGGTTAAAACTTCTTGATAGCCACACATTGCTGTATTAAAAACGACTTCTCCAAAAGCTTTTTTTCTTTTTCCAAAACTATAGCCCCAAAATTCTGTACCATCTTCTAAGAGTAAAACTATGTTTTGTGGTTGTAGTGAAGCTATAGTGGCCACTTACATTTACCCCCTACAAAAGTTGCAATGACCTTGCCCTTTAAAGTCTTATCTAAAAATGGGCTGTTTTTACTTTTAGAGTAAAAGTTTAAAAAAGTATTTTGTGTTTGAACATCCGATAACATAAAGTCTGCATTAGAGCCAGGCTTTAAACTTCCTGCTGGCAATCCCATCAAGCGAGCAGGAGTACAGGACATTAAATCCACTAAGCGGAAAATGGAACAAACACCTTGGTTAACGAGTGAAAGCCCCACGCACCACGCTGTTTCTAAACCAATCACACCATTGGATGCAAACTCAAATAATGTATCTTTATCAGAAGGGGTATGTGGAGCATGATCGGTTGCGATGCAATCCACTGTTCCGTTTTTAAGCGCATTTTGTAATGCTTCTTTATCTTCTATGGTTCTCAATGGCGGAGCCATTTTAAAATTGGTATCGTAGCTTTTAACATCTTCTTCAGTAAAAAATAAATGGTGTGGGGTCACCTCACAAGTTATTGGCAAGCCTTCTTGTTTTGCTCTGTTTACTTGTAAAAGCGCTTGCTTTGTACTGAGGTGTGCAAAATGCACTTTGCCTTTAGTTAGTCGAGATAAAACGATATCTCTACTTACTAAGATCTCTTCGCTAGCTGCAGGAATACCCCTTAAGCCTAAACAATGTGAGTGAAAACCTTCGTTCATCACCCCTTGTCCAACAAGATTACTGTCTTCCGCATGAGAAATAATGGAGAGTTGAAAGGTTTTACAATAATCTAATGCTTTTCTCATTAAATAACTATTCATTACAGGTAAGCCATCGTCACTCACAGCAACAATCCCCACTTCGTGCATTTTTCCAATTTCTGCGAGCTCTAATCCTTTCAATCCTTTGGATAATGCTCCAACAGGATATACCCGCACGGCACCTGTTTTTTCTACTTGCGATTTAATAAATTGGGTAACAAAAGGATTGTCATTCACTGGATTGGTGTTGGCCATACAGAGAATGGACGTAAATCCACCTGCAGCTGCAGACAATGTTCCAGATGCAATGGTTTCTTTATATTCAAATCCTGGTTCACGCAAATGAGTGTGAATATCGACGAGTCCAGGGACACACAAGTAAGACTGCCCATCGAACACCTCTGGTCTCTCTTCTGCAGCTTTTGAAGAAAAAGAATTTGGCACATCTATCTTGTGGATCATCCCATTTTCAATCCAAAGCTCAGCGGGACCATCCCAATCTAAAGTAGGATCTACTAAATGGATGTTTGTTAAAATATAGGTGGTAGCTGGAGGATTTGCATCATACAAATCCGACAAAATATAATGAGGAAGCTTCACAAGGGATCTCCTAAAATAAGCTCTAATAAAGCCATTCGAACTACAACACCATTTTGCACTTGGTTTAAAATAACTGAATAAGGTCCAGATGCAATATCTTGAGAAATTTCTACACCTTCGTTTAGAGGCCCTGGATGCATAACAATAGCGTCTTTTTTTAAATTTCTGGCGTTGTCAGCATGAAGTCCCCAAAATTTTGAATACTCACTTGTAGTAGGAAATTGAGTGAGAGCTTGTCTTTCAAACTGAACCCGAAGCATCATGACTACATCTGCTTTTTTTAAAGCTTCTTGGATGTTGTAATAAACCTCAACACCACATTTTTCGATGTCGGGAGGAATTAAGGTTGGAGGACCACATACTAAAAGCTCGGCACCTAAGGTTTTAAGAAGATAAATATTTGAGCGAGCCACACGAGAGTGAGCAATATCCCCAACAATAAGGATACGTAATCCTTTGCAAGAGCCTTTAGTTTGTTCAATTGTAAAAGCATCTAACAAGGCTTGTGTTGGGTGTTCATGAAATCCATCTCCAGCATTTATAATAGGAATTTTTAAAATTTGAGAAAGCTTAAATGGTGCTCCTGCAGATGCATGTCTTAAAACAAGAAGATCGGGGTCCATAGCCTCTAAGTTTTTAGCTGTATCAAAGAGAGTTTCTCCTTTTGTTACTGAAGAATTTTCTGGAGATATGCTTAAAACATGTGCTCCAAGACGTTTGGCGGCCAACTCAAAAGAGGCACGTGTTCGTGTGCTAGGCTCAAAAAAAAGAATCACAATAGTTTTTCCCTGTAGAGTATGATGCGGAAAAGCACTGCCTTTCCAGCTTTGCCAAAGTTTTTTTAAATTTTGTGCACGGTCTAAAATAACTCTGGCTTCTTTTTCTGTTAAGCTTTTTGCTTCAAGAAGACTTTTTTGTCTCCACATCTTTTATAACACCTTTGAAAACATTCGATGCCAGCGGATATTATATCTTGTCGCTTCAACATTGTATTCTGTCGGATTTGCATCTTGCAAATCCTTTAGCTGTTTACGCTCTGGTTCTCCTCTTGAAAACCAAATAAACCAAATCTGCCCCCTTACAGCTTCGATCGGCAGATAACCCCAACCTCTGCTGTCTTGACCCTTTGTTCTATTATCACCTAATACAAAAAGATGTTTAGGAGGCACTTGAGCTGGACTCATCTTAATATCTTCTAAAGACTGGGCCTCCCAAAATACTTGATAGCTGGTCTTTTCTAAAACTTCTTCCAAAATATAAGTTCCTTCTTTTTTGGAAACAAGGCTACTAATTGGTTTTTGATTTATAAAAACTTTTGCCCCACGGATTTCTACGACATCCCCCTCAATACCAATTACTCGCTTGACGTATTCTTTGGTTGGATCCTGGACAAAACGAAATAAAATCAAATCTCCACGCAATGGTTTTTTATTTTTTATATAAGCCAGTTTATATGAAAAAACATGATCGCCAGGCAAAAGGGTAGGAGCCATAAAGTCAGTAGGAATATAAAAAGCTTCCATTATATAAGCTCTAAAAATCAATGCCACAGCGGCAGAAATAACTATTGCATAGAAGTAGTTTTTTAAAAGAACTCGAATGATGGCTAATGGAGAAACTAAAATCAGCTCTTTAGTTTTTTTAAGGCGCTGATTGAGTTGATTCAAGCGTGTCGTTATTAGTTTTTGTTCAGGAGCTGGTTGTGCCATTTTTTAATCTACTTTCAATACTGCCAAGAAAGCTTCTTGTGGAATTTCTACTGAGCCAATTTGTTTCATCCTTTTTTTCCCTTCTTTTTGCTTTTCTAAAAGTTTTCTTTTTCTTGTAATGTCACCACCATAACATTTAGCGGTAACATTTTTTCTCAAGGCACTGATAGTTTCCCTTGCAATAATTTTACTGCCAATTGCAGCTTGAATAGCTACTTCAAACATTTGCCTTTGTATAAGTTCTTTTAGCTTTTTAGCAAGTTCGCGCCCGCGCTGTTGAGCTTTTGTTCGATGGATCATGATAGACAAGGCATCTACTAGTTCAGTATTTAATAAAACATCAAGCTTTACCATGTCAGACTCGCGATAGTCTAAAAGCTCGTAATCCATACTAGCATAACCACGAGTAAGACTTTTGAGCCGATCAAAAAAATCAAAAACCATCTCTGAAAGAGGCATTTCGTATTCTAATATCACACGTTCAGCTGTGGGGTAGTCAATTTTCTTTTGGATGCCACGACGGTCTTCACAAAGTGTTATTACATTTCCTACATATTCATTTGGTAAGTGAATTGTAAGTTTAATATAGGGCTCTTCAATTTTTTCTATTCGATCTTGAGGAGGAAGTTTGGCTGGGTTATCCACTTGTAGTAGTTCTTTGTTTGTAGTGGTTATTTTGTAGACCACAGAAGGGGCTGTTGTAATAAGATTTAGTTTGTATTCTCTTTCGAGCCGTTCTTGGACCACATCCATATGCAGTAATCCTAAAAAGCCACAACGAAATCCAAATCCTAATGCATTTGAGGTTTCTTGTTCAAAAGTAAAGGCTGAATCATTTAATCTTAATTTTTCCAAGGCATCTTTAAGGTTATTAAAGTCCTCTGTATTAATTGGATATAAACCAGAAAAAACCATGGGCTTTACTTCTTGAAATCCTCTCAGCGCCTCTAGATCTGTAGATCCAGCAGCACAAATGGTATCGCCTACTTTAGTGTCCTGAACATCTTTAATACTACAAATAAAGCAACCCACTTCTCCACTAGAGAGTTTTGAAACTTCTGTAAATTTTGGCGCAAAAACACCTAATTTTTGAACCTCAAATTCTTTTTTTGCATGATAAAGACGAATCCAGTCCCCCTTTTTTACACTCCCATCAAAAACCCGTGCAAGTGTTACTACTCCTTGATAAGGGTCAAACCAACTATCAAAAATAAGCGCTCTTAATGGCTTGTCATCATGGTTTGGCGGTGAAGGGAAAAAAGCAACAGCCCCCTCTAAAACCTCTTCAATTCCAATATTGTTTTTTGCACTTGCTTCGATTGCATGTGAGGCATCAATACCAATAACTTCTTCAATTTGTTTTCTCACTCTTTGTGGATCTGCTTGTGGCAGATCGATTTTATTGAGTACAGGTAAAATTTCTAAATTTTGATTGAGCGCCATGTATACGTTTGCAAGGGTTTGAGCTTCTACTCCTTGAGAGACATCAACTACAAGGATTGCTCCCTCGCAAGCAGCAAGGCTTCTAGATACTTCATAAGTAAAATCCACATGTCCTGGGGTATCAATTAAATTTAAATAATAAATTTCCCCGTTTTTTGCTTTATATGTGAGTCGCACCGTTTGGGCCTTGATTGTAATCCCACGTTCTTTTTCTATATCCATATTGTCGAGGTACTGAGCTACCATCTCCCGCGCTGAAACAGTTCCTGTAAACTCAATTAACCTGTCTGCAAGAGTAGACTTGCCGTGGTCAATGTGCGCAATAATTGAAAAATTACGGATATTCTTTTCTTTGTTCATAGTGTTTATTTAGCACAATTAATATTAACTCATTACAATGTATATTTTTTTATACGAAAAAGAGTGAAATAGATGATAAACGCATCTTACAAAAGAACAAACTCTTTTGCATGAGGTGGCTTAATATCTTTGCATTCTCCGGCTGCAAATCCTCTAGCTAAAGCACTTAGATGTGCTCTAATATTAACAACGGAGTCAATAGAGATGAACGCTGGAGATGTAATTGAAATAAAAATAGAGAGAATGAGCTATGGGCTTAATGCTGTGGGACGGTTTAGTGAAACCCCAAGCAGCAAACCCATTGTTGTTTTTGTTCCGTTTGTAGCACCTCAAGATAAAGTTAAAGTAAAACTAAAAGAAAATCATAAAAACTATTGGACAGCAGAATTGGTGGATATTCTCGAAGCTTCTCCCTTACGTATCAAGCCCCCATGTCCTGTCTTTGGAAAATGTGGTGGATGTCAGTGGCAGCACTTAAGCTATGAAGAACAAGTTCGCCAGAAAGCTGAAATCCTGCTTCACCAAATTAAAAGAGTGGCACCTACTTATGATTTATATGAAAAACTAAAAATCCATCCTGCAAAAAATCCTTTTCATTACCGTTCCCGTGTACAAGTTCATGGAGATAAAAATGGTATTGGGTTTTACTTGTCAGGTTCCCACGCTATTGCATATACAAACGAGTGTTTAGTGTTAGATCCTAGTTTGCAAGAAGCATGGAAGAGTTTTAATCAGACACATTCTTTGCAAGAGCTTTCTCAACCCACAGGACAGTTTAAGGTGGGATGGGCGAAATCCCAATCTGGAGAGGTCTTAGAGGCAATCAACAGAAAACATGCTGCATTTGGATTTTCTCAAGTCAATTTAGAGCAAAATAAAATTTTAGTTGAAGTAGTGACTAAACTTGCAATGGGATCTAAAGATAAAAATCTTTTGTTAGATCTTTATAGTGGAAGTGGAAACTTGTCTCAAAATTTAAATCAAGTTTTCAAAAAAGTACTTTGTGTAGACTTTAATAAAGACCAATCTCATTCTCCAACTTTTATACAGCAAGATGCAAAAGAGTTTTTGTTGGGACAATATTGGAAAGAATACGGACCTAATGTAGATTGCGTGATTGTAGATCCACCTCGTGAGGGCCTTTTAGGAGTATCAGCCTTGCTTTTAGAAATGAAAGCTCCTGCTTTGATTCTCGTTTCATGTGATCCTGCTACATTAGCAAGAGACTTACAGATTCTTCAAAAGGATTACCAAATCCAAGAGATTCATTTGATCGATATGTTTCCACAAACGTATCACATTGAATCCATCGTATTTTGTGTGCAAAATTAAAATCGATGGAAAAGTTAGGGATGAAGCACGAGGGTACTCTTCGTTCTGCAATATTCCACAGAGATCAGTATTGGGACATGCATTATTATTCAATTTTAGAGAAGGAGTGGAAAAACTAATCCGGTGGGTGAAAAATTGCTTCATATGCTAATTAAAATTAGATAACTACAGGATCATTGAACGTCATTCCTATGAAATGCGCAGCAAAGTTAAACCCCAGTTTTATCTTTGCCCCAAATATGTTTATGGAGTTGAGTTTGCAGACGGACATTAAGCTTGTCTTTTAAAATCCACGCGGCAAGATCCTTAAGTGACAGCTCTTCAAAGGCAGGGGAAAACAAAACACAAAACCGATTTGTGAGCGTATATTCATTGCAAATATTTTTTACCCACTCATAATCCTCAAAATTACAGAGAACAAACTTTATTTCATCGCTGGGAAGTAAGTACTTTAAGTTTTCAAAACAAAGCGCAGCCTTTTCGCCGCTGGATGGTGTTTTAATGTCCATAATTATTTTTGTATGGCCAGCGTAGAGCTCAACTAGTTTTTCGCCACTTGTTTCAATAGAAATTTTTTTTCCAGCTTTTTTTAGAGCAAGTACTAAGTCCAAACAGTGCGGCTGCGCAAGCGGCTCACCACCTGTAATCAGTACCCACTTTGTTTCGTGTGCACAAACTTGTGACACTATTTCTGCAATTTCCATCCAAGTTCCACCCGTGAAAGCATAAGCGGTATCACAGTAAGAGCAGCGCAAGGGGCACCCAGTAAGTCGCACAAAGCTAAATCTTTCGCCAGTAAGAGTAGACTCCCCTTGGATACTATGGAAAATTTCTGTGGTTTTTATTTTCATATTTAGGTTTCAAGAATTTTTACTTGAACGTTACGTATAGTATAATGATTTGTACTATGTCAAAATTAACCGCCTTTCATTTGCGTAAAAATATTTATCGGATATCAGATTTTTTTGAACATATTGATTGGACACATGAGTGGAAATTTGAATAAAAAATATCGACAGATTCATTAACTACAAACCAAAAAAGTATCCTGTTGACACATGAGGCTGTGCTTTCTACTCTAATATTAAGTATATGGCAAAAAAAAGTTTCTTACTTTGTACCCTTTTTTTTATTCATTGCTCGACCAACCCAACCAATCCACAAAAATCTCCAAAGGAATTAGCGAATCTTTATACGGAGCTCGGAACATCAGCGCTTTTGCGGGGTGAATATCCTCAAGCTGTTGAAGACTTAAGAAAAGCTATAACCGTTGACTCTGCTAATGCGATAGCACACAACCACTTAGGGCTAGCTTATTATTCTCTTGGTAAATCCCAGCTTGCTAAAGAAGAGTTTAATCGTGCAGTACTGGAAGACTCAAATTATTCTGACGCATACATTAATTTAGGAAATTTTGCGCTAGACGAAAAAAAGCCAATGCTTGCTAAGCACTACTATAATAAAGCTTTAGATAATTTAGAGTATAAATTTCGTCACAGGGCACTCACAAGTTTGGCTCAGCTTGCTTTCCATGAAAATAAATTGGATGATGCCAGACTGTATCTATATCAATCTCTTCAAGCCAACCCCAATTATTGCCTCACCCATTTTTTAATGGGAATGCTTTATATTCGTGAAAGCAATTCTACGAAAGCAGTAGAATCTTTTAGTAAATCAGTCAGCAAAACTTGTGTACAAAATCCAGAGGGGCATTATCAACTTGGACTTGCTTATTTAAAATTAAAAAACTTTGATAAAGCCCGCCATGAATTTGTCCGTTTAATTGAAGAGTTTCCACAGACTATTCATGCACAAAAAGCAGGAGAATACCTAAAGGATTTGCCCTAAAATGGAAGAGAGTGCACCAAACAATATGGATGCGTTAGGCTCTTTTTTAAGAACAGAGAGAGAAAAAAAACAAATCACCATTGAACAGTTAGCTTCTGCAACCAAAATAAATATCAAGCTTCTTCATGCTTTAGAAAGTGATAATTACGAATCTTTACCAGCCAAACCATTTGTAAGGGGTTTTGTGACAAGCTATACACGCTTTATTGGTTTAAATTCGAATGAAATTCTTGGTCGGTTTGATTCATATTTAGATACTAAAACGGCTGTTAAGTTTAAACACCCCGAGAATATGCCACACGTGTTTGTTGAAAAAGAGAAGAGTATTGAGAATCATAAGACAATACTTACTATAATTATGGCTAGCTTTTTAGTGGTTGCCATTATTGCCTTTACTGTATTAAAGCCCGCTTTAAAAAAGAAAAAATCTAAACATCAAGAGAAACCAAATATTGTGAGCAATGAAGAACTGTATTCAGTTCCTCCTCCGCCATTAGCGTTGTCTCCGCCTACGCTTGTTTCTAAGCCTCAAATGTCATCCCCCGTTGCGGAGATTAAACCAATTCCTAAACCGCAAGTTCTGACTGTGCATACTCCGGTAAATCCTCCGGTTGCTTCTGTTGCACAATTACCAAAATCCTCCACACCGCCCGTTCCTAATAATGAGGTTCGGTACCGACTTATTGTGCGTGCAATTTCAGATTCGTGGGTGAAATACCAGTCTGATGACAGACCGCTTCAGCAATATACATTAAAAAAGGACCAAATTATTTATATTCGTGCACGTAATAGCATACGTTTTAGGCCAGGACACCCAGAAGGTGTAGAAATTTCTTATGATAACAGGCGGTTTGTCCCATTTGGTAAGGATCGGAAAACGCTCATTATTCCAGAACAAGCTGAAGAACAATATAAGTCCCAGCCATTTCCTTCTACAGACACACCCTAATTATCTATATTATCCACATGCAAGAGCCGACTTATCCACAGTGGCTAACCATATGATATTTAATGTATTTCAATTAATAATCCATTATATCACAACATTGTGTAGCAAGTTATCCCCAAGAATAGCGGCTGCAGCTATTCTTAAAAATAATTCCATATCATAAACTTAAAAAACCTTGATCTGTATTGAGTTTTTGCAATATGCAAAAAAATAATTTTTTGTAAAACATTGGTAAGAGCAGATGTCCAAGTTTGACTACCAATTTGATTTTCGAAAACTTAAGAATGCTAGTGGAATTATCACAAAATTTGAAAGCTCCATTGCCAAGAATGGTGGTAGATAAGCTTTTTCTGAAAAATAAGCTCCCGCGACATGTAGCGTCCAATACACAAGGATCACACCCAAAGCCACAAAAACTGCATTAGATTTTACACTTCGGCTGCGAACTACCCCTAGACCCACGCCTAAAAATCCAAAGAGAATAGGTGTAATACTAAAAGCAATGCGTTTCCAATATTCTAAGGCATATTCAATATGACGTGGGTCATTTTCCTTTAAATATTTTTCAATAAAACTTTTTAAAATTGGGGACTCTAATGTTTTTGGATATGTGATGTCGTGAACATTTCCTTCTTCCACTTTGAGCTTAAGCCTGTATTCATTAAAGTTAATTTTTTCATAGTAATTTCTTGAAATATCGGTTCTGTGAATACTCCCTTCATTGAGTTTTAAAATAGCTGAACTTCCAATTTCACTTTGACTTTTTAATGGGATGACAATTCCTTCTTTAGACACCACAACCATAGGATTTTTTGTATCGCGTTCATCATATATAAAAACCCCTGAGAGTTTATTTTTAGAAACATCGACCTTATCTGTGTAAATGAGTAAATCAAAAAACCCCTCAGTAAAAACACCTTCCTTTAAATTAGCAACCACCTTAGTGTCACCTAATTTTACAAGAGTTCTTTTAAGCTCACGATTTCCCCACGGAATAAAATAGTTCGTTAAATAAGTCATGCACACACAAACAATAATAGAGAGAAAAAATACAGGCGCATAAAGTTGACGCAATGAAAATCCTGCAGCTTTAAAAGCAACAATTTCACTGTCGGCACTCATCCTTCCAAATCCAACAAGGACTGCAACGAGAAAACTTACTGGTAAAACCACTGGCAGAAATGCTGAGGCAATATAAATAGTAATTTTAACCAGGAGAACAACTCCAACACCATGTGTAATAAAAAAATCAGCCAAACGAACAATTTGAAACATTAAAAAAACAAAAATAAAGAAAAAAAAAGCCCCTAAAAATGGTAGAAATACTTCAGATAAAACATACTTATAACATCTAATAGGCGTTACGATTAATAAACCCCTTAAACAATGTTAAAAATAAAATTTTCATGTCAAAAACCATTGACCAGTGCTTTATATAATAAAGATCATACTCAATTCTTTTCTCAAGTGAAGTGTCTCCTCTCCAGCCATTTACTTGTGCCCATCCTGTGATACCTGCTTTTACTTTATGTTTGAGCATGTACCTGGGAATTTGATTGCGAAGCTTTTCAACAACCCAAGTTCGTTCGGGGCGTGGCCCTACAATGCTCATATCTCCTTTGAGCACATTCAAAAATTGTGGGAGTTCATCTAAGCTTATACTGCGCAGCAAATGCCCAATTGGACTTATTCGCGGGTCATCTTTTTTCGTTAAAACTTCCACATCCCCCATCTGGTCAACCGACATCGTGCGAAATTTATGCATTTTAAATCTTTTACCATTTAAACTCATTCTCTCTTGAGAATAAAAAATCGGTCCTTTCGAAAAAAGCTTAATCCAAACAGCAATCAAAACCATTATTGGAAAAAAAAGAAAGAGTGCAAAAGAAGCTAAACAAATATCAGTTGCTCGCTTTAAAAAAAAGTGAACTCCCATGATAGGTGTCTCGTTAAGACTAACCATAGGCAAACCATCAAAGTCCTCTACTTCACAACCCAAAGCGATATAATCGTAAATATCTGGAACTAAAATGACATCTACAATTTCATCTTTAATTGAATTTAAAGTACGCTCAAGCAGTGGTCCTTCGGCTCGAGAAAGAGCAATAACAAGTTTATGCACTTTGTGCTTTTTGATCATCTCTGAAATTTTTTCAACTGACCCAAGCACGGGTGTACCTTCAATGGCTGTCGTGTTATTTCCAATATAACCCAAAACCTGAAGTCCTAATTCGGGATGTTTTGTAAGTTTATGATAAGCTTCTTTTGCAGCTAAGCCAGTGCCTACAATAAGCACCCTTTGTAAATTGTAGCCCCTTGCACGCAGCCTTCTTAAGTTGTTACGTAAAGAAAGTCGGCAAGCTACTAAAAGGAATCCGCTTAAAAATCCAAAATAAATAAATACACCGCGAGAAAGTTTATACGCTGTGACCAAATAAGTAAGAGCAATAAATATAAGGAGACTTAAGAAGTGAGTTCGAATGACTTTGTAAGCTTCAATTGTACGTCTTGTCATCCTCTGACTTGTATATAGATTTGAAATAGAGAAAACAGTGCCCCACAACAAAACAATAACGATGGAATAGGCCCCATACTCGTGAAGAGGAGGGAGTTCAGAGCGCATAATAGAAAGTGGAAAATATTTACGTAAATAGTAAGCAATAAACCAACTTGCAATTAAAATACTTGCATCTAAAATTCTTAATGCAGGACCAAAAACGGAATAGTATTTTTTCAGCATCTTTGATACGTGATTCTATATGGTTCAAAATATTCAGATAAGCCCATTTTTAAAAGTCTCTATTACAAACTCTCTCACAACTAAAACACAATGCGAAGTTTTAGCTGTGGCCTCACAAGGCAAATCTTCTTTTATCTTATCAAAGGATTTTAACGAATATAATCCAATTTTAAAGAAACTCCTATCCACAAGCGAGTTTTCTTTAAAGAGCACATCTTTATGTTTAGTGAGGTTTGCTGGTAAAAAGGGTGGAGAGCACCTCTTGCTTGTCTCTCCTCCACAAGAAAAAGAAGGTGTGAACGCTCTTGGGTCCTTAGAGCGTATTCGCCGAACGGGTGCGTTGATTGTACAAAAATGTGCAACTGAAAAAATTGAGTCTGCTCTTATTCACTTTCCAACATTTTTTCAAAAACAATTTAAGTTTGAGGTGGACTTTACAAGTGGACTTTGTGCTTTTATTGAAGGGGCAGCGCTATCTTTATACCAATTTAAAAAATATTTTTCAAAAAAAGAGGATAATTTAAAACCATTGGCTATTACGCTTGTGTGCTCACAAAACAAAAATCAAACATATATAAATGGACTAAAAACGGCCTGTGCATATGTGAGTGGCGCTGAAATTTGTCGTGACTTGGGGAATGAACCTTCCAATGTTCTATTTCCAGAGGAATTAGCAAAAAGGTCAAAGCAATTAGCTCAAAAGCATGGGATTAAGGCAGTAGTTTTAGATGACACTGCATTAAAAAAAGAAAAAGCAGGGCTTATTTTAGGAGTTGGACAAGGAGCCGCTAATCCACCAAGATTAATTCATTTAGAGTATCTACCACCACAGAAGTCACACAACACGATCGCATTTGTTGGCAAAGGGATCACATTTGACAGTGGCGGAATTTCTATAAAACCTTCTTCTAAAATGGAAGATATGAAGTACGACATGTGTGGCGCTGCTGCAGTGATTGGCGCACTTGTAACTTGTGCCCAACTTAAGCTTAAAACTAAAATTATTGCTGTTGTTGCAGCAGCTGAAAACATGCCCGATGGAAAAGCGATACAGCCTGGTAATATTCTTTATTCACGAAGCGGTAAAACTGTAGAGGTAAATAACACAGATGCTGAAGGAAGATTAGTCCTGGCAGATGCATTAGACTATGTCCAAGATTTGAGTCCAAATTATATTATAGACCTTGCAACATTAACTGGTGCTGCAATGGTAACTTTAGGGAAGGCAAGCGCTGCTTTGCTTGGAAATAATCCACAGTTTAATAAATTAGTTCAAAGTGCTGCAAAACAAAGCGGAGAAAGAGTGTGGGAAATGCCTCTTTTTGAAGAATATTTTGAGGACTTAAAAAGTGAATATGCAGATATGCGAAACACAGGAGATATCCCAGGGGCTGGAACTGCAAAAGGTGCACTTTTCTTAAAACAGTTTATTCGCAAAGGTGTAAAATGGGCGCATTTAGATATTGCAAGCATGGCGTATTCTGTTCCAGGTATTCCTTATTATCCTAAAAAATCTAGCACTGGCTTTGGTGTGCGGCTCCTTGTAGAACTTGCTAAAAACTTAAGTTGAGCACCATAAAATGAAAAACAGATTTTACATTGAAGATGCAGCTCAATACGATGTTAAAACTATTACAGTGAATGGCTGGGTGTATAATAAACGTAGTAGTGGAAAAATTAAATTTCTCATTCTCCGTGATGGTACAGGACTTATACAAGGTGTTCTGATTAAGGGAGAATGTGATGAAAAAAGTTTTGAAGAATTTGAGAAGCTTACCCAAGAGAGCTCAGTCATTGTTGCGGGTACTTTACGCAAAGAACCGCGGTCTCCAGGCGGATATGAACTTACTGTAAAATCAATTGAAGTTGTACAAATTGCAGAAAACTATCCCATTTCACTAAAGGACCATGGTGTTGAGTTTTTAATGGAAAATCGCCACCTTTGGATTCGTTCTCCGAAACAGCAAGCAATTTTAAAAATACGTTGGGAAATTATTAAATCTATTCGAGATTTTTTTGATAGCCGTGGATTTGTACTTTTTGATGCACCAATTTTAACACCCAGCGCTTGTGAGGGCACTTCAACACTTTTCAGTACCCCTTATTTTGATACCAAGGCTTATCTGACGCAATCAGGGCAATTATATGGAGAAGTGGGCGCCATGGCCTTTGGTAAGGTCTATGTTTTTGGGCCAACCTTTCGAGCAGAAAAATCCAAAACCAGAAAGCACTTAACTGAGTTTTGGATGGTTGAGCCAGAAGTGGCTTGGAATGATTTAGAAGACAACATGGAACTTGCAGAAGAATTTGTCACATATATTATTCAAAGAGTTTTAGAAAAAAGACAACAAGAGTTAAAAACTCTAGAGAGAGATTTAATAAAACTAGAGAAAATCAGACCTCCTTTTCCACGGATTTCCTATGATGAAGCTTTGAAAATTTTAGAAAAAAAGGATGTGGGAATTGCTTGGGGTGAAGATTTTGGCGCTCCTCAAGAAACAGCACTAGGAGAAGCATTTAACGCTGTTCCAGTATTTGTTCATCGATTTCCTAAACAAATTAAAGCTTTTTACTTTAAACATGATCCACAAAATCCAAAATTTGCTTTAGGCTGTGATCTAATTGCGCCCGATGGATATGGAGAAGTTATAGGTGGTGGACAACGAGAAGATGATTACAGCACCTTGCTTCATCGTATTGAAGAACATAGTTTATCTCAAAAAGACTATGGGTGGTATCTCGATCTTAGGCGCTATGGTTCAGTCCCCCATGCGGGATTTGGGTTAGGTCTTGAGAGAACAGTTGCTTGGATTTGCGGGCTTGAGCATGTTCGTGAAACCACCCCTTTCCCGCGCATGATGAATACCTTATATCCCTAAATATGACCAATCTGTAATGTTTGATGATTTTTCAGCTGTTCCATAAAGCAAGCCATCCGTGGCTTAAGTCAATAGGCTTCCATGCAAACCATGTTAAGTGCTAGTTTAACGTGCTATTATGCACATTCGTAGATTCTCAGCTAAAGCGCGTAAAAGCAGCGCCCAAACTCTTCGATCTACGACCATCAATGGTGTTGATTTCACGCCGTTCTTCATCCTCTTTGCAAGCAATACAAAGAGTTGCTGTTGGCCGGGCTTCTAGACGTTTCATCTCAATGTCGCTGTCACAGCTACTACAAATCCCAAAAGTCCCTTCCGCAATTCGTCGTAAAGCACCATCAACTTTTTTTAACAAAAGTGTTTCACGATTTCTCAAACGCATTCTTAAAGACTGTTCCACATCACTACTGGCCTGATCAACATCATCCATGCGATCATCTTCCTTTACTTGGAAGTCATCTCTAAGAACTTTGTTGTTATACAACACATTTGCTTTTTGTACCTCAAACAACTTCTTAAAACGCTTAAGAACTTCCTTTTTCATATCCCCCCCCTTTGGGATGCCCATTGATACTGCCATAGGCAAAGTTGTTTAACTACATTCCCCCTTTTAATTCTAAAAGCACCTTCTTGGTGATTTCGTTCAGTGTTTCAAAAACACCGATACCTTTGTTGGCCACAGCTTCAATTTGTATGGCATCAACACTGTTAAAAGCTTGAGAGAGTTCTTCCAGTGAAGCAGATGTTGGAAGATCTCTTTTATTAAACTGAAAAACCATTGGTATTTTTTTAATGTCATATCCCTGTGCTTCCAAGTTGCCTTTGAGAGATTCATAACTTTCAATGTTGTCTTCCAGCCTTTCCCGTTGGCTGTCTAATACAAATACTATGCCATCGACTCCTTTAAGTAAAAACTGCCGAGAGACTTCATAAATGCTTTGTCCTGGAATAGTATAAAGATGAAAACGAGTTTTAAAGCCCCGCACTTCGCCTGCATCCAATGGCAAAAAATCAAAAAATAAAGTTCTTTCATTCTCATGAGATAAGCTGATAAGGCTTCCTCGAGCACTTTCAGTTGTTCGATCATAAATAAGTTGAAGGTTCGTGGTTTTACCACTTAATCCACATCCAAAATACACGATTTTGCAGTTCACTTCTCGTGTGCTGTGATTAATAAAAGTCATAAACCCAAACCCATTTCAGCACCGCTTGTAATATAAATTGACACCAAAGCTAGTGACACTTTGTTACCTCTCTACGGTTTTCTAAAGCACGGCTTATGGTTTGTTTATCGGCATACTCTAAAACCCCTCCCACAGGGAGACCGTGTGCTATTTTTGAAACTTTAATATCTAGGGGCTCTAAAATTTTTGCTAAATATGAGGCCGTTGCCTCACCTTCTACTGAAGGATTGAGTGCTAAAATTAACTCTGATATTGCACCATTTTTGATCCGAGCTATAAGCTCTCTTATCTTTAAATGATCTGGTCCCACCCCATCTAATGGGGAAAGCACTCCATGTAGAACATGGTACAACCCACGGTAGTTGTAGGCGCGCTCAATTGCAAAAACATCCGATGGCTTTTCAACTACACAAATTTGCACTGCCTCTCTTTCATGGTTTTGGCAAAGATGGCAGCGCACCTCTTCAGAAAAGGTAAAACATTGTTCACAAAAACGAATTTTAGATTTTACAGTTATCAAGGCTTCTGCAAGTGCTCTTACTTCTTGTTCGTCTGCTTTCATCAAATGATATGCAAGACGAACTGCTGTTTTCTCACCAATGCTTGGCAGCTTTGTAAGCTCAGTTACTAGCTTTGTAATAGGATCAACCATTAAAAAACACTCCTTAAAAAAGACCTGGGATGCTTAATCCACCTGTTACTTGCCCCATAGCCTCACTTACCATTTTAGAAATTTTCCTTAGCGCTTGATTCGTAGCCTCCAGAACCATCTCTTCAAGCATTTCCGCATCAGGTGTTTTCAATACTTCCGGATTAATTTTAATAGAGACAAGTTCTTGTTTCCCGCTTGCAACTACTGTCACCATTCCTCCACCTGCAGTACCCTCAGCAGTTTTTTCACCTAACTCTGCTTGAATTTTTTGAATCCGTTGCTGCATTTGTGAAGCTTGTTTTACAATATTTCCAAACCCACCTCCAAATCCATTTCGGCTCATACGATACTCTCCTTGCTCTCCTTAATCTCTAATTTCTCTAGCCGCGCCCCCAAAAGATTTTCTGTCACTCGTAATGGGTCACTTCGAAGTAAAACTTGTTTTTTTTGTTCTAAAATATCTGCTTTTTGTTTTTCAGTTTCTTGAATTTTAGAAATACTTACTTCTTGAAAAACAATTCCTACGGGCCCATGCAAGTATTGGCAAAGAAGATCCTTTAGTGTTTTGTTTTGCTGAGAAACTTCAAGTTGCTCTTTATAAAAAACATTGTTTAAAGAATATTCAAGACTTAATACCCAAACACTATTTGTTTGAGTTAAAGAGCTAAAACTCATGTGTTCTAAAATAGAACCCAGGAGAGGTTTTTGCGCTTTTACAAAATCTAAAACGCCACTCCAAGAAAATGTTTGAGAGTCTTGCGTCGTGTTTTCAGATTGAGTTGAGGAAACTGCCAGGCTTTCTTGTGCTAAAGGCAGCTCTTCAATCTCATTTAAGCTTAACAATTCTTCTGCTGAAGCCATTTTTATAAGGAGCATATCCAAGACAACTTTTGGGATGCTACTGCGCATAACCTCCTCAAGACCCATATTTAAAAGGCGAAAAAGCATATCCAAATCCTCATTGGATCGAATACCTAAAAATGGCTGTAAGTCTTCTTGATCGCTCTCGGAGATATCCAGCAAAGAAAAATCAAAATTTTCTTTTTGAGTAGCACAAACCTGTAAAATCAAAACTGTGCGCAAATAACGTAAAACTTCTCGACTAAAAATTTTAAGGTCAAATCCGTATAAATGGATTTTAGATGCAGCATCCAACGCAACAAGGGGCTGTCTTTTTAAAATTCCCGAAATACAATCTAAAAGAACTTGCTTATCAATGAGCCCGAGTGCTTTGACTACAACTTCTTCGGTTAAAGATCCTTGAATATTGGATACAGCTTGATCTAAAAGTGAAAGTGCATCTCTCATGCTACCATCTGCTTGCCTGGATAAAAGAGAAAGAGCTTCTTTTGTAACGGCGATATTTTCTGCATTAGAAATATGAGACAGCCTCTCTTGCATCTGTTTTTGAGAAAGTCGCTTAAAATCAAATCGTTGACAGCGAGAAAGCACTGTTGCAGGAATTTTTTGAGGATCAGTTGTAGCAAAAATAAAAACAACATGTGGAGGTGGCTCCTCTAAAGTTTTTAAAAGAGCATTAAATGCTGCAGTCGTTAGCATGTGGACTTCATCCACAATATAAATTTTATACTTCCCAGTAGAGGGCATGTACTTTACGTTTTCACGGATCTCACGAACAGCATCAACACCGTTATTTGAAGCCCCATCAATTTCTAGTACATTAAGGGATTTGCCCTCACTTATATCTTGGCAATCCTTACAAGCGTTACAGGAAATGTGTAACTCTAGCGGAGTTGGACATCGCAAGGCTTTTGCAAAAATACGGGCAGCAGAAGTTTTTCCAACTCCACGAGTGCCTGTAAAAAGGTACCCATGGCTAATACGCCCTGTTTTAATAGCATTAGAAAGTGTAGTGGAAATAGATTCTTGCCCTACTAAATCAGAAAAAACTTGCGGGCGCCATTTGCGCGCTAAACCCTTATACCCCAAATCATCCCCCCCAAAGTTTCTAAAAATAAGGCTGCTGGTTTCTAGGCTTAACTATGTCACAGCTCGAAATTAGTGCCGTTGCTTCCTTCCGGACCTAGCGGAGTTCGTAACCCGAGCTTGCACAGGACCCAAAAACCAGCAGCCTGATTCTTAGGTATTTTACTCATATATAATAAGCAATATTCCCATACTAGGCCCAGAGCATTAAATTTTATGAATTAAAATCGGAGGATTGAGCAGCTTATTTCAAACACTGAAAGTTGAGCGCATTAGCTTTTTGAATCAGCGCTTCATCGAAGCTACAAAAAAGGATTGGTTCATCTACGTTTTCCCTGAAAAAAAGAGCAGTTGCAAGATGAATCATATCGAGCGATTTTAATGAATCTAGTTTTATGTTTTCTAATACAACTTTTCTAATTTCTAAATCCAATATTTTTAGTTCAATCTCTTTTAGCAAGTCCTGCAATAATTTTTCTAACATTAAAACTTTTGCCTTATTTTGAACTCGTCTGATCACAGCTAAACTTTCAATTTCAAGTAATATGGAGCTTACTCTTTGTGGTGAAGATTCCCAAAAATCCAAAGCCTTTGATAGGCTTTTTTCTTTAAACAAAATTGCAAGTAAAATACTTGTATCGAAGTAAACCATCGAGTTATTTTTCATGAGGGATTTTTAAAATCGATCTTTTCTTAACCCCTCTAAAACTTTTTGTGCACTAAAATGTGGAGTGCCAGAGAGGTTATTTGCAATACTGCGACACAAGCTTTTTTTTCTTGTGGCTCGAATAAGAGCTCCTTTTTTTTCTTGTTCTTGAAAAAATAGTTCTGATTTGCTTTGTCCCCAGTACTCTGGACCTGGTTTGATGATTTTAGCAATAACCTCATCACGGTCTGCCACCAGCACTACTTCCCCGGTCCTTACAAGCTTAAGATACCTACTTAAATTATCTTTTAGTACCTTTATCCCTACTGTTTTCATATTTCTATAGTAGCTAACTTAGCTACTTATGTCAATTCTAACAAATTTTATGAATTAAAATCAGAGGATTGAGCAACTTACCTGTGCGCGTGGACAGTGAAAACACTTCTTTATTTATTTTGCTGTTTGGTTGAAGCTGGCTACTGGTGATAATCTTACGGTAGAAAGTAGGCATTTATGCAAAAAGAAGCTCTACAAAGAAGAATTGATGCAGCCTTGGGGCGCATCCCTTGTGATTTAATCCTTAACAATGTGAAATTCTTAGATGTGTTTTCTTGTCAATGGAACAAAGGTAGTATCGCGGTTTGTGACGGTGTTATTGTAGGTATAGAACCAGGGCTTCATGCTAAACGTACAATTGACGGAAAAAGCAAGGCGCTTGTGCCTGGCTTTATCGATGCGCATGTACATGTTGAGTCCTCGCTTTTAATCCCTCCTTACTTTGAAAAAGCAGTGCTCCCGAGAGGCACGACCACTGCGATTTGTGATCCACATGAGCTTACAAATGTAGTTGGGATACAAGGGATTCAATATTTTTTAGAGGAATCTAAAAAGCTTTCATTGGATTTGCGTGTGATGCTGAGCTCTTGTGTGCCCGCTACTCACCTTGAAACTAATGGGGGCGGAAACATTGATGCTGCAATGCTTTTGCCTTTGCTTTCTCATCCAAAAGCTCTTGGATTAGCTGAAATGATGAACGTTCCAGGTGTGCTAAATAAAAAACCAGATGTATTAGAAAAATTAATCACCTTCTCTCATGTGCCAATAGATGGGCATTGCCCAAAAGTCTCAGGTCAAAATCTTTCAGCATATGCAGCGACAGGAATTTCAAGTTGTCATGAGTCTGTTGAGCTCAGTGAAGCAAAAGAAAAACTCACAAAAGGAATTGCAGTGTGGATTCGAGAAGGGAGTGTAGCAAAAAATCTCAAGGATTTAATTCCATTACTCAATCCTAGCACATCACCTTTTATTGGGTTTTGTACCGATGACCGCAATCCATTGGATATTGCACAAGAGGGGCACATTGATTTTTTAGTTAAAGGTGCCATAGCTGCAGGGGTTTTGTCAGAAACTGTATACAGAAGCGCTTCTTTAAGCGTTGCTAGACATTATGGTTTGAAAAACATAGGCGCCATTGCTCCAGGTTACCAGGCCGATTTTATTTTATTAGAGGATGTTTCCACATGTGCCATCCACAGTGTTTATAAAAATGGCAAACTAGCAAGTGAACTTGAAACAAAACCTATTACTAAACACGAACATACCAACACAGTTAAAGCTAAAACCCCCGAAGCTAAAGATTTGGAGGGTCCAAAAGGACGTGTGCATGTGATGGGAGTAAAGTCTGGTAGCATTTATACAGAACGCCTTGTTTTAGATTCAGAGGATAATGGTATTGCAAAACTTTCAGTGTTGGAAAGATATGGCAGAGGATCTAAGCCAGCGAATGCCTATGTGAGTGGATTTGGAAAAAATTTAAGTGGTGCCATTGCTTCTAGCGTTGGGCACGACAGTCATAACCTTATTGTAGTTGGTAAAAACACAAAAGATATGCGAGTGGCTTTAGCTTGCTTAATTGAGTCTGGTGGAGGATTTTGTGTCGTCCAAAATGAAAAGATAGTAGAAACGCTCCCTCTTCCATTTGGTGGGCTCATGTCTTTTGAAGAGCCTCGGTCTGTAGAAAAGCAATTGCGCAAAATGCGACAAGCTTCTCACTTTATTGGCTGCGAACTCCCAGAACCATTTTTGCAGCTTGCATTTTTATGTTTGCCTGTTATCCCGTCGCTAAAGCTTACGGATAAAGGCTTGGTAGACGTAGATAGGTTTCAATTCATAGATGTAAGAGTTTCATAGTTGTGAAGTGTTCACATCATTTAAACTAAAAAGCTCCACGGCACCAAATTACATTGAGGTCCAACTTTATGTAGAAGAATACAAGGCCAGACTGCGTAAACCATAATATGCAAGGCATGTCTCAGGTAAAGCGCCCATAACCTGTCACTTTAACATGGGATTATACCACTGTATTTCATGAAAATCAGTGGTATAATCCCATATATGGATGTGGTTAATTTTACGCGAATTTTGCAAATTGAAAAACTTATAAAATTAAAAAGCATATTTTTATTGGGGCCGCGTTGGACTGGAAAATCCACACTCCTCAAAATACAATTTCCAGAAGCTCTTTACATTGATTTATTGGACCGTTCTACTTTTAGAGAGCTGACGTCAAAAACAAAATACTTTAAACAGCAAATCCATGCGTTTGTGAGTCGGTACAATAAAAAAATCATTGTTGTTGATGAAATTCAAAGATTCCCAGAACTTTTGAGCGAAGTGCATCAATTGATTGAACAGGATAAAAATATAAGATTTATCTTAACTGGAAGTAGCGCTCGGAAGTTGAGAAGGTCAGGAATTAATTTATTAGCTGGAAGAGCAAGTTGGCAAAATTTTTTTCCAATAACTTATGCAGAGGTATTAATCAATCCTAACCATTTATCATTAAATCAATTGATTCAATATGGTGGTTTGCCAGCAGTACTAACCTCTTCCGATCCCAAGCGCGAACTACAAGATTACGTTGGATTATATTTAAAAGAAGAAGTTCAAGCCGAGGGTCTATCTCGAAAAATTGAAAATTTTTCTCGTTTTTTAGATACGGTTGCATCAACCAATGGAGAGCAGGTTCAGTTTGAGTCTATAGCAAACGACGCACAGATTCCAGCTCGCACTGTACGCGACTATTATCAAATTCTCGAAGATACGCTTGTTGGATATTTGCTGCCTTGTTACCAAAAAACGAAAACCAGGAAAGCTATGAGTTCAGCAAAGTTTTATTTTTTTGACATTGGCGTTAATCACAGCTTGCTGGGCAGAGATATGATATCTTCCAAAAGTCCTGAGTATGGACGTGCTATTGAACATTTGGTGTGTCTAGAGATTAAAGCAGCTTTAAGTTATTTAAGAAAAGAGGCCCAACTTTACTATTGGAGATCTCTTTCTCAATTTGAGGTTGATTTTTTAATTGTTCCAAAAAATTCCAGTCCAATAGGCATTGAAGTGAAGGCGAAAGAAAATGTTTCTAATAAAGATACCAGGGGATTGTCGGCTCTTTCTGAAGATATTCCTAATTTAAAAAAAATAGTGGTTTCTTTGGAATCCAAAGAACGGTTGTTAGAAAATAAAGTTGAAATTATTCCATTAGAGCTTTTTCTAAAAGATTTGTGGAGTGGAAAAATAATTTAAGGAATGAAATCAGAGTTTTGTATTTAGGTTGTCACAGCGGTACTTAAACTGAGATATTACATTTAAGTTGGTAGCGAGACAAGCAAGATGCAAGCTAGTGAAGCGAGCGCAGAAGTTTTTAAGCGAGGCATATCCAGGGCGATATGTTGAGCTTAAAAATCTTCGAGTACGCTGCAATAGCGCAGCAGATTGGTTGTCGCAGTAGAACTTAAATGCAATATCTCGGTTAAACATCGAAGCGAGACAAGTTACAGTCATGGTATTAAGGATTACTGCACACGACTATAGGAGATGCTAATGAAAACACTAGGGGACTGTCGAAAAAGTGCGATTTTAATAACTTTGTGACTTTGTTGAAATCCTCTAAAAAAGACGAAAAATGCTTAAAAAATTTTAAAATTATCTAATGATTTCAATACTGATTATGTAGATTTTGTAAAAAATTACTAGGATTTCAACAAACTGCTTTCAATTAAATTTTAGACCTTTTTCGACAGTCCCATTAAGTAAAACAAATATTAAACTTACTCCTGGAAAAGTAATCTACATGCTAAGAATAAAAATGGGCTGGACTCAAATCCAACTTGCACAAAAAAGTAAGCTTAAGCAGAACACTATTTCAGCACTGGAACACAACCGTATAAAATTAGGATTGGAGCGCGCTAAAATGCTTGTAATTGTTTTTAAAGTTCATCCGGGGTTAATAGCCTTTCCAGGATGGGCCACAGCAAAAAATTTGTCTAATCAACATGAACCTAATTTAGGTATACCAAGCCAGCATCCAATTTGAGTAGCATGGGAGGACGGGGGTACGGTAAATCCCTCCTCTTTTTTTTCATGCACACCCCAATTTACAGCTGTGTAAAAAAAAGACTGGAAACAAGATAATTTTCCGTAAGGCGCGTGTGCTATCCTAACTTTAAAAGTTACAAACGCGTCTACAATCCAATAAATAAAACTTAAAAATCCACGCTGCTCAGAGTTCAGATCCACAACGGCTGAACTTGACCTGCGAAACATAGTTTGAAATACAAGTTTTGACCACTCCCAAAACCCACTACACAAAAATATTTTGTACTCAGGGTGATTTTTTTGAATGTGTGTTTTTAGTTCTAAGGCTAGTTCCCAATTACTCCCAGAAGCAACAATAACAATCATTTTAAGCACATTGTGCATAAAATTTTTGGGACGGGGTGACCAGTCTAATCCTAAAGCTACACGCTCATTATAAGAAACTGGATGGGATCCCCAAAACCACACCAGTTCTTTAGGTTTTAAATGATAAGCATTCGAAGTTTGTATGTCATGTTGATCTCCGTGCCAAAACCGATGAAAATAATGAATCTTACGCAGCATTGTGTTGGGTTTTCTTGCGTGGCCGTAGTGAAAAATATGTGCATCAAGAAGCTTTGTGTTCAAAACTTGTTCTTGAGGTCCACGAAAAGTTTGAGCATCTCCAAAGCTTTGTGCTTTTGAATCCTTTCTAAGAATACGAACTTCAGAAGCATACCACTGTCTTGTTCTTTGGATGAGAGTGTACCCACCATAAAAGTGTAAATAACGAAACCGAAACCCATCGACCTGTTGGTCGTCTTTCTCTAGAGTAGATCGAATCAAATCATGCTCACTCTCATGTAAAGCCTCATCAGCTTGGAGATAAAGCGCCCACTTGCCCTGGCAGTGTGCTAATGCAATATTTGTTTGTTCACTTAAAACCAGTCCATCTTTTGTTTTTTGATCATCCCAAACATTTTTTATAATTTTTATTTTTGGAGAAGAAATAGACTCCAGCAATTCCTCCGTTTTATCATCGGACTGGCCAACATTAACAATAAACTCATCTACAATAGGAAGTGCTGACTCAATTGCTTCCAAAACAGGAAAATCATATTGAAGTGCATTTCGAATAAATGTAAAACCACTTAATAAAACCATTGGTTTTCACACTAACTTGTTTTTGGTAAGATTAAAAGTAGGAGCGTGCTCAAAGGGGTATGCAATAAAATATTATGAGTATTTATATTCAAAATAAACGCATTTTAATCGTTAAAACTAGGTCTATTGGAGACACGATTTTACTTACAGGTCCTTTGAGAATTTTAAAAAAAAGCATGCCCTCTTACCAAATCCACGTCTTAGTAAAGGCGCCTGGAGGTGCTCTTTTAGAACACAATCCAAATATTGATCGCCTCATTTATTATAATAATCCTACTACAAAATTAGATAAATTAGCTCAATGGACAAAACTGATTTATCGTTTGCGTGAAAAAAAATATGAAATTTCGCTTAATTTTCATGCTTCAATTCACACAGCATTTGCGATTCATTGTTTAAGATGCAAACTCCATGTTTCAAATTACCATAATTTAAAAAGTAGAAATTGGTTTTCAGACCTACTGGTTCCAGGAAGAGGGCAAGTAAAATCTATTATAGACCGTGATCTCGATGTTCTTCGTTCCATTGGAATTTCTGTGGACTCCCCGGAGCTTTCTAGAGAGGCGGAAGCCGAGCAGGACAAAGACGGGAAAGCGACAAAATACGATGATGCAATGCCCGAAGTCATACTTACACCACATGAACGGCAAGAAGCTAAAGCAATGTTAGGAATGGGATCCCACGACCAAAAAAAATATGTATTTTTAGGGATTGGCGGAAGTCGTCCCACTAAACGTTGGCCTATGTCACATATTCATTGGATAGCAGATAAACTTTCTAATGAATTTGATACTCATTTTGTGATTACAACCATTCCCTCTGATGAGGGTTGGCTAGAGCAGTTCTTAGAGTACGTAAAAAAAACTCCAGCATTACAGAAAAAGATTTTATGTTTTAAGAATCTCCCGATAAGAAAGTCTGCTGCTCTTCTTTCTCAATGTTCTTTTTATGTTGGTAACGACTCAGGATTAAAGCATCTAGCGGTTGCATTAGGGCTTAGAACTTTTACTTTTTTTGGACCAGAAATTCCTCTGGAGTGGCATCCGTACAATACACACTTACATCCTTATGCTTTTACTAATGACCTGCCTTGTCGAACCGAAAAGGGTGAGCACTGGTGTTCAATCCCCACTTGCCATACATACCAGCACCAGTGTATGCAAAAGATATTACCAGAACAGGTTTGGCCTATTATAAAAGCCTTGGCTCAAGCCTGTATTTACTAATATTTAACAGTATGAATAAACCATTAACTAGCATTATTATGACGACTTACAATATGCCTCGGCACTTAGCGCTGGCTTTGGCTGGGCTACAAGTGCAGTCTGAAAAAAACTTTGAGCTGCACATAGCAGATGACGGTAGTACTGAAGAAACTTCAATGATTGTTGAAAAATTTATGGAGGCAGCACCGTTTCCAGTCCTATATTCCTGGCAACAAGATTTGGGTTATAGAAAAACAAAAATATTGAACGAGGCTATCCGTAAAGCAAAATCAGATTACTTTATTTTTATTGATGGGGATTGTATTCCACATAAAGATTTCATTAGAAATCATCTTAAGTATAGGCAAAAAGGATTCTATCTGGCAGGCCGTCGGGTAGAGCTTGGTCCTAAGTTTTGTGAAGAACTCACGCCAGATAAGGTTTTAGATGGTGTGCTCAATAAGTTTAGTTTAAAGCTTCTTTTTAGTTGTTTTAAAAAGGATAGTGAGTATTGGCACCGTTCGATCCCTGTTTATAATTCTTATTTAAGAAAATTACTCAAAATGGAAAAAGTAGATGATTTAAAAGGCTGTAACTTTTCTGTAGATCGAGAGTCATTATTTAAAGTAAATGGATTTGACGAAGGGTATGAGGGATATGCGAGAGAAGATACTGACCTTGAGTTGAGATTACAATACCTGGGGCTTCGTATTAAATCTTTAAAGGGTTTAGCAATTCAATACCATGTATGGCATGAAAAATTTCCTGAAAGTGATACCAATAAATCCAAGCTTCGAGAAATTGCTAGAAAAAAAGAACCTGTATGTAAAAATGGACTCGTAAAGCATTCCAATCCGCCACTAGCAGAACAAGCTAGCTAAAGGGTAAAAAGATCTTTTCTAAAATGTTTCAACGCGGGGAGTTCTTGCCTAACTTTTGCTAAAAATTTAAAATCAATATCAGCAACAATCACCGTTTCACAGTCCGGTGCTAACGCAATAATATTACCCCATGGATCTATAATACAAGACTTCCCATAAGAGGTTTTATTTTCTGAGTGTTTACCATATTGCGCAGGAGCCACGATATAGACTTGATTTTCAATAGCTCTCGCTTTTAAAAGAGCTAGCCAGTGATCTTTGCCTGTATACATTGTAAAAGCGGAAGGGACAAATATAAGCCTTGCTCCTTTTAGTGTAAGAGAACGAAACATCTCGGGGAATCGAAGGTCATAACAAATTGTAAGCCCAACTTTACCAAAAGGAGTTTCAGTTATTACAAGTTGAGAGCCTGGTTGAAATGCTTCAGACTCACGGTATGAACGGATATCTGCAATTTGGCTATCAAACAAGTGGATTTTAATATACTCCGCCAGGAGCTCTCCCTGTGGCGAAAATAAAAGTGAGCGATTTAAGAGACGTTTGTCTCCATGTGCTTGGGTGGGAATGCTCCCTGCTAAAACAAAAACCTTGTTTTCCTTTGCAAAACTCTGAATTGTTTTAAATGCTAATCCGCCCATATGAGCCTCAGCTTCTTTAGAGGTTTCTGTTTTAGAACCAATAAATGAAAAAAATTCGGGAAGTGCTACTAACTCAGCACCTTGACGGACGGCTCTTTTCATCAAATCCACAGCAACTGCTAAGTTTTTTTTCTTATTGTTTTTTGAAGTGAGTTGTACAGCAGCAACTAACATTGGGTTTTGTCGGGCTTGCCAGATGCAAACCCTCCAGGGGTTTTGTCGGGCTTGCCAGATGCAAACCCTCCAGGGGTTTTGTCGGATTGGCTGGATGCGAACCCTTCGGGGTTTTTGTCAGGCTTGCAGGGCGCAAATCCTTCGGCAGTAGTCCTACCAATAGCACAGTAGTAAAAGCCATTTTCCTTCATTAGTTTTAGATCAAAAATATTTCGTCCATCAAATACGATAGGTTTTTTTAGGAGTTTTTTAATTTTATCAAAATCAGGATTTCGAAATTCGTTCCACTCCGTTACAAGAACTAAAGCATCTGCGCCCTCCAAGGCTTTATAAGGAGAGTCTGCATAAAAGATCTTCTCACTTGGAGGAAATTTTCTTTTTGCCTCTGTCATAGCAACAGGGTCATAAGCATGAATCTGCGCACCAGCATCTAATAGTTTTTTAATTAAAACCAAGCTAGGCGCTTCTCTCATATCATCGGTGTTTGGTTTAAAAGAGAGTCCCCATACCGAAAAAACTTTGTTTTGAAGTTCTCCTTTAAAATACTTGTGGATTTTATTAAACAGAACTTCCTTTTGTTTATAATTGACGTTTTCAGCAGCTTGAACAACCTCCATTTCTAGCCCATGGTCTTTTGCTGTTCTCAATAAAGCCCTTACATCTTTTGGAAAGCAAGAGCCCCCATATCCAATCCCAGTGTATAGAAAATGTTTTCCAATTCTTGGGTCTGAAATAATACCTTTGCGCACACTTTCAATATCTGCTCCAACTTTTTCACAAAGATTAGCAATCTCATTGATATAAGAAATTTTTGTAGCTAAAAAAGCATTTGCTGCATACTTTGTCATTTCTGCAGATTGGTTGCTCATCCAAAGAATGGGGTTGCCTTGCCTTACAAAAGGCCCGTAGAGCTTTTCCATAATTTTAAATGCCTTTTCGCTAGAAGCCCCAATAACAACCCGATCTGGTTTTAAAAAATCCTCTACTGCGCTCCCCTCCTTTAAAAATTCAGGATTTGAGACGATATCAAAAGATTGTTTTGTCCGGGCTCGAATGAGCTCTTCCATTTTTGTAGCAGTTCCAACTGGTACAGTAGATTTGTTTACGATAACTTTATACTCATTTAAATGATCAGCAATAGTTTGTGCTGCTTTCATAAAAAGTATTAAATCGGCTGAGCCATCTACTGAAGATGGAGTTCCTACTGCTATAAAAATTACTTCTGAAGCTTGAATGGCTGTAGGTGCGTCTGTTGTAAAGTGCAGTCTTTTTTCTTTTACATTTCGTTGAACTAAATCACTTAATCCAGGCTCATAGATTGGAAGCACGCCTTGAAGTAGTTTTTGGATTTTAGATTGATCGATATCTACACAGGTTACTTCATTTCCGTTCTCAGCAAAGCAAGTGCCTGCCACTAAACCAACATACCCTGTTCCCATTACACAAATATGCATGGTAGAAATCTAGCGTGCTTGAATAAACAATGTCAAATTCTTCTAGAAGTACTATAATAGTTTTTAGAATGATCTCAGCAACTATTATTACTTTAAATGAAGAAAAAGATTTACCTCGTTGCTTACAAAGCCTTAGCTTTGTCGACGAAATTATTGTCGTAGATAGTGGTAGCCAAGACAAAACCGTAGACATCGCGCGTTCTTTTGGCGCTCAAGTTTATGTTAAGCCGTGGCAAGGTTATGGGACTCAAAAAAATCTTGCCATGAGTTATTGTAAGAATAAATGGGTGCTTAATGTGGATGCAGACGAAGTGATTACTGCTGAGCTAAAAACTGAGATTTTAAAAGAGATTCAATCCCCACGTGCTGCTCTTGGTTACTCCATTGCACGAAAAGCTTACTATTTAGATCGTTGGATTCGTTATGGGGGATGGTATCCTAATTATGTAACAAGGCTAGTTCAAAAAGAAAAAGCAAAATGGACTGAACCAGCAGTACATGAGGAATTACGAATACAAAATGGAGGAGAGATAGGAAGGCTAAAAAACCCTATGCTCCATTTTACCTTTAGCAATATTTCTGATCAAATATGCACAAATTTACGTTATGCAAAGCAAGGAGCTTTGAATTTAAGGTATCCAGGTACACATTTTTTTATTTTTAAGCTTTTGCTAAAACCTTTTGGAAAATTTATTGAGACATATTTTTTTAAATGTGGATTTTTAGATGGCTTACCTGGTTTTTTGATTTCAATAAACGCAGCACATAGTATGTTTTTAAAGTATGCATTTCTTTGGGAAAAAGAACATGCTATACATTTATTTAAAAAGTAAGGGCTAAGGAACATGAAACAAGTTAACTCTCCAGCGACATCTCCAGCGACATCTCCAGCGACAGAGGATGTTTTTTTAGAGGAAACTAAAATTTCCACTAAAGGCCATAAAACAAGGCGCTACATTTTTAATGTTTTGAAAGCAAGTCTTACAATTGGAATTCTTGTATTTCTTTATCAACGTGGACTTTTAGATTTCTCTCGAGTTCATCGAGTATTTACACATATTCCAACCGTTGTACTAACCTTTTTCATTTTAGGTTCTTCAATTTTTGCTTCTATGTTTAGATGGCGACTTCTTTTAATTGGTCAGAACCTTTTGCTCCCAATAAAAGAGACTTTCAAACTAACCATGATTGGGAATTTTTTTAATACTGCTATTCCTGGAGCTGTAAGTGGTGATTTAGTGAAGGGTTACTATGTTGTAAAAAATCAACCAGATGGGAGGGGCAAGATTAAAGCATTTACAACGTTGCTTATGGATCGAGTTCTTGGCCTTAGTGGCTTGATTTGTATTTCGTTCTTTACAATGCTTTTTAACTCTTCTGACATGTTGTCTAATCCTGCATTAAAGCCCTTGTGTGGACTTATTGGTCTTTTGTGGTTGGGTGTGCTTTGCTTTTTTGTGTTTGTTTTATTTAAATCTAAAACCATCTATAAAATCAAAAACGCCTTAATCCATTTACCATTCGGAAGTCTCCTTGCGCGATTCTTTGAAGCTGTAAAAGGATATGAAAGCTCAAGGCATCTTATTATTAAAGGCATTCTTATTTCCATCACTGTCCATTGTAGTTTGATCCTAGCTTTTATAGTGGTATCAAAAACTTTAGGTGGTTTTGAAACTGTGCCTTTTACAAAATTTTTCTTTTTAATTCCTCTTGGTCTTTTAATCACAGCGATTCCCATCGCTCCAGGGGGGTTGGGCACAGGGCATGCTGCTTTTTTAGCTTTATTTCAACTTGTAGGATCAAAAAGTGGAGCTGATTTATTTACTGTGTTTGTAAGTTTTCAGATCTTTTTTAGTCTTATTGGAGGACTTTTTTATATGCATTACAAATATCATCCTGTCATAAAGAAATGATTTACAGATTTCTCTAAGAGAGCAATAATTTATTATAAAAGGAACTTCAATATCATGTCAGAAAACCCAGAAGATAAAAGAAAAGTACTTGTAATAGATGATGAGCCAGAAAACAGAGAGCTCATTGAACAAATATTAATAGGTAAGTTTCAAGTTTATTTAGCTGCAGATGGTGAAGAAGGTGTTACTGTAGCAAGACGTGAACAACCAGATTTAATATTGCTTGATATTACAATGCCTAAACTAGATGGAATTGCAGCTTGTGAGGCTCTCCGATCTAATGAGGCGACCCGCCATATTCCAATTATTATGGTTACAGCTTCTGGTGATATCGACAACCGTATTAAAGCTTTTTTGACAGGGGTTGATGACTTTTTAGCAAAACCATTCAGCCCCAAAGAACTCGTAGCACGAGTGAATTCAAAAATTCGAAGAGTAGATGAAAAAGATAACAAGCAAGAAGTTCTTCAGTGCGGAAATCTAAACTTAGACCTTCACAAACTTGAAGCTAAAATTAATGGAAATCTTATTGCATTAAGTGTGCTGGAGTTTAGCTTATTAAAATACTTAGTGCTTAACAGAAATCGTGTTTTAAGTCGTGAAAAAATCCTTGAAGCGGTGTGGAGAGATGCAGTTGTGTCGGATCGGACTGTAGATACACATATGGTTTCTTTACGTAAAAAGCTAATTGGGTTTGACCATCTGCTGACAACAGTTTACGGCGCAGGCTATATCCTAAAAAAAGAATAGACTTGCTTCAATTCTGGCTGGGCTCTCTTAAGCTGCTTTTTTCTGCTCGGGAGCAAGGTCTAGATCTTCATCTTGACCATCAACATACTCTGGTCTTGCATCGATGATTGATCCAATAGTTTTAATTTTTTGTTCTGTTCTCCTCATGACAGCCGCTCTGTAGCTTTGAATTCCAACTCTTTGAGTGAGTCTTTTTGAAAACATTCTACAGCTTTCGAGCAAAAAAAGCACAAGTTCCAACCAGCTATGGACTGGTTTTATAGCAGATGAAATTTCTGTGGATGATGCGGGACTGGGCCCGATACTTTCAGGTTTAAAAACCGCATCGGGACGAGCTCTTTCCTTTGGTTTGGCGTGTTGTTGTTTTTGTGACTCACCTTCCCACTCCTGGCGATGTGCCGAAGTGGTTCGAATTGGATTAAAATACTTAACTAAAGAACGGCCTATGCGGCCACTTAATTTTCCTAACGCTGACATAGAAGCCTCCTTGGCGCACTAGATTTGCTTCTACCGCGAAATGTATTTCCTAAAGCCCTGTGTAGTAACTTACTCAATATGCACTCTTTGCGTATATTATATCGGTAAATTTACTAAAAAACTTTAGGAATTTTATTGAAAGAATTAGAGATTATACTTTATCAATAAAATCATGTATATAGACTTATTTCTTTTCTTTTTTTATAAGGAGTGTTATCAGGATATGTTTTATTTCATTTTGCAAAGGGGAAAAACTCATGACGTCTGATCTTTTTCAAAAATGCCGCACATTTCAGGATGCAAAAATTTTAATGGAGACAGGGCTTTATCCTTTCTTTCGCCCTATTGAAAAATCAACTGGTGCAACCGTAACTACACATGGTGCAAAAAGAGTCATGATTGGTTCTAACAATTATTTAGGCCTTACACACCATCCTCGAGTTAAAGAAGCTGCCAAAAGAGCTATTGATGAGTTTGGAACGGGCTGTACAGGTTCCCGATTTTTAAATGGAAATTTAATTACCCATGAGAAGCTTGAACAGGAGCTAGCTTCATTCTTAGGAAAAGAAGCTTGTTTGGTATTTGCAACAGGATTTCTAGCAAATCAAGGAAGCCTATCTTGTGTTGTTGGTAGGAAAGATGCGATTTTTTCTGATAAAGAAAACCATGCTTCAATTGTAGAGGGCACACGCTTGGCTCTTGGTGAAACCATCCGCTATCCACACAATGATACGGTTGCACTAGAAAAGATCTTAACTGAAAGGCGATCTCAATACGAAGGTGCCATGATTGTTGCAGATGGTGTTTTTTCAATGACTGGAGAAATTGTAGATTTGCCTGGTCTTGTAACACTTGCTTCTCATTACCAATGTAAATTGTATATTGATGATGCGCATAGTTTGGGAGTTTTGGGAAACTTAGGACGTGGTACGGGCTCACATTTTAATTTAAATGATGAAGTTGATATTGTGATGGGAACTTTTTCAAAAAGTTTTGCTTCAATTGGTGGATTTGTTGCAGGCAGTATAGATACGATCCATTATATTAAACATAAAGCTAGGCCATTTATGTTTAGCGCAGCCATGCCTCCTGCTGCTGTAGCAACGGTTCTAGAGTGTTTGCGTGTAGTAAAAGAAGAGCCTGAAATTCACACAAAGCTTTGGAAAAACGCAAGAAAGATGAAACAGGGTCTCACTTCAGCAGGTTTTGATACTTTAAAAAGCCTAACCCCAATCATCCCTGTTGTAATTGGTGATGATATGCAAACTTTTGCTTTTACAAAAGCATTGTATGACAATGGTGTATTTGCCACACCAGTTGTACAGCCTGCGGTCCAAGAAGGAAATGCACTTATTCGAACAAGTTTCATGTCTACCCACACAGAGGAAGACCTCGACTATGTTTTAGAAGTGTTTTATAAACTTGGAAAGCAATTTGGGATGATTTAATAATGAGCCCTGCGGTCAGACCAGTCCTTACAAAAAAAGAAAAATCTGATTTTTTGCTCTTGCCATGGGATCTACATAAAAGCGATCCAAATTGGGTGCCACCCTTACTACTATCTGTTCAGCAAAACCTCGATACAAAGTGCAACCCTTTTTACAAGCATGCAAAGCTAAAGCAGTGGTCTGCTTATAGAGAGAACAAATGTGTTGGTAGAATTGCAGGTATTATTGGTGATCGCCATAACGAGTTTCACCAAGAAAAAGTAGCTTTTTGGGGATTTTTTGAGTGCGAAAATAATTTTGAAACTGCTCAAAAGCTTTTTCATGCAGTAGAGGAGTGGGCTAAAAATGAAAACATGACTTTTTTACGTGGCCCCATGAGCCCATCTACAAACCACGAGTGCGGTTTACAAGTTTCTGCATTTGAAACACGGCCTTTTATCATGATGACACAAAATCCAGCTTATTATGCGGAGCTCATAGAAAAGTCTGGGTTTTCAAAAGTAAAAGATCTTTATGCTTGGCTTGTAGACTCTCAATGTAAGTTTGATGAAAGACTAATCCGACATGCAAAAAGGCTAGAAAAGTCAGCTGGGATTACTTTTCGTCATATTGACATGAAACATTTTAACGAAGAAGTAGAAAGCATTTTGGAAATTTATAATGATGCGTGGGAAAAAAACTGGGGTTTTGTTCCTATGACAGACGAAGAGTTTCGTTACATGGCTAAGGAAATGAAAGCCGTGGTTATCCCAGAGCTTTTATTCATTGTTGAAGTAAAAGGGGAGTCTGCCGGCTTTGGGCTTTTTTTGCCAGACCTTAATCAAGTGATGATAAAAATTCGAAATGGGAAGCTCTTTCCAACAGGACTTTTAAAACTTTTATGGCATACAAAATTTCATAAAACCATGACACAAGGACGAATACTAACCCTTGGGGTAAAAAAGAAATTTCACCACTTGGGTCTTGGCTCACTGATGTATTTAAAATACTTTGAGACTGGCCCTAGGCTTGGATTTCCGTCTTGCGAATGCTCTTGGATTTTAGAAGACAATGCCCCAATGAACCATGGATTAAAGTACATGAATGCAAAACATTATAAAACCTATCGTATTTACGAAAAACCTATTTTGGTTTGAGGGATCAATGTCAGGACATAGCAAGTGGTCGACCATAAAAAGGAAAAAAGGCGCCAATGACGTAAAGCGCGCAAAAATATTTACAAAACATATTCGAGAGCTGACCGTTGCTGCAAGAATGGGTGGGAGCGACCCTTCTGGAAATCCTAGATTGAGAGACGCGCTTTCTGAAGCAAGAGCAGCAAACATGACCAAAGACACAATTGAACGTGCTGTAAAGCGTGGCACTGGTGAGCTTGATGGAGCAGCAAGCTACGAAGAGGTTACGTATGAAGGATTTGGACCAGGTGGAGTGGCTGTATTAATTGACAGCACCACAGATAACCGCACAAGAACTGTTGCAGACTTAAGAAACTTATTTTCAAAAAATGGTGGAAATTTAGGAGAAAGCGGCTGTGTTGGCTGGCTGTTTGAGCGAAAGGGTATCATCACTGTTTCAGGATCTTCAACAACTGAAGAAAAACTAATGGAAGCAGCCCTGGACTTAGGAGCAGACGATGTTAGCAGTGACGAAGAAGACTTTGAGGTTTTTACGGCACCATTTGACTTAGATCAAATAAAAAACGGTCTTGAGAAAAAGGGTTTTCGGGTTTTGCGTTCTGAGAAAGCTGCCATTCCAAAAACTACTCTAAAACTAGAAGGAGAAAAAGCCCAAACCATGTTGGAGCTCATGGAAGCCCTGGAAGACCATGATGATGTTCAGAAGGTTTACACTAATTTTGATATGGATTTGTAGTGGTTTTTGTAATTTTTTAAAAATTCAAAAAGATAGCCTTGTAGCATGTTTCCTGCTCTAGCATCCTGTTCTAATATGTCTAAAGCCATTGCAGCTGCTTCCAAAGTAGATAGGCATTCTCTCCTGGGCTCTTTTCTTAAAGAGCCATAGAGAGAGCGCTCTTTCGGATGAAGTACAAAGCGTTTTAATTTAAGTAGCCATGGGTTTCTCCACCACAAAGTTTTTGCTTGGCTCCAAGTCCCATCAAGTAATACTAGTCCATCTAATTTATGTGTTTTGTGTAAGGGTGGATACGGAGCATTCCCTGGATGGGAATGCGGCAAGATATATTGAGAAGTGTCAGACCTAGACCCTAAATAAAGTACACCCCAATTGGAGTTTGTGGCAGGGCTTCCTAATGCTTTTGATAAATTAGGCCAAGAAAGTCCTGTTTTTAGAGTTGAGTTTTTCAGTGCTAAATGTGTAAGTAGAGCTGTTCCTAAGATTTTATCTGGCTCTTGCGGGTGCTGCAAAATCAAAACATGGGATTTTGTTTCTATTGGTTTGATGAGATTACAAATACACAAGGACGTAGGCTTTGAACATTTATTACACTCATTTATTTGTTCGGTTGCTTCATGGGTCATAGCATTATTTAAATTAAAATTGTTTAAATTGCCATAAAAATAGCCCCTTTTGCAGTATTTTTTTGTACTAGAGTGTTTTGGCTTCAGTTGATTTATAGTCCTCGTTAAAATATTGACACGAATACGTACGTACTATATACTATATAGTACGTATGGCAATAACAGCATCCAAATTGAGAGAAAATGTTTATCGAATTCTTGATAATATCATTCAAACAGGAAAGTCTGTTGAAATACAACGTGGTAGTTCGGTGTTGACCATAGCACCTAAATTTAAAAAATTTCAAAAACTTTCTCGGCTAAGAAAGCAAAAACTAACTTTAGAAAACTCGGACAACTTTGAGCACATTGATTGGTATCAGGAGTGGCAATTTAAGCGCTAATAAATTTATGTTTTTTTTAGATACCAATATTGTAATCTGGTTGTTTCAAGGAGAGCTTAATAAGCTGCCCTCTTCACTCCAAATAACGTTAGAAAATAATGAATTGGTTGTATCACCAATTATTAAGCTAGAACTTCAGTATCTTTATGAAATTAAAAGAATTAAAATTCCTCCAAAAAAAATACTGGATTATTTGTATGAAAACATTGGACTGAGTTTACAGAATATTCCACTGCATTTATTAATTGAAGAAAGTTTAAGTCAAAGTTGGACGCGAGATCCTTTTGATCGACTGATTGTTAGCCATGCTAATTTAGAAAAATCTTATCTTGTGACACGTGATAAAACTATTCTTGCAAATTATTCTATGGCGGTTTGGGATTAATGTTTCTAGCTAACCACTGTTTTATATAATTAAGATGCGCTTTTTAAAAAATTATTTTCTGTTCTAGTTTAGAGTATCAGGGATAATATAATTAAAGGAAGAACATGGAAATAGTTGCAAATGACTCTACTTTCTGGAGAAAGTGTACAAGCTGCAAGCGTCCCATTTGTTTTGCTAAAAAATATTGGATTTGTAGTGTGTCTACTTGTAATCGTGTCAGGACAGACCTTGTTTTTTGTAGCTTAAATTGTTTTGATGCCCATGTTCCAGTTATGAATCATCGCGATGCGGGTGCTCTTGAAAAAAAATCCCCTTTGGAGCATGCGCCAGAGCGTTCTCAAGAAGAGTCCCCGCCAAGGCACAACGCACACGTGACACAGGGTCAAAGCAGTGTCCGTGTCGAGCCAAAACCAGTACAATTAAATCCCAGTTCTAAAAAAGAAATTCTAGTGGTTGCTTCAAAAATAAAAGAATATATCCGATTGCAGTCTGGCCTGAATACCTCTGATTCCATTATGTCTGTACTCTCTGACAAAATTCGATTTTATCTAGATGATGCCATTCGAGTGGCCATCCAAAATGAGAGAAAAACAGTTTTAGATCGTGATATAAAATAGCTAAAAACTAAAGTCTTTTCGTGATCTATTTAAGTCATTGAGATATTAATATGCCGTTGCTACTTAATAGAAACATCTAAGATGTTTTATGTTGACATTTGTGATGTTTTATGTTCATATTAAGAAATGAAGCGCGCTACTTTATTACTTGAAGATGAGTTTTATAAGCAAGCAAAGGTCCGGGCAAAGTCTCTCGGAATTACTTTAAAAGAAGCAGTCAATGATTTTATTAGAGAAGGTCTGCACTCATTTCAGCAAAAGTCATCCAAACCTTCAAAACTAACTCTTCCAATTCGTAAAGGATTAAACTCAAAGCCCGGATTAGATTTAAGCGACAGAAGCATGCTTTATGACTTAATGGATAATATCAAGTGAATGCAGCAGCGCTTGATACCAATATGTTTTTGTATGCGCATATTGCTGATTACGAAATCCATGCAAAGGTTCGGCATTGGTTATCAGAATTTTTAGATAATTGTGAATGCTTTTATATTTCCTGGCAGATATTTTATGAATACATTCGAATTGCAACACATCCTAAATTGCACGAAAAACCACTCACGGTATTACAAGCTTTGGACGACTTAAGACCTTATTTGAGTGATTCACGATGCAAGATTCTAAAAGAGACTTCTGCACATCAGCAGGTATTTCAAGAACTTGTCACAGTAGTTCCTTTTGCAAAGGGAAATTTCATCCACGACTGTCACTTTGCGGCCTTACTAAAAGAACATGCAGTAAAAACAATTGTGACGCTTGATTCTGATTTTTTAAAATTTAAATTCCTAAATGTTATTAGTCCGATTTAAGTCCTGCCTTTGCAAAAGCACGCATTGAATATCTTGGGTTAACTAGTTGCCGCCTTTGAAGCTCAGACTTGAGTTGTTGCTGGTATTTAATATTTGAAATTGGTTTCAGGTGTTCCATAAGCTTGGCTTTATAGCATCACCAATGATTCGCCGCAAGGTTTAAAGAAACAAACTGTTTCCTAAAAAGAAACGGACTATTCATTAGGCACTTCAGCGTATTTCAGCGAACACAATATTCTCTGAAATATTGCATTTAATGACTCACCGAGCTATAGGTGTGCCTTATTTGTCTAAACTAAAAAAGGAGATCAAATGAAACACTATATTTTTTTTGTTGGATTTATAATAGGGAGTAGTGCTCAAGGCGCATATTATAAGGATCGGTTTCATTATAATGCCTATGTTAATAGAATTTCTCTGCACTCCTCTTGGGATGGATCTTGTTATCTTAGAGCTGCTAATGAGGCTGTTGCTAAAGCTTTAGAAAAATTTGATGGAGAGTCTAATTACAGATGTAATTTTTCATTAAACTTTATACTTGGAGATCCCAACACTTGTATGGTGTATCGCGTGTCTAAGTGTAAAAAAGAGTATAGATTGAATAGGAGTCAAGATCTTACTCCTGTCTATATTCCCTACACTGGTAAAACTAGCGAAGAAAATGATGAAGAAGTGTTGGGACGATTGACAAACTTATGGACGGAAGCAGATGCCGTAGAATTGGAACGCGCAAACGAGCGAAAGCAACAGAGAGCGAGACAAAGGTAGTAATATAAATACCGCAATATTTCAGAGAACACATCATTCTCTAAATAATTGCTTTTTGTGCCGTCTTGGTCTATGGTGCTGCAGCTATGATTACCGAAAACTATAGAGATATTTTAAAACATGCACTAGGTGAGCGTTGTCAAAGAAATCCTAGATATTCGCTGCGTGCATTTGCGCGCGATTTACAGTTGAACCCAGCCCACTTGAGTGAGGTTTTAAATGGGAAAAAGGGACTTTCCTTAAACATTGCTCAAGCTATTTCTAAGATTTTAGGATTTTCACCAGAAGAAAAAAAAGTTTTTTGTGCTTTAGTAGAGAGTCAACATGCCCGAAGTCGAGCAGGAAAGACACTTGCAAAAGATCTCTTAGAAAAACTTAAAAAAGATCGAGATGAGGTAGACCCTCAGTTTCGAATACTAACCATAGATGCATTTCAGGCAACATCAAACTGGTATCACTTTGCAATTTTACAACTAATGCAATTAGATGCTTTTCAGTCTGATAAGAGGACAGACATAAAGCGCATTTCAAAAGCTCTTGGAATTTCACCAATTGAAGTACAGCTAGCGATTGAAACACTGAAGCGTCTTGAAGTCATTGAAGAGCGCAATGGCAAGTTGTTAGTTCTTGAAAACTATATTGCATCCACAAGTGGTGTGCCATCAGATGCTTTAAAAAAATGGCATCGGCAGGTGCTAGAAAAAGCAATGAATGCTTTAACTCTGCAATCTGTAGACGAGCGTGATTTTTCATCCATTTTTTTTCCTATTCCTCGTAAAGCCTTGCCTGAGATTACAGCAGAGATTAAGTCATTTAGGCGAAGGTTGTGTCGAAAGTACAGCCCGATGATTCCAAAAGAGGAAGTTTATTCTCTTTCTATCCAATTCTTTAAGCTAACAAATACAATGGAGCAAAAATGAAGAAATATTTTATTGCAAACAGTTTAATTGTTTTGTTTTTTATTTTGTCTAACACTCAATCCTTTGCTGGTGGAAGTGGCTCTGAAGGCGGAAATGGGGGAGATGTATTTGCTACAGAGTTTCAAAGTTCTGCAAAAGACCTGCTAAAACGTTTATATTTAGCCGACCTGTCGCATGTTTTTGGATTAAATCTAGACACCCTCGAAAAAATAATTAAATCCACACATGTCTTTACAGTTGAAACAGCTTGTTTGGTGGACCAGGTCCCCTGTCCGTATGACAAAGCTCGCGATGCTGTAAACTACCCCTCTAGAAAACACATTCAATTAGCGAGTCCACGCTGGCTAAATATTCGAAAATCTCAAGAAACTAAAGATGCGCTTGTTTTACACGAGTATTTTGGAATTCTTGGAATCGAACAAAATACCCAAGAAGTATCAACAAAAATTCTTGCAAGTTTAAATAATAAAGAGTTCAAAAAAGAGCCTATTACAATTAAAATTGCACCTAACATTTCAGTTAATGAGGAGGAAAATGAAAAGTTTCTTCTTGATGTACATAATCAGTTACGATCTTTATGTTTTAAGAGATTTCAAAAGGCTGCTCTCCCAGGAACTGATTCTCGTTTAAATTACCAAAAGGGTGATGTTGAATATGAACAAATTCTATATTATTTGTCCCGGGGGGCTTGTATAGCGGAAAGCGCGGGCACTGTTTATAAGGCATATCAATTAGATTCAAAAGATAAAGCTTATATTTCGTATGTTACTATGGATCTGATTCTTGCCTCTAAGATTAATCAAATCCCTGCTAACAAAGCTTTTCTTCGAATGCCAAATCCAAAACAAATTGATTTCTACAGTAAGAAGGATTCTCAAGATGGCTATGAAGAGTATGTACGGTATCGATTTTATTTGGATGGAAATGGTGTCCTCATCGGTGGTGAAGAAGGTCTCTTGACGCGCCATCCAGAAATGCTAGGACTTTGGCACTCAAATATTTATTCAATCACATGGCTTGTTCCAGGAGTGCCAGCAAAACAAGAGGATGTTAATAAAATTGAGCAAAACTGGAAAACTCAATATGCAGAGCTTGAACAAGAATTTGAAGAAATTTTTGGTTTATAATGGTAGTCCTTTAGTTAAAGGGGCTGCAAATAATGAAAGTATTGGGGATAGATCCAGGGTCGCGTTTGGTAGGCTATGGAATTATTACAAAGCAAGGATCTGAGTTCATTACCCACACACACGGCACATTAAAGCTAGATACTAAACAAAATCTTTTAGACCGCTTACCTGAAATATATAGTTTCATAAAAAATCTTATAACTGAACACAAGCCGGATCATGTTTCCATAGAAAAAATATTTTTTGCACAAGACGTTCAAGCTGCACTAAAACTTGGACACGCTCGTGGGGTAGCGCTCTTGGCTGTAAAAGAAATTAGATTACCAGTTTTTGAGTACAGTCCCAATGAAGTAAAACTTGCTACTGTTGGTCACGGCCATGCAGATAAGGAGCAAGTAGCAAAAATGTTAGGTTTGCTTCTCGGTGTAAAAAATTTTGAAACACAAGATGCTTCAGATGCATTAGCTATTGCTCTTTGCCATTTACAATCCTATAGTTTAAAAGCAAAGCTTTTAGGTAAAGAAAATGTTAGGATATATTAGTGGAAAATTTTTAGCTTGTGATGAAGGCTCCATCCTCGTGGATGTCAATGGGGTTGGGTATCAGATTACTGTTTTTGAAAAAGTTTCAAATTCTTTAAAACCAAATGATCCCATTACATTGTTTTTGCACACACATCTTCGAGAAAATGCCTTGGAGCTTTTTGGATTTACCTCGACTTGGGAAAAAAAGGTGTTTCTAACTTTAAACAGTGTTTCAGGAATTGGGCCCAAAACAGCACTTTCAATTCTTGGTGGAGTCGATCCTGAAATTTTACTTTCTTCTTTAGTTAGGCACGACACAAGGGCTCTTGTTCAAATTCCAGGAATTGGAAAAAAAACTGCAGAAAGGTTGGTCGTTGAGCTTGCAGATAAAGCTAAGAAACTTTTAGCTGAAAGACCTAAAGACTTGGCTTCTTTCTGTGGAGCAGATCAACCAGCTAACACTACTCGGTCTCCATCGGATCTCTGGTCTGAGGCCATAGAGGCACTTCAACAGCTAGGGTATCGTCCGCATGAGGCTTCTGATGCATTAAAAAGAGTGTATACAGATAATGCTTCTTCATTGCCAAGCCTACTTAAAGCAGCTCTCCAGCAAATTGCAAAAACCAGGAGTATTAGCGCATGAATCCAGAGCTTAATGTCCAATCGTTAAACCCTGAAGAGCAGGTTTTAGAAAAAACACTTAGACCGTTTGATTTTAGCGATTACATTGGACAAACCAAAGTTACTTCAAATTTAAAGATGTTTATTTTAGCTGCAAATCAAAGGGAGGAAGCGCTTGACCACTGCTTACTCTCCGGGCCTCCTGGACTTGGAAAAACAACACTAGCGCATATTATTTCAAGACAAATGGGTGGGCAATTACATGCAATTGCAGCACCTGCAATTGAGAAAAAAGGGGACTTGGCAGCCATCCTCTCTAATCTTCAAGAAAAAGATATTTTATTTATTGATGAAATTCACAGACTCCCTCGAGTTATTGAAGAGGTGCTGTATGGAGCCATGGAAGATTTTAAATTAGATATTATGATTGGACAGGGTCCAGCAGCTAAAACTTTAAAGTTGGGCCTTCCTTCCTTTACTTTAATTGGTGCAACAACACGAACGGGACTTCTTACAAGTCCGTTGCGGGATCGATTTGGATTTTCATTCCGACTCGACTTTTATAGTCCTTTAGAATTAAAGCTGATTATTTTTCGCTCAGCTAAAATCCTTAAAGTAGAAATTGATGAGGATGGAGCATTTGAGATAGCAAAAAGAAGCCGTGGAACTCCACGAATTGCAAATCGCTTATTGCGTCGTGTTCGAGACTATGCTCAAGTTCATGCTACTGGAAAAATAACAGAATCTGTTTCAAAAACAGGGCTCACGCTTTTAGAGGTAGACCCCAATGGATTAGATTCAATGGACCGCAGAATTCTTTCCTTAATTGTAGAAAAATTTGATGGAGGACCGGTAGGTATTGAAACTCTTTGTGCTGCAATAGGAGAAGAAAAAGATACATTAGAAGATGTCTATGAGCCTTTTTTAATCCAAGAGGGATATTTAGCGCGCACTCCACGAGGGCGCACCGCAACAAGAAAAACTTTTGAGTTGCTGGGTGTAGACTACAAGCACTTAAAAAATCCTGAATTGGAATATACTCCAACTCTTTTTTAATTTTTTAGAATTCGAAAGACTAATATTAATTTACGAAGAGCCAATCTAAATAGCGCGTTAGATGCGCCGCATCGTGTGTTTTTAGTGCAACAGTCTACACATTCATACTGTGTTCGCCGTGACACGCCCCTCTCTAAAATAAAAATTGACTTAATTTGTTTTGAATTGTAAGTATTTAATTTTATTACAGGTAAATTTTTGCCTTGAAGTTTTCAGTCTTGGCACGAGGCTTGCGTAAGTATTAAACATGGAACATCAGACAACTTTAAAAAGAAAAATTAATTTAAAAGGAATTGGGGTTCATTCGGGAGAAGCTGCGCGATGTGCCATGCATCCTGCTCCTGCTAATACAGGAATTGTTTTCGTGCGATCAGACTTAAGAGGGGCACCACAAATTACAGCTGATATTTCTAAGGTGGTGCGTACAGATCTTAGTACTACGCTTGGCCAAAATGGGGTAGTGCTTGCAACAGTAGAACATTTGATGGCTGCATTTTATGGAATGGGTGTAGATAATGCAGTTGTTGAAGTAAGCGGACATGAGGTCCCAATTATGGATGGGTCTGCGCATGAATTTGTTGATGCAATTGAAGACACGGGTATACGGACATTAAATGTACCAAGAAAAACCATGTACCTTCGAAAGAAGATTTCGGTTAGATCGGCAGATAAATGGATTGTTGCAAAACCTGCAGAAGAATTCTCAATCACGGGTTCTATTAATTTTGGACATAAAATGATTGGAGAACAAAGTTTTAATTTTAATTGGGATCACTGCTTTAAAAAAGAACTCTCACGAGCACGCACATTTGGATTTTTACGTGAGGTAGAATACCTCCACAAAAAAGGACTTGCTTTAGGTGGTTCTTTAGAAAATGCAATAGTTTTAGATGAGGAAAGAGTATTAAATGCAGAAGGATTAAGATATAAAAACGAGTTTGTAAGACATAAGATATTAGATGCTCTTGGAGATTTTTTTCTTTTAGGAATGCGTTTAGTTGCAGAAGTAGAAGTGCATAAAGGCGGCCATCAGCTCCACACAGGGTTTATTCGTAAAATTTTAGAAGAACCTTCAAATTATGAAATCGTTGAGCAAAAACAAGTTGTGGACGTTACTTCTTACCAAGAAGATCAAGAGTCTGACGAACTAGCAGCAGCTATGCTAGCGCATGCATATTAGGTTCCCTTGACACTTGAATGACTTTTCCTTAATTTCTTTTGATTAATGTTTAATCACCTTAATTATCCGAGATATTGCATTTAAGTTGGTAGCGAGACAAGCAAGATGCAAGCTAGTGAAGCGAGCGCAGAAGTTTTTAAGCGAGGCATATCCAGGGCGATATGTTGAGCTTAAAAATCTTCGAGTACGCTGCAATAGCGCCGCAGATTGGTTGTCGCAGTAGAACTTAAATGCAATATCTCGGATTATATCAACGGGTCGTAGCGCAGCCTGGTAGCGCACCATCTTGGGGTGGTGGTGGTCGTGGGTTCAAATCCCGCCGGCCCGATTTTTTGGTAAAAAAAGGCACCGTTTAAGATGAGTTCTATTGCACTGACAACAAATGAAATAGGCCAAAAGATATATTTTATTCGAGGCCATCGTGTCATGCTCGATAGCGACCTGGCGAATCTATACGGTGTCGAGACCCGTGCATTAAATCAAGCTGTCCATCGAAACTTAGACCGCTTTCCTGAAGACTTTATGTTTCGCCTCACAAAGACAGAATACAAAACTTTGATATCACAAATTGTGATATCAAAAACAGAGCCACGAGGTGGTCGTCAGAAGTTACCACTAGTTTTTACAGAACAAGGGGTGGCAATGCTTTCTGCGATTCTAAAAAGTAAACGAGCCATACAGGTCAATATTCTTATTGTGAGAACTTTTGTAAAACTACGCGAGATGCTGCAAACACACAAAGAACTTGCAAAGCAAATTGAGAAACTTGAAAAAAAATATATGCAACATGATAAACAGTTTCATGTCGTATTCGATACAATCCGAAAACTTTTAATTCCAGCCTTACCGGATAAAAGAAGAAGGGTTGGATTTAAGTGGTAACACTGCTGTCCGGTATAGACCATTGAATTAAAAATGGGAACAACAGGGATCGAACCTGTGACCTTTGCCTTGTAAGGGCAACGCTCTCCCAGCTGAGCTATGTTCCCTCGTGGTGGGCCTACAAAAATTTTTATTTTGCTTCAGCTTTATTTTCTGCTGGCTGCTTGCTTTCGTAAGGACAAGGACCTTTTCCTGCCCTTTCACTACAGCAGCGCTTTCCATATCCAGTCTTTCCGCAACCATCTTTTCTAATATAGTTTTTAGGAAAACAAAAAATAAATAGAGTCCCTACAACAAGTAGAGCCTGCCAATATTTAACATGTTTAAATTTCGATAAATCACAAACCACCTTGTTCCAAGTTAAAAATACCAAGGCTGACGTAACTAAAATCCAACCCACACACATTAAAGCACAAGTCACTACACACGGTGATGAATTTAATGAACACATTTTTAGTTCTCTCCTTTTTTAATAGGTAATGCTGCCTGCAACCAATCTTTATAACCACCCATATTAGCGGTTTTATATTCTTTTTCTGCTAGCATTTTTGCAACCTTCTCAGCCCGAACTCCTCCAGCACAATAAAAAATAATCTTCTTATCCTTTGGAAGTTTTTGGACAAAATCCTGCCAACTTTTGTCATTTTTTTCAATTTTTGACATAGGCATCCAAAGGGCTGGGGCTGCCATCCCACCCTTAATTTCTTGAGATTCCCGAACATCCACTAATATAGCAAATTGGTTTTGGAGCATTCCATACGCTTCTAACGGCGAAATGGCTAAAACTTCAGATCTTTTTGTACATCCTAAAAAAAGACCAATATAAGCACAAAAAAGATACAGTTTATTTTTAAGCAGCATGTAGAAAATGTAGCACAACTCTTAAAAACCGTATAGATTTTCCTAATCATTTGCGTTATGTTGCGCTGCATGATCCTGTTGTATTTTGTAATAGCTCTATACTCTGCTTGCACTTTTGCACAAGAGGTTTTTGAGTTAAACTCTGGCGGGGTTCAAACAGAGGTGGTGGGAAGTTTGGGATATTGCCCATGTGTTTTATACAAAATTGAAGCACGTGCATTTAATGGCAAAGTAAATATTGGATATTTTGTGATTTCTTCAGATACTCTTGTAAAAATCCAAAAAACTTTTACTCCTTTTCCAAATCGCTCTTATGAGTCCTCTAGACTAGCTACACTTGGGCAAGTAGATGTCGTACTGCAAAATCCTAAAATTGGAATTGGTTTTTCTGGTGTTGAATTTGGTCGCAATTTAGATCAAGGTTATTCAGAAATTATAAGAATGGGCGCGTCTGTTTTAATTCATTTTATACAAAACCAAAACCATGAGCTTACTTTTCGGTCTGGGTACGAAAATGAACAACTAGAAATCAATTTTTATTTGGACGAGAGCAGAAATAAACTACCACAAACTTTAACATACAAGTGGGAGGCCACTCGCTGGAAAGGTCGGGTAGCGGCTTCTGTTGTGTCTGATGTCACAGAAGAGGGAATATCAAGAAAGCTTAGCAAGTGGGGTCATCAGGGCTCAGTAAAAACCCAAAGGCATCTTTTTAAGGTTTTAAATTTTCAATGGGATTTTGGAATGCAATTTCAGTACCAATATGATGGTTGGAGAACTGAGCGGGGTCTTCATCCATATGAAATGAATCTCGCATTTTTTTTAGAGGCATACGATGATTAACCGAGATATTGCATTTAAGTTCTACTGCGACAACCAATCTGCGGCGCTTAAATATTTTTTGATTTTTTTATTGATACTCTTACAGGGCTGCTACAAATACGTAGATTATTACGAAATCGTAAAACAAGACTGCACTCCTTCTACCGAAGATCACAACTGGAAGGAACTTGATGAAAACTGTAAAAACGCCTTACTTAAAGTATTAGACTTTGACAGTAAATTTGAAAACGCACCAGAAACAAACTTTGCTCCAAAAAGTTTCAAAGACAAACTTTTACAGTCATTTCAAGCTCTTTTTAGATATCCATTAAAATTTCCAAATCAAAATACAATCATGGGAGTTGCTCCCGGCGCAATCCCTGCTTGGCATGTTGAGATTTTAACTGCAGATGAGTCTCCTCAGAAAAGTTTATTTAATTTTGTTCTCAATCAAATTCGGCATGTTGAATATGGAGGAGGAGAGAAGGGCGCTTTGGGTGAGCAAGCACATTTTTCATTTACCGATGAGTTGGAGGGCAAAGTTGTTATATTTGATAGTTTTACAGAAGAATATGACAATGTATTTATACGTGCTGCAGTCCTTGCACACGAAGCTTTTCATGGACTAGGAAGACATGTACACCCCTGCACTCCACCACCTGCAATTGATGTTGCCTGCGATCCAGACCTATCTAGTCCCACTGGACTGGAGGTAACTTACTTGGAGCTTTTATTACAAGCAAATGCTAAGCCATGGACCGGAGAAGACATGCCTCGTCTTGCTAAGGAGAATGTTTTAAAACTAGTACGGTATATGTATAAAACCATGAGAGATGATATTCAAACCTTGCCACCTGGACTTCAAGAATTAGTAGACTCTATTGAGGCTAGAGCTGACATTACCCCAGACTGGATTGAGCAAAGAGACTGGCTACGATAATTGCTAATACCGCGCTAAGCAATTCGTATGTTTTCGCTACCAACGCACCATTTGATTTTCTGCAACTCCAATTACATTTTGTATTTTTAAACTTTTTTTTGTCTTCGGATCTGTTATTTCACCTGAATAGTACCCATACTGTTGGCTAAAGTTACTTTTTACAAAGAGAAAGTTTTTTTTCTCCAGATGAGATGTAAAGCTAGAAAATTCAAGCTTTAAAGTCGAATCTTTGGTTTCCATTTTCCAGGATTTTTTATCTTGCTCCTGTAAAAAAGTACAGTCGCTCAAAGGGAACATCTCATTTTGAATCCATAGAGCATTTTCATTTTCACCACCCATATTATTCCCATTTGCAATGTTAAAGCCAAAGGGTGTCCCATCCTCTAGGCGACCAAAGCCAAAACCCCATTTCCAATATGTTTTATAAGGAAGATATCCAAATGTATAATCTAGCCCCCCCATTCCATTTGAAAAATCAACTGCGTCTTTATTGATTAAAAGATGGCCTGAAATTTTTATAAGGTTTATTTTTTTTGTGGATATCTCGCCTTCTTTTCTTGCATGTCCAGTGACAAATAAGGGTGCTGTATCTGGCAAAAAAAGATGTAATAAAACTCGCACATTTGGAAAGGTAGCTTGAAAAAAGAAAACCGATTCCTTCTTTTTTATGAGCTGAATATGTACGCCTGGATATTGAAAAGAAGCTAAGACGGCCCCTTCTGTGGCACTCTTCACATTGAGTATGACATTTGGAATTCCTAATAAAGAGCGATCAAAGATTTTTTTCTTAGTTCTTAAATCCACAATTGTAAAAAAAACATTACCAAGGTAACCCACATCAGTAATCGCAAACGAGATCAAATACTTATCGTTTGCGGCAATAAGGTAATACCATTTTTTATAAGCGATTAATTTTTTAAAAGACCGAGTAAGCGCAGCAAGTTTTCCCATTTTATTAGAATGCTTTCTCGGTTAAATACCAGTATGTCGCAGCATATATCTTAATATCAACTAAGATATTATGATCCCTTTTTTTCTTTAAAAAAGAAGAAAGTTTTTTAAGTGGTACGGTGTGTACTGTAATGTTTTCGTTCTCATCTCCACCGCCTTTTTCAATTTTTTTTAATTTTGAAGCAAAGTAAATCGTTAACATCTCGGAACACAATCCAGGAGCTGGGGCCCACTTACCCATGAGCTTCAAACTGCCTGCCCGAAAGCCTGTTTCTTCAAGCAGCTCCCTTTGCGCTGCTTGCTTTAATGTTTCACCCTTAAATTCCAACGTGTCCCTTGCAAGTCCCGCAGGTAGTTCAATCATTCTTTTTCTTACTGGAATCCTAAATTGTTCTACGAGGACAATTTTCTTGTCTTCGGTTATAGGAAAAATCACTACAATGCCTTTACAGTTATTTCTCTCAATGTATTCATAGTTATTTTTAACAACAAAATTTGAAAAATTACCTCTATAAAGAATTTTTTTCACAATTAAAAGCCTAGGCTTAATTTTAAGTTTTTACAAAACTCTAGTTTACTACAATTTAAAACAATGGTCTTCGCTTCTTTTAAAAACCACCGGTCATAGTTGTTTTTATCAATTGAGATGACATCCAATTTATACTCCTGAGATTTTTTTTCATAAAGCTGCATAAATGAAAAGTGAGACTGAAATTCTAACACTGGTGTGGTTTCTCCAATTTTTAATTTTTCGAGAACTTCTTTTATTAATTTTTGAGAATCATTTTGAGGGTTTTGGTTTTTAAATGCAGCCTTTTCCACACGGTTGGGAACTACGCTTGAGGAGGACGTTGGTGCCATTTTTTCATCTACTGGGAAAGTCCCCATTGGAGTAATTTTAGTTTGATTCCAAATATATCCTTCGTTTTGGGCTTTCTGTTTTAATAAACGTCTGTTTTTTATTTTTATTATTTGTTCTCGAAAAGTTGAAATTTTCTGGAACGGCTCTTCATGGAAAGGTCTGTGATTTGCAAAAAAATCAAAATAAAGCACCTGGTTCACATAGACAGGTAAAACAAATAAATTAATATAATCTGTATGTTTTGGGAAAAATTCCTTCATTTGCTTTAGCCGATGGGGCATTAAAGTAGTCTTATCAATACGATTGGCTTCGTTATCCAAAATTTCCTGCGTAACCGTTCGATTATATTTTTCTAAAATTTCTGCTCCAAGGTATGCTTTTACAAGCTGTGTAACCACGGTTTCGGGGCTTAAGTTTGGTTGACCGTGTTCGAAACGTTGTTGGTTAATGCGGTATTCAATCTCTCTTTCAGAAAGAGTGCGCTTTCCTATCCAAAGTATCGGTGACTTTTTTTGTGTGTCGCAGGAAACTAAAAAAACAAATCCTATTAAAAATAATTTATACACTTTAAGTTCAAAGTATAATCTTCATAAACCAACAAACAAATAAAATTAATTGGATTCTTCTGCAAGCATACGAGTTTGCCTAAAATCTTTTCGATATCGTGAGCAAAGTACAGAAACATGGTTTGAAAAATGAGATTTTGGTAAACGCTTTTTATTTAATGTTGCCTCAAACAGGTCTTTTAATAAATAAGCCGATATCACTTGATCCACATCTTTTGGCTTGTATTCTTCTAGCGCTTTATGAAGTCTGCTGTTTAATATATTTTCATTTACATACGTTTCACGTCGAAGTTTTCTTATTACATTTTTTATTGTTTTTTGGATTTTACAGCGCTCATTATCTAGAACATACGTCTCTACTCTTCCGGGGGCAGCATTCTTTTCTTTACTTTTTTCCCAATAATATCCCTTAACAAGGCTTACGGGACATTGCTCTAAGGAGGACTCTAGGACATATTCAAATTCACCTGTTGGCACTCGAGAGTTGTTATCCTTACCTAAACTTTGAATATAGTAATACTTGTAGTGACAACCCTGTCTTACCACATGTAGTTGATCATTTTTTTTCGTGGAATGAATTTTTATATAAGGCTCACTGAGTTTTTTGCAATACTCTTGCTCAATAATAGGTGTTTTTTCAGGTGGATGAGAAAGCTCATAAACATT
>Ga0213870_1000027_pt1 | contig 84540 bp, 88 predicted proteins | sample WICALVC2017_Meta_FD_160119 | JGI IMG/M metagenome (GOLD analysis project Ga0213870, IMG submission 160119) | Freshwater microbial communities from subterranean cave lake in Wind Cave National Park, South Dakota, United States - WICALVC2017 | ecosystem: Environmental > Aquatic > Deep subsurface >...
AGCCTCAGGCGCTCTATATCCCAATAACTCCACAGTTGATCTTCTCATTGGAGCAACCTCAACTGCCTCTGCCAAGTTTGCAGCCATTAATATCAACTCTGGCACTCCAACTGCTACTATTTCTGCTAACTCTGGTAACAATGCCAGCTATCTTTCTGGCACTGGAACTCTTTCAACCACCAATGCCCAGACACTAACTCTTGGCGGATCAACCACAGGGAATATCACTATTGATTCAGGATCCTCAGCCATTACACTATCTGATGATACAACCATTAGTGGAGACTTGGCAGTAAACGCAGCTACCTCGGCTGACATTACCTCAACAACAACTACCGCTACTTTATTTAATGCCACTGTTACTACACTTTCCCTTGGCGGTGCAGCCACCACCTTAAATCTTGCAGACTCAACTGCTACAAAGACTATTGATATTGGAGGAGTAACCTCCTCAGGAACAGATACAATCAATATATCAACAGAAGGAACTGCGGCAGATACCATTGCCATTGGTAACACAAACGCCTCAACAACCTTAGCTCTTACTGGTGGGGATGATTGGACTATGTCAGGAACAGGAATCCTTACCATGTCTGCCTCAGCAGCTCAGACTACTGCTATTGTGATAACAGATACAGACTATACCAATGCTATCTCGATCGGAGATAATGTGATCTTAGGAACAACCGCTGCCATTGACTTCTCAGAGTTTGACGTCTCAGCCACAACAGGCAGTGTTACCGTTAACGATGGCGGAGATCTAGGCAATATCTCAATTGAGGGAACTATCCTTGACATCAACTCCCTTGACTTTACAGCCGCAGGATCAATCACAACAGGTGGCACAAGCGATCTTACCCTAGATGCAGCAGGATCAAATATCCTTCTTTCTGATGCCATGAATGCAGGGGGAGCAACCGCACAAGCCTACAACTTCTTTGCCTCAGATACCACAGGAGCAACAACACCTGATGGAGTAGCAGATCTATATATACAAGATGAGCTAGAAGTAGATGGAACCATAAGGTTTAACAACCTTACCTATACATTCCCATCCTCTGAAACTGCTGGATATATCTTGCGAACCAATGGCTCTGGTACTCTTACCTGGGTTGATCCTGCTGCAAATGCAGGCTACTGGACACAAGCCTCAGGCGCTCTATATCCCAATAACTCCACAGTTGATCTTCTCATTGGAGCAACCTCAACTGCCTCTGCCAAGTTTGCAGCCATTAATATCAACTCTGGCACTCCAACTGCTACTATTTCTGCTGGTGCTGCGGGCGGATCATATCTTAATGCTACAGGTACACTAGCCACAACGGCTCTCCAGACCTTAACTTTAGCTACTACTACAACAGGAAATATAAGTATCGGTACCGATGCAACTGCTCGGACTCTTACCCTTGGGAACACCACAGGTGCAACGGCTGTAAATTTCAATACAGGTACTGGTGGTTCAACGCTCACCACCACTAGCACAGGAGATATTACCTTTTCCTCCGGAGACGATCTGATTGTCAATATGCCTGACAACTCAACTAATGGAGTAGACATCCAACAAGGTACAGATAACTATATCAACATTACAACAGCTGATGCTGCAGAAGCAATCACTATTGGCAATTCACTCACAAACACCTCCCTTACCTTTGATAGAGGTTCCTCGGGAAACGTCACCCTCTCAGACTTCCTCACTTGTACTGCTTTGGAAACTAACGGGTCAGGAGTTTTAGCCTGTGGTACTGATGATACCGGGAGCGGCGGTTCCAACTGGAGAATCACCTCTGGCGGGCTTTCTCCTGTCAACGACACTCTGGATCTGCTAATTGGCAATTCTGCCACCACCTCTGCTAAATTTGGAGTCTTAAATGTTAACTCTGGTACTCCAACTGCTACAATCTCTGCTAACTCTGGCAACAATGCTAGCTACCTTTCTGGCACTGGAACTCTTTCAACCACCAATGCTCAGACACTAACCATTGGCGGATCAACCACAGGAAATATCACTATTGATTCAGGCAGCTCCTTAATTACTTTATCTGACAACACTGTAATTGTTGATAACAACTGGATTGGTTTTGGTGCTTCAGCAGGAAGGATAGAGTTTGACGACCAAACAACTGATGAGGTGAATATTCTTTCTTCGAATGTCGGGATTGGTACTCAAACTCCAACCGATCTTCTGACACTGCGTTCTGATTCTGCGGGAGCAACCGCTGCGATTTTGCGATTGGAAAACCTTGGTACCGCAACGCTAAGCAGCGGAGGAGGAATTAACTATTATGCAAACCGCACCACAGGAGGATCCACAAACATTGTTGCCATAAACGGCGTTATTACAAGCATTGACAACACCAACTATGCTGCTCGTATTGACCTAAGAACTGCCCAGGCAGGCGCATTGACTACGCAACTTACAGTTGGCGGCCCTATTCTTCAATCGAATCTTCCTTTGGATCTGAATGTAGGAGGAGATGTGGGTATCAACTACGATCTTTTCTTCCTCAATACAGGAACCTCGAACATTAGCTCCGAAGGCCCCTTGAGCATTCTTGCAGGGGATGCAAACCACGCAGAGAACCTTGTATTGGGAACACAAGGGACAGGAGATGTGATTGCTGATGTAAATGATGTAGCAAATCTTACCGGAGGATTTAAGGTGTTAGGAAGCAGCGGGGTTGTATTTCGAGTGAATGCAGGAGGCGCAATGAATCTTGGTGGATCCCAAGCGACTCTTGCAGTGAACGACACTACTCCAGATGTATCTGCAGATACCCAGTTTATTACTGCAAATACGGTAAGTACACTCATTAGTGACTTTGATGCAGGAACTGGCGTATTAGAACCAGGACATCTTCTTTTTGTGGAACATGGCGATGCCAATACAGATTATGACTGTACTGCATCAGGTATAAACTGCGGCTCAACTGATATTACCACTACCGCATCGGGCGATTTCTTTACCTTTATGTATGATGGAACCGATTGGCATCTTGTTTCATTCATGGATGATTCGGACAACCAGAACGCAGGTAGTGGGTTTGATATTGCAGAGTTATTCCCAAGCAAAGAAGAGTTAGCATCAGGTGATCTTGTAAGCGTAGATACGGCAAATTCTACTCACGTCAAAAGAGCATCAGGCCATTATAATGGAGGGCTTATCGGAGTTGTTTCCACGGCGCCTGCTATTACTCTGGGCGAAGGCACACAAGAAAATGTTTATCCTATCGGGCTCGCAGGACGAGTGCCAATAAAAGTTTCTTTGGAAAATGGGTCAATTCAGATTGGTGATTACCTCACTTCTTCTTCCACCCCAGGGGTGGCAATGAAAGCAACAAAGCCAGGTATGGTGATCGGCATGGCGCTTGAGACATTTGGTGATTCGGAGGAGGATGGCAAGGTTTTGGTATTCATCAATCCTCAGTGGTCTATTGGCACTTTTGAGATAGCAGCAGATGGAAACCTCAACAGCTCTACGCTTGCAATTTCAAATACTACCAATACTACAAATACTACCAATAATTCAATAGAAGCCTCCTCTTCTGCCCAGACTTCCAGCTCTGAACTTCTAACTTCTAACTTTGACCTTCAGAATGATCCTCTATTTAAAGACTTGAGCGATAAGGTTGGAGTTTTGGAGGCGAGGATAAATAACTTGGCAGAAACTACTCTTAGCGCTTCAACCTCAGCGCTTCTTTCTTCCGATGTCATGCTGAATTCATTTCAGGATCTAGATTCTGAACTTCGTCAGAATGACAAAGAGGCAACAATCTCTGGCACGCTTGCGGTCTTGGGTAGGACTACTCTTAATGATCTTGGGGTTACTGGCAATATCAATGCAGGGCTTTTGGCGATTAACGGACTTGACGATATCACCTCCGAGGTGTGCCGCGGGCGCAACACCACCTCGGAGGTGGAAACGTGTGTTGGCTCCACCATCAACACTCTCTCCGGCAATCTTTATCTGCAAAACAGAGGACTTGGAGGAATAGATATGTTGAATGGAAAGATTGTGATTGATACAAAAGGGAATATTGAGGTAAGCGGGACTATCACGGCAGAGAAGATCAACATTGACACCAAAGACAACACATCAGCATCTATAGGAAGCGGAATTCTTAAAGCTCTAGAGACATCTGTGACAATTTCCTCAACTTCAGCAACAAAAGACTCCAAGATTTTCTTGACTTCCACAACGCCAACCGGCAGACAGAGCCTATTTGTAAAGAAGAAAACCGCTGGAGTTGGTTTTGTAGTCGCTATCGAAGATCCATATGAAAGTGATATTACATTTGATTGGTGGGTGGTAAACTAGGATAACCCAGTATATATAGTAGCTAAAGCCCAGCGGTAAGCTTAGTACGAGTTACGCGCTTATTCTTCGAGCGATCCTGAGCTTGCCGAAGGAGAGTCGAGAAGTTTTAGTTCTCGACGGAGTTTACCCTGAGCTTGCCGAAGGGCTCGAACAATAAGATTTTGCGTAAGTCGTATTAGGTGGGAAAAAGCGATTGGAATTTAAAAGAAAATGAAGAAAATAAACAAGAAAAAAGCAATCGTTGTTATAGGATTGGTAGTAATGACGTTACTGCTTTTTGTTGGTAGCGGGATAGCTCTCAACGGCTATTTTGGCGGTGGTCAAACCGTTGCCCAAGACCAAAGGAGAGGCATGGTAGGTTTCTGGAAATTCGATGATGGAGCAGGACAAACCACTGATGACTCATCAGACCTCAACAACGATGGCACCAGAGGCGCAAATTCTACTGAAGCATCAGATGATCCTACATGGTCTTCAAGCAAGGCAGACTTGGGAGGAGTGCTGGATTTTGATGGCACGAACGATATCATGAATGTGGGGGACGATATTGATTTTGAATTTCCTGGCACCACAGACAAATTCTCTATAGCTGCATGGATAAAGACGGATACCACTCCTTCTGCAACAAATTATACCATCGCAGGTAAGTACAACTCTGCTGGAGATCGAGAATATTACCTTCTTATCGATAGCTCTAATCAACCAGTGCTCTTCATGTCTGAAGCTGGAGGAGGGGACGTTGCAAGAACAGAGACTTCGGGTACTGCAATCACAGTAGGTTCATGGGCTCATGTTGCAGTGAGCGTAGACTTTGATACAGATGTCTATAGCATGTACATAAATGGAGTACAAGTAACCACTACCTCTGCAGGAGCAGCTATCTCCACACTCCATGCCGGAACAGCAAGGTTTATAGTAGGAGCAGTTGATTCCGAGAGCACTACTCCAGACTGGTTTATGGACGGCAAAATAGACGAAGTCCGTGTCTACAACCGTGCTCTCTCTGCAGCAGAGATAAGGTATCTCTACAACTATGGAGGCCCTGTAGCTCACTACAAAATGGATGAGGGAGCAGGAAGCACAACAGCCTATGATGCAACCAATATCTCAAATGATGGAACTATCACCGGAGCAACTTATGCTGCTGGACAATATGGTACTGCTCTTGACTTTGATGGAACAGACGATGTGGTAACAGTAACCAATACGAGTCCCATTGACTTTGATGTGGGACTCAGGACAGCAGTCACCTTCTCTAGCTGGATCAACGCAGATAATGCAGGAGAAGGAAGTGCAGGCCAGTTCATCTGGAAAGGAACTAATACCTGGATAAGGGTAGATACTCTGTCTGGAGGAAGGCTAGACGTAGAAGCATCTCTTGATCTTGCAACTACAGATGCCACTCTTAATATCTCATCAGCCATTGCAACAGCGTCATGGAACCATATTGTCATGTCTTACACCGATGATGCAGACGATGAGATCACTATCTTTATCAATGGTATCAATGTAGGATCATCCACCAATGGAGTGGGTGCTCCTGCAGGAACAGATACCAGCAATCTTCTTATTGCAGGTACTACCACCAATAACTTTGATGGCAAGATAGATGACGTGAAGGTCTATACCTACGAGAGAAGTGGGGCAGAGGTACTCTTGGACTACAACCAAGGATTTGCTGCAGAATTCGGTCCCTCTGCTTCTCCCAACCAAGACGTGAAAAGAGGATTAGTAGGCTTCTGGAAACTTGATGATGGAGCAGGACAAACCACTGATGACTCATCAGACCTCAACAACGATGGCACCAGAGGCGCAGATTCTACTGCAGCAGCTGATGATCCTACTTGGTCTTCAGGCAAGGCAGGGTTAGGAGGGGCGCTGGATTTTGATGGCACGGACGACTTGGTGAATGTTCCTGATGCGGCAAGTTTGGACTTTGGAGCCAGTGCTGATTTTACTCTTGTTGGTTGGTTTAACCGAGATACAGCCACAACGCTAGATACTATTGTTGCCAAACGCGCTACATTGCTTTCCTTATCACTAGGATACGCTGTATACCTCGATGACGTCAGTGATAAGGTCGTTTTTGAGGTGTCTGACGGAACCGATGAATACGAACTAGCCTCCACATTAACCTTTACCACAACTGGATGGAACCATTTTGTTGTGGTGTGGGATGATGATTCTGCTGCAAACTCCGAGATATATATAAACGGAGTAGCAGATAATGCGACTGATACTGGCACTATTGGAAATATTGACGACCTCTCCAACGCCTCTAATTTAGCAATTGGTTCACTATCATTAGTAGGCAACTTCTTTGACGGCAAAATAGACGAAGTCCGTGTCTACAACCGTGCTCTCTCTGCAGCAGAGATAAGGTATCTCTACAACTATGGAGGCCCTGTAGCTCACTACAAAATGGATGAGGGAGCAGGAAGCACAACAGCCTATGATGCAACCAATATCTCAAATGATGGAACTATCACCGGAGCAACTTATGCTGCTGGACAATATGGTACTGCTCTTGACTTTGATGGAACAGACGATGTGGTAACAGTAACCAATACGAGTCCCATTGACTTTGATGTGGGACTCAGGACAGCAGTCACCTTCTCTAGCTGGATCAACGCAGATAATGCAGGAGAAGGAAGTGCAGGCCAGTTCATCTGGAAAGGAACTAATACCTGGATAAGGGTAGATACTCTGTCTGGAGGAAGGCTAGACGTAGAAGCATCTCTTGATCTTGCAACTACAGATGCCACTCTTAATATCTCATCAGCCATTGCAACAGCGTCATGGAACCATATTGTCATGTCTTACACCGATGATGCAGACGATGAGATCACTATCTTTATCAATGGTATCAATGTAGGATCATCCACCAATGGAGTGGGTGCTCCTGCAGGAACAGATACCAGCAATCTTCTTATTGCAGGTACTACCACCAATAACTTTGATGGCAAGATAGATGACGTGAAGGTCTATACCTACGAGAGAAGTGGGGCAGAGGTACTGCAAGATTACAATGTAGGGTTGTCTAGTTACTTTAGATAACTCATGTTACGTACATTCCGTCATTCTGGGGATCCTGAGCTTGTCGAAGGAGCATCCAGAATCTCGATGGTGAAGAGAGATGCTGGACAAGTCCTTCGACCTCCTCGAGTCTGAGCCTCGGAGTCGAAGACATGAGCTGGAGGACGAATGGCCAGCATGACGAATACTGCGTAAGGTGAGTTAGGAATTTGTTTATTCAGTCTTTTGCTGGATGCCAAGTAACCACAACACCGCTTCTTTTTTGTATCTGCGGTCGCCGCGGGAATTGATGCGGATTGCCGGAAGTTTACCACGTTTTCCCCAGCGCTTGATAGTAAGAGGGGAGACACGAAGGATTTGAGCTACCTCTTTAACAGTTAGAAGATCAGGAAGATTATTGATTGATAGGGTTTGAATAGTCATAGGCACGCGAGTATAACTATTATAATCGTTATAATGATTATATGGTTAAACAATAGCAAAGTAGAACAGTATTGTCAAGTATCAAATCGGTAAATATTCAGTTGTTACCAGTAGCTTGTCATCCTGAGCGTAGCGAAGCCAGGCACCAGACGGTGCTTGGCGAAGGATCTAATAATCTTGAGATTCTTCGGCTTTCAGCCTCAGAATGACAAATCCGTTGGGAAGAACTGAATACTAACTCAAATCGCTGAACCAAGCGGAACTCGAACGCAGAACCATGCGGAAAAATTACAGTTATCAGTTCTCTGTTGTCGGTTTTCGGATGAATGTCAATCGGTTTTCTGTGATTTGGTGGAAGGAGATAAGTCGGCTTGTATAATGGCTCAAGTAATTCAAGGCCTAAATTATAAACTTCAAGATCGGTTACATCTTTAATCATACAATTTTAGTATAACCGAGGAACCGACAACTGACAAACAAAATTCTGATAACTGACAACTGAAAACCGATAACAGGTTACTTCAATTCCACTGTCGCTCCCACCGCTGTCAGCTTAGTCTTGGCTTCTTCTGCTGTCTTTTTATTCACCTGTGTCATTACCTCTTTTGGAGCAGCATCTACTAAGTCTTTTGCTTCCTTAAGACCAAGGGTAGGAACTAGTTCGCGAAGAGCCTTAATGACTGGAATCTTATTTGCTCCGGAGTTTGTGATGACAACATTAAAGACAGTTTGTTCTTCCTTTGTTTCGCCGTCGCCTGTTTGGGCCGTTGGGGATGTTTGTGTTGGGGCGGCCATGAGAGCCGCACTTACGCCAAATTTCTCCTCCAAAGCCTTGACAACTTCAGAAAGCTCCAAAACTGACATCTCCTCGATTGCCTTGATAAAGTCGTTTTTGGTTAGTTTTTTATCTGCCATAATACACCTCCTTTCAGTCGGTAAATCCGAATACCAAAATTCGAAATCCGAAACAAATTCAAATGACCAAAATACAAAACGTTTTGAACATTTGAAAATTCGAATTTTCAAAATTGTTTCGAATTTCGTGCTTCGGATTTAGGATTTTTTAGTCTCTATTGCCTTCAGCGTCATAACCAATCTTTGAATATTCCACCCCAACACCCTGTGTAATCTGTACAGTGGCGCTTTCATTTGGAAAAGAAGCTGGGCAATTAGTACGTTTCGCGTTGGCAGCGTTGCTAATTTTAGCACTTGCTCGCCTGTTAGCGATTGTCCTTCTAGAATGCCAAACTTAACTGTTGGGAGACTAAGTTCTTTTATAGTTTTGGCAAGCTGCTTAAGCGGTTCAATTGGGTCGGCGTAGAGGAAGAGAGTAGCAGTAGGATTTGTAAAGGTATCAAAGGGAGACCGTTCCCCCTTTGGTACATTTGATACTTTTCCATCTTTTGATACTTTTTCAAGCGATACTTTTTCAAGCGCCAGCTTAAGTAGGGTATTCTTAGTTACAACTAACTCGGCGTTTGCTTGTTTGATAGCTTTCTTTAATTTTTCAAGCTGCACGTGGGTTAGTCCTTGATAATTGGTGAAGACAAAGCCTTTTGCACGATTTACTTTGTGAGAAAGCTTGGCGACAATTTGTTCTTTCTTCTGGCGATTTGGGCTTACCTTTTTTTCTTCCATTTTTCTCCTCTGTAGGCTCTTCATTCTTTTTCTAGTTTAATCTGCAAAATATTGTTAATTCTGCTTTGCAGAACCTACGGTCTTAGGAATTTAGATGTAGTTTAGCAGAAGGGAAGTATCTAGTCAAGGGGTATTGACTATGGGATAAAAAACCTATCCCCATAGAATTGTGGATAACTTTTATCGGGGTTTGACTATAAGATATTTTCTAGGGCTAAAAATTTTTTCTTTTTGAAAATGGTATAATTTATTTGAGATTATGGAAAGAGAGCGTGTAATTCTGAATTATTCTCCATATGGGATACTAAATAGACATAGGAATTCTGACGGTGTTAACAATTTAGTTCAAGAATCTGTTCCTCATCTTAAAATGGCAGGTTATAGTGTAATAACAGCAGGTCCTCTTGTTGAGGGTAAAAAAGAAGATAATGTGGCGGATGTTACGATGGGAAAAGCGGTTAAGATTCCTCGTCCTATTGCCAAACTCTATGGTACTAGTTATTGTATTCCATTATTTTATGATAAAAAATTTGCTAGAGATGTATTGAAAAAAGTAGAACCAGATATTGTTCTTACTGAAGAACCTTTTTTAGGTTGTGGTACTCACACAATTATGTCTGGTATGCCACGAAGAGAAGACGGTAAACCAATTCCTGTAACAATTAATCGCTTTCATGGATACTTAGATAAATGGGATATATTAGCAAAGGCAGCATTTCGCATGTTAGAAATAGCACGAAGACCAAAGCTTGACGGACTTGGATTTCCACGAGGTTTTACAGACGGAATCGCTAACACTATTCGTAAAGACTCATTTGGCATAGCAGTTTCTAGTGTTACAAAAAAAACTGTAAATGAACGTTATAAAGTAAATTGTGAAGTTATCTATAATGGAATAGATTCAGATCAATTTGCGCAAGACTTACCTATCAAGAATGAGTGGAGAAAAAGTAATAAAAAAATAGTTTTTAGCTCAGGAAGACTTGAGGGGCGTAAAGGCCAAGAGTATCTTATCGAAGCAATCTCAATTTTAAAAAAAGAACGATATGATAATTTTATCCTTTATCTTGCTGGCGTTGGAGAAGATAGACCAAAACTCGAAGACATGGTAAAAAAAAGAGGACTACGGGAAGACGTCATTTTTGTTGGAAATCTCCCTTGGGAGGAGTATAAAAGAGCCTTAAAAACAGCTGACGTCGCTGTTTATCCCGCATTTAAAGGAGAAGCTTTTGGGAGAGCGCCTATTGAAGCTGCTGCATCTGGAGGATTACTTGTAGTAAGCGCAAATGATGGCTATAGCGAAGCTGTAGAGGGGATGCCATTTGTTCTTAAAGCCAAACCAATGGATTCTGACAATCTAGCAAGGCAAATTAAAAAAGCCAGTGAGATTGGAGAAGAAGAAAAAAGAGCATTTGGTGAGCTTAATGCAGATCATGTTCGTAGAACTTTTGGTTGGGGTGTCACAACAGATCGATTAGACAATTTTTTTGAAGAGAGTTTAAAAAATCATGGGGGAGTTGATTGGTCCAAGCCGCCCTCTTCTGGAACTCTTTACGAAAGGAAATAACGTGAATTATATCTTTTTTCTCTGTTCAAGCCTTTTTCTAAATAAGTTTTCGGAATATCCACCCTCATTTATAAATTTTTTCTCAAGAGAACGAAGCATTTGATCAAGAAGGTAAGTTTCTTTAGAAATTAGCGTAATCATAAGGTTTGCGAATCTCTCGGGGGTATTGGCCAAATTCGACAAATTGGACTTATTTGACTCATTAGTCAAATTGGTGGAGACGCGTAAGGCGCGGATTTCTAGTACTCGTGGGTCGTTTTTGTCCCAGATAGGCAGATTTCGGCTGCGCAAGAAATCTTCGTAATCTTCCTTAAGTTCTCCAAAGCTTGCTCGAGAAACCCCTGTTAAATTGATGTTCATTTTTAGACTTTTTTCAAGACTCCCTTCGACAATGTTCTGTTTTCCAGAGCGAGCAGCTTGCGTCATTTGATCAACTGTACGACGAGTTGGAATACCTTTTCCGTTGTCCGCTAAATACTTTTGGCAAAATTCTGTATTGAGGTCTTGGATGAGTACTGCCTGTTGATAGACAATAAGGCTTTTATAACCGCCAGTCATAGTCAAATTAGACCAATTAGTCTTATTAGACTAATTTTACCCTTATTCCTGGACTCATGGTAGATTTTAAAGTCACATTTTTTATCTTTTCCGCTTTCACTGCGTCAATAACTGTCTTAATATTTTCTTCTAGTTTTTCTTTTCCAAAAGAAAGTTTGCCAACACAAGCATGCATTATCGGCGCTTTTGATTCGGTTCTAAGGGTTATTTGTCCTCCTTCGTACTTTTTTGCTAATTCTTTTGGATTTGTTGTAATAGTGCCGTTTTTGGGATTTGGCATAAGGCCTCTAGGGCCTAAGAATTTTGCAACTTTTGCTAGTTTTGGCATGATTGAAGGTTCTGCTAACAGAACTTCGAAGTCAATTTTTCCTTTTGCGACATTTTCTACAAGCTCTTCGTCTGCAATTGCCACCCTAATTTTTTTTCCTGTTCCATGGGGGAGAGTGACGCTGTCTGAAATCCCTTTTTCGGTCGTGTTTATATGAAGTTCTACGGTTTCGTCAAATTTCGCGCGTTTTAACTTTGCAAGAAGATCGAGGGCTTCAGAAAGTGTATATTTCTTAGTTTTATCTACCATTTTGGCAATTGCTTGGTAATTTTTGGACCGAGTACGTTTAAGGGCACCATGGGGTTCTTTCTTAATTTTTCCCTTTGATACCTCTGATACTTTTGTCTCTTTTGATACTTCTGGTACGTCTATTTTAGACAGCTCTTCCTCACTCGGCCCAACAGCAACAATACGTTCTCCGCCTTTTGCCCCTTTAACAAGTTTTTTGGTTTTGGCTTTCTTCTTGGCCCGCTTCGCTTCGCTTGCGAGGCGAGCCTCTTGTTTTTGTTTTTTTTCGGCATCTTCAATGCCCAGAGTCCTAACTCTGATTTTACCCATAAATCTCCTTCGGAGAAAATCCGAAATTCGAATATCGAAATTCGAAACAATATCAAAATTCTAAATTCGAATGTTCAAAATCGCGTCTGACACGATCAAAACGTTTTGTATTTTGTATTTTTGTCATTTGAATTTGTTTCGGATTTCGGATTTCGTGCTTCGAATTTTATTCAACCGCTACTCCCATACTCCTCGCAGTACCCATAACTATCCTTACCGCAGCATTAACGTCGGTAGTGTTCAGGTCTTCCATTTTTGCCTTGGCAATCTGTTCTGTTTGTGCCTTTGTTAACTTACCAACAATTTCTTTCCCTGCTTTTTGCGAACCCTTTTCGCGTGCGATTGCTTTTTTAATCATCTCCGCAACCGGCGGCTTTTTGATAATAAAGGAAAAAGTTCTGTCAACATAAGCAGTTATTACTGCTGGGATAATTGTCCCTTTTTGACTAGCGGTCTTTTCGTTAAAGGCTCTCACAAAGTCCATTATTGGCAACCCATGCTGTCCCAAGGCAGGACCTACAGGCGGAGCAGGTGTTGCCTCGCCAGCTTTAATGTTTAATTTTATAATTGTTTTAATTTTTTTAGCCATCTTTATTTGGAATTCTTGAAGTTGGATGTTCTTGACGCTCTTGACCTTGACGTTTTTGAAATCTTGATAACTTGAACGTCTAGAATTCAAATTGTCAAGTATTCAAGTTCAAGGACGTCTAACTTCTAACTTCAAAAATTCTATTCTAGAGTTTCGCAACCTGCAAGAAATCCAATTCAACCCTTCGGCAAGCTCAGGGCTTCGCTTGATTTCCAATTATAACTTGGCAACCTGAAGGAAATCAAGCTCAACAGGCGTTTCTCTTCCAAAGATTGAGACCAGTACCTTTAGTTTTCCTCTTGCTTCATCTATCTCATCCACTGTCCCTAAGAAGTCACTAAATGGGCCATCAACAATCTTAACAGCCTCGCCTTTAGTGAATGCGGTTTTATACAGAGGTTGTTCAAGCCTCATAAACTTTTGGATTGCCTCGACCTCTTTTTCGGATATTGGAGTTGGTTTATTGCTTGCTCCTATAAAAGAAGTGATTCCTTGGGTCGTTCGAACTAAAAGCCATGTTTCATCATCAAGAATCATTCTGACCAAAACATAGCCTGGAAAGATTTTTTCCTTAACAGATTCTTTTTTGCCCCCCTGTACTTTGATGGTATTTCTTGTTGGTACTATTATGTCAAAAATACGATCTTCAAAGCCCAAGGTTTGAACACGCTGATGGAGCGACTTTGCCACTTTATTTTCGTGTCCAGAGTAGGTGTGGACAATAAACCACTTGGCGGCATCAGGCACGACTGACTTTTTTTTCCTAGCTGTTTCTTTTAATTGTGCCAAGTCTGACTTGGCTTGCGTTTGTACTATATCCATAACTTTAGCATTCAGCAATCAGCATCTAGCCTTCAGTTTTTCTAACTGATTGGTAATGGCTAGTTGCTAGTTGCTTTTTTATTTAACTACTATCTCTATCACTTTCGTAAATACAAAATCTAATCCGCCAAGGAATATACCAGCAATAAGGCTTACTAGAATAACAGATGCTGTTAGTCGTATTAAATTCTCTCTTGTTGGCCAAACAACTTTTTTGAGCTCTTCTTGAGTTTCTTTGATAAAAGCAACAGGAGTCGCCATAAATAAATCGATATTGTTTCATTGTTATATTGTTAAATTGCTATTTATAGTTGACTTGAATTATATGAATTTAAAAGCAATGAAGCAATGTAACAATTTAGCAATAAGTTTTTTAATTCTATCAAATCTCAGTTGACATGTAAAGAGCAGAAAGGTAGAATAAAAGACGATAGATGATAGAAAATAGAAAGTAGATTTTTGAAGGTAGAAGTTAGAAGATAGATTAAAACTTCCATCTTCCACCTTCAATTTTCAAAATACTATCTTCTACCTTCTATCTTTTACCTTCTATCGTCAAGTTTTGCTATGAACAAGATTCGTAAAGTTGTTATTCCCGCCGCAGGCTTTGGTACTCGTTTCCTTCCCCAAACAAAAGCTATGCCCAAAGAAATGCTGCCAATTGTGGATAAACCTGTTATTCAATACGTTGTTGAGGAGGCAGTAGCTTCTGGTATTGAGCACGTTGTTATTGTGACAGGAGCTCTAAAGCGGGCGATTGAGGATCATTTTGATGCACCAAACGAAGAGCTAATTAAAAACTTAAGGAATAGCGGAAAGGATAAATTAATTGATCAGATTAAAAAGATATCGGAGCTAGCAAGCTTTATTTATATTCGCCAAAAAGGCGTCTATGGGAACGGTACGCCAGTCTTATCGGCAGAACCAGTTATTGACAACGAGATGTTTGCTGTGATGTGGGGCGATGAATTTATCTACAGCCGGCCTCCAAGATTGTCGCAAATGATTAAGGTGTATGAGAAATACGATGGAGCAGTAATATCTGCGGTTCGTATAGCCAATAAGAAAGACCTTTCTCGTTACGGAATTGCAAAGGTAAAAAGTGTTGAGAAAAATATTTATAGAATTGAAAAAATTATGGAAAAGCCAAAGCCAGAAGAAGCGCCGTCAGACCTTGCGACACATGGCGCATACATCCTGCCTCCAGATATTTTTGATCTTTTGAGAAAACAGGAGGTGTCTTCTGATGGGGAAATATATTTATCAAAAGCGATAGACGATCTTATTAAAAAAGGATATCCTGTGTATGCATGTGAGATAGAAAATGGGAGGTATTATGATACAGGTAACAAACTTGAATACCTAAAAACTGTTGTTGAGCTTGGGCTTAGACATCCAGATATTAATGGGCAGTTTCGGGAATTCCTCAAAGATTTAAAGCTCTAAGTTAATTTGAAATTTTCAATTTTTAATGCTTCGACTTCGCTCAGCATTAACCCTGAGCTTGTCGAATGGGTTAATTTTCATTGAATTTTCAAATTTAAATTTAGATTTGATTTCAAATTTTAAATTTCAAATTGAAAATTATGAAAAAGCCCTTTCTTTTAATAAGTTTTTTAACATTCTCCTTTTTCATTCTATTCTCCTACCTTGTCGATAAAGATATCTTTACTGGAGTAGATTTTGATACGACCGTTAGAGTGCAGGATAATATATCAAGGCGTTTTGATGAAGCTTTTTCACTCCTTAGCGATATAGGCAATTTTGAACCAATGCTTATTCTTCTGATAGTTATTCTTGTTATAAGAAAAAAGCTGTGGGGTGTTATAACTTTTGGCCTTTTTGTATTATTCCATATGATTGAATTATACGGCAAGTCTTTTGTTGATCATTTACCGCCTCCAGAGTTTATGCTCAGAACCAAGCATCTTATAGAGTTTCCGATGTTTCATGTGCGTTCGGAGTTTTCTTATCCTTCGGGTCATGCGGGAAGAGCTGCATTTTTGACTGTATTTTTGGGATTTATTGTTGCAAGGTCAAAAAAATTATCTCCTAAACAAAAAATATTCATTATTTCTATTCTGGCAATTTACGACGTAGTAATGTTTGCTAGCAGAGTGTATCTTGGTGAACACTGGATATCAGATGTTATTGGCGGGGGACTTTTGGGAATAGCCTTGGGACTTTTGGGAGCGCTTGTGGTATAATTGACGAAGCACATCGTAATATAGCTTCACACCTCAGTGTGAATGCTCCAGACGAATCATATCACCTCACGCAATTGTAGGCTTAAGTTGGATAGAAAAAGAAAAAGAGAATTTAGCCTCACACATTTTATAACGATCGTTATATTTTTTGATAAGCTAAATCACCCTTATTACAGATTGATTTCCATGTCGTCTTGGGCAACTGTGGTATTGGGGAAGATTTTTTGTCTTTTCTTTTTGCCTCGTCGCGTTTTTCAATCAATCTTTAATTCTATTAACGAATTTATCTACAAGCTGGTCATTCCCTATAACAACTGCAGGCGAGAGAAAGTTTATTTTTTCGCCTTTTAATCCTTTTACTATTCCTCCTGCTTCCTCAACGATTAAAAATCCGGCTGCATTATCCCAAGGCTTCAAACAAGGATGGAAGTAAAGATCAGTTTTGCCAGATGCAACTTCACACATCATTAGGGCTGCGCTTCCTTTCATACCTATAATAGGAGAAGGGTCGATTTTAAGCAGTAATTCTAGGACGCGTCTTGTTTCTTTTGGAGCATAAGAGCTATCAGTAGCAATTGTCGCTTGAGATAAATCCTTTTGTGTAGCTACTGATATTGGTTGACAGTTAAGATATGCCCCTTTCCTTTTTTCTGCATGGAAGAGGTCGTTATGATAAAAATCATAGATAGCTCCTGCTTTTATTACTCCTTTTTCAACGTAGCCAAGAGACACACAAGAATAATATCGAAGGTTGCGAAAGTTGTTTGTGCCGTCAATAGGATCAAGTACCCACAGTCGGTCAAGGCTTAATAATTCAGAGTTGCTAAGGGAAGATTCTGTTTCTTCAGAAAGAATTGCATCCTTTGGGAAGTGTTTTTTAATAATTTTTATTACCGCCTTCTCACTTGCCAAATCACCAGCAGTTACAAAGTTTGCCCGACCTTCTTTAGGGATGATACCAGAGGGGGGAACGACAGACCTAGCAGCTTTCCCACCTGCTTTTACCGCAGAGAGTAATACATTTAATACGTTATTCATCTTATACACCTTTTACAACTTGATGATCATATCATCTCTTGTTGCTATAGTGTTTGGGAAGATTTTTTGGGCTTTCTTCTCTGCATCATCGCGTTTTTCAAGCGATGTATAAACACTAGCATCAAAATGGGTGAGGATAAGTTGTTTGACGTGGGCATGTTTCGCAAGTTTTGCAGCACTTGTTGGATCTACATGACCCCATGGATCGTCTCTTGGCAAGTCATAAGAACACTCATGGATTAAAACATCCGCGTTTTTTGCGATCTTAACACTGCTTTGGCAAATTCCAGTATCTCCAGAATAAGCTATGATTTTACCATCCAATTCAAATCTATACCCATGCCCCTTGTAAGCGTGAAAAAGTTCTATGCAAGAAACAGGAAAGGGGAGGGAGTTTTTAGTTTCTGAAAGTTGGTGCAACCTTACATCGATTGATAGATTTTTGACATTTTCTGGCTTTTTTTTAAACCCAATCGTGTATGGAGGATTAACAAGAGTTTCGAAATCCTTTTTTCTTCCCTTGGCAACACATACGTCCAAACCCTGTTTGAACTCAAATTTTGCAAGCGTATGGAATCCAGAGACATGATCTATATGGAAATGGCTTATGAATAAGAAAATTGGCTTTGGTTCTTTGATGTAGGAATCGAGTTTGTAAATTCCGTTGCCAGCATCCAGTATCACATAATAATCTTTGCTGTCTATAAGAATGCAGGCAGTATCGCCAGTAGGGGAAGTGTACCACCCATTAGTACCAAGAAAAATGACCTTCATAAATTTATAAGGAAATTATAACAAATTCTAGGCAGACAGCAAAATGCGCAACGGATAGTTTATACAACTAAAAATTGCGATCGCATAAATTAGTTGTAAAGCAAACTTAAGCAGGCTAAGCGTGCGTGTTACATTAACCCGCTATAGCATGATGTTGTACCAAGGCATATTAACTTCAAGTTTTGCAGGCGAGTTTGGTTTGTTGTATCATAAAATTGTGAGAAAAAGTGAAATAGTTTTGGGAATAATTCTTAGCATTGTTTCTTTGCTTCTCTTTTTAAAAGTACTTGCGGAAGTGCTGACAAAAGATATTGTATTTATAGACACCATAGTGTTGAATTTCATTTACTCTTTTAGAGATCCTTTTTTGACACCAATTATGCATTTTGTAAGTCTCTTAGGAGGAGAATTTACGCTTTTATCCGCAACGATTATTGTAGTGGTATTTACATTAAAGAAACATAAAAAAGAGGCAGCGTTTTTTGCGTTTATAGTTCTTTTTGGATATGTGTTTAACATCGTGCTAAAACAATTTTTGAAAATCCCCCGTCCTGAAGACCCTATTGCTGTTTTGGGATTCTATGGCTTTCCCTCGGGTCATGCAATGAACTCTTTTATTTTTTATGGGTTAACTGCGTACTTTACTTTTCATTTTACAAGAAATAGGGGATTAAGTGTTTTAGTTGCCATTTTTTTTACGCTTCTTATTTTACTTATCGGCTTTAGTCGCTTATACCTTGGGGTGCATTATCCAAGCGATGTACTAGCGGGTTTTATCGCAGGTTTTTGGTGGCTGACAACAGCAATTCTGATAGGCAAAAGCTGGACGTATTATAAGTTGGTCAAGCATAAGCAAAAATGAGAGATGTAACTTTATGCAACGGCCGTGTATAAAAGTTACATGATTGTGGCTGGCTAAGCATTAATGAAATAAATACTCATATTTTATGAAATTTATATTTATTGACAAAAGGAACATAATTATTGTGATAATGGCGATTATTATCTTGATTTTTAGCTTTGCATTTATCGCTGATGAAACAGACTCACCAAACACGTCTCCAAATGTTTCTACTCTTCAGGAAAAAATAGAACAAGACGTGGCCGGTACTAAAACAGATCCTTCAAGCATTCCACCTACGGCATCCGACAAAGAAATAGCAACTTTGGTAAAAGTGGTTGATGGAGATACAATTACAGTTTCAATTAACGGGAAAAAAGAAACCATCAGAGTAATAGGCATAGATACTCCAGAAGTTGTTGACTCAAGAAAACGAGTCGAGTGTTTTGGAAAAGAAGCAACAGAAATGGCAAAATCAATGTTTGAAGAGAATAAAATTGTTTTATTAGAATCTGATTCTTCGCAAGGGGATAGAGATAAGTATCAAAGGTACTTGCGGTATGTTTGGTTTAATAATGGCGAGGTAGACTTTGGAAAGTTGATGATTGAGTCAGGATATGCTTCGGAATATACGTACAATCTTCCTTATAAATATCAAAATGAGTACAAACAGGCAGAGAAAGAAGCGGGTCTTGCAAAGAAAGGATTGTGGGCAGATGATCTGTGCGTAACAAACGCAGAAACTACTCAGCAGGAAGGGGAGCAAACTTTACCCGCGACTCAAAAGCAACCTGTTGTCAATACGTCCGGAGGAGATAAGGACTGTTCGGATTTTGCAACTCACAAAGAAGCGCAGGCGTATTTTGAATCCAAAGGCGGCAGTCCGACAAATAATGTTGATAGATTAGACTCAGACCATGATGGAATCGCGTGTGAGAGCCTGACGTAAGTAACTGTGTTAAGATGTACAAAGTTTACATATTGACAAAGTTTAAACATTATGGTACTTTTTAGATATGACACAGACTCTAAGTATTAAAGATACCAGAAATAGATTGGCAGAGATAATAAATCAAGTTGCAATATCAGGCGACGAGTTTGTAATTACCAAATTTGGTCAGCCTAAGGCTATGATTGTGCCTGTTTCTAGTACTAAGCTCGGGTCAGGCTCATTCGATGAGGCGTTTGGAATATGGAAAGATAGAAAAGATATTAAAAGTAGCGCGAAATGGGTCAGGGAGCTTAGGGATAAAATTTCGCTTAGACAAAGATGAATATGTATTTATCAGATACAACTGTTGTTGTAGATTTTTTTCGTGGGAATGAAAATGCTACTAAGTTTCTTAAGCAATTCCCTGAAATATCAATAGTTTCTGTCGCGGAGGTCATTCAGGGTGCCCATGACGCGCGCGAACTTGGGGTTATTACACGGGCGTGTGATGTCTTGCATCAAGAAAGAATTGATAGCGAAATTACTATTTTGGCAGTTAATCTTCTCAAGAAATACAACCTATCTCATGGTCTACTTTTTCTGGATGCATTAATCGCAGCGACGTGTATTTTAAGAAAAAATATTTTAGTAACTCAGAATTTAAAGGACTTTAAATTTATTACCGGTCTCCAAGTACTGCCTCAAAAAGAAGCTTTTGCAAAACTGTAAAATTCAGACTATCAGCCTACTTCATGTAAACTGAATGTAGCAGGCTCCTAAAGCTAATAATTTATAGACCACTTTTAAGCGTATTTTCGAGCATTTTGTGAAGGCGTCGGGCACAAGACTGCGCCCGACTGTGTTTCATCTTATTTAGTAAAGTATTCTTTTAACATAGTCATTAGCGTTGTTCTTCCGCGATTAGATTTTAAATATAATTCTCGCCGTTTGGCATCTTTAATATTTTTATAAGCTTCGTAATGGATTAATTCAAGCGGAATATGTGTTTTTGTTGACTTATTTTCGCCCTTGTTATGAGAAACTACTCTTTGTTTTAAATCTTCCGAGTAACCGATGTAGATAAAGTTTTTGAGAGGATTATGAAGAATATAAACGTAGTAGAATTTCATTGAACTGGCGCAGGTACCATTCGGCGCCTGGCTGCGACAGGTACAGTACTGTACCTGTCTGCGGTCCAATTCTTTCCTTGTGACTGACAGACGCAAGTCTGCATCTGTCTTTGGCGTCAGCAAGGTGCAGAATTGTACCTTGCAGGGACTCGTTGAAGATTTCAGAAATCCAACATTGATGATGGAAACTTTCCTCTATCCTGAGTTGATACGCCAAAAATCACAGCATTATCTTCAGCTTCTTCAAATATAATTCCTGCTTAGGGGCGATTTCATGTTTTATCCTTCGTAATCAGGAAGAATTGGTTTTACTGGTTTTTCCGATTGGTTTTTTTCCTCATATTTTCTAATCGCATGGCGAAGAATTTTTAACTTATCCTCATTGTGTCGTAAACATGACAACAATTCCTCATCGCTTATGTTCTTAATATTATTCACATCACAAAAACCACGAGACAATAATCGCAAATAATCACCTCTGGTAAATTGAGTGCCAATCAGACTTGCTAAATCGGCCACAGGAGCAGGAACACCAACATCAAGTCTTATTAGTAATTTCCTTATCCTATCGTTCAAATCCAATTCAGGATGAAGTATCTCTGCTACCCTTGCAACAATAGGTAGTAAATCACATGTACGAGAGCGAACACTTCTTATCGCCCCAGCAGCACCATCACGTCTTCCTCCAAACTGTGTAAGAGCATTTTCTATTTCTAGCAATGGTTTATCCGTTATCCACAAAAGACACGCAACTGCTTTCTTGGCACGAAGCGTTGCTTGATACTGATTTCTTACATACCTACTCATTGCCTGTAAGATTTTATATGCAATGCCTTGCCTCTGAAGTTCACCAATCCATGTAGTTGGTTCTTTTTGTGTGCTAGCTTTGTTTATGGGGAACAATACATTATCCAATTCAACAGTCAATTGAGTAGCCGATAATAAAGCAGGATCACTAATACTATCTGAATGTATTGAAAATGCATCTATCAGCCTAATAATCGTTTCAACTTCTGTTCCCCCTTCGCCAGCTAAAATCCCAAGCTCTTCCAAATGAAAATCATTGTCTGTACCTATTCTGATAAGTTTGTGTCTTAGCAAGTCGTCCAATGATCGTTTCAATAAATCCTTACTCCATTGCCATGAAGAATCGGTCTGTTTTCTTTGATATGCTCCAAAACTTTCTTCCAAAAATGCTATTATTTCTTCTTCTTTGAGACCATGTTCGACAGTTTTGGGCATTGCAACAAGAACACGAAGTATTAGAGATCGAGGGTCTGTGCCATCCGAAAGAAAGCGAGAATATAAATCTTCTGGATTTCCCTTGACGTAGGTCGACCAATAGTAATGCTCTTCGTTTGGTGTTAAGGCAACAAGGAAAGAATTTCCTTTGTCTGTAATTCCCAAACGTCCAGCCCTCCCAATAATATTTTTATACTCAGCAACAGAATATGGTTTATTACCTGGATGCTGTAAACCAGCTACTATTACTGCACCCGCAGGGGTGTTAATTCCCATTGCAAGCGTAGTTGTAGCAACAAGTACCTCGAGATTGCTTTCGGGATTTCGAAATTCCTCTTCGATAGTAGTACGTTCTTCTGGCTCAAGATCAGAGATATGAAAACCTACGCCTCCTTGTAAAACCCCTCGCAATCTCGTAGATGAAATAGACGGATCACCATCAGGAAGTCTTGCTGATGCAGATTGGGCTGTTGGAAGTCCAAGCGAATGCGTAAGGTATTCTGCACATGCCATTGTGATTGGCCGAGTTTCCCGAAATACAATTACCCGTTTTCCCTCACTTACCAGTTTACGAACCAATGGTTTAATTATGTCCTGGCTTGACCCCTTCCAACTTTCTGGTTGAATAAATAAAGCAATCTCTCTTTCTTCACCAGTTTCGGAATCAATGTAACGATATGTACCATCAGCCTTGATAATACCTTCGTCTAAAGGAACAGGTCTTTCTGTTCGTTTTAACAATCTTGCTCCAAGCCATCGCTCTAACCCATTAGTATCTCCAATAACTGCAGATAGACATATAATTTGCGGATCAACTCCTTCTCGTTTTTTCATACGAAGCAATGTCAGGATAAACTCAAGATTTACGCCACGACTTTCATCAGTAATCATTTGTACTTCATCTATTACCACTGTTCCAATTTGGTCAAACAAGTAAGGATTGGCAAGGATGAGAGAAGCAAATTTCTCATATGTCATCAAACATATGTCATATTGCCCTCGCATCAAGGGTGTTATCTCATCTAAGGTTGTATCTCCTGTAGCTCGAATTGTTCTTATCCCAAACTTACTGTATGTATCAACAAAATACTTATGCTTATCATTCACCAAGGCCTTCAATGGAAACAGAAAAAATGATCGTTTTCTATCAAGTGAGCCAAGCAATGCTGCGAGCTCGCCTATCATGGTTTTTCCTGATGAGGTTGGTGCTGATACAACTAAGTCTTCTCCCTTAAACAGGCCAAATTGGTTAATGGCATCTAACTGAAGCTTATTCAAAGAAGGGATCGTGCTTGCCCATGAGGAAATAAGTTGTTCAGGAAAACCATATGTCAAAAGAGACATAACATCTGCTGTAACTTCTTTCGGTGCACACTCAGGGAAAGCTGCATTGTATAGCTTCCCAGGATGAAAAATTGGAAGTTTGAATTCTCCATCAATCGTCCCCCTAATTGTTGGGTTTTGTTTTTTTCTTCTCTTTGACGTTGCATCTATTACTCTTTTCGTTACATATTCCAGTAATGCGTAAATGCCAATTTTCCCTTCTTGTCTTACTTCTTCTGCTCCTTGAAGAGCTTCAAGCAGATGAAAAGTCATCCAACCATGCTGTATTTTTTGATTTTCCCATGCTTTCTCTTCTGCACCAGCAGCCGTAAAGATAATTCTTCCTTCGCCAGACAATTGCGAAAGTAAACTTTCTTCTGATTGCACATCTCTTGACCTGTCCTCTGTTTGTAGTGCTTTCGCTCCCATTCCACCCGAAAAACAACAATCCAAAATACAAAGTAATCGTTTTGATGGAATAAGAGAAAACCATTTTGTAAGCAAATCTAGAGGGATTGCTGTTCTTGGATAATCCCATGTCTCGGTATCGTAGGTAACAAGCTCGTGTGATTCTGTGCCATGCCCAGAAAAGTAGATTACAGCAAAATCATCTTCATTGCAGTTGACGATTGACTCAAATGCTTTCTCTATTGCATTTCTTGTTGCTTGTTCATTAACAAGAAGTGTTGTTTCTCCACCAAGCGTATCAGTAAGCAGTGCATGCATCGCTCTCGCATCTCTCTGAGCAGACGCTAACCAATCTATATTGGGTGATGCGTAACGATCAATACCGATAAATAATCCCTTGAATGACATATGTGTATATTTATTGACATATTATATCAATAAGGCTGTTATTAAATAACAGTAAATAATAAGAGGAAAAATAGATAAATATAGTATAGTTTTTAGGAGAATTCGTAATGGGAGGGTCTTAAGAAAATACAAGCTGATCTCAATAAAGGGTAGTAAGCGTTCGTTTCTCTTCAGTTCTATGAAAACTCTTTGAGGCTAAAAACCCAGTAATTTTTTTCTATTTATAATCCTATAATTGGAGAATCGTACTGGCTGTGTCCACGAGAAAAATTTGTCAAAAAGTGACATTCTTGGTCATCTTTGTACCATAAAAAGACTGTCCAGTCAGGAGATGCCAAACTGGATTAAAAATATCTTTTTTTGTTACATTCCTAGGTCAACAAGAATATTGTTATTGTTGAAAAAGGATGCGTTGTATTGGAATTTCAATCCCTTGGCGGTTTTTGGAACTTCAAAGCCAACCCAGTCTGTTTTCTTTGCTCCTGCAAGAACTGCTCCATCCAGACCTACGCTTCCTGCGTTCTCAATTCTCTTATCCGTTGCGGCAATCTGGTATTGATTGTCAGCATCATCAAGGATAAACATTTGACCAAGGGTAGTGATATATTCCTGAGCATTTCCTGTATTTTGGATGGTAATATTTAAATCTACCCATTGATTACCCTCCGCAGGTTTTGTGTATTGACCAGATTCAGAGGTTTCTACTTTGTTGACTGTAAGAATTATTTTTCCGAGCTGAACCTGATCGCCAACCTTGTATGTTTTCTCTTGTTGAGTCGTTGGTATGTTAATTGTTGTGTTGCTTTGGGGATTAGTATTTGTTTCCCCAACTTTTTGAGGTTGTGTATTTTTATCTCCTCCAGCAATCACAGCAATAATAACTACCACGAAAAAGAAAACGGCAATTCCAATAATTATTTTTTTAATCATTCTTTCACCCCCTTCCGTTTTTACTGTTATATCAATGAGATTATATCAAAATCGGAAATATATTTCCTGTTAAAAGAATGACATATATGTCAGAAATTATCAAGAGGATAATCTATGGCAACTTTTTACGAAAAGTTTGGAGAGAAGGTGAAAAAGTTAAGAAAGGATCAAAATATGTCGCAAGAAAAGCTTGCGGAACTGATAAATCGTGATCCACGAACTGTCGTGGCTGTCGAAGCAGGGAAAAGAAATGCTACGATCAAAACCATTTATAAAATCGCAAAAGCATTACAAACTACGCCTTCCAAGCTTCTTGAAGTTTAAGTCTCATCGATTCACTTATTGCCTACTCTTTGATAAAATAGACAAGTAAAAATAAGTATAAGTATGCAAAAGCAAAAGGTTGATCCGATACATCTTCTTTGGACAACTCATGAAAAATTTCAAAGACAAGTAGGAAAGTTCCGCACTAAATACAATTTCAATCCATGTGTCGGCCTCATGGAGTTTGAAGTGATACGTAACATCGGTTGGAACGAAGAGAAAAGAAACGATTTTTTACGGAATATTTTTGAGCTTGTTTTTGAATATAAACTGTATGGATGGGAAGAAGAGCTTCAGTATTTCATTGGAACAGGAGACTTTCCCCCCCAACCATATATTACACCTCCTAATATTCTTAAATCCAAAGAGGGAATTCAGATTGCATTTACAATTAAAAGACCGATAACAAAAACTCAGTTAAAGGAATGGTTGGAAGATAATTGGTTAAATGGTGTTAAGCTAAACAAAATCACAAGGCAATACTTTATCGCTCCACAACCTGCACAAGAGAAACATGTTAAAGATTTCACCATCATACAAAGAATAATTGAGTTAAGAGATAAGGAACATGAGGAGTTTCACGATATTGCTGATAAAATCGTAAAAGAATTTCAAATCAATGATTCAAAAGGTAAAATAAACGAAAACTCAGTGAAGGACTTGTACCATAAGTATAAAAATTATGTAAAGTCACTTAAAAAGAGAAATCTTGGCATATCGCTCGATATGCTTACGTAAGATATTTACCTCAACAATAACTTACAGACTATCTCTCACAATAATCCTATACTACCAGTTAGAAATATAAAAATTACTATGAGAAATAATTCTATTTTTCGCACCTGTGATTTTTCGCTTAGTGTATATATCCTTGCTAAAGAAATACCTCTTATTGGTTTAGAGCCAACATCAACTCCTCGTAAATTTACTTTCGTTTTTAAAAAGACAAATAACCTTCACAATCTCATTAAAGGCTTCTGGGATGGGACTGGAAAAATTGAACCGCTAAAGCTGTTCATTGCAGAAAGAGAATTAAAGAAACGCCTCTATTCAGACTCATATATACCAGCCAGGAGCAGAAAGGAGAAGCATGAAGAGTAATCTTGAAGAAGCACTCTATCTTCTGGAAACGCACAACTGGAGTATAATCCCAGTCGGGAAGGACAAAAAACCGCTTATCTCATGGAAGGAGTTTCAGAATAGAAGACCAACCCGTCAAGAAATAGAAGGATGGTTTCAACAATTTCCACAAGCAAATATCGCAGTTGTTACGGGGAAAATTTCAGGGATAGTTATCGTTGATCTTGACCCACGGCACGGGGCAAGTGACAAAGATTTCAATCGAATTGTGACTATTAAAGCAAAGACTGGGAGCGGAGGCTGGCACTATTATTTTCAATATGAAGACGGAATAGCAAATAGCACGGGGGTCAAGCCTGGAATTGATACTAGAGGAGAAGGCGGATTTGCTGTACTTCCACCCTCAATACATGAGTCAGGAAATCACTATGAATGGTCAATGAGTCCTCATGCGAGCACTCCTATTATTCCGTTACCAGGTTTTGTAAAGGAATGGATAACGAATAGTAAGCCACAGACAGAAGGGGTAAGTAATTGGAACGTTGAAACTCTACGGGGAGTTGAGGAAGGATTACGTAACCAAACTGCTGCATCAGTTGCTGGGAAGTTGCTCTTACGATTTCCTAAAGATGAATGGGAAAGTGAAGCTTGGCAATTTTTGCTTGCCTGGAACGAAAGGAATGCTCCTCCGCTACCTGAAGCAGAGCTTAGGGCTACTTTTGAAAGTATCAGCCATCGGGAGTTGCAAAGGTCGGAAAGTCAGCATATATATAGCATTGACAAACTGACAAAGACTAAAAAGCTAGAATTTATTTCTTTGGGTGAACTTCAGAATAGTACATTTTCTGAAAATGGTTGGATAGTAGATAAACTCATCCCTCAAAACGGAATCACGTGTATTTCTGGAAAGCCGAAAATCGGCAAGAGCCTTCTCACATTGTATCTTGCCACGTGCATAGCCTCGTCACACAAGTTCTTAGATCATTTCCCAGTAGAACAAGGCGGGGTACTTATTATCAGCAAGGAAGACCCAGAACGACTCATACAAAAGCGAATGAGGTACTTTACAGATGAAGGAAGTCTCCCCATTCATTTTTCTACTGACATAGACTTGTTCTTGGATAGTGATACATATATCGAACAGTTAGGCACTTTTATTAAAACAAACAGCATCAAAGTCATCGTCATTGACAGCTTCAGAAGGATATTTAGGGGAGAAGAAAATAGCTCGATGGTGATCTCGGGAGTCCATAATCGTTTCAAAGCCTTGCTGAAATATGATACTACGATAGTTTTCATTCACCACCTCAGTAAAGAAGGAGTATTCAAGCGTGAAGTAACAGATAAACTTCGTGGGTCAAGTGATATTCTGGCAATGCTTGATTCGCTTCTTACCCTTGAAAGAAAAGAGGATGACCTCATCAAAGTTTCACAAGACGTGCTACGAACAGATAAACCGCATGAGTCATTCCTGATCCGTTTTCCTGATTTTATTGAGTTCAATGACTTTCAGTTTGCAGGAGTTGTTGAGGAACAAAAAGAAAAGATTGATCTTGCAAAACAAGACATAATGGAGTTGCTCCAGAAAGGACAAGAGCTCAACCAGACCGCTATTATCGAACGTCTCCATGCAGAGGGTAAGATATATAGCTCAACGACCGTAAAAAATGCCTTAGAAGAGCTTGTAGAGTCTAACAAGGTAGCCGTCAGACCTGAAGGGAACAAAAAGTTTTACTCTGAGCGTTTAAGAAACTGATTGGAGGTTAAAAGTATGCAGTTGAAGAAAGCTACAATACGAGAACTAGGAGAAATAATGAAAGAAGAATTCAAGCTCGACTTAACACCCGCTGATTTAGAGAAGTTCGCATACTCTTTGGTTGGATACTTTAGCCTGTTACTAAAAGCTGAAACACGGGAAAGAAACAAGGCAAAGTTCGGAAATAGTTCCGCCAGCCGTATTGACAACAAAATTCAGAAGGGAGAAGATAAGGAGGATATAAAATGAAAGCAGTATATTTTGCAAGAGTAAGCACACGGGAGCAAGCGGAAGAGGGTTACTCTCTTTCTGCACAAGAAAAACTTCTTAAAGAATATGCTGAGAAGCAGGAGTTTGACGTTGTTAAAAAGTTTGCAGTACCAGAATCAGCAAGAGGTAAGCAAGAGAGAAAACTATTTAATGAGTTGTTGGACTATGTTACCGCACACCCAAAAATTAACATTGTTATTTGCGAGAAGGTTGACCGCATAACACGCAATCTTAAAGATGCTGCAAGGCTCGATGATTGGCTGCAAGAAGATGAAACAAGGCAAATTCATTTTGTAAAACAAAATCTTATTGTACATAAAAACGCAAAGTCTAGCGATAAATTTATGTGGGATATTTATGTGGCAATGGCACGGCAATATAGCAATAATCTATCAGAGGAAGCAAAGAAGGGGTTAAATGAGAAAGCAGAGCAGGGATGGTATGCGGGAAGCCATAAGAGAGGTTATAAGACAACGGGGGAGATGGGACACAAGATTTGGGTTATTGATTCGGATATACCTGACGCAAAGTATATTGAAATTGCCTTTGTGTTATACGATACAGGCAATTACACGCTTCGTACAGTGGCAAATGAGTTGCTCAAGCAAGGCTGGAGTATTAGCGGTGAGCCAATATCAGTTAGCGAGCTGCATAGACTCCTACATGATCCTTTCTATTGCGGAGAATTTTACTGGAACGGAAGATTATATAAGAATGGTAAGCATCAACCGCTTATTTCAAAAGAACTTTTCTATCGAGTACAGAACAGGCTCAAAAGAGTATATAAGGCAGGTAAATACAGAAAGCATGATTTCCTATTTGGTGGTGGGCTTGTCATCTGTGGCGAATGTGAGAGAGTGATTACATGGGAATTGCAAAAAGGACATGGTTATGGTCATTGCACTAAGTTTAAGACCGATTGTACGCAGAGAAAATATATACGAGAGGAAAAGATACAAGAACAGTTATTGGAAATATTTGATGGGCTGAAAATTACGAACCCACGAGTGGTTGAATGGGTACGCAAAGCGTTAAAAGAAAGCCATGCAGACGAGAGCCAGTATCATGGAGAAATTATTGGAGAGCTTGACGGGCAATATAAGACTATTAAAAAGAAACTTGACCTCATTTATGAAGACAGAGTTGACGGTTTGATTTCAAAAGAAAAGTATCAACAAAAGGAAGAGGAATACGAAATAATGTTAGAAGATATAGTAGGGGCAAAGCAGAAGCACATGAAAGCAAATGTCAACTACCTCAAACTCGGCATCAACATTTTCGAACTTACACAACAAGGGCGTGAAATCTACGAGAAATTGCTAACCTACGAGGAGAAACGGGAGTTACTCAATTTTGTATTTTCGAACCTTAAATTGAAAGACGAAAAGATTGTCCCCATCTTCCAAAATGGCTTTCAGGTAGTTGCTGCACGGGCAGAAGATGGCAATTGGCAGGGCTGCCAGGACTCGAACCTGGAAAGAACGTTTTGGAGACGTTCGTGATACCATTTCACTACAGCCCTATTCAATTAAGGACATTATATCTTGCTTCAAGTTCTTTTGCAATGCCAGTTAACCCAACTTTAAAGTGTAATTTAGCTATATCAAAACATGAAACGATCGCATTAAAATGTGTGAGGCTGAATTCAGCTACTACGACAAAAAAACCTTACTTTAACTTTTCCGTTTCTTTGTGTTCTGTCACCTTACGACAGTACTTGCAGAACTTTTTAAGTTTTAGCTTTTCGGGTGTATTTAATTTGTTGCGAGTTGTTATGTAATTCCTGTTTTTGCAAACAGTACAAACCATTCCTATTTTTACTCTATGTTCTCCTTTTGCTGCCATAATTGGTTATGGGTTATGAGATTATTAGTTATGAGTATTTAGGAGATCGAACCTTTAAGCTTACTCAACATTTTTGAAACACTAATGATCTCTTCTCTCCATACCTCCTTTCTTTTGAGGTCAATTATACCTTGTTTATAAGCAATTTCCAATATAGGTATACACTCATGGCAAGAACTCCTACTAATTGTAATAAATCTTTTAAATTCTGTTTGCGTTCTACTTGCCTCCTCAGCTATATTCAAAATAATTGAGAGGGCAGCTCTTCTCAGTTGATCTGTTAAGGAAAACGCATAATCTCTTGGCCAAGTCCTAGTAATTTCATATACTTCATTGACAAAACTTAAAGCTTTTTGATACACATTTAGTTTCTCAAAATTAAAATCTATACTCATAACCCCTAACTCTTAACTCATAACTATCTAAGAGCCGACGATGGGAATCGAACCCATGCTCTAGCCCTTACCAAGGGCTTGTTTTACCATTAAACTACGTCGGCGAGGTGGTTATGAGTCGGGAGTTATGCGTTATGAGAATATTTTTAGTTTCAGGTTTTCAACCCATAACCCTAAACTCATAATTCCAAACCCATAACCCATAACTATCAAGTGCTGGGAGAGGGAATTGCACCCCCGGAGTCCTTTCGGACGCGTGGTCTACAGCCACGTGCGATTGCTGCTCTGCCATCCCAGCGGTAACTATTTTTATTTATGAGCCTCCCAGTAGAATCGAACTACTGTCATATGTTTATCCCAGAAAATTCAGCCGCCATTTTTTGAGCCGCCTGTCAGAATCGGACTGACGTCGATGGTTTACAAAACCACTGCTTTACCACTAAGCTAAGGCGGCTAGAATTTACGGGATCCCGCACTTCTAAGCCAAATTTTATCAAATTTGGCAAGATAGTGCTGGGACAAAACAGCTACTCTACCACTGAGTTACTTCGGCAAAAACGCCTGAAACTTAAACTCATTTTATCAAAGAGAAGCAAATAGAACAAGAGATCACAAAGTAGATAGATCCTGAAATAAATTCAGGATGACATGAGTAGAAGATAAATACGCTCCTTAATACCGAGGATGATTTTGTTTCTCCCAAAGATTTAAATTAGGAAGGCTCGATGTTCCGCCACGGCGGAACACTATACGCCTTGTCCCTCGTTCAGTATGAACGGGTACCTCAAGAGAATTAAATATGTAGAGAAAAATTAAATCATCTCTAATACCAAAGAGCAATCACAGTATACAAAATTAACAGATAAAAAGTCAATTGCCTTATTAGTTAGTATTCAGTTCTTCCCAACGGATTTGTCATTCTGAGGCTGAAAGCCGAAGAATCTCAAGATTATTAGATCCTTCGCCAAGCACCGTCTGGTGCCTGGCTTCGCTACGCTCAGGATGACAAGCTACTGGTAACAACTGAATACTTACCCTTATTATATTCCAAGTAACTTTAGAGAGAAAGAGAGAAGGTTAAAAATAAGAGCCCCAAGTGAAAATCCTCCAACTGGGAAGAGAAGTAGAAAGAATATAATAAAAAACCCAATTGAGGAGAGAGAAAGGTAAGTAAGGGCATATTTCTCCGGAAGCAAAAGCGCAAAGACCTTTGATCCATCAAGTGGAGGAATGGGGAGAAGATTAAAAATGGCAAGTAAAAGATTAAGTTGCACAACGTTTGAAAGTAGAAAATAGAAAGCAGAAGATAGGTCTTCGGGAAGAAATCCTGCAAAAGAGGGAAAAAATTTTATGAGAAAACTTGCTAAAACAGCTATAACCATGTTTGTTAATGGCCCGGAAAGCGCTACAAGGGCAACATCTTTTCTTCCTTCTTTTAGATTGAAGGGATCAATAGGAACTGGTTTTGCAGCGCCAAAAATTACTGGCGAGCCAGATAAAAGCAACATAAGGGGAAGTAAAATACTCATCAAGGGATCGATATGTTTTTTTGGGTTGAGCGTTAGTCGCCCAGCAAGTCTTGCTGTTGGATCGCCAAAGCGCTCCGCAACATATCCATGGGCAATTTCATGAAGGATGGCGGAGAAGATTAGGATAGTAAGAGTTACGAGTCTCAATATTAGTTCCATATTGTTTAGCGTATTATTCTATGGTATCATACTTCAAGAAATAAGGTGTTAGAATTCTTGAAGTTGGAAGTTGGATTTTCTTGAACTTGAATATTTGATTTATTGAATTTTTGACGTCAAGAAATCAAGGCCTCAAAGATTCAAAGTCAAGGACATCAAGGAGGTCTAACTTCAAGATTTCTAGGAAAACTATGGCTTTTAAATGTGATAATTGCAAAAAAGGCGTAATGTATGGGCACGCTGTGTCTCATGCAAAAAATAGGACTAGAAGACTTTTTAAACCAAACCTACATTTTGCAAGAGTTGCTATTAATGGAATTGGCAAGCGATTAAGACTTTGCACGAAGTGTTTGAGAACATATAAGAAAAGCTTAAAAGAAGAAAAAATTCTGCCACAAACAATAACAGTTTAGAAATATTCTTATGACTGAATCCGAAACTGATGCATTTAGGTACTACGAAGATCAAAGAGCAACTAGAGAAAGGTTTGGGAAGCCTGTTTTTAAAGATCGTCAGGAATCTAAAATCCTTGTTGCGAGTATTTCTAGTGCAATTGACAAAGTGTTAAAACACCATAGACCAGAAATCCAAGATAACATACTTAAATTGAGAGATAAGTGTCAACAAGTGGGATTACCTATAACACCTCGATACATCGCAGCAATGGAATGTGTTGCAATAGCAGATTTTATGCGACGTAAATACTTACAATCTTTGGTTGGTGCTGGAAAAGTAGATCAATATGTCATGAGTGACGCAGCTGGGAAACTTGATGTGCTTCAAGGGTTTGAAATAACAATGGCAAGTCTTATGAGGGCATTTATAGCCCCAGATGAGAGAGAAGAATTACCTGGACTGTGCGTAGATCTAGAGTTATCAAAATCCGATCCAAATGGCTTTCGTTCTATAAAAAAACAGATTGAATTTCTCAAGAGCCCTCTTAGAATGGAAGAGGAGTCAGTTGAACCTTATGAAGATCAAGGCTTGATAGTGGCTGGTGCAGAATTGGGAGCAAAGACATATAAAAGAATGTATCCTATTGCTGAAAGAGTTTTATCTTCTGGTCGTTAATTTCCTGTTATTAAAAACGTGTTTGAAAAGTATCTTATAAATCCAAAGGCGTCATTCTGGTAAGCGATCCGCCAGCTGGCGGAGAACGCATCCAGAATCTCCTATGGTGGTAAGAGATGCTGGATCTTCGACCAGCATGACGAAGAAAAAGGCACTTTTCAAATAAGTTCTAAGAAAGCTGAAGTTTTTCTAAAAGTTCTTTCCCTTTAGAACCGTAGCCGTTTTCAAGGTTTTTATAGCTCATTGGTTTTTTTCCTTCCACCTGAATTAAATTCCTCGGAAGGAATTTAATAACTTTTAACTTTTCACTTTTAACTTTTAACTTAGTCCACACTCCCGGCCACGGATAATATGCGCGGATCATTCTATCTAATTTTTCGGGAGAGGGAGGATCAGTAAGATCAATATAACCGTTTTGTCTAGTTAAGTGATGTATGAAAGTAGCCTTTTTATGATCTTGTTCAAAAGGTATAATTTTTCTTTCTAAATACAGTTCGATAGTCGATACTATCGAACTGGCAGATAATTTAAAAAGACGATCGTAAAGAGATTCACTTGTGTCGTTTGGCAGAATTTCATCTTCGATTTGTTCGAGGATTGGGCCATGATCGATTTCCTCATCAAGTTTAATGATAGTTACTCCAGTTGTTTTGTCTCCATTCAGAATTGCTGTTTGTACTGGGGTCGGGCCTCTATATTTCGGCAAAAGGGAGGGGTGGATGTTGATAATGCCTTTGGGAAAAATATTTAAAACTTCGTTTGGAACAATGGCTCCGAATGACGCAAGTAGGCCAATTGGAGCTTTTGCATTTGCTAAATAGCTAATCAGTTTTTTATCTTTAAAGTCTGTCACTATGTAGTAGCGTACTTTTGACTTAATACAATATGATGGGATTGGGTCGGTGGAAAGTTTTTCGGTGGTGAGAACTAAGCTAAGGTCGAAGTTTTTTGCGAGGACTTCGATTATTGGAACAACAAATTTTGATGAGCCGAAGAAAACGACCCTCATATTTCTATTTTCTCAAAAACATCCTCGCCTTTTTCATTCTTGTGGGATTTATATAATTTGCCTTTTTGTTCCAAGACTTTTTTTGGGAAAAGAATGCCATTTAGGTGATCAACTTCGTGTTGGATGATTACAGAAAAAAGTCCTTTGAAAGTTTTGGTGTGATTTTTTCCTTTTTTGTCAAGATAGGAAAGAGTTATTGAGGGTTTCCTTGCAATTTCGCCCCAGATGTTGGGAAGAGAAAGACAGCCTTCTAACTTTGTATTATGTATTTTGTATTTAGTATTTGGTATGGAGTCGTTTTTTTTACTTAATACTTGATACTTAATACTTGATACTATTTTAGGGTTAATGAATGCTGTGATTTTTGATTTTGGTGTTGGTTTGGTAATAAATAGCTGCAAAGCTTTTCCAACCTGCGGCGCGGCAAGCCCTACTCCCTCTGGATCTTTTGCGGAAAGCAAGGTTTTTTTCATTTCCTCAATAAGTTTTAAGATATTGGCATTTATTTTAGGAATCTGCCTTGCCCCGTATACGGTACAGGGCTTTGCAGTTTGGGAAAGAATAGAATTTGGAGCGGCTATGATTTTTAACACGTGTTAATTATAGCACAGTTACAATTTTTTCCATTGTTCTAGTGTTTCTCGGACAACTTTGTCGTCCTTGCCAATACTATCTAGAATATATCGCAATTGCGCAATTGCTTTTTTCTGCAAAGCAGAATTTATTATTTTACCATCTTTGTCGATTGCTGCATCGTGATAAAAAAGTGCAAGCGCATAGTGGGCATCTCTGTAATCTGGTTTAAGCCTTGTGGTATTTTCTAAAGTTTTTATTCCTTTTTTAACATCATTGTTTTGTCCGTACAAAACACCCAGATTATAAGAGATATTTGCATCTGTTGGAGCAAGTGTTTTGGCTTTTTTTACTGCTTGAAGCGCATCGGGCAGATAGCTAGAGTTAACTTGGCTAAGAGCATAAAAGATACGAACCCTGCTTTTCCAAAAGATAATATTATTTGGATGCTTTGATGTTATAAAATCATTTAGTGTTATAGCATCTTGGGCAAGGCTACTGGCAAGAGATGGAGAGGCGGTTGATGTTTTTGCTTCTTCCTGACCCATAAGAGCTGCTGCTAAAATGGCATTGTTAACAGCAAGCTCGTCTTTAAAGACTGGCTCACCTTCTCTTGCCGCGACTGCTTTTTGCAAATAAGGATATGCCTCTTTGTACTGGCCACTTCTGTCGAGATTGTATCCAAGACTGTACGCTTTGTCTGCGCTCCAAAAACGAATAAGCGCTATTAGCATATAAAGCGTAATAACGATTATTAGAGCAATGAAAGTCCACTGCCAAGGGGTTATGTGATAGTAGCCAGAGGACGATGGTTTATCTTGAGCCTTAAGCATTCCCGTTAACACAAATACAAAGGCGGGAATAAGAAAAAGATAAATGTTGGTGATTACCACGGAAAAGCCGAAGAAGTTGGTAACTAGTATAGAAAGATAAGCCGCTACGAGGGCAATGTTTAAAATTCGAAATTCGAATATCGAAACTCGAAACAAATTCGAATTTCCTAAATCCGAATGTTCAAAACGTTTAGAATTTTTGTCATTTGAATTTTGATATTGTTTCGGATTTCGGATTTCGGATTTCGGATTTAACCTTTTGAGAAATAGAAATATAAAAGTTCCGATCATCAAAGTGTATGTTCCCAACCCAAATAGCCCAGTCGTCGCAAGATAATTAAGGAATTCGTTGTGAGCTTTGTTGTAGAGAAAATTCCACTCAGAAGTAAGATTATGAGCCTCTGGTCTAAATCTGTAATAGGCAAGAGCAAAAGTTTCAACTCCGGTGCCAAATATTGGGTAATTACGCCAGGCATCAATCGCGCCTTGCCAGACAATTTTTCGTATTGTACCAGAATCTGTTCCTCCCAGTTCGCCGGCAAACTTTTGGGGAGCAGGAGGTTTGCCTGGGACATTTTTTATAGCTTGTGTATTAGTTATATTTTTTTTAATTCCTTCTAATGTAAACTTTTCAAGTTGGGAAAAAGGCTGACCAACAAAGAAGGTAATAAATACCAATACTACAAATACTACCAATACTGAAAGGGAATTTGAAATTGGAAATTTGAAATTGGAAATTGGAAGAAATTTTTTTCTTTGCATCCAAAAATAGATAAAAAAGAAAAAGCCTAGAGAGAGCCATGTAGCCAGAACACCCGAGCGGGCGCGGGTGTAGAGGAGATCGAGATAGAAAAGGGCCGAAAGCAACAAGAAAATCCAAAATCCGAAATTAGAAACTCGAAACAAATTCGAATTTTCAAAATCCAAATGTTCAAAACGTTTTGTATTTTTGTCATTCGAATTTTGATATTGTTTCGGATTTCGTGCTTCGGATTTCGAATTTTTAATGCCAAAGGCAATGGTTATCGGTAATAAAATCGCTAAATATGCTGCTAGCCAATCGGGCTGGCCAAGAGTCGAGAATATGCGAACCATAGGCTGGAAATCCGCTGTCCAGCAGGATACGTCTAGTGTTCCTCTAAAAAGAAGACAAGTTGGGTCATAGCCGAAATGCGAAGGTAATCCCCACAATGCTACAACTAAGCCAGAAAGAAGACTTACAAAAAGAAGGCGTTTAACCATTGTAATAGCATTTGTCGCTCGGGGTCCTGTCAGAAGTTTCCCTCCCGCCAGTGCTCCGCTAGTCTCTCCTTCGGAACCGAACGCGTGCGCGCTGTCGGGAGCCCTTTCACTTCTGCCACCCCTCGCTTGGGCAAAATAAAAATTGCTTAAAAATGCATAATACAAGAATATGTAAGTGATTATCGAAAGAAGGCCGCCATTGAACCTTGAGTAATAACCCCAAATAGAAACATGTGTGTCCCAAGAAAAAATAGTTGAGATAACTTGAGAGGCTAAAAAAAGCGCAATTGGAATATCAAGTGGAGTTCTTTGGATAAAGATTCTTCTTTGAAGAATCGTTTTTACCACCCAGGAAGCACCTATAATAACAGTTAAGGCAAAGGTAAGCCACATCTTGTTAAATTCAAAAAGTTCAAACGTATCGCTTGCAAAAGTTAGAGGAACAAAGAAGAAAAGAGCGTAGAAGGCGTATTCGATAATCTTGTTACAAATCCTTACGATTGCCATTGTAAAAAAGTTAAAAGTTTAAAGTTAAAAATTCAAAGTTGCAGTCCAAAGTTAAAAATTTTTAATTTTAAATTGTAATTTTGCATTTTGAATTTTGAACTTTTAATTTAATTTATCATATTGCCCAACTTTGGGCAAGGTGATAGTATGGTAATACTACCAATTTCATACGTTCGACAAGCTCAGTATGATCCTGAGCCTATCGAAGGATCAAATAAACAAATAACCCAATCAATAACCCAATTTCAGAATGCAAAATAAAAAATTAAAGATATTCATGAAAGGATTTACCAGTTCGTAATTCGTGTAATAAATCTGGTTAAAGAGCTTCCTAAAACACCCGAAAATATTATTATGATTAATCAAATTACAAAATCTGTTACCTCAATGGGAGCAAACGATCAAGAGGCAGATGGAACCGATAGCAGGAGAGACTTTATAGCAAAATACACTATTGTCAGAAAAGAGAGTAAGGAAACAAATTATTGGTTAAGAGTCATTTCGGATACCAATCCAGCGTTTATGTCCCGCATGCAAAATCTCATGCAAGAAGGAAAAGAAATTGTTAAAATTGTCAGCACGATCATTTTAAATTCAAAACGCAAGCAATGATTTTAGATTTGCATATTCTGCATTGATTTGTTTATTGGGTTATTGGTAGTATTGGGTTATTGTTTCTATGTTTGACAAGTTTTTTAGTTTGTTTAGTCATGATGTCGGGATAGACTTAGGTACTGCCAATACCCTTGTTTGGGTAAAAGGAAAAGGCATTGTGATAAGAGAACCATCAGTTATTGCAAGGCATAAGAAAACAAAAAAGATAATTGCAATTGGCAGCGAAGCCAAGAAAATGATTGGCAAAACACCAGCATCAATTGTAACGGTGAGACCGCTTCGGGGTGGGATTATTTCTGATTTTGATGCGACAACTGCTATAATATCCCATTATATCCAAGCAATACATGAAGTTGGAAATGTTTTGCCTATCTCGTGGGCACGGCCTAAAGTAGTTATAGCTATTCCATCTTCGGTTACAGAAGTTGAGCGTCGAGCGGTTTGGGAAGCAGTGCTTTCTGCTGGTGCGCGTTCGGCGTTTTTAATAGAAGAACCAATGGCAGCGGCAATTGGAGAAGATATTTCGGTTTTCTCACCAACGGGAGTAATGGTTGTTGATATTGGTGGAGGGACAACAGAGGTTGCAGTTATATCTCTTGGTGGAATTGTTGTGAGCCGATCGTTAAGACTCGCTGGAGACGATATGGATGCAGCCCTCATGCATTATATAAGGCTGAGACATGGTCTTATCTTAGGCGAGCGGACTGTCGAGAATTTAAAGATACAAATAGGAAGCGCATTCCAACGAAGTGAAAAGTTAAAAGTGAAAAGTTCAAAGTCAAAAGAAGAAACTACTATGAACCCTGAACTATTAACTCATAACTCGCGGGAGCGGATGGCGATTGTAAGAGGAAGGGATATTGAGACAGGATTACCAAGAAGCCTTCGCGTGAGCGAAGTTGAAGTAAGGGAAGCATTATCACCAGTTATCTCCCAAATTATTGAAGCAATTGCTGATGTGTTGCAAGAAGCCCCACCAGAACTAACTTCCGATATTTTAGAACACGGAGTAATGCTAACAGGCGGAGCATCATTGCTACCAGGACTTGATTATCTTATTGTTGAGCGAACGCGAATACCGGTTATTAGATCCTTGGATCCACTAACTTCTGTTATCAGAGGCACAGGCAGAGTCTTAGAAGACGAAGCACTTCTTAAAAGAGTAAAAGTCACAGGCGGACTGCAGTAGTGAAATGTACAAACCTAGGTCTGCTCAAGTTTAGGCATTTAACTTTATACAACGGCCGTTGAGGGAAGTTAAATAAGCGCTTTTGTAACAGGTCAGACTTCTAACATGATATTCTTCGAGCGATCCTGAGCTTGCCGAAGGAGAGTCGAGAAGTCTTTCGACCCTGAGATCAAAACCGAAGGGTTCTCGACGGAGTTTACCCTGAGCCTGCTCGCCTCGCTGCACGCCTCGCGGCTCGCCTCGCGGCGAAGCGGGCGAAGCGGGCGAAGCGGGCGACGCGGGCGAAGCGGGCCGAAGGGCTCGAACAATAAGATTTGTGTCGGAAGTGTGACCTCTTACGCGCTTTTCTTACACTTGCAACATCTTCACAGACGCACTAGAATGGTTTCATGCAAAAAAAGAGAAGATTTTTACTTAAGCTACTTTTTCAGAAACATTAAAACTTCGTCTAGGGTGAGTTGGGCTTGTCTTATGATTGCTCGTTGTGTTCCTGTAGGCAAGTTTCCTGCATGAAATGGGATGCTTATTGGTCTTCGTATGCCCTTCTTATAATAAATGAAATGGCTTCCGGTTGTGTGTTTAAGGATAAATCCAGCCTTCTCAAGAAGCCTAGCTATTTCTTTTGGTTTAAGAGATGGTAGATTTGGCACATTAAAATGCAAGACTAAAACCCGTTGCAATCTTGTTTTGCTGTTCTATTTCTTCTGGAATCAAAAGCCCTTCTGCTTTGGCAACTTTTAGATACCCCTGCATAGCATCTTTTATCATTTCTATTGCCTCTTCGAATGTTCTACCATACGAAACACAGCCTGGTAAAGAAGGAACCGTTACAGTATATCCTCCCTCGGGTTCTTTCGTAAAATTAAAGACAACCCCTTTATTAATAACTTGAAATTGCGTAGACCTTTTCCCAACATTTCTCATATTGTAACTATTATACTATATAACAAGGATCAAAAAAACACAAAAGTAAGATAGGTAAGTATTCAGTTGTTACCAGTAGCTTGTCATCCTGAGCGTAGCGAAGCCAGGCACCAGACGGTGCTTGGCGAAGCCAGGCACCAGACGGTGCTTGGCGAAGCCAGGCACCAGACGGTGCTTGGCGAGGGATCTAATAATCTTGAGATTCTTCGGCTTTCAGCCTCAGAATGACAAATCCGTTGGGAAGAACTGAATACTAACTAAGATAATTCTTGAATTGACATTTTTGGAAGAGTGTATATAATGTTTTTGCTGTGAAAGAGCAAGGTAAATAGCCTAATCCACTTGAGGGTTGGACAGAATCTCAGCAGGAGATTGTAAATTCATTTGTTCAAAGAGCTAAATCAATACCTACCCTTGTGCAAATTGGTGCGTCACGACTTGAAAACGGTGCGATAATTATCCTTGGCAAATTGGATGATTTCGAAGATGAAGAAACATGGCAAGAACTAGGAGCTATTGAAGAAGAAATCAGACACGAAAACGAGAGTGAGATTATTATGTTTTTTGGTGTACAAGAACTTGAAGATATAGAATCATGGTACGACAGAGTCTACGAGAGTTCTCCATCGAAACCTATACCCGTCTTTAAAAGAGAATTGAATAACAGCGGCCACTAAGAATAACTTCTTTTTCACATCCTGATTAGGTGAACTAATATGGAGATCGGAATAGATACGATGGAAACGGTAAAATGGTGAATTAGCTATATCACAGTTCATAACGATCGTTCTAAAAAATGAGAAGCTAAATTCTCTTTTTTCATGCCTATATAGATTAAAAACCTCGGTTTTTTCTAGTCTGTTTTTTCTATACTGTTTGACATATAGAAAAGTTGCCTTATAATATCTTTCTATATGAATGTGCATGAATCTGGAGGAAATAGAGGATTAGAGGAACAGGTGGATAACCTATTTGGCGCAATGTTTGGAGAATTGACCGCGCAAGAGAGGACAACTATTGATTGGGCAAATCAAGTCCTAGAAGAATATAATAACTTACCAAAGCAGACAAGTAGAGAAAGAAGAGTTGTAAAAAAATTAATTACAAAGACATCTGGAGAATTGCTGGAAGATCCACAAAATATATTTATTGCCCATCAGACATGGAGAGGACATGAGTCAAGCAGAGATGGTGCGCGAGAGTCGGAAGAACCGTTTTCCAAACTTGTTAGAGGAGAGTGCCTTGCGTTTATAAAAGAAAAATGGAAAGAAGTAAAGCCAGAGCAGCTTGCTCAATTGGTTAGGATTTATGCAAATAATAATGACCCAACCCAAGACTATGCTAAAGAAATGCTTAGGAATTATTTTAAGGGTCCAGATAGCCGCGGGCAAAGAGTAGATGCTTGTTACAATTTCTTATCGACAACACTAGATTTAGCAGGAGAGAATGAGGCATTAAAGAGGGTATGAAGATCGTTCTTCATGCCACAGACATTTTGCCTAAAGATCCTAGTTTGACCGAGCAGGCTATTTTATTAAGCTTGCCTTATAAGGAAGAGGAAAGTGTTGTTTTTAAGAAAGCACTTGTTGTCAATTATGTAATTAATCAATTACCCTTCTTTATAGGTTTAGACGATATTGGAAAATTATATCAAGACAGGAGGAGGCTTGTAGAAACTTATGAGGTAAAAGAAAAATTGCGGAAAAAACAAGCACACGTAACAAAAGAAATAGGAAATGATAAGGTTATAAAATTGAATAGTGAAATGTTAAATTTCTTTCGTACTATAACAAAACCAGTGTCGAAGGAGAGAGAACAAAGCCTAAAAAATACTTGGCCGTATAATTTGGCTTTTGATCCAAATGATCCTCTAAATCAAAAATTTCAAAAAGGTACTTTCCGAAAGAGGAACCCTAACGCAGGATCAAAATGATCCCGGCGACTATTAAGTAACGCACAGAGCTGGTTTGTACAAGTTTAGGCATTTAACTTTATACAACGGCCGTTGAGGGAAGCTAAATAAGCGCATATTTGTCGACAGATACCGGATACTTGAAAAGTTTTTAGATTTTTATTAAGATATAATTATCATGAAAAAGAAAGATACTACTCAAAAAACTTTGTACGCATTACTTGCAGGAGCGCATCCTCTAGCCGAAAAGTATGGCGGGAAGCAAGTTTTTGTTATTGAAAATGAGATATTTCCCCTTCGTGGGGGCAAAAGGGGACTTGAAGACTTTAAAAGATTGAAAGCAAAATACGGTAAGAAGCCTGTTCTTACTTTTGTTCCCCATCCAGGAGTCTCTTACATATTAATCTTTAAATGAAAATATTGTCATCGCCATTTAGCTTTAGAGGAAAGAGTTACTTGGGAAATATTTATCGTCCATACGTGGAACTCCTTATATCCTCTGATAAGGTTGATGAATGGGTTCCTATAGAGATGGTTGTTGATACTGGGGCTGATTACTCACTTTTCCCCCAAAAATATGCAGAGCTTTTGGGAATTAACACAGAAAAAGAGTGCCTTTTGCAAACTACATATGGAGTTGGTGGAAAAGAAGCGATCTATCTTTATAAAAAGGGAATCAAAATAAAGGTAGGAAAATGGCAAGAGAGAGTTCCTCTTGGCTTTTTAGGCAGAGATGATGTGCCGCCACTTCTTGGAAGACTTAATTGCCTGGAAGTTTTGACTCTTATTATGAGAAATCATACCACAGTGCTAGAAATATAATAGTCAGACGTTCTCGCAATCGGTCCAAAAACCACCGAAAGGAGGCATACAAGAGTGTAATAGTACTATATCAAGCTATCGTGATTGGTATTCGTGATTGGGACAAAGACACGCTATAGCGTATTAATGTACCAGACCCAACATTAGCTTCAAATGAAATTCCAGCTTGCAACAGGGGAATAAACGCACTAGAATGAGTGCATGCGGGAAAAGGAACGTTTAGTCTTTACTTTTTTTATCTTCCTAAGTTTGTCAATTATTATTTTAGCCCTATCTCTTTTTGGTAAACTTGCAGAACCGCAATCATTTTTGGAAAAAGGCGTATCTTTTTTACCCAAAATCACTTACGGACTTTTTCAGGGATTGCCGTTGGTTTCTGAGACGAAGCAAATTAAAAAACTCAAAGAAGAGAATTTAGCATTAGTATCTAAGCTTGTTGACCAAGATAAGCTGCAAAAAGAAAATGCTGCCCTTCTTTCTCAATTCCAAACACCGGAGCCTAAAAGCTTTGATCTTTTGCCCGCCAAAGTTGTTGGGGCGCCAGGATTTATTCCAGGGATTATAACTCCTGCAAATCTTATTTTGGATAAAGGCGAAAAAGATAATGTAAGACTTGGAGACGGTGTAGTATTGAAGAGTAATTTAATTGGCAGGGTAAATGAAGTATCTTCTTATTTGTCAAAAGTTGATCTTGTTGTAAATCCATTAGTAACTTTATCTGTTAAAACTATAAATGGAGCAACTGGTATTGTTAGGGGTGCAGGGGGCGATAAGATGACTTTGGATAATGTTTCAGCTTCGGAAATTTTGGAGACAGAGGATTTTGTTTTGACAAACGGAAACATTGATATAGATGGCACTGGCATTCCACCCGATTTAATTGTTGGGAAAATTCGGTCAATCGAAAAAATTCCAACGGCCGTCTTTCAAAGGGCGCAGGTTGAGAGTCTTATTAATTTTACTAAGCTTTCGACTGTTTTTATTATTAAGAGAATTTAGAATGTTTTTTATTTTAATTCTTATCCCTTTAATTTCAGTTGCTTTAGGAGCGATTGCGACCTTTCCTTTTGCTTTGATTTCGCTTCTTTCCTTAACCATTCTTTTTAGAAGATCTTGGGTTTTTCCCTTAGCATTTTCTACTGGTTTATTTTTAGACATTTCTCAGGTGAGACCTCTTGGTGCAAGCAGCATTTTCTTTATTGTTTTTATTTTTATGCTATTTTTATATGCGAGGAAATTTGAGATACAGACTATGCCATTTGTAATCTTCTCCTCATTTTTAGGAAGCCTTGGGTATTTGTTGGTTTTTAGCTACAATCATGTATTTGAACAAGCTCTATTGAGTTCTTTAATTGCTGTACTGCTATTTAAAATATTAAGCTCAAAGTTTAAAGCGCAAAGCGAAAATCTGCAACTAAAAACTTAAAGCTAATTTTCAAAGTTTTGCGCTTTACGCTGTAGTTTTGAGTTTTGCGTTTTGAGCTTTTAGCTTGATATTTATGAAGCCTGGTATCGCATTTCCTGATTATATACGGACAGAGAAAACCAAAAGAGGGCAACATAATTTTACAACGCCATTCGATGCGTCCCAGCCCCGAAGCTACGAAGCCCGAAGTTTTTTTATCCCTCTGGTTTTAGTTTTGGCTGTTGGCGTTCTTTTTGCGAGGCTTTTTTATCTTCAGATTATTAAGGGTGATTATTACAGAAGTCTTTCGGAGAATAATAGAGTAAGAACTATTACTATCCATGCGGGAAGAGGAATCATTTTTGATAGAAAGGGAAGACCTTTGGTTTTTAATGTCCCAGGTTTTAGGGATACAGTAAATGGCAAAACTAGAGTTATCGACAATACAGAAGCTTTATCTCTAATTGCCAAAGGTAAAAAAGATTTAGAAATAGACCAGCTTCGCTCGTATCCTTACAAGGAGATTGCGGCGCATGTTTTGGGATATATAGGACAAATCTCAGGAGATGAAATGAAAAAAAAGGAATTTATGGATTATAGCATTGGAGATTTAGTTGGTAAAACTGGGATAGAACAAGAATACGAGAGAGTCCTCAAGGGAATAGATGGAAAAAGTCTAGTCGAGGTAGATAGTGTTGGAAGAACTATTAGAAAGCTTGGCCAGACAGACCAGAGTCCCGGAGAAAACATTACTCTGACTTTAGATCTAGACCTTCAGAAAGCTGTTTACTCTGCAATGCAAGATGTGAGCAAAGGAGCTGCAATTGTCACAACTCCAACTGGAGAGATTTTAGCGTTTGCATCTAGACCGTCTTTTGATCCAAATCTTTTCACACTTCCCGACAATTACAAGACCGCTTCAGAATCAGCATACAAAAATATTTATGAGATACTTTTGGATGAAGAGGATCAGCCACTTATAAATCGAGGGATCCAAGGTGAGTATCCGCCTGGCTCAACATTTAAGATTGTCGTTGCTGCGGCAGGACTAGAAGAAAAGATAATTGATGAAAATTTTGAGGTCGAAGACGTAGGGATATTGCATGTTGGAAATTTTTCTTTTTCGAATTGGTACTATACCCAGTATGGTAAAACAGACGGAGCAGTTGATGTGGTTAAGGGATTGAGGCGCTCGAATGATATTTTTTTCTACAAACTTGGAGAATTAGTCGGAGTTGATAAGCTATCAATGTTCGCAGAAAAATTGGGCTTAGGACAAACTTTGGGAATTGACTTATTGGGAGAAGAAAAAGGAGTTTTGCCAACATCTTCCTGGAAGAAAAAAGTAACTCACGAACAGTGGTTTTTGGGAGACACATACCATTATGGCATTGGACAGGGATACCTCCTGGTAACTCCATTACAAGTTAATTCTTGGACAGCAGCTATTGCCAATGGCGGAACTCTTTATAAGCCACACTTGTTAAAAAGTCAGAAGTTAGAAGTTAGAGGTCAGAAGTTATTAAGCGAAAAAACTTTGAGCTTAATAAGGCAGGGGATGGTAGAAAGTTGTAGTCCGGGGGGAGTGGTATGGCCGTTGTTCGAGTTCAAAGTTCAATCCTTCGACTTTGCTCAGGACAAGAATTCAAAGTTCAAAAATGAGACGAGAGAAGTTAAGATTGCCTGTAAAACTGGAACAGCTGAGACTGGAGGTAAAGATACTTTACCTCATGCGTGGATCACTCTTTTCGCACCAGCTTATGACCCGCAGATTGTAGTAACAATTTTATCAGAAAACAGCGGAGAGGGTTCAAATATCGCAGCACCAATTGCTAAGAAGATTTTGGAGGCATATTTTGAGAAGAAGTAATATAAATGGTTATATTGAATCAGTTTGTTTTGGCGCTTTCCATAGCAACAAGTTTAATCTTGAAAACTTTGCGTTGACCTTATTGTTGTCAAGCGGTCTTGTGCAGATATACAAAGAAGTATCTACTGTTGGATCTTCTTGTACTTTAGGGAATGCGTAAGTGAGCCAGGTGCCGTTTTCATCTTTTGTAACCCCTATACTCTTCGATTCTTCATATCTAAAATGCCTTTTATTACGATAGTTTAGAGAAGCTACCATAGTATTCTTGTCTGCGTTTGCAGTTAAGTAAGTTAATGCTTCGTTATTGTCAATTGTTATAGCGACATTTACCCCTCCTTCTGGAGGTAAATTGAGTGAGTATGTACCGCTAATAGATAACCAAGCGGCTTCTATTACTTGTCTTCTTTCTTCTTCTGGAAGATTTTCTCCTTTATTGATTTTATGTATTGAGCTAAAAGGGAGCCCTGCGGTTAAAAGACCACGATGCAATGGATGTATTTCTTCACCAGGCTTAGTAAGTACGCCATTTGGAATTATTTCATAACCAAAGGTTCTATGGAATCTGTAGAGTTCCTTATGCCATCTCACCTCATTGCTTATCGAGTTTCCAAATGTGCGAATAATTTCGATAGGATTCATAATCATCTATGAAGACGTTTTCTAATTTGTCGTATTATATACCAATCCAACATGAATTTGCAACTTTTAATTTTTGATTAGATTGATTTAGCAATCTTTTATTTTTCGGAAAGTTGCAAACCTATGTACGTTGGGTATATACCATTCCTAATAGGTTTGCATTTGCAGGAGAAATTTTGCTATTTAACTAGGGTCTACTAACTATTTGGGGGTAAAGTATAGTCTTGTTTTATTCGAAAATATTTGGCAATACTAAATAATTATTTTTATAACCATTCAGCCAATGTGGTAACCGAAGGACTGCACAGAAAATTTAAACTTATCCAACGCCAAGCTTTTGGATTTAGAAATCCCGAAACTTATGCCAGACGTATTCTGCTGGGATGTATTTCATTATCGTTTGTATTTAGTAAACTTTACCCCCATTTCTGACGTAGACCCATTTAACTATTGACAGCGATCGCGGGGAGGAGGAGTTTTTGAACGGTTGCGTTGAGCTATGGTTTTTAAATTTTAGCCTTAAATAATCTCTTGACTTTTATATACCCCTTGACAATTTTTTACTGCGATCGCAATAATTAGTTGTATGGTTGATACAAAGAACAATACAAGAAAGAGGGTGATAATTGGAGGGTTAACGAAGGGACTATTGATGACACTGGGTGCGGGAGTTGTTATAAGTGCGGCGCTTGCATTTCCTGGAGCAGGTCTTTTATATCGGGAGTTTAAGAAAAAGCAATGGGAGGATGCAAAAAAGAGAGGATTGCTAAAGTCGACAATCAAACGATTGGAAAAGCAAAAGTTGCTTTCTTGGAAGGAAAAGGATGGGGAATTGCAATTGACACTTGAGGAGAAAGGAAAAAAACGAGTGCTTAAGTATAGAATTAATGAGTTAAGAGTTAAAGAAACGAATAAATGGGACGGTCTTTTTAGAATCGTAACTTTTGATATACCAGAGGACAATCGTATAGCTAGAGAAATCTTTAGAAAAAAGTTAATAGAACTAGGTTTTCAGAAGCTTCAAAAAAGCGTATTTATTATTCGTTTGCCATGCAAAGATGAGATAGATTTTTTACGCCACTCATTGGAAATCGCCCCACACGTTTTATATATAGTAGCAAAAGACATTTCTTCTATAGAGAAGAGAATAGAAAGTTAGCATCAAATCTCAACATTTTAAGAGTTAGAGTATTGACAACTAAAATATACGATCGCATAAAATAATTGTATAAGTAAAACATGCAAAGGTAGGGATTAAAGCAGCGATTGTAGAAGAGAATTGTGAGGAAAATTGGGAGATTAGGAAATTGGAAACCCTTCGGCCCGCTTCGCCCGCGTCGCCCGCTTCGCCCGCTTCGCCGCGAGGCGAGCCGCGAGGCGTGCATCGAGGCGAGCAAGCTCAGGGTGGTGAGCAAAGCCACGCACCGTCTGGTGCAATGGCAAAGTCGAATCATAAGAAATTAGAAAACTGTGGTAGAATAATAGAATTCTTAGGAAAAGACAAAAAAGTTAAAATTTTATGATCGATGAGAGGAATTATTGGTTAGGTTTTTCGGTGTTTTCCGGGATTGGGCCGATGAAGTTTAAAAAGCTTTTGGGCTACTTTGGTAGCGCTAAAGATGCATGGCACGCTCCAGGGTCTCACCTTGCGAAGCTAATTGGGGAAAAGTTGGCAGTGAAATTTGATGATTTTAGAAACAAATTTTCAATAGAAGATTATGTAGATAAGTTAAAAAAGAATAATGTTTCGTTTATCATTTTAACAGACAGTAATTATCCGCAGCTTCTTAAACAAATAAAAAATCCGCCGTTCTTACTATATGTTAAGGGCAATATAGATATACTTTATTCTTCAAGCGTTGTGAGTCGCGTCAGACACGGCGAACGGAGTCGAGAAGTTTTATCAAAAAATAGTTCTCGACTCACTACGTTCGCTCGAACAATAAGTTATCCTACTATCGCCGTTGTTGGAACGCGTAAAACGACTCAATATGGCAGAGAAGTTACTAAGATTTTAACTGAAGAATTAGTTTCATCTGGTTTTACAATTGTCTCTGGACTCGCGATTGGTGTTGATGCTATTTCGCACAAAACCGCAATTGAGGGTGGGGGAAAGACAATTGCAGTTTTGGGATGTGGAGTTGATTGCTGCTACCCCCTATCCAATCAGCATATATATAATAGTATAGTTTACGGAAATGGTCTGGCGAAGCCAGACCCTGCTCCGCAGGGATGTGTAGTTTCGGAGTACCCTTTAGCATTGCGGCCAACAAGAGGATCATTCCCTGTAAGAAACCGCATTATTGCTGGGTTAGCAAGCGGTGTTTTGGTTACAGAAGGAGCAGAGGACAGCGGTGCTCTTATTACTGCGGATTATGCGATAAAGTTTAATAGGAAAGTTTTTGCAGTTCCAGGACCTATTACATCTAGTCTTTCGAAAGGACCATACAAGCTGATTGCAAAAGGAGCGAAATTAGTAACTTCGGCAAAAGACATATTGGATGAATTAGGAGTTCAAGAAAAAAGTATCAAAGGAGGGAAAAGTATCAAAAGTATCAAAGGGGGAAATAAAGAAGAAGATATGATTTTGAAAATTCTGCAAAACGAGCCGTTGCATTTTGATGAATTGGTAAGACGATCTGGATTTGAATCTGCAAAAACTGGAAGCATATTATCTGTTATGGAAATAAAGGGGTTAGTTAAGGGTTTGGAGTCAGGTCAATTTTCAATTGCTTCTTGATGCAATCAGTTACATGATTGCATCTTGACACCTCATATATAATCTAGAATACAATAGTTAATCATAATGTCATGTTGAACGAAGTGAAACATCTAGTCTCTTTCATTTGGGTTTGAGATTCTTCCCCCGCTGAGCGGGGTCAGAATGACATGGGGAGAGAATTATGAATCTTGTTATTGTAGAATCACCGACCAAGGCGCGGACAATTTCACGGTTTTTGGGGAAGGATTACGAGATAAAAGCCTCGATGGGCCATATTATGGATTTGCCCAAAAGTAAGCTTGGAGTTGATGTTGAAAATGGATTTGTACCGCAGTACGAGGTAATTAGTGACAAGAAAAAAATTATCGCTGAACTCAAATCAGCAGCAGAAAAATCAGATAGCATTATACTTGCAACGGATCCCGATCGTGAAGGGGAAGCAATCGCTTATCATATAAGCGAAATACTACCAATTTCAAATACTACCAATAAACAAATAAAGCGTATTGTTTTTCATGAGATTACACAAGAAGCGATACAAAAAGCATTAAAACATCCAAGATCAATTGATAGTCATCTGGTTGATGCGCAAACTGCAAGGCGTGTTTTGGATCGTTTGGTTGGATACAAACTCTCGCCTTTGCTTTGGAGAAAAGTTAGGCGTGGTCTCTCTGCGGGTCGGGTACAATCGGTGGCGCTAAGATTAATAGTTGAGAGAGAAGGGGAGATTGAGAGCTTCAAAAAAGAGCATTATTACACTATTCATGTCATCCTGAGCAAAGCGAAGGATCTAGATTCTTCGGCTGCGCCTCAGAATGACAATAGTAAGACAGAATTTGAATTAATTGAAATCAATGGTGAAAAAATCGAGGTTCAGAAGAATTTTCAATTATACGATGGTGAATATAAAATTACAAAAACTACTATTGAAAAAGAATTAGAAGCGCAAAAAATTGTTGAGGATTTAAAAACAAAAGAATACAAAGTCTCAGATGTTATTCAAAAAGAAATGCATCGGACACCAGCGCCGCCTTATACTACTTCTACTCTTCAGCAGGATGCATCAAGAAGATTAGGCATAAATGGAAGAAGAACCATGAGTTTGGCGCAAAAGTTGTACGAAGAGGGTTTTATTACTTATCATCGTACTGATTCTGTTGCGATAGCAATGTCTGCACAAAATTCTATTCGATCTTTTGTAAAGATCGAATATGGTGATAAATATCTTCCCCAAAAACCTAGATTTTATTCAACAAAACAAAAACTAGCACAGGAAGCGCATGAGGCAATCAGGCCTACTCGGGTAAGCAATCAACCTTCAGCAATTAGCAATCAGTTGGGAGCGCAGTACGGGAAATTATATGAGTTGATTTGGAGGAGGGCGGTGGCGAGCCAGATGGCGGATGCGATTATTGAGTCAACTACGGTGTTGGTAGACGCATTTAGTGTCATCCCGAATTCATTTCGGGATCTTGATTCTTCAGGAGCTAAGATGCTGAAACAAGTTCAGCATGACAAGGGGGGGGAATACAGACTCAAAGCCAGTGGATCGGTGTTGGTTTTTGATGGGTTTCTAAAAGTTAATCCATTGGGACTCCACGATAACCGTTTGCCAAAGTTTTCTACAAAGCAGAATTTATACTTAAAAGAAGTAAATGCTATTGTTCACGAAACCCCACCGCCTCCTCGTTACAATGATGCTTCTTTGATAAAAACTTTGGAAGAAAAGGGTATTGGTAGGCCTTCAACTTATGCGAATATTGTTTCAACTATTGAATCGCGATTATATATTGAGCGAGAGCAGGGGAGATTTATCCCAACATCTGTTGGTATTGCGGTGAATGATTTTTTGGTTGCTAATTTCTCAGATATTGATGATATTCCATTTACAGCTTCTATGGAGGACGATTTGGATAATATTGCCCATGGGAAAAAAGAATGGAAACCTACGATAAAGGATTTTTACAAGCCTTTTGAAAAAAAATTAGAGGAAGTAGGAGACGCAGCGAGAGTTAAAATTGCGGTTGAAGAGACCGATGAGAAATGTCCAGAGTGTAAACAGGGAAATTTAGTAATCCGAACAGGAAGATTTGGAAAATTCTTATCTTGCAATAGGTTTCCGGAGTGCAAATTTACCAAACAATTTGTCCAAAAGACAGGATTAAGCTGTCCAAAAGATAGAGGACAGATTGTGATCAAAAAGACCAGAAAAGGTCGTCGCTTCTATGGTTGTTCCAATTACCCCGCCTGCACATTTGCTGCATGGAAAATAGAGGATGTCAAGAATGCAGGCGAGGCTCGCCCTTAAGGCGGCCCAAATGCGACTTCGCAGCGTGGCGGGTGGAGGATATTAAGCCCAGACTGTCATCCTGAACTTGATTCAGGATCTAGATTCCGAAATAAATTCGGAATGACAAAAGAGCAAGTTTGGCATGACAAATATTACAGACTAGTGAATCGAAAGGTGGAGAGGATTTGGTCCCCAATTTTTTGAAAATGTGGGTCTGCTAGAGTTAGAATTAAATATATTTTACCATCTTTTGAGATAAAGTAAGCGGTTTGTAATCCAGTTGGACCACTAAAAATAGAGTATTTTGCTGTAACTCCCCCAATCACAGTATCTTTATTAGGTCGTTTTTCTTCTATGCTGGCTTCAGCTTCTTGGACTATAACTTCGAAAGGATAATGGGAATACCTATTGAACCACTCATTAATAGTAATATTATCGGGGTTCTTAAACACCCATAGTGAGAAAATAAAAGGCTCAATTTGTTGGCCATAAATATCAGTAGATAGATTTTTTCCTATCCTCAATCCAGTAATGAATTCCGGAAATTTATATTTCACAAACTGAGGAAGACTGCTAACGTCCCGCATAAAAATTCGGAGATCATCTTTATTGATTTGAAATGCATTTATTGAACTCGAATCATATTTAACACTAAAACCATCTTTATTATCATTATACGTCTTCCAATTGGCAGTTATTGATGGGTCAACTGTTGGAATTGCTATGGGTGTTGGAGTTGGAGCGCGGGGGATTGCGAGATTACTTTCTTCTTGTTGGCGCTTACTAAGATCCATCATTTCCTGATAACGAACTCCTAAGAAAAATCCAACAAATGGCAATGCGATAAAAACCACCATTGCTAGATATTTTGAAAGCTTTGTAACTGTAGTCAGTTCTTTTGGAAGATTCATAATTATAAATGTTGCATAGAACAAAGGGTTTGTCAACTTTTACGCTTTTAACCATATTAACAACCACACGCTATCGTGTCAAGTAGTTAAATGCCTAACCTTACCCCACTTTGTCATTCCGACTAAGTCCGTCAGCTGACGGACGCATGGAGGAATCTCTCTCAACTGGGCGACTTCGGGACGCACCGTCTGGTGCATCCCTTCGCTCGGGATGACATTTGGAGCAAAACTGGGGTAAGGTCAGGTTAAATGCTAGATGCTGAAACGAGTTCAGCATGACATCGTTAAAATATCATTGCCAAAATTACTATTAGTGCCAAAACTGCGATTTGGTTGATGATGCCCCATGGTTTGTCTAGGCTATGATTGAAGGACTTTTGGAATTTGTATGCCCACACAAATAAAGGAAACTTGATGCGCAAGAAATAGTAAGGCAGCATGAGCCAATCAAGACTTTGGGAGATAAGAATAAGGAACAGAACATAAAATAAATTAGTATGAGGGAAAAGAAAAAAAACAATTGCGTAAGATAGTAAAAAGCCTAAAATAAGATCAATGAATGAATCAATTATAGCGCGCCTCTTGCCTTTTCTACTAATGTTTGTTGCAGTATCCCAGTGCGGGAACATGTCAGCGGCAATATGCGAGGCAATTGCTAAAGGAATGGCAAGAGCAGGGTTTCCAACCTTTGCTGCAATAACTGTTCCTAATACCGCATGTGCAGTTGCCGTCATTGATAACCACTATCATATCACGAATTAGACCACTTGACAACTGAGTAGAGACGTTGTAAGACTATATATGTGGGCAGAAAAACTGCAAGCGTTATAGGCATTTTAGGCTTGGTATTTTTTGTTTCCGTTTGGGTTTTGCCAAAACAGGTCCTTTCTCACCATAAAGCAAGAGTTTTGGGAGATTCTACTGCTTCTTCACAGATAGTTTTTCCTCCTGTGACTTCTGGGGCAGGTTTTTTTCTTCCTGATAGTCCGCTGTTTTTCCTTGATAAGACATTTCAGCAAATTCGCTTATTTTTGGCATTTACACCAGAGAGACGTGCAAAAGTAAGAGAGCAAATTGCAGGAGAAAGGTTGGCAGAGCTTCGCATAATGCTTTCTCGAAACAATCCAAATGGCATTTCTATAGCGCTTAGCAACTTAACTGATGAGACAAATCAGATGGCGGCAAATATTTCTGATTCTGCTGCAAACGGCCGCGATGTAAAGCTTCTTGCCAAAAGCCTTAATGAAACAATTAAAACACACCGAAAAATTTTGGGCATTTTGGCGGATCAGACAGACGGAGTTTTAAGACTGCAGATTAAGGCTGCGCGGGAGGCATTAAAAGAGGCTAAAATAGAGGTTGAGGATGAGCTTGATGAGGATGAACTTGAAAACGAAATAGAAGAGGGCCTTGATGACGAGATAGATGAATTAGCAGATGAAGCAACTGGGTCAGCAAGAAGATTAGAGCACGCTGTAGATGTATTAGAGAGACTTGCAAGCGAAGCGGCTCAAAAACAGCAGGCAAGGCGTGAGGAAGCGTTAAGACACGCAATAGAGGTCAAAAACGAAGCGCTGAGAAAACAGCAAGAAAAGTTTTTGGAAGAAGAGCACAGAAAGCACAAAAGTCTTCTACATGCTCGGGAAAAAGCTATAGAGGAAGCAAGAGAAGCTATTAAAAAATCACACGAAGCAGTTCATAAGTTAAAAGAAGCTCAGGAAGCAGTAATTGAGATTAAAACACACACGGACGATGATAACTCGTCTTCCGACTTCTCAAACTCAGGAAGCTTGGAATCGTCAGACAACAGTGGTTCGGGTGGTTCTGGCGATAGTGGCAAAAGCGGGAAAGATTAATCTTCGATTTTTAAAACCTCATTGATTCTTCTTGTTGATTTCTGGATTTCTGAATGTGTATAGAATTTTATGGTTTTTTTTGAGACGAGGATTAGACTGAGGACAAGAGGCGAATTAGTTTTTCGTCCATTTTCGATGCCTCGTAATCTCTTCTCATTTTTGCTTCTTCATTGTGCGTAATATGTCTGCCAGTTTCGGAATTCATAATTGTTGCAAAGGGGAAATAGGGTATGTCAGCGCTGCGTACTAATAATGCGTAGTCTATAACATCTTTATTAATTCCCAATTCTTCTGGAGCAAATCCCGGTAACTGTATAAGACGAGCAAGATCATCCCTTACTCCATTTGCATTATCTGCTAGATGCATGGTGCCTATAGGAGGTGTGTAGGGAAGTTTATGTCCACGATAATCAGCTTCATACCAAATTTTATTCATAATATCTCTTACCTTAAGGCCGCCGAATTTAGAGAAAAGACTTGCGGCACTCTCAGGATATCCATAAAGAAGTCCCAATAATACATCTGCTTCTTCGGGCATATGTGGACCATGAAGAATCGTTATTGTCTTTGTAAACTCTTCTTCGTCATGTGGGTTTAAAAAATCGTTATCGGTTAATATTTTTCTATGTTTGTCAAAAATGGAAGCAACCAGCATTGGATTCAATACTAAACCGTTATTCCACAGAGTTCTAACTCCTGTGTCTTTTTCTTGAGGAAGATATTGAAGATACGTGTCGGTATCGTCTGGCTTATATGTTTTATAAACCTGAGGGATCCCGTGCGGACCAAATTCTCTAAAGAGCGGCTTAAGTCCTAAATAAACTCCAAAAAGATCTCTATGATGCCACCTCGACCATTGATTACTCTCAATCTCTTGTAATTTTCGCGGGTCAAGCCCATTTTCAATGGCTTTTTGGATACCATTTACAATCGCATCAGAGCGAGTTTGAAGAATTTCAGCTGTTAACAAACTTTCCTTCATGGTTTGGGTATTATATAACGTTAAGCGCACGTTGTAAAACATACGAGATTTTATAAAATTACTTCGTGATAAAACTAGGTGCTAAGGAGCTTCAGATTACTGCATCTTTAACAGGGACAGGGAGACCTTAATGTCTCTTTTGTGGTTCCCAGCGGGTTGGTATGGGGAGGAGTCAAAACGGTTCGATAGTCGATACTATCGAACTATAAACTATAACATATTCCGTCTTATTTTTCTTCTAAACAGTTCTTTTCCAGCTCTTTGCTTACTCTCAAATGATGCGCTCCCATAACGTTTTGGTGGAGACAATTGTAATAGTATTTCTTCGATTTTATCAATAAATTCTTTTCTCTTTTGTGTTTCCAGTATTTTGTTGACAGCTTTTCTGTAGCCGCTTTTTCCATGTTTTAACCAAATGGAGACATTCATAATTGTAGATCTGGAAACTTTTAATGTGTCGTCTATGTCATCGTAGGTATACCCCTTGGTTAACAATACAGCGATTGCAAGACGTTTTATAAGCATAATTCTTTCTGTGGGGGACAGTAAGTCTTCGATAAAATTTCTTGCGTCATCGGAATTTCGTATGTCAACAATTGTCTCTAGGAAAAGTTCAAATATATGATTTTCTAGCTCTTTATTTAGGAATCTTCTAGAAATCTTTGTCATAATTAAATATAGTTCGATAGTCGATACTATCGAACCAATACATTAAATTTATTACAATTAACTTCTATTGTCAAGAGCAATAGAATTTAGTAAGATTGGAGAATGATAAAACTTGGTGCTAAGGAGCTTCGCACAATTATCCCTTCAGAAGAAGACCTAAAAAAAATTAAGAAAAATCCAATATACATTATTCTTGATAATGTTTTGGATACTTACAATGTTGGTGCGATTTTTCGACTGGCAGACGCAGTCGCTGCTAGAAAAGTAATTCTTTGCGGAGAGACAGGAACTCCACCAGATTCTAGGATTAAAAAAGCATCGATAAATACTACTGAATGGGTGACTTGGAGCTATGCTCCGACTGCGGTCGAAGCAATTCAAAATTTGAGCAAAGAGTTCTCGACTTCGGGACGCACCAGACGGTGCGTTCCTTCGCTCGAACAATATTCTTCGAGTGAATCCCGAGCAACGTCGAGGGAGAATCGAGAAGTTCAAAAGCTGCAGGTGGTTGCGATTGAGCAGAGCGAGAGGAGTATTCCTTATGATAAAACAGATTATAAATTTCCAATTGCATTAGTGGTGGGGAATGAGACAACTGGCGTCTCGAAAGAGGCTCTAGAAATCGCAGATCAGATAGTCGAGATTCCCATGTGGGGAGTAAATAAGTCACTTAATGTAATGGTTTCATTAGGTATTATACTTTTTAGAGCGATGGAGAACATAATTTGGCCTTCCGCAAGATGATGCGATCGTCTAATCCTAAGGAATTGTTTTACATGAAGCGATGAAGAATAATGATAAATAAAATGAAAGTAAATCATAAAATATATCATACCAGGAATAAAGTGGAAAAAGGATTCAAAAACCTCCACTAAGCAATAAAGACATGACTAGCTACAATACTTCTGTTATAAACAAGCCATTAAAGCAGACTTACTCTTTAATTTCTTTTCCTAGTTATGCCGGAGAAGATTTATATATTTCGTGGCAATATGGATTTTTGCTGACATTACCCCAGTTTTGCTTCAAATGTCATCCCGAGCGAAGGGATGCACCAGACGGTGCGTCCCGGAGTCGAGGAATCTCATGCAACCCAAAATCTATTGAAAGATATCCCTCCACGCAGCCTGTCCCGAGCGTAGTCGAGGGAGTCGGGATGACAAATGGAACTTTTCAAACAGACTCTTATAGAATTTGTGGTAAAATATGCCTCGATGGAAAGAGAAAGAGCAGTTTTAAATCATAGGGATGTTGTTCAGCCTTTTTTAAAAGATGCTTTTAAAGAAGGAGCCCATAGAATAAAGCCAAAAGGACCACGTCCTACGCAGAATGAATGGTTTAGGCAAATAATGATTGGCGTGGTATATAACGATATTGGCAGTACGGCAACATTGGAAGAGTTGGCACATGAATATGGCACTTTCAAGCAATCGATTGCAGCTACTAATAAAAGTTTCTTAACAAACTTGTGGAATAATTCTTCTTCGGAGATTCGAGAAGAATATCCTTTAATTAAAATTTTACGTGCTCGAAAACCATGGAGTCAGGAATCAAGAGAAAGAAAATCTTTAGGTCAGGGGGGATTAAGCGTGGAAATAGCGAAGGAGGTAGAAAAAGGCGTTACTGATCCAGGGGAGATAAGTGAAATTACAGGAATACCAAAGAAAAAGATACAAACTGCAGCTAGAACTACTTTGGAAGTCTGGAAAATGAATATTCCCAGACGACATGCTTCGTATAGAAAAGACTTAGAACAATTAGAAAAAGAAACCGATGACAAAAAGACCCAAGAGTTACTAGATGGAATTCCTCTTTATGTAGTGCGGGGTAATTTAGAGAAGAAAGGAGAATCTTCTCTGTTTTCCTCATTAGCTCCCTTAATTAGAGAGGCTGGATTTAGTAGCAGAAGTAATCGTCCTTTTGCAACTAGCCTTGATGCTGCTGGAGTTCCAATAACTATAAAAGATAGAGTTGTAAAGGGTGCTAAACCTCTTACCCTTACTTACTACTTCTTGCTTTCTCGCGATAAAGATAGGGCAATAAAAGCATTAAAAGAAGATCCGAGTCTTCAAGGATTCCGAAGATAATCCAATTGAGTATGGCAATAACTTCAAACTACGAAAAACATACTACCAAAAATCCTATTGGCAGATGGTTTTTGAATAACTTTATAAATGAATTGATTTCTACGGTTCGACCGCTTCAGTTAGAGAGTATTTTAGATGTAGGAGCTGGGGAGGGGTTTACTCTTGCAAGACTAAGTCTTGAAAAAATTGGGAAAAAGCTTGAGGGGATAGAATATTTAGAAGAAGCAATAGAGCTTGGGAAGACGCTGCATCCAAAGATGGTAATTAAACAGGGGACTATTTATCAACTGCCATATAGAGACAATTCATTTGATCTTGTTATTTCAACAGAAGTGCTGGAGCATTTAGATAGTCCAGAGAAAGGATTGCAAGAGCTTATTAGGGTGTCAAAAAAATATGTGCTTGTGTCGGTTCCGAATGAACCGTGGTTTACTATTCAAAGATTCATACGGGGGAAAAATATTTTAAAGTTAGGAGACCATCCAGAACACCTCCATCATTGGACAAGCAAAGGGTTTCGGGAATTTGTGGAAAGACACGCAAATAGTAAAGTGAGAATCGTTGCAAAGAAGTACCCTTTTCCTTGGACAATGTTGCTTCTTGATACGTTGAGTTCACATGAACGTATCTTGACAAAAGGTAAAACCGCAATTTCTTCCATCTTGTTGAGATACTAAAGCTAAAAAGCTATAATGTCTAATACTATGAGAGCAGAACAACTGGGAGACACGGGTCAAAAACGATTAGAATTAGTTAGGGACGAAACAAGAGAGACTATTAGATCCGCATCAGTAGGGAAAATAAGTAGTCTAGCTGATAAGCTAATGCAGAAAGCACACTATGTTGGACATTATAAATTATTCAAAATAATAGTTGATAAGTTACCAAAAAGATTTCCAAGCTTTGTCCATGAGGAATCAGCTCAAGCATTAGTAAGCATGGATACCAATACAAGAAGATTGGGGCAAAAATCACTACTATTTCTTAATATGAAAACTATACTTACTGTTGTGGATTCCTACTTTTTAGAAGCAATCGATACTGAAAAAGATCGAGATGAAATGGTATCTGCGGCAACAATTTCTGTTTTGGAAAAGTTTTCTAATCTAAGCCCCAACCTTGTAGTCTCTCAACAAGTTCATGTAGCAGCAAGAAATGGAGTAACAGAGTATCTGGCAAGTAGAGACAATATGCCGACAGCCTGGATAAGAGATGCAGGTAATAGAAAGCTAATTGCAGAGAAGATCAAAGAGGTCTTGGAAGAGGGCGTAGACAACCTAACTAATGAGAGGATAAATAATTTGTCTAAGGAGCTAAGCAAAGAAATAGGCGTAGATGAATATGTAATTAGTGATTACCTGTGGTATTTAAAATCATTCGATAAGAGCGATGATAAAAGATTAGCTGCTTTTGAAGACATCACTGCTGGGGAAGCAAGTAGTAAGCAGTTGAAGAGCGATATGGAAAAAGTTTTGGGAACACTTACTGATCGTGAGAAAAGGGTCATTGAGCTTAGGTACGGGCTAGAAGGCCATAAGCCGTTAACGCTGGAAGAGACAAGTAAAGAGTTTGGCGTCACGAAAGAACGAATTAGACAAATAGAATCTAAAGCGTTGAGGAAATTAAGATATCCAACTCGAGCTAGACAGCTATGGGGCTATTTACATGAAGATAAACAGATTGGGTATATAGGAAATACATTAGAACGCAGAAAAGAGGTAAGACTAGACGCAGTAGATACTAATGAAATTGTTAAATTTCTTAATCCATATTCTATAGAATGGTTCGACGTTCCAGAGTATGTTAAGGAGCAATTGGTCCAAAGCGGGATTAGAGAAATTGGGGATTTCTTTAGCGCAAACCCCTCTGAGATAGCTGAGGGATGGACTGGAAACCCCTTAGAGTTAGCTAAGATTGTAAGGACGCTTTTAAATAGTCTAGGTAGTGGAGACAATTCAAAAGGAGAGTCAGATATTCGGCTTTTGCGTCATATAACAAATGGAATTTTATACAGAGAGGGTATAGAGATACATAGTTTATCAGAAGAAGAGAGAATAACCCTATATCGCAAGGCGTATGAGGAGCTGATGTCGTTTTTTCCTCAAAGAAGCCTAAAAAATAAAGGAGCAGCTCTAATACTATAAGTTTTATTGACAAACGGGGAAAATGGTTTATAATAGCAACGGTATGTAAAAGATATTTTGCCAAAGATGTCGGATATATTATGCCCGCCTCTTCGGCGGGCTTGTTGTCTTTACATACATTTTTGGCTCTTTGACCCCGCTAGAAAGCTTTCTTCGCGCCGGAGGCTTCCAGCCTCGCGCTCGCGAAGGGCGCTTCTACAAGGGTCTGCGTCGCCAAAATGCGACGCATTTTAGCTCCTTGACAATTAATATGGTGAGTTAAGGATAATCACTTTTTTTTAATCAGCATTAGCTGGTTGATCAAGAAGTGGTAGGAATTTAATTTTTTTGAGGATTTGATCCTGGTCCCGGATGAACGCTGGCGGCGTGCCTTAGGCATGCAAGTCGAATGGTCGCAAGACAATGGCAGACGGGTGAGTAATGCGCGAGAACTTACCCCAGGGAGGAGAATAGCTCGTCGAAAGACGGGGTAATGCTCCGTAATGTGGGTGGAGATTTAAGAGCAGAAACTTAAAGCTCAAATCGCAAAGCGCAAATCTACATCTTAAATTTTAAAACTTTTTAATTTTGAGTTGTAGTTCTGACTTTTGAGTTTTGCATTTTGAGCTATCTACAGGAATATATTATGCTTTTAAATCTCTATCCACTAAAGGATGTAACTATCCGCCCAGGGAGAGGCTCGCGTCCTATCAGCTAGTAGGTTCGGTAATGGCGGACCTAGGCGATGACGGGTAGCTGGACTGAGAGGTCGACCAGCCACAACTGCACTGAGACACGGGCAGTACACCTACGGGTGGCAGCAACTAGGAATATTGGGCAATGGGCGAAAGCCTGACCCAGCGACGCCGCGTGGAGGATGAAGGCCTATGGGTTGTAAACTCCTTTTGCCAAGCCTTTCACAGCTTGGAGAATAAGCCTCTACTAACTACGTGCCAGAAGTCTCGGTAATACGTAGGAGGCAAGCGTTATCCGAATTCACTGGGCGTAAAGTGTGCGTAGGCTGTCCTATAAGTCTCTTCTTAAATACCTAAAGCTTAACTTCAGGGATGGGAGAGATACTGTTGGACTTGGAGGATTGATAGGGGTGCTAGAACAGCTAGTGTAGTAGTGAAATGCGTTGATATTAGCTGGAATACCAAAGGCGAAGGCAGGCACCTAGATTATTTTCTGACGCTGAGGCACGAAAGCTAGGGTAGCGAAACAGATTAGATACCTGTGTAGTCCTAGCCGTAAACTATGTCCGCTAGCTCTCACTCGCCAAGGGCGAGAATAACCCAATAAACAAATAGGCAAATAACCCAATCAATGCAGAATGATTTAATGCAAAATTATTTGAATTTTTTTATTGAATTATTGATTGGTAGTATTTGATCCTTCGACGTTGCTCAGGATCATTCTGAGCTTGTCGAAGAATGAAATTGGTAGTATTGGTTTATTTGAGCCAAAAGTTCGCGCTTTTGGCGAGTGGGGGCGTAAGCTAACGCGTTAAGCGGACCGCCTGGGGAGTACGGCCGCAAGGCTAAAACTCAAAGGAATTGACGGGGACCCGCACAACCAGTGGAGCGTGTGGTTCAATTCGAGACAAAACGAAGAACCTCACCAGGGATTGACATGCTATCGTACATTCCCTAGGAAACTAGGGGAAATCCGCAAGGATGATAGCACAGGTGCTGCATGGCTGTCGTCAGCTCGTGCCGTGAGGTGTTCCCTTAAGTGGGGAAACGAGCGCAACCCCCATTCAATGTTAAATAATCATTGGAGACAGCCCCCTCTTTTTGGGTTTGATTTTTAGATCGAACTTAAAAAGAGGGGGAGGAAGGAGGGGAAGACGTCAAGTCAGCACGGCCCTTATACCCTGGGCTACACACACACTACAATGGCGAAAAACAATGGGCTGCAAGCGCGCAAGCGCAAGCTAATCCCTGAAATTTCGTCTCAGTTCAGATTGGGGGCTGAAACCCGCCCTCATGAAGTCGGAATTGGTAGTAATCGCGGATCAGCATGCCGCGGTGAATACGTTCTCGGGTCTTGTACAAATTAAAGGCGCCTGGCAGTTTAAGAAGCAAAATGGCGGAAATCCATTCTAGTAGTTGAAGAACAAGACTTATCTTGTAAGAGAAAGTCTGAAGGGTTCGATGTAACAAAGAACAGCCTAAAATTAAATAAGCCTCTCGACTCTTACGTGTACTATGAGGAAGAGATAGAAAAAAGCTTTTTAGGATGTTTGAAAATGTTTCTTAAATGACCCTAGGGAGATCCTATATTGACAGAACAATTTTGAATATAGGAAGTCAGCTGATTCCATAGTACCAACAAGAAGTTGGATGTTAGAGAATGGAAGATGGATAAAGAAATTGGAAGTTAGAAATTGGTTATAGTACAATCAGTATACATGATTCAATCCTTTAAAGATTTAAGGGTATATCAAGAGTCGTATGAGTTGGCATTAATTATCAATAGATCGATTCTTAGATTGCCACATAGCGAAAAATATGATTTGGTAGATCAGATGCGGAGAGCATCAAAATCAATTCCAACTAATATCGCTGAGGGGTATGCCAAAAGATTGTCTGAGAAAGAGTTTAGGAAATACCTTTTCTCAGCAATTGGATCATGTAACGAAATGACTGTACATATTAGTTTTGCGAAAGACTTAGGTTTTTGGAAACCTGATTTTTGTGAAGATTTACTGAGACGATACGATATCGTCGGAAAGCAACTCACAAAATTATTGCAAAACTGGAAATCCTATCCAACATCAAAAATCTAATTTCACAATCTATCTTCTACGTTCTAACATCTAACTTCTTAGTGGGAAGGGATGAACTCTGTTTGTGAAAACAGAGACTCGCTGGATGCGGGAAATCCGCACGTCCAGTGGGGAGGGACAGGTTTCTGATCCCAGTCACCGCCCGTCAAGGCAGCAAAGTCGAGGGTGGACGAATTTCGCTTTTTGCGAGAGAGTCCAAATTCGGCGATGAAGCTTAAGTCGTAACAAGGTATCCCTAGCCGAAGCTGGGGATGGATCACCTCCTTTCTAAATCTTCAAAGAAGATTTCGGCGGAGAGCAAGTAATTGCTTTGTTCGATCGAAATTCTGCTTTGCAGAATAGATTGTGAGATGACACCTAACTACAGGAAGATATTGAGTAGCTAAAGTTATTCAATCATTGACTTGTTGGATAAAGTGTATAAAGGCACCAAGTGGTGATCAGCGCTTGATTGCATCCGCTAAACTTTAGGATACAATAAATTCTGGTCGTTTTTCCTACCACTTCTTGGTCGTATCTAATCTTATTGTTCTCTCCATACACGCAGCATTGGCGCTGTTTTTAACCTAAGAATCTTTTCTACTATTATTTCAAGAAAAGGAATGGGCAAAGCTTGGTAATATGCTGTCCTGAACCCATTGTCTACTAAGAGTTTTTTTAGCTTATTGACATTGTTGCCATCGTGGTATTCCAATACAATGTTATTGATCTTACCTAAGATTTTTTTAGGCGTGTTAAAGAGTATGTTGTATTCTGCCCCTTCACAGTCTATCTTAAGAAGATGACAGGTTTTTATTTTATTTTCAGAGAAAATTCTATCCAACGATGTAGTTGGTACATCATACTGTTGTCCTTTTCCTCCTAGATTATAATCAAAAATAACAGAATGCATGCCTAGGTTACTTGGGTGTTCATTTAGCATTATGGTTTTCTTTTTTCCATCTGTAACAGCTAAGTTAAACGTTTTGATGCGTTTTTCTAAATTGTTTATTTTTATATTTTTGTTAAGTAAGGCAAAGTTTTCAATTGATGGGTCAAATGCAAAAATGTGACTTTGTGTATACTTTGTCGCTGCAAGAAGAGAAAATGCGCCAATATGAGCGCCGATATCTATAATAACAGCGTCGTTTGGTACATTTTTTAAATGCCTCGTGTAGCTTTTCAGCCACCACGATTCCATAATGATTCCAGAGTCCCACGCATTTTTTCGTAAATGAAAGATAGTTCCATTTGTTGTTTTATACTCCCACATCTCAGTTGATGTTTGTCTAAAGAGTCCATACATCCTAAGAGTTGATCTAATAAAGTCCAAAAATAAATACAAATGTCCCACAAAATGCATTATAGCAAAACTGTCATAACATGAACTCAATCGCAAGTTCTAGAAACGATTGTGAGCACACCGTAGAATTTTTCTAAAGTATGCTACTACGTAGCGACATACTTTAGACTAATAATACATGGAAATGTTAAGTTAGATCAAAATCCCTCAGCCTAAGGATTTTTATTTTTATTGAACTTCTTAGCCTCTTTATATATGGATTCAAGGCTTTTACCCTTAAAAAGCTTATGCCGAATTTTTGTGTATTCGGTTTTAGCAGGGGTAAGTAAATGCCATAGTTGGCTTGTTTTTTGAGGTCCTAAATTACGCAAGAGAACTTCAAAAGCAGTAGTTAATAGAGATTGATTTTTAGTTATTTGGGTTTTCATACTGATAATAATTAAGAAATTCCGTAGGCTTTATAACTTTTAAATTGCCTTTGTATTTCTTAACTAGATTATAATCGCATGTAATAAATAAATCAACCTTAGAATATTCAGCAGTTGCCAAATGCAAAGAATCAATAGAAGCTAATTGTAACTCCCGCATTAACTGCTTTGCTATCTTTTCAATATCTTGATTAAGGTTTTGATACGTCTTTGTTTGAGCTATTACTTCGGCTACAAACGCTTTTCTTTCTGGAAATGGATTTAAAGAATTTTCGTATTCTATTATCGATGAGTTTATTAATTGGACTTCATTCTTGTCTGCAAGATCAATAACTAAAAACAAGATTTCTGCTTCAAGTTTATTCACTTTGATATCAGGATTATCAAACGGTCTATTTATAAAACTATTATCAAGATAAAGAGTCATACTTAGAATATACCAAAACTAACATAACTTTTCTCTCATTATTTTTCAGTATTAAAGTCTGGACAGGCATTTTTGCTAAAGTATGCTGCTACGTAGTGACATACTTTAGACTAAAGAATACTCTTGCCTCTTCAGTTCTTCATAAATTTGCCAATAAGTAAAGCTGAATTTTTCTTGCCTTGTTATGCAAACTCAAATCAGAGTGGTATAATACAAAAAGTTTTATGGAAGTAACTTTTTAAATGAAGATTGGTTTTTTTACGGATGCTTATTTTCCCCAAGTCAATGGAGTCGTCACATCAGTTTACGAGACTGCAAGAGAGCTAAGACGAAGAGGGCACGAAGTTTATATTGTTACCTCACGTTATCCTTCTTACGAAGATAAAGAAAAAAACATTACTCGTCTTTCTTCAATAATGCTTAACAAAAAAACCAATATCCGCGTAGCAACGCACTTACCAGAAAAAGCTTTATTTAATCTATACAAAATGGATTTCGATATTATTCACGGGCATGGCGGCGGAACAATATCTTTATTAGGGCTTGAAATAGCAAAAATTAAAAAAATACCTTATGTTTTTACCTACCACACGCTATTTAGTAAATATGCACATTATATTTTAAAGGGGCTTATAATTAGGCCAAAAATGATAGAAGCATTAAGCAGGATTTTTTGCAATAGATGCGATATCGTAATTGCTCCGACCCATAAGATAAAAGAAATTCTTGCATCATATGGGGTTAAAAAACCGATTGTAGTTATTCCGACAGGTTTGGATATCAAAAAATTTAGTGAGGCAAAAAAGGGATATTTAAAGGAAAAATTTAATATAAAAGTTAAGGATAGAATTCTTTTGTTCGTAGGACGCTTAGGAAAAGAAAAATCGATAGATTTTTTGATTAAAGCGTTTAAAATAGTTTCAGAAAAAGATAAAAATACGGCTTTGGTGATAGTTGGAGAAGGGATGGAAAAGAAAAATCTGCAAGATTTAGCAAAACAGTTAAACATTGAGGACAAAGTTTATTTTTTAGGAAACATAGATTCAAAAAATATGCCCCAAGTTTATAAAGACGCTGAGATTTTTTTGTTTGCCTCAACAACCGAAACTCAAGGCTTGGTGGTTCTTGAAGCAATGTCTTCAGGTCTTCCGGTAGTTGCAGTAGATGATCCGGCAATTGCGGATGTTATAAAAAATAATAAAAACGGAATAATATCGAATAACAATACAAAGAAGTATGCAAAAAATACTTTACAACTTCTTGAAAATAACAATACTCGCCGCGAAATTGCCAGGAATGCATTGTTGGATGTTCAAAAGTTTTCTATAGTTAAAACCGTTGACGCGTTAGAAAAATTATATTCAGATCACGTAATTGTCGCCCAACCTTTATCGTTACGTTTAATATCCGTTGTTATTCCTGCCTTTAACGAAGAAGCGTATATAGAAAATTGTTTGGCTGCCCTTAAAAAACAAAATTACAAAGAAGAGTTTGAAATTATTCTTGTAGACAATAATTCGACAGATAAAACTTCTCAAATCGCAAAAAAATTTGGCGTAAAAGTTATTTTGGAAAAAAAGAGGGGATATGCTTTTGCGCTAAAACGTGGAATGAATGAAGCAAGAGGGGACATTATTGCAGTAACGGATGCCGATACTCAAGTAGCTGCGGATTGGCTTTTGACTATTAAAAAAATATTTTCAAAACCTGGGGTTGTTGCGGCTACAGGATTAGTAGATATTGACACAAAATCAAAGTTTGTAGATATCTCAATCAGTACTCTATACGCAATATTTATGCATGTCAGCGCATTTATTGGCAAACCCAATCTGTCAGGATTTAATTTTGCTGTAAGGAAAGATGCATTTTTAAAAGCAGGCGGGTTGAATACGTTATTTGAGATGGGTCCAGATGTTGATTTGGGATTGAGGCTTGCTAAAATTAAAAAAGTTGAGATGGTTAATGATCTTCGTGTGCTTACGTCTGTTAGGAGGTTTGAGAAAAGATTTATGCAGTCATTGTGGGAATACATCAGCGGATATGTCTATGCAACATGGCTTCGTAAGCCTCCTAAGTTTAGGCAAAAGCCAATCCGTTAGCGTTATCCCTCTTTGTACAATTGGATTTTTTATACCTTTTTATGCTACACTTGGGAAGGTAATTGGCGGCCAAGTCAGAGTTGGCTAGCCACGTTCAGTTTACATGAACGTGGCGCGGTGGCGAAGCGGCAACGCAGCTGTCTGCAGAACAGCCATTCAGCGGTTCGAATCCGCTCCGCGCCTCATCGAAGGTTAAAAGTCAAAAGTTTAAAGGAGCGATTATGGCTAGTCCAGAACAAGGCGGGTGGAAAGAAAGACTGAAGAAATGGGTGGTTCCCGGAGCACTTGTCGCGGGTATTCTTGGTTTAATCGCTGTTGCGGTGGCGTAAGTTTGTATGAATTATGAATATGGTAAGAACGAAGAAAGAGATAATGACGAAACAGGATATAGCGAAAGACAGCTAGACATAGATGCAGAGATTCAGGCAGGGGAATGGCAGAATCTAAAGAAGTATAGAACGTATCAAAGGAGGTCAAGACAGTGGAAAATAATTGCAACCTATAAAGCAATTTCGAATAGACTGAATCAATTGGTTAGTATGTATTACCAGTTGGTTGGACCAAACCCGAAGCAAGGCGAAAAAATGCTTAAAGAGTTGCGGAAACTTCGTTTGATGCAAGAAATTTTGTTGCAATGCATGATCTGGGAGCCAAAGGGTCAGTTAGAAAAAAACATGGTGTCAAAGGAAGTGTGGGAGTTGATCAAATAATTTAATTTGAAATTTTTAATTTTTAATGCTTCGACTTCGCTCAGCATTAACCCTGAGCTTGTCGAATGGGTTAATTTTCATTTCAAATTTTAAATTGAAAATTGGGCAAAAGGGTGGCTAGTTCATCGGTAGAACGCTTCACTGATAATGAAGAAGTGCATGGTTCGATTCCATGGCCACCCACCTATTCCACCCCGACCCACAAGTCATCTATTAATGTTCAACGTAGAGATTGGGAGTAAGTTTGGCAAAGTCTTTGTCAAATGAGAGAATTTTTGTTGTGTCTTTCTTTATAGTTCGTACAAACAAAAGCGCGTCCATAAAATCTACTCCATGTTTTTCAAAAACATCAATTGCCTCAGATAATTCTTTTCTGTCGTGTATATCCAGAAAAGAGAGAGTCAAGATGCTGCGAATTTTTTGACAGATCTCACTTTTTGGCAATTTGAAATAGGAAGAAAGAGCATAAGTAAGTTCAATAATGATAAATGGTTCTACAATTAGATGTTGTTTGCCAATTTGTGCTTGCCCAAAAATCTTTTTTACCCGTTCTGCTTTTTGTGGATCATCTTGTTGCAAGAAGCGTAAGAAAATATTCGTATCAACACTATAATTCATTTCATCCCTTTCATCGCAGATTCTGCAAAAGCATCAGAAATTGCCTTATCGACTTCTTTCCAGTTTACTTTCTTTTTTGGTTTAATGCTTTGATAAAGGGAGAAAAAATCGGGCACAGGCTTAATGACGATCTCCTTTGCTCGCTCTTCCACGAAGACCTTTTTAGGGGTGTTTAAACCAAAGTGTTTGCGAATAGCCTTTGGAATTGTTACTTGACCTTGTGAAGTAATAGATACAGTGTATGTCATTATTTTCTCCTTTCAATATTAATAATAACTGGTTCTATTATTTTTGTCAAGCCAAATATAGCATATTTTTACAAAATGTGGTATATTATGGTTGTTATGAGCGAAGCAGATGTTAATCAACTACAACCAAGAGAAGAAGTTTCCGAAGATCCAGAATATTTAAAGCCAACACTTGCATTAATTGCAAATACCATTTACAGACAAAGGGGAATTTACTCCGTATGTTGGTCTTAGAGATATGAACTATGTTTTAACAGAAAAAGATAATCCAATAACTTACTACCTGAACTTTAGAGATTTTTCAAGCTCTAAAGGGATTGAAACAAGAGAAAATTTAAGAGAAATAAGAGAGGAGGAGTGGAAAGTAATCGGGGATCGATTAGTCCATCCTAATCCTAATTCAAATCTTTGGCAAGAGGATTTTGCCACAGGAGTCTTATTACAGGGTTTTTTTGCTCTTTGGTCAAATAAGCCTGAAGATGTAATGCTTTATGAAATCCGCGATGTTACTTTGCCCAAGCGAGATACGTTTGAAGCGGGTGCAGTTTTCGCTAATAGAATATTGAGGGACGATAAAGAGTTTTTGCCTTTTGTAACTGAACATAAAGGAGAAGGTATAATCAAAAGATTGGTAGAGATTCCAGTGGAAGCAAGAAAATTTTAAAGGGGGTTTTCAGCGCCACAAATTTAGAAAGAAATGGGGTGAAAATATGGGAGAATTGCCACAAAAACCCGAAATAGGGAGAAGTCCTGAAATGAAATTACTTGCAACGTTTCCAACTACAGGCAGTGTCTTATTGCCATGTTTTGTAATAGTTGATACAATTACTTTGTTATGAAAAAAGTAAAATCAATTAATATTACTAAGCTAACAGAGAAATATGGTCCAGGATACATTGCCAAAGATAAAAAGACTGGCAAAGTTGTTGCGCATGCTTCACGTGTGGACGTACTAATGAATAAAATTAAGGCTGGAAAAAAAGAAAAAGAGACTGTTATTAGTTGGGTTCCAAAACATGGAGTGCAATATTGTTTGAAACATTTAAAACAATTATACCTATCCGAATTGGGAGAGACGAATTTCCTATCCACGTATCCATAACTAATACAGAAGAAGAAGGACTTCCATTTCTCTTAGGAAAAAAAGACATTTTTGAAAAAAGATTTAGTCTCGAGATTGATAGTAAAAACAGAGTAACTATTTTAAAAAAGAACTAATAATTTATGCCACAAGTAGGTGAAACATTTTTTACCATTGTTGGCTGCATGGATGGACGGGTGCAGGGGCCAGCTGCGGAGTTTGGCAGACAAAAGTTTGGCGCAGAATATCCGGATACTATAACGGAAGCAGGATTAGTTGGAAAACTAGCTCAAGAGAACACAGATCAAGAATTGTTAGATTCTGTTAAGAATAAACTTGATATTTCTTTTGAAAAACATCACTCAAAAGGCATTGTCGTTCATGGCCATCAAGAATGCGTTGGAAATCCGGTTAGTGATGACGAGCACAAAGACGAGATCCGAAAGTCTGTTCAGAAAATAAAATCACTAATCAATTCTTCGGTTCCAGTTGTTGGGGCATTTGCTAAACGATCCTCGAAACATCCTTCCAAATGGGAAGTCGAAGAAATCTCACCAACGGTTCTTATTTAGTAAAACCTATTTTTAGCCTTTCATTAACAAAAAATATAAAACATCACAGCTCTTAAAGAAATATATACACATTGACAAATTTTCCCACGTGGGATATTCTGTCTATGTCTGCCTGTGCTATGTGTGCTGTGTATGGATAGTTCAAAACTACAGAATAGTAAGCGTAAGCAAAAAACTCGTATTGAAGATTTATCTTTTTCGGATATTAAAGATTCTTTAGTTGAAGAGATCGCAAGAAGTCTTACAAAGCAAATTGATAGAGAACTTTTTGACAAAAAATATGCTACTGCAAAAACAGTTTTAAAGCTTGTTGGTGCTGGAGTTTTTCTAGCAGCATCTATTGCTGTGCCAAACCTTCCGTTGGCTCTTAAGCCTTTTTTGAGTAGAGAAGATGATTATGAAGCTTGGAAGAGATTTAATATCAGATATCTTAAAAGAACACTCAAGCGTTTAGAGAATCAAAAGTTAGTTGAGATTGGAGAAGAAGAGGGAGCTCAAGTGGTAAAGATAACGAGTGTTGGGAAAAGGAAGATTCTCAAATTTGCAATAGATGAGCTTAAAATTGAAAAGCCTAAAAGTTGGGACAGAACTTGGAGGATGGTTAGCTATGATATTCCAAAAAATCAAGAAGGTGTACGAAAAGTATTTAGAGAATATCTAAAAGTTTGGAGATTTTATCCCTTTCATGAAAGTCTATTTCTGCATGCCTATCCTTGTGAAAAACAAGTTGAGTTTTTGCGCGAATACTTAGGTATTGGAGAGCACGTCCGCATAATTCAAGTTTACAAAATTGAAAACGATAAGCTCTTTAGAGATTTCTTTGATGTATAGGTTGCTTTACAGAGTTTTTCCTTAAGCATCATTTATAAACACAATAAAGTTTTTTGTTTATTTCTATTTCTTATTTAGTGTTGGAGCGTTAGTTTTAATATAGTAAATCTTAGACAAATTTTCCCACGTGGGAAAATTTGTCTAGAGGGTCAGGCAGATAAGAGAATTATCTTTTATGCTATAATTCCTATTTACTGAGCCACTTTACACATGAAGCGGTAATTTATATGAAAAGATTTACATTTCTGATTTTAGCTTATTTAGCTTTAGGAGTAGCAGCTAGTGTAGGACAGTATTTTTTAACTAATCCTTCACTTTCAGAACCCTGCCCTTCTTATGTAGCAGAATTTAAATGTAGTAGTATTCCAGAAAGAATTTTAGAGATAATATCAAGATCTGACTTTTACATAACTTTACCAATTTGGCCCTTCAGGTTTATTTCTGGAACACTGTTCGCCAATTAAAGTTAGGGGTTGAAGCACTAGCAATTAATGAAAATTACAACTTATCAGGAAACGGTCGCATATTTAGAGGGTTTTATTGGGAAGATTGTTTTTAAGGTGGATCCGGAAACCGTTAAACTTCATCCTCCGCTTGACCGGATGAAAATACTTTTGTCACTTTTGGACAATCCGCAGGAGAAGTTTAAATCTATATTAGTCGGTGGTACTTCCGGGAAAGGTTCAACTGCATATTTAATTTCGCACATTTTAAAAACTGCCGGTTATAAAACAGGACTTACAATTTCTCCGCATCTTCAGAAAATAAACGAGAGAATACAAATAAATGGAAAGTCCGTTTCAGATGAAGAATTTACTGTGATGGTCAGTTCGATAGTTCGAACTATCGAACTGATGCAAAGTACAAAAGTAGGTGCGCCATCGTATTTTGAGATTCTAATCGCGATGGCGTTTTTGTATTTTGCAGAGCAAAAAGTGGATATTGCAGTGGTTGAGGTGGGGATGGGAGGCGAGTTTGATGCGACAAATACTCTTTATCCGTTGGTTGCAGTTTTAACAAATGTTTCTTTGGATCACACGAGTGTGTTGGGAGGGACGGTGCAAAAGATTGCAAGGACGAAGGCGGGAATCATTAAAAAAGCGCAAAGCGCAAAGCGCAAAGCGCAAAACTATAAGGATAATTTAGTTGTAATTACGGGGATAAGGCAGCCGTCGGTTATCAAGATTGTTGAAGAAAAGTGCAGAGAAGTTGGAGCAAGACTTTATAGACTCGATAAGGATTTTCACTTTAAAATAAAAAAAGAAATTGTTGGAGGTATGCTTTTTGATTTAACTACTGTAAGCGATCGCGCGCTACAGTTAAATGATTTAAAGCTTTCTCTTTTAGGAAAATATCAAGCGGAGAATGCTAGTTTGGCAGTTGAGACAGTGTTGCAACTCAGAAAATTTGGTTTTAAAGTTTCGGAAGATCATATTAGGCGAGCACTAAAATCTGCTTTTTTTCCGGGAAGGTTTGAAATAGTGAAAATTGATTCTCTCCTTCGACGCGCTTCGTCCTTCGACATGCTCAGGACGAACCCTGAGCGTAGTCGAATGGGCTCGCTTGCTCAGGACAAAACTAGCTCGACGCTAGTTTTGGATGGTGCGCATAACCCAACAAAAATGAAGGCATTTCTAAAAACACTTAAAAAACTATATCCCAAGAACCCAAAAATCTTTATTGTTGCTTTTAAAAACGATAAAGACATAAAGTCTATGCTAAGCCAAATCTTAAAACTTGCGGATAAAGTTATTATTACAGAATTTACAGCAAAAACCGACATGAGCAAAAACGCATCTGCAGGTGCGTTAAATCTCAAATCTCAAATCTCTCGCCTCGCTGAAGCTCCGGCGAAGCGGGCGAATCTCAAAACTGATGCTGGGGTTTTTGTAGAAAAGGATCCAAAAAGAGCACTTCAAAACGCGATCAGGGCTTCAGCGGTTCAACAATATAACAACCTGCCTCGCCGCCCGCTTCGGCCAGCCTCGCCGCCCGCTTCGCCGCGAGGCGAGAGTCTAGGCGGGCGCGAGGCGAGCAAGGCGGGTCCAACAATTGTCGTTGTTACGGGGTCTTTGTATTTGGTGGGAGAGGTTAGAAATATGTTATAATCCTTTTATGGTTTTGTCTGACAGGGACTTAAAAAAGGCATTAAAAAGTGGTCTTATCAAAATTACCCCTTTTCCTGATTTAAAAACCCAGCTTGGTTCATGCTCCATCGACCTTCGACTGGGAAATACTTTTAGGGTTTTTGAACACAGTCGCTACCCTTATGTCGACCCAATGCGGAAGGACTATTCAAGCGAAATAACGCGAGAAATTACGATCAAAGAAGGCGAACATTTTATTATGCAACCAGGAGATTTTGTTTTGGCTGTGACGTTTGAGCGCGTCAAAATCGCAAGTAATTTAATGGGAAGACTAGAAGGAAGATCGTCTCTTGGAAGAATTGGCATTGTGGTTCACTCAACAGCTTCTGTTTTTGATCCGGGGTGGGACGGCAAATGCGTTTTGGAACTTGGGAATTTGGGTAAAATGGCAGTAAAACTGACCCCGGGAATGAGAATATGCGCGATGAGCTTCGAAGAGCTTTCAAGCTCGGCTGAAACCCCATATTCTAGAAAGAAAGATGCAAAGTATAGATTCCAAAAAGAACCAACCGAATCAAAATTCCACGAGGAAAAATAATCAGCCGGCATTTCTATATATCCCTCTTGCAGGTTTGGGAACAAGCGGCGCCAAATGTCTTCCCAGAAAATCATTTATCGACGTTGGATTGACTGGCATTTGATTCGCATTCAGAATTTCAACCATCTCAGCCCATCTTATTGGGCTTCCTACGGTAACTTTTGCGAGACCTCGAGGAAGGAACGGAAGGATAGCTCTAGTAATGGTAGTGGTAGGCGTTTTAAGTGTGTCCGGACTATAAGCTCTGAAAGTACCATAGATTCCTATCGGAACAAAGGTTGGAACCAAACCTTCATTCATTGCTAATCTTGTCATCACTTCCATCGTCTTTTCTTCAAAAGGCTGCATCCCATAAATTTTGATTCGCGGATCAAGTTTACCACGATTCATATTCCTTCCGCCTTGAACTGTTGATTCGGGAAAAACAGCAATTCCATGCCCGGATTTTATATATCCTTTCATCTTCCTAGTAAATGTAAGCATATTGGGAGATAACCCATATTGTTGCTGATCTTTTTCTCTTGTATAATCGACTGTATAAAGCATATCGCGAGCCATTTTTTCCTTGATGTGTTCTTCAGAATATTTTTGCAACATAGAATCTTGATCACCAGTGTCAATTGATGTTGCTTTGGGTAATACAAAACCTTTGTATTTTGCTTCTTCCGGCAAGACCTCATTCACAAGATCCATGATTTGATGGGTAACTTTTCCAAGCGGCCTTCCGTCATAGTGTGATTCATGATTTGCATATGCTATTATAATATTGCCTGGTTTGACTGTTTTGGCAATTTGTTGCCTTACTCCCGGAAGGAAGCTTACGCTAGTAGCTTTATAAATTCGGTCTTCAAGGCTATCAGTCCAACGTACGTAAGAATCCTCATTAAATGGAATATTAACAGGTCCTACTTGAATGGTTACTTTTCTTTGCGTAAGTCCTTTTTCAGCTCTTTGCTCAATTCCCATAATTTAGTAATCCATTTATTGTAACAAAAAATATGGTATATTCAAAAGACATGAAATATCCAATTAAATTCGAACTTGAATTCCGAAGACATAATTATCCCGGCCGCCTTATTGCAATTGAAGGAATAGACGGATGCGGTAAGACTACGCAGATTAAAAGTCTCAAGAAATGGTTTGAGGAGAGAGGCAAAAGAGTAGTTTTAACATCGGAGCCTAGAAAAGAAGAAAATATAGTTGGTAGACTTATACGCGATGCACTTAAGAGGAAAGTAAATCTTCCATTCTCTTGTTTTCAGGATTTATATTCGGCAGAACGAGTTATTAATCACGAGGAAGTGGTTATTCCCGCACTTAAGGAGGATAAAATTGTTTTGTCGCATCGGTGCTTTTGGTCTGCGGTCGCATATGGAGTATTCGATAAAGGAGAAGTTAGATATGGCGATATAAATAGTAGTATTATAATGGTTGCAAATGGTATACTATCGCTCTATTATCAATTTATGGCGCCAAATATTACCTTCTATCTTGCCATTTCAGCGGATACGGCAATGAAAAGAATTACAAAGATGGCAAAAAAGCGAGAAATTTATGAGGAAAAAGAAAAGCTTTCAAGAGTTATTGCTGGATACGAATGGCTGGCTAAGAAGTTTTCTAGGGAAATTATAAGGATTAATGGAGAGCAGAAGGAAGAGAGGGTAACAGAGAAGATAGTATCATGTATTAAGTAGTATTTATTATGTATGGGAATCGTATTTATGCTTACTACATAATACTTGATACATAATACATTTTTATGATGTATCACATCAAATTCGACCTTGAGTTTAGAAAGAATCCATACAGGGGGAAATTTATCGTGATCGAGGGGATTGATGGGAGCGGCAAAACTACTCAATCAAAACGGTTGGTTAAGTTCTTGCAAAAAAAAGGTATAAAAAGCATTTATACTAAAGAACCAACAGATGAGATTACAGGAAAACTTATTAGAAAAATATTATCTGGGAAATTAGCCCTTCCGCCTGTTGCTTTTCAGTACTTATTTGCAGCAGACCGAGCAGTGCATCAAATTGAGCTTTCTAACTATTTAAAAAAGGGAATAACAGTAGTCAGCGATAGATACTTTTGGTCATCCGCGGTTTATGGAATGGTGGATAGGGGAACCTCGAAAGAAAATGATAGAGAGCGTCTTCTTGTGGCGCTCAGCATCCTTTCGATGTATTATCGATTTTTACTACCCGATTATACTTTTTACCTTAAAGTAGCAACACAAGAGGCAGTAAGGCGCATTGATAAAAAGGCAGGGGAGCTTGAGATTTATGAGAAAAGAGAGAAGCTTGAGAAAATAAGACAAGGTTACGAATGGTTGGCTAGTAAATTTTCTAAAGAAATTATTGTTGTGGAGGGAGAGAGGTCGGTTGATGAGGTGACGCGTAAGATTGTAGCAAGTATTAAGTAGTATGTATTATGCATAAAATTTTCTGTTTATACTTACTACATGATACAAGACACATAATACGAATATGATATTAGGGCCGAAAAAACTATTGGAGTTAGTTAAAACTCAGAATTTAGTGGAGGGTTTAAGCGAGCGGGAGCTGACAAATCCCGAGGGCGCTGGGTTTGATTTGCGGCTTGGGGAGGTCTACAAAATTTCTGGGGAGGCATTTTTGGGTGAGACTGAGCGCAGAACGCCTGATGTAAAATTGATTGCAAAATACAAAGGGGAAGTCAAAAGCGCAAATCAGCCTTCCGTAAAATATAACGATCGTGACAAGAAACGGAAGGCTAAATTATCAAAAATACTTACAAAACAGATTACTATAAAACCAGGCGAGTTTTATTTAGTAAAGACTGTAGAGAGTTTTAATGTGCCAGCAAACTTGACTGTGAATTTTAAACCGCGAACGACTACGTTTCGCTCAGGGTTGTTTATTAGGACAGGAAACGTCGCGCCTGGCTACAAGGGGCCAGTCACGTTTGGGTTAAAAAATGAAGGGCCCTGTATAGTTACAATTGAGATGGGCGCGCGCTTTGTCCATGCCCAATTTGAAGAGGTCAAAGGCGGCGGCTCCATGTACCGTGGCCAATGGCAAGGAGGAAGGGTTACGGCAAGGAAAAAAGAAAAGCAAGTATAAAAGTAACAGTTCACTCTTCTGACATGAATTTTATTCTTCGAGTCTCTCGGTAAACTCGAGATAAACTCCAGCGAGAAGTTTTCAATGCTTGTAGTTCTCGGCTTGCGGCCTCGAACAATAAATTTTGTGTCGGAACTGTGAACAGCTACGTATAAAATGGTGTGTTGACATTTATGTAACCATTGTATATACTTTGGTTATCCCAGCACTATTCTTCCTTGCTCCCGAATACTCCGTGTTCGCGTCGCAAGAGCGAAAGTGCGGGACAAGTTATGCAGACTGTAATTCATATAAAAGCAGATAGAGAAGTTAAAGAAAATGCAGTAAAGATCGCCAAAGAGCTTGGTCTTAGTCTTTCCGATATTATTAATGCCGCTCTTAGAAATTTTATTAGAACTAGAGAAGTGATTTTTTCCGATACTCCGCGGATGACTCCTGAACTTGAGAAGTTTTTGGGAGAGGTGGATGAGGACATAAAACATAAGAGAAATCTAATTGGTCCTTTCTATAGCGCCAAAGAGATGGATGAATACCTCGATTCTAAATGATTATTCAACTACATAAAACCTTCAAAAAACAATACGAAAAATTAACACAAGCACAAAAAAGGAAGTTTAAAGAAAGGAGAACCATTTTTCTTCAAGACGAATTTAATCCGATTCTTAATAACCATGCCTTAAAAGGTAAATATCAGGGATACAGAAGTATAAATATTACAGGAGACATAAGGGTAATTTATATAAATAGTTCAGAGGACAGAGTTTTTGTAAAAATAGGCTCCCACGGCAAATTGTACGGATAACCATTGCATCTTTAAAAAAACTTTGTTATTGTAGAAAAGCATTTTGTGGTAAATTAACCTAATTGCTCTAATTAACCTAATTTCTAAGTTGGGAATTGGGATTTGATTAGAGTAATTAGAAATTAGTAATTAGAAATTTATGCAAAAACATCCAGAATACCAGTACTTGGATATTCTCAAAGACATTTTGAAAAATGGTTCGGATAAGAAGTTGTTTTTTACGCCCGAGGTTCTCAAACAATATGAGGATAAGGGAGAAAAGCCGCCATTTATCCGTTCTGTTTTTGGCAGGGAAATGAGATTTGATCTGTCAAAAGGTTTTCCTCTGCTAACTACAAAGAAAGTATTTACCAGAGGAATTATTATAGAGCTTTTGTGGTTTTTATCTGGAAGTTCAAACATAAAATTTCTAGTTGATAATAATGTTCATATTTGGGACGAATGGGCATATAAGCGCTTTTTCAAAGCGCAAAACTCAAAGCGCAAAACTCAAAGCGCAAAACTGATAAAAGAGGAGAAAAGTATTGCCAGCCAAGACGGGTTTATTCAACATTTGAAAGAAGCGCCTCCAGACTCAGATTTCGTCAAAGAATGGGGAGACCTAATAACAGTTTATGGGAGAATGTGGAGGAAATGGCCGGCAAGCGATGGCAGAGAAATTGATCAGTTGGGATGGGTTATCCAAGGTTTGAAAACTAAACCGTATCGCAAGTCCTACGTGGTTTCTGCCTGGAATCCAGACTTTATTTACGCCATGGCATCAAAAGGAAATGCAAATGAGGTTCCTCCATTTTGCCATACAATGTATCAATTTGCCGTGACAAATAACAAATTAAATTGCGGGCTATATCAAAGGTCAGGCGATACATTTTTGGGAGTTCCTTTTAATATTGCAAGCTATTCAATGCTCCTTCTTATGGTTTCTCAGGTAACAGGATTAAAGCCTGGGGAGTTTGTGCATTTTTTGGGTGATGCTCATATTTATTCTAATCATTTTGATCAAGTTAAAGAGCAGTTAAAACGGAAGCCTCGACCATTCCCAAATCTAAAATTAAATCCCAAAATAAAAAATATTGACGAGTTCACTTTCGAAGACTTTACTCTTGAAAACTACAATCCGCATCCTCCGATTAAAGCAGAAATTGCGAATATCGGCGGCTTCTAGCAATAAAAATTAGAATATCGAAGCACGAAATCCGAAACAATATCAAATGACCAAAATACAAATGACAAAAACTGTTTTGAATTTAGAAAATTTGATTTTTGTATTTGTTTCGAATTTCGATATTCGGATTTCGAATTTATGAACATAAGCATTATTGCCGCCATGGATCGGAAGAGAGGAATTGGCAAAAATAACAAAATTCCTTGGCACATAAAAGAGGATCTTATCAAGCTTAAGAATTTAACAAAAGACCATGTAGTTATTTTGGGCAGAAAAACGTATGATTCAATGGTTTGGTATTATAATAAAAGTGGCAAAGAGATGCCGGGGAAATTATATATAGTGATTACTCGAGATAAGAGTTATAAGCCGACAAGATATAACGCAGAAGTTGCGGATTCACTTGAAGGTGCACTTAAGATTGCCAAGGAAAAACACCTCCGAGGAGCCCGTTCCTGTCACCTCGGAGGTGGCGAGGCCAGATACCGTCTGGCATCTGGCGAGGCATGGACCTCGACTCCTCCGAGGTGGTCTTTGGGAAGGGAAAAAGAGGTATTTATTATCGGTGGGGGGCAGATATTTCAACAAGCCCTCCGATTGGCTAATAAACTTTATTTAACAATTGTGCGGGGGGACTTTAATTGCGATACTTTTTTCCCGGATTATTCGGAGTTTAAAAAGGTCATTCACGAAGAATCCAAAGAGGGAGAAGGATACAAGTATAAGTTTATAGAGTTAGTAAAGTAATTTTAATGCGCGCGCTGAAGATCTTGAGTAGTGGGGCTTTTTTCCCATAAAGCATCGCCTCTTTCTTGCATGCGTTGGATTAAATATGGTCCAGCATCAGCTCCCAATACTACGCCTCCTAATATAACTCGTTGCCAATGATAAATCATTTTTTGCGTCATTGATTCTTCTAGGGGAGTTAATTCTTTAAAACCTTGTTCTCCTTCGGGAAAATAAGGAAGTCCTGTTGCATAAGCTCGTCCGCTTATCTCCTTTGTCCGGGGCGATGCTTCTCCTCCATATGGTTTTACAAATTTTTTTCCATCACGGGTTAGATAATACATGCCTCCTGGAGATTCAAATGTACCACCGCCAATAGATCCTGATCCATTTACTCCAGACATTCCAACCAACGCAGCAATTACTGGTTCGTCTACCGCTCCTCCTTCTCCAATTACTGGGATTCCAAGATCACCGCGTAAATGCCAAGATAATAATGCATTCGATGGGACAAGTTGGGATAAATCCGCTGTTGTGCATCTGCCACCAGACCCAATACCAATAATAATTGCATCTGCTCCTACAGCTTCACAAGCAATTGCAGTGTCAACATTTGTGACTTGACTTGAAAAAATTTCTGCATTTGGATATTCCTTTCGCAATGCTCGCGTTGTTTTGATAACATCTCCGCCTTGAGTATGGCCATATACGCGAAACGACTCAACTCCAACTTTTGCAAGTTCTGCTGCTCGTTTTAGCGCCTTTATCTCGCCAACTTCGAGAACCCCAACAATACATGATTTCCAGCTTTTTAGAATATATTGAATTTCTTCATAAGATCTGCCAGTAAGAAGAGGATCGTCTGCTCGGAGCTTTTCTAAGGTAGATTTGGCAAGTTCCGCCTGACGCTTTGGATCAGAGAAAAATCCTACTTCTGGTAATTCGGAAAGCATATGCATTTTGGCTGCGGTTTCTAGCATGAGAACAGAACCGTTAATATCAGGCATTGCTCCTAGCCCAATAAAACTTCGAACTCTTTTGCCGACAAAAGAGAATGGACCAGTTGCGAGAAGTTCTGTGCGATGAGTTTGTGGGTTTGCTATCTGAGCTTCTACGAAAACATCAACTTCTTGTTGAGCTTCTCGTGATCGTTGCATTCTTGCAATTTCTTCTTTACTCTTATTTTTTAACAATTTTAATTGCGATGCTATAGGAGGTTCTTTATTATAGCGTTTAAGATCGCCATTTTGTCCAAGATCAGATAGCTGAAGAATTCTTCCAGAAGGGGCTGCTTTGTCTAATATTCCATGGAGTTTTCCAGGAGGTTGGAATCCCTGTTGTTCTAGCTCTCTCATAGCAGCGATGCGAGATGGATGATTTGCTAATTTTAGATTGAAATCACGACTTAGTTTCCACCCCTCAAGATATTCTTCGGGCGGAATTTCAACACGCATGCCATCAAAATCGTCATAAGAGGTAAGGATAAGCCCTTGATCAGCAAGAGGAGGGATTAACTCTGGGTATTCTTCTGTTAGACTATTTACTTCTGGTAGATGTTGTGTAATTCTTTCTGCTTCTTGTTGTCGTTTAGTAATTACCGGATGCAGTGTATCTGGCTGTTGTTCATGAACCCATCTTGCGAAACCGCTGATATCTATATCTGGATTTTTGGAATAATCGTAAGGAACATCTCTCTCTTGCGGCATAATTTTGGTATTATAAAAGTTTTTTTATAAAAAAGCAAAAAAAAATTAAAGCCCTCTTTTTCTGCATTAAATATCCGTTTGGATTCCATAGGGTCTATTTACCATATTTACTCTTTGCTTTTATTTTTGTATAGCTGACAAGGCATGTCTTGTGTCTTGACAAGGCGGGTTTCTTACTTTACAATAAATATATGACAATGATACAGAGAAAATTTTATTTCCCAGAAGAAATGTACAGAGGATTACAACGTGTGGCAAGGGCAAGTAAGAAACCTGTCACTCAAGTGTTGCGTGATTTTGTTGCAAATGGTCTAAAGAAAGAAAAGAGCAGAAAAAAGACAAGTCTTGGTAGCGCGTTGCTTGATATTGCGCGTGAAGCAAAAGAGAAAGGATGGGGAAAAAATTTACCAAAAGATTTCTCTACCAACCATGATAAATATTTTGTAGAGGCATGGGAAGAGAATTATAAAGCAAAACAAAAAAGCTAATGACAACCGTAATAGATACTGACGCATTGTTGGGTATTTTTAGACCAAGCGATTCTCATCATGAAACTTCTTTGGTACTACTTGATAAGCTGCTTCAAAGAAATGATGAAATTTTTCTACTGTCAACTACTCTTGCTGAATTTGCGCTCCTTGCCTCAAGTCGTATTGGAACAAAAGAAACCAAAAGGTCAATCAAGCGAATTATGGCATCTGAATATTCAACATTGGATATTACAGAAGAAGTAACCGCAAAAACAGTAGAATTGTATTATACGCAAACTTCAAAAGAAGAATCGCTATTTGACTGTTATATAATGGTGGCAGCCAAGAAAATTCCCGCAGATTACATCTTTTCTTTTGACAAGGGTTACGAAAAAAATGGATTTGTTTTGGCGAAGGACATCCTAGAAGAAAATAATTAAAAAGCAAATTTTGATTTTATAAGCAATTCGCCTATAATGATTTTAGTGAATAATTTAAAAATTATAGATCCGCAAGTTTACGAATTGATCAAGGAAGAAGAAAAAAGACAGAGGGATGTTTTGGAGATGATCCCATCGGAGAATTATACTTCAAAAGCTGTCATGGAAGCACTCGGATCCGTCCTCACAAACAAATACTCAGAAGGATATCCTAAAAGACGGTATTATCAGGGAAATAAAATAGTTGATGAGGTTGAGATATTAACCCAAGAGCGAGCAAAAAAATTATTCGGTGTCCCATACGTTAATGTTCAGGCTCTTTCTGGTTCTCCAGCCAATGCAGCAGTATATTTTGCGCTTCTTGATTACAAAGATAAAATAATGGGGTTATCTCTGGCGTTTGGCGGGCACTTAACTCACGGCGCGCCTCTTACATTTTCGAGCAGATTTTTTACATCAGTGCAATATACGCTTGGAAAAGATGGGTATTTAGACTTTGACGAGATAGAACGCTTAGCAGTCAAAGAAAAACCAAAACTGATTATATGCGGCTTTACAGCTTATCCTCGGATTATAGATTTTAAAAAATTCGCAGAGATTGCAGATAAAGTTGGAGCTTATCTTATGGCAGATATTGCTCACATAGCTGGCTTAATTGTTGCCGGTGCTCATCCAAGCCCAGTGCCTTACGCTCATATTGTTACAACGACAACTCACAAGACCCTGCGGGGTCCAAGAGGAGCTTTAATAATGGTTACAGAAAAAGGACTAAAAAAGAATCCAGATTTGCCTAAAAAAATTGATAGTGCAATCATTCCAGGTTTGCAGGGAGGACCACATGACAACCAAACTGCCGCAATTGCGGTTTGTTTAAAAGAGGCAAGTTCATTAACCTTCAAAAGGTATGGAGAGCAGATTGTCAGAAACGCAAAAGCATTGGCAGATGGACTTATTAAATATGGTTTTAATTTAGTAAGCGGCGGAACAGACAATCACCTCATACTTATTGATCTTAGAAATAGGAAAGTCAATGGGAGTATCGCGGCAATTGCATTGGAAACAGCAGGAATTGTGGTTAACAAAAATGGAGTTCCGTTCGATACTCTGCCTCCATTTTACCCATCCGGAATCCGTCTTGGAACCCCAGCAATTACAACTCGGGGAATGAAGGAAAAAGAAATGGTAAAAATTGCAGAGTTTATCAATAGGGCAATAGAGGAAGTTAAGGGCTATGTTTTGCCAAGCGATAATGGATTCGACAAGCTCACCATAAAACAGGAAAGGATTGAGTTTATGAAAAAGTTTAGATCGGAGGTTGGCAAAAGTAAAAGACTTTTGGAGATTGCTAGGGAAGTCAAAGCCCTCTGTTCCAAATTCCCCGTACCCTAAATCCTTAGGTTCGAACGTAAATAACCTCGGGTGTTCGATCCCATTTTTTCGATCCCATTTTTCTTTTTACAACCCAATCCCAGTTGAGAGAGATTCCTCCATGCGTCCGTCAGCTGACGGACTTAGTCGGAATGACAAAGTGGGGTAATGTCAGTGCACTTACCTATGTTAGCTAAAAGATAAAACTGAACATTTTTAAAGATTTAAAAATTAAAAGTGAACAGTCGGTAAATCGGTTGCAGGAATAGTTTGCATACCGAGAAATGTCTTGTTTGTCCAGAATCGTACCTC